>WBZL01003046.1_pt1 | contig 15686 bp, 13 predicted proteins | sample 5204291 | NCBI WGS metagenome assembly WBZL01 (sample SAMN12344345, study PRJNA552823) | activated sludge metagenome | biome: Activated sludge suspended growth; feature: Nitrification reactor; material: Wastewater; isolation source: activated sludge from nitrification reactor of wastewater...
AGTTTGGGCACGAAATACGAAAGTAGCTTTTGAGTCAGCCAGTTCTTTCATATCCACCTTGCTCAGGTCCCATCCGCCTTCTTCCATACTGTGTTTGAAAGCATCGCCATATTTCATAATGCCTGCTTCAATCATTTCACGCATCAGGTCGTTTCCTTCACGGGTTCTTTCTCCTACGCCTGCAAATACTGATAAGCCGGAATATGCTTTTGCGATATTATTAATCAACTCTTGAATCAATACTGTTTTACCCACTCCGGCTCCGCCAAACAAACCGATTTTACCCCCTTTTGCATAAGGCTCAATCAGGTCAATAACCTTAATACCTGTAAAAAGCACTTCGGAAGCTGTACTCAGGTTTTCAAAAGTGGGTGGTTGATTGTGTATAGGGCGACCATTTTCTTTACTTACGGCTGGCAATCCATCAATAGGGTCGCCGGTTACATTAAAAAGGCGGCCTTTGATGCCTTCCCCGGTTGGCATGGCAATAGGTTTGCCAGTATCTACCACTGCGGTACCTCTTACAATACCTTCGGTACCGTCCATAGCAATGGTGCGTACGCTGTCTTCACCAAGGTGCTGTTGTACTTCAAGTACCAGGATATCACCATTTTCTCTTTTGAGTTCTAATGAGTTATAGATTTCGGGGAGTTTGCCATCAAACTGTACGTCTATTACCGCACCGATGACTTGTTTTACTTTACCAGTATTTGCCATAAAGTGTTTTTAGGAGGGGTTACTTTTCAGGCCGCAAAGGTAAGGGGGAAGGGGTAAATAGCCAATTCAAAAAAAGAGATTTTGAGCAATGGGGAAAGAAAATAATGAACGCTATGGAACATCTGATTTAGGTTCATTCTAATCTGCAAAAAGGATATTGTCCGCTTATCATACCATTGGGAAGCCTAGCCATCTGCATCAAAATCACTTCTTTAACGACGGAATACAATCTTTCGTTTATAAAATCAAAATATAAGTCTTGTATTATGCGATAACGACAAAAGTCTCGGGAATCTCTTTCTTGTTGAAGCACTTTGTACCCAATAAGTTTATTTGGAACTTCTGAATCAAAAACCGCCACTGTATCTGCCGGCATTCCTATCGTGAGAATTTTTTTAACTGGCATTATTTTACCAGTTTCAATATCAATAGCCTTTTGCCTCCCGCTCAACATATCCTGATAAATCAGGCTTCCGATATCGGTGCGATAAACTGTAAGTACGCTTTCGTAAGCGGATGGCTGTAAGGTATTAAAATCGTAATCCAGCTCGTTTGTGTTCAGCAGCACCACATCTTTACTAAGGCCGGGAAACTTTCTTTCTATATTCCCATTATAAGCCACATTGCAAAGCGGATACCAGTCCGATGGAGTTGTGGCCGTTTGCCGCACACAAAGTGGAGAAATAAAAACATTATAAATGTTGAACTTTCCATTTTTGTAAGTAAGCACCTGCCTTGCCCGGAAAGCATCAGCATCATCACAGCCGCAGCAAGAGTCTGCCTGCAAATTTAATTTGCCGGCCCGAGCCTTATAGCGGTTATAATCAGCAGCCGGTATGGTTCTGTCAACAAAGTACCATTCCTGTGGATGCTTTGTTGGTGAAAGTTCAATGGAAAGCCCTTTCAGCCATTCTTGTGATTGCAACTCTGGTAAAGAAAGGCTGTAAGAAGATACAGAACTGTTACCCTTTTCTTTCTTGTATGCAATAACAGTAGAGCTCCTAAGTTTATTCAAATACCATTTCTTCAAACTATACTCAGAAATTTTAGGAGATACATTGATCACTTGATCACTTTCCGCAGCCCATCGAATTGCCGTATCGTATTGAATGGGGATGGAATAGCCTTTCATATCCTGAGAAAACGAACTAACAGTTACCTGAAAAACTAAAAGGCACAAAATGAATTTTCAAATAACTGACATATAAAACGTTTGGTGACAAAAAATATTGATTCGTTTATTTATTTGTACACACTTATTTGTGCAAAGAATAATTACGAAAAGATTTACTCCGGTTTTATTATAGTAAGTTTTTATCATTTTAATATCCATAAGGGTTACAAGAACTAGGTCAATCTGAACACCACCCACCGGAAATAAAACTATCGAATTTGTTGGCTATATCTTCCATCAATTTCTGAATAGAGACAAAGGATGTTTCATCACTTTTGTAAACACTGCAAAATGACAGGTATTTTATCCTTTGAATTACAAAGGTTGTCGGTTACATTCATGGTTACTTCTGCTCCATAATATCAACTATACTCATTACAGGTTTTATTAAAAGTAATGTCGAGATTTACCCCATCAGCTAACTTGTATTTTCCATAACTATTCTTGTTTAAATATTGATTAAATAAGTCTCTATTGGAAATTTGAGCTCCTGGCAAATCTTTCATTATGTAGTTTACACCTATATAAACTCTGATTAATAAGGTGTAGTTGTAATGGGCGCATGTGTGATGCAAGGTCTTGGCTGAGGCTAATAGGTTTTATAGGAGCTGTACTGGCAATCGCAACCAATAAAAAAAATAAATAGTAATTGGCTACTAAAAGTCGATGCTTAATAATTTTATAGTTCATTTGTTTTAGCCCTGAAAATGCTTTTGAAAAAACAGTGAGAAACAATATGCATACAATGCCATACAACAATATGTCAAAAATATCGGCTGTTCCATTTATAAGTTGAGCAAATTGTAAAAATTCTGTACAAAAAGGAAGTAGTAACAGCTGATAAAAAGCAGTAACCGAAATCCATTCCCTTTCAATGAAAATGAGCAATACCAGATAAAAAGACACACACCACATTAAGTCTGAAAAATAACCCAAAAGAAAGACTCCCGCTCCCTTTCGAGCGACACTTTCATGTAAAATTGTTGATTTAATAAACCATATTGTTGAATGGTTTATCAAATAATTTATCAGACCCAGACTAAGTAATAAACCGGATATGATGAATAAAATGAAATGTCGCTTTGATAAATTCATTCCATCTTTTTTGAATATAATATACTTTACTGTTTTACGAGTGGCATTTTATATTTTGAAAGAAAGGTTTTCCATCTTGGTTGTTTCATCAGTAATTCAAGATCACGGTCATTTACAAGGTGTAAGTAATCATCAAATCCGGCCTCCATCGACTTCTCAAGATATTCCAGTCCTTTTGCTACATTTCCTGAAAGTGAATAAAGACATGCCATATTGTGTAGCTCCCATTTATATTGATAATCGTCAGTCAATGAATTTAAAATTTGATCCGTCTGTAGTTTAAATGGTTCTATTTTGTCTCCTTCAATTACTTTTATATAACAATACTTAGAGGTGTCTTTTGCCTCCCATGCCAGTCGTGCAGCTTTGGCAAGGTTAGCGTTAGCAAGGTCCATATTCTTCAGTTTCTTTTTATAAAGCCTGCCCAATTCATAGTATATACTGTAACTCTCCGGGTAATATTTAGCATATAATCGGTAATCGTCCATTGCACCTTTATAATCTCCAGATCTAGTTTTATGGTCTGCCCGAAGCCAATAAAGGCTCGGTGTATAAATTGAATCGTTTTTATATAGCTCCAATGCGGTGTTACAATCTTTAATGGCCATTGTGTAATTCTTCTTATAACCATTTACAATGGAACGGTGCCAGAAATTCATACCATTCTCAGGATCTGATTCGATAGCTTTATTAATATCTTTCAAACAGCTTGCATAATCAAGATAACTCCATTCCATCATAGAGCGGTTCAAGTATAATGAAGATTTCTTTTTGTTATCTGTCTCTACTGTGATCGCCTTTTCATATTCAACTTGTGCTTTTGTAAAATCCTTCATTTGCTTATATAAAGCTGCACTTGTGCTGTAATAAGTAACATTATTCGGATCGATCTCTATTGCTTTGCCAATAGCGGCGATTGCAACACTTTGCTTTTTTTGGGCAATTAAAATATTAGCCTTTGTATTGTATAAAGAAGCCAGATCGATCTTATTGCCACTGCTTCCCGTTGCTTCTACAATTATGATGGCTTTATTGTAGTCATCAATAGCTTCATCATATTTTCCAAGAAAATATTTATAGTAACCTCTTTGCCAAAATGCATCATAGAAATCAGGGTTATAAGAAACTGAATTGGCATACGACGAGAAAGCTGCTTCATAAGTTCCTAAATTCGCCAGACAGTCCCCTTTGTATTTGTAAAGCATTGAAATATCTTTACTATCCGAAAGATTACTGATAGCGCTGCTATAATCATTTGCAGCATCCTTATATTTAGAAAGATTAAAATAACAATTAGCCCGACTTCAGTATATATTTCCCGGTTTTCGATAGTTGTAAGTAAGTGCTGTATTAAAATCACTAATGGCATCATTATACCTGTACAAAAATTGTTTACTCATGCCGCGGAAATAGTAAATACCCGCTTTTTCCTTATTATCGCTTCCATAATAGTCCGTATAATATGAAAGGGAGCTTGTATAGTCATCAATAGCATTCTGATATTTATCCATATAGAACCAACAATCGGCTCGAATGATATAGGACCGTGCGTTTGTTTTTTTACTCAACGCCTGATTGCAAAGTTCCAGTGCCTTTTGATAATTCTTATTATCCCGTTCAGTAAAAGCTTGATTATTCAATTCATCCCAATCCTGAGCGGACACAAGTTGTGTAATTACAATTGCAGTGATCAGAAAAAAGATTGATTTCATATTAAGTTATTTTAATAAGCCCCGACTATATGCATATTTCAACAAACCAGCCAGATTATTTGCCTTAGTCTTTTGCATAATGTTTTTACGATGGCTCTCAACGGTACGGTAGCTGATGGTAAGCTCTGTGGCAATTTTTGAATTAGTGTATTCTTTTGCCAGCAGCCGCACGATTTGTATTTCCCTCTCACTGAGTGGCATTACTTCAACTTGCTTTTTTTCACTAAGCCCGTTTAAAATAATATGCTCCACTTCTTCACTGAAATAATATCGCCCCTTCAATACCCTGTTTACGGCTTCTACCAGTTCTTGTTTGTCGGAATTTTTTAAAAGATAACCGGATACGCCAATATGTATCAGTTCCGAAATAATCTCTTTATCATTATAGGTTGTGAGTATGATGACTTTTATGCCAGGTTTTTTTTGTCTGACCAGCTTTGCTGTTTCCATTCCATCAAGCCCTGGCATATTGATGTCGAGAAGACAAACATCCACCTCTTTTTTTTCTATCAGTTCCAAAACTTCATTTCCGTTTCCAGCGGTAGCTACAACATTAAAGGATGGTTCTGCCTTCAATAAGGAAACCACTCCATCTCTAAGTATGGCATGATCATCAGCAATAAGTAACTTTACTTTATTCATACCTTTTGTAAATATCTTATACTTTATGATCTGTTTCTATACCAATATATTGGTATTTAATACAAGTTATCTTTCCAATGGAATGTCTATAATGACTGTTGTACCCCTTCCTTGCAAAGTATCCACATCTAAAATTCCTTTCATATATTCCACTCGTGAATGAATATTGCCTAAACCTATTCCTTTTTTCTCAGCCAACACTTTCTGAAAGTCAAATCCTTTTCCATTATCCTCAACAGTAATATTGATGCTATCCGGATGTCTTACCAACTGCACCAGGGCTTTACTTGCTGACGCATGTTTTAAAATATTATTAATCAATTCAAGCACGATTCGGTAGATACTTATTTCCGTTTGTTCATCCAAACGACTCTCAAATTCGTGAGCACTGAAATGCACCTGCAAGCCTTTGGCAGATGATATTTTTTCACTAAGATTTTTTAAAGCGGGCAAAAGACCTAGTTTCGATAAAGTAGCAGGCATGATGTTATGAGAAATACTTCTGAGTTCAGCTGAAGCTTCATCCAGCAGGTTTATACTGCTGATAAATTTTTCATCCTTTCCCAATTCTGGTTTTAGTTCTTTGGTTTCTACAAGCTTTAGTTTGGCGGCAGATAATACAGAACCCAGACTGTCGTGTATATCTTGCGCTATGCGTTTTCGTTCTTGCTCCTGTGCTGCAGCAATGGCGTTAAATAATTCTACATGTTGTCGGTTTAACTCCCGCTGGTAGCGGTTTTTTTGCTTTAGCTGGTAGCGGTTATAGAGAAAAATCACAATCAGTAGCATCAAAACACTCATACATATTATTATATTTCGCCAGATTCTTTGCCGTTCCAGTGCTATCTTTTGTACTTGTTGCTGACGCTCAATCTGCAAGTCAGCATCTCTTTGATATATTTCTTCCCTACTTATTTCGTTTACAATGCTGTCTTTAAGTTTTGAAAATTTTTGCAGATAGATAAAGGCGCTGTCGTATTTCTTTTTATGTAAAAATACAAGTGCTAACTGCTCAAAAGCATCTCTTTTCAGTTCCCGGTGATTAATTTCTACAGCTAAATCTAGCCCACTACGCAAAAGCTTCAAAGCACTGTCAGGCTTCAGCATTTGATTGTAAATATCTCCGACATTGATAAAGAAATCTGCCTTATCGTAAAGATTAACACTATTCGTCATATTTGTAGCAACAAGTGGTGCTCCTATGTATTGTACTGCTTGTCGTAGGTCTCCTTTTAATTTCCAGCATACTGCCAGCTTATTGTAAACAAAAGCTTTTCTTTCTTCATGATTAAAAAGGCTATTGAGTTTTATTAAATTGTAACTATTGAGTGAAGAGTTGAAATACCTAATGGCGTCGTCATATTTTTTTTCAGTAATGGCAAGGTCTCCTAAATTGTATAGTGCATGCGCAACTTCGAAACTATCGTTAATACTTCTGGCATCTTTCAAATGGTTTCGAAAGTAAACTCCCGCCTTTGCAGTATCACTCAACTTCATATAAATATATCCAATTACATTGTTGAAATGCGCCATTCTGTTTACATCACCTAACTGCTCTGCTTTGGCTAGCCCTTCGGTAGAAACTTGCATAGCCCCAGTAAAATTTCCTCGCAAGAAATAAATGTTGTTCAATGCAATCCGAAAATTATGTAATTCTTCAGCGCCAAAGTTGTATGCTATGGCTGTGTCGAGTGCCCTGCTCCAATACCAAAATGCCGAATCGTATTTTTTCTCCATGTAGTAATCATTCGCTATTGATGAGATTGCATACATGCTAATAAAGCTGTTACGAATATTTCCTGACAACGATAAAGCAGATTTTGAAAACGTCTTTTGATTATTTTCGGAATAATAGCTGGCGTGTGCTTCAATTTGACAAACCTGATATTTTTTAACAGTTCCCATTTTTAAATACAATGGGAGTGAATCCATGCTTTGTTTACAATGAAGAAACTTCTCTTTTGGAATTTTTACACTATTTCGCTGTGCGATCACAGCAAATGATCGAAAAATAAATACAGATAAAATAAGTAAATATTTTACAGCAACTGACATCAGATACTAAATTTATTTAAACCCTTTTGTTAACATCTCCTTTTTTTGTTTTCAGTATCTCGGAGCAATTCTTTACATGATGCAAATCATTGAAACTCAACTTTAAAACTGCAAAAATCATCCCAATAAATTGCTCCACTCTTGATTTTGATGGCTATAAGATTCTTAAAATTAAAAGATATTGACAATTCTACTTGCAGTAGCAAACTGAAGCCTCTCATATATCTGAAGCCTACAATACAAATACTAAATTGGACAGAGCCAAATAACGATTAATAAAGTGAGCAGATGTGTATTGAATTTGCAAAGTTCTTTTATGAAAAGAAACAAACTTAAAATTTTTTGTTTTTGGGGTTATTATGTTTACAATATGTAAATAATATTATTTAATCATATCATGCATTAGGATATCAACCATAAATTCCTCTGGAAAAAAAAGTTTTTCCCGCGCCAAATCACTTAGTCCATATACATATTTTCTGACCTTTTCCATTGCAGATGCTGGCAGATCGCTTGTAGCATCCTTCACCACATTATTTTTTACATTTTCTCTTGCTCTTTGAATCCATACATTTAATACATTTTTTTCGGTATTGGTTAATTGTTTATAAGATAACTTTCCTGATTGACTAATTTTTGTCTTCTTATTTGCTTCTATTGTAAAAATACTCAGATCAATAAGTCTTTTAATACAGACATTGCTTTGATCTCTCAGCAATGCATCTTCAAACCACGCTTTTGCCAACACCCAATCTTTTGTCAGTATTGCCTGATAGCCTTTTCTTACCCGATCAATAACTCCTTCGGGTGCAGTTTCAAAAGATTTACTGATGGCATTATTAATTTTTTCTGGTAAGATAGAAGGGACATTGCATCCATCTACCAAACTTGTATTCGTATTTATGTATTTTTTTTCGGCATTCCTTATTAGTGTATCGAATGCTGACTTTTCAACTTCAATAGCTGTATCTTCATTATCTATGCTTAAAGATTCACTTTGACAATATGCTATTGTTGCATTATCTATAATGCTTTTACCTGTACAATTAGAATTAAATTTATCAACACGTTGATCAAACGATTTGATTCTTTTTATTATTGAATCCCGTTTTGCACTCAGTAAAATCTGAATTTCACCTGGCCAACATTTTGAAATTTCAGGTAGCTTTTGCGCCAATAATCCATTTGACATCAAGTAAAAATTAATATAAATTCCTACTTGAACAATTATTGGAAATTTAACTCTCATTTTTAGAATATATCTTTACACTCCTATTTAAAAACGATAATAAAAACCCAGTTTATTGCCAGAAAAATTGAACCTTGTTTTAGCAAAAAATCCTGAATTTCTCTTATAAATCATACCTGTTCCCTTTTTTTCCTTTTTAGAAAATACAGCACCCAATATACCACCCCCTAAAGCACCAGCCCCAGAGTAAATAAGCACTTTATTATCTGACAGCTTTGTACTTTCTGGTTGCTTCACTTGTATTGCTTTTGTAACAGCATAAGTAGATGCAAATCCATTTATTATACCAAGGGGAATACCCTGACCCATAGGCCTTGCTTTAGGTGCCAATATCAATGTTAAAACTGAAAAAAATGAAAACCCTCCTGCTGCCCCCAAATCCCATAATACCTTTCCATTGTTATCTTTTAACAGGGAGCCCCCAAGTCCCCCCAAGAGTGCTCCGGCAATTCCATTTCTTATTGGGGATTTTGTAAACCCAACCTTAGGTTCCGGAGAATCACCACAATTAGCTATTGGCCGAACATCAGGATCTGCAGCGGGGCAAGCAAGTAAAGCCGATTGTCGTGCCTCTCTCTCAGAATTAAAATCTCTATACTCAGGACATAAATTGTTATTTACACAGCCCCTACAATAATAAACTCTCCAACACTGGGAAAATGCTTGTTGAAAACCAAAGAAAAGGAAAAGCAGCATGGAGATACAAACAGACTTATAGATATTCATAAAAACCTGATTTGATTTAAGAAATTCGATTTTCAAATCAAAAATATAATACTCATATAATTAGCCTATCCCAACAAGTTGGTAAATCATGTACCAAAATATTGGTATATATTTTTTTTTATAGGCTCTTATATATAAACAATACTTATTACCTCTTCAGTTAAAAAAGAAATCCATTTGTCCATTCTGTATTTTTTTGAGGGCATCAACAGTGCTGAACGTATATTAAGTTTAAAGTCAATATTTTTATTTCCCAAAACAAATCCCCTCCATCAAAGACCAAATTATTAAGCGTTTTCATTCCTTTTTTTATCTTAATTTCGGCCAAAATTTGAAAGGCAATGGCCGAAGTGATATTAATGCCCCGACTGAGTGACACCATGGAAGCAGGTGTAATAGCTGCCTGGCATAAAAAGCCGGGAGACCATGTAAAAAAAGGTGAACTGCTCGCTGAAATCGAAACCGATAAAGCTACCATGGAGCTTGAAAGTTATAAAGATGGCATACTCTTACATCTGGGAGGCGAAAAAGGCAGTAAAATTCAGGTTGACCAATTACTTGCAATTGTAGGCAAAGCCGGAGAAGATATTTCATCACTTATTAAAAGTGGCGGACAAGCTGTTGCCGCAAACGAAACTCAATCAGCCCCGGCAGAAATTAAATCTACCACACAGGTTGCCAACAACACTACTGCAACCTTAGATATTGCATCAATGGATGAAGTTGTACTCATGCCTCGCCTGAGCGATACTATGGAAGCTGGCGTGATCGCATCATGGCATAAAAATATTGGCGATGTAGTAAAGAAAGGCGATGTGTTGGCAGAAATAGAGACTGACAAAGCCACTATGGAGCTGGAGAGCTATAAAAACGGAACCCTGCTGTATGTTGGAGCACAAAACGGAGAAAAGATTCCGGTAAATGCCCTGCTTTGTATTATAGGTGAGAAAGGAAAGGTAGATATAGATGCTGTAGTGGCAGCAGTAAAAAGCGGAGGTGCAACATTGACCACAAACCATAAAACAGATAACGAAACGATTCAACAAACGACTGTTGCATCAACTGCTGTAAGTACTGCTGCATCTTCAGAAAATGGAAGAATGAAGGCATCTCCACTTGCAAAAATGCTTGCAAAGGAAAAAGGAATTGACCTCAATTTGGTAAACGGCTCGGGCGATGGTGGCAGAATCATAAAATCTGATATTGATAATTTTAAACCAAGTGCTGCGCAAGAAACATCATCAACTCCATCAATTTCTGTTATGAAAGAAGGTGTTGACATTTTACCATTTACTGCAAAAGGTGAAGAAGGTTTTACAGATATTCCCAACTCACAAATGCGTGGCGTAATTGCCAAAAGATTGGGTGAAAGCAAATTCACTGCACCTCATTTCTATCTTAAGATGGAAATCAACATGGACAATGCCATGAATGTGAGAGCACAGTTAAATGAACTAAGTCCGGTAAAAATAAGTTTTAACGACATGGTAGTAAAAGCTGCCGCATTGGCCCTGCGTCAGCATCCGGCGGTAAATGCCTCCTGGATGGGAGATAAAATCCGTCGTTGGCATCATATACATATTGGCATTGCTGTTGCCATTGAAGATGGATTGATAGTGCCTGTTGTACGCTTTGCAGATCAAAAATCACTTCCGCAAATAGCAGGAGAAAGCAAGGAACTGGCGAGCAAAGCAAAAAACAAAAAATTGCAGCCACAGGAATTTTCGGGCAACACATTTACTATATCGAATCTGGGTATGATGGATATTGATGAATTTACAGCCATCATTAATCCACCCGATAGTTGCATAATGGCTGTGGGGCGCATAAAAGAAGTAGTGGTAAAAAAAGGAGAAGGATTTACAGTAAGTAATTTTATGAACGTAACGCTAAGCTGCGATCATCGTAGTGTGGATGGGGCGCTGGGAGCTTCTTTTTTACAAACATTTAAAAAGTATCTGGAGAATCCGGTTGCCATGATGCTGTAAACATAACGGATCATTTATTATATTATGTAAGCCATCCATTCGGGTGGCTTATTCTTTTTTTAACACCTACTATAATGTATTCATAAAATAAACTTTATATCCATTCGTTTCCTATACAAACGCTAATTTTAATAAATGCGTAGGTGTTTATATGTTATATTCGCTTCTCTGCTTTTATTCGCAACTCCATTGCCTGACAAAAAAGAGCAACTGCTTCAAATAAGTAAAAAATATTTTCCCGAGCATTATATCGTCATTAAAGAATACGACCAACAACACATCAATGAAATAATAGAGGGCACGAGTGTTGTATCATCCCTTGGCGACATTGCCACGGTAGTACACGAAGCCTGGCATGCATACGAAGGCGAGCATTACAATTACGATGACCCCGAAATGATATTCAGAATAAACGACAGCCTGCAACTCAGCGTAGCTACTTTTAAAACTTTTCCGTCTCACTATGTCAACAGCATTGTACCTGCAGCGGTAAAGAAAAAAATATTTCGCTATGCCGACTATGTGGGCACTCGTGAAAAATATTTGGTAACACAGCAGTATGGCATATTGGGCTTATTGGAAGAAGCCATTGCCTATTATCATTCTTTCAATACGGATTTATCATTATTCAATTACATAAACGACACGAATGGCTGGAAGGAAACACAACCCTGGATGAACTGGCTGGGGCAAATTGCCAGCTACAGGTATTCGTTTTATGAATTTAAATTGTTTATTTCCTGGTATTTGCAATATGCTAAGAGCTATCAGCCCGAGGTATATAAAGCCATAATTAAAAATAAAGGACTAAAATCAACTTATCAGTTTTTGGAAAAAGAAAATACCCGATTAATAACAAAATATAATCAAAACAGAAAAGAAATACTGGACCGTTTTAAAGGAAGACTGAAAGTAGAAGAAAATTACATTTATGACCAGCAAACCCTGCAAGGTGCCGGCCTTTATGATAATGAACTCAATTATTTACACGACCTTCTCGAAGCACCGGAGCATCAGATACTCGATGTGCTGTTAAAATAAATTTTCAATAAATTTTGAAAACATTGGAAGTTTCATAATAGTTTTGTGCTATGAAACTTTCAGAAGCAAAACACCGGTTCATCAGTAGTTGGGGTGCTTTTGGTACCCATTGGGGTATCAATCGTACCATGGCACAGATTCATGCTTTACTAATGGTAAGTGCCGATCCCATAACACAAGATGATATCATGCATGAACTAAATATCAGCCGTGGCAATACCAATATGAATATCCGTGAGCTCATCAACTGGGGTCTGGTGGAAAGAGTGTTGGTAACAGGCGAAAGAAAAGAGTTTTTTTCGGCAGAAAAGGACTTGTGGAAAGTAATGAAGCAAATTGTAAAAGAAAGAAAAAAAAGAGAGTTGGATCCTATGTTGCAATTGCTGGATAAACTGGAGCATGTAGAAGGTGATAAAAAAGACAAACAGGTGAAAACATTTTTAGATACAGTAAGCGGTATTAAAAAGCTCGGCAAACAAGCTGACAAAACACTGGAGGTAATGATTAAAGCTGAAGAAAGTTGGTTTATAGGTAATTTACTAAAACTGATGAAGTAATTCAATGTTACAATTTCATATTTAGATAGAAAATAAACATAAGCAACCCTTGTATGAAACAAAAAAAGACACTGGTTTTAGGTGCATCAGAAAATCCATCACGCTATAGTTTTATGGCTGTTGAAAAATTAATTCGCTATGGACATCCGGTTGTTGCTATTGGTAAAAAGGCGGGGCTTATAGGAAATACACGCATTGAAACAGAAAAAAAGCATTTTGAAAACATTGATACCATAACATTATATCTAAACCCGCTGCATCAGAAAAACTACTACGAATACTTACTCTCTCTACATCCAGTACGTATCATCTTTAATCCCGGAGCTGAGAATGAAGAACTGGTAAAATTGGCAAAATCAAAAGGTATAGAAACGATAGAAGCCTGCACTTTGGTTTTACTTAGCACCGGACAATTCTGACTTTCTTCCTTAGAATAACTACGATTCAATACTTGCATACCTACGAATAAGGCAGGGTATTACCCCTTAATATTCCCATTTATTGACCGTCTTTTTTGCAAGCCATTATATTAATTACAAATATTGTGGTGTCCAAACCATGAGAACGGCAATCGAAAAAATCCCGATTGCTCATTTTGTCCAATATTCTAAAATGACTTTTATGAAAAACCTACGTATTTGTTTCCTTTTTGCAATTATTGCAAATTTCTACTTTTCGTCCAATGTAAGTGCGCAGAATGCAACTTACCGTGAACCTGATTATAATAAACCAAGGTTCTTTGATGCTTATCCAAATGAAATAAAAATAAGCACAACAATTCTTGATGAATTGCTTGCAAGTAGACCTGACCAAACTATCTCCAAATCATTATCATCAGACAACAATACTTTACCATTTCAAGGCAAAGTACTAAGTGAAGTAAATAGAGAAGATGGGAGCCTTCGCCGTATTATGATCAAATCAACAAATTATCCTGAAGCAACACTTACCATCTGGAAATTTCTTGACACTCAGGGTATATTACGTTATAAAGCCCGAATCCTAAGTTTTACCCATGGTGATGCTTATGAATTAGAGAAGATAGCATCAGGTTATGCATTCATAAAAAAAGGGTTTTACGACATTATTAACGAATAAAAATAAAGAGCCCGTTTTTTTCCGTATCCTCCAATCCCTATTGAAAAAATTAAAATCCGACTTGTTATGAAGAATTATTTACGTTTTTTACTGCTACTCATTGTAGTTAGCAGTTCCCGGTTAGCTTCAGCTCAGGTACCTATAATGAGCAGCTATCCTCAGTCATCTGCAGTATTGTTTCTTGACTTTGACGGCCATACTTTTGATAATACTATCTGGAATTTTGGAAGTCCTATTGCATGTGCAGGCTCAGGACTTAATTCATCTCAAATAACAGAAATATTTAATAGGGTGGCCGAAGACTATCGCCCATTTGCCTTAAATATTACTACTGATTCTGCTAAGTACTGGGCTGCCCCATTTAATAAGAGAATGAGAGTGATCATTACAGTTACTTACAATTGGTATGGATCTGGTGCAGGTGGTGTAGCTACTGTAGGTACTTTTGGGGATGTAGATAATACACCCTGCTTTGTATTCTCTTCTTTATTAGGATATAATGTTAAACAAATTTCCGAAGCCGTTTCTCACGAAGCAGGTCACACTTTATGGCTTTATCATCAGGCTGTCTATGATAATAATTGTGTTAAAATATCAGATTATAATACAGGAACTGGTTCGGGAGAGATTGGCTGGGCACCTATTATGGGCGTTGGCTATTATCAAAACATGACTTTATGGAATTTGGGGCCAAACACCTATGGTTGCTCATCTATTCAAAATGATATAGATAAAATAATTACGCAAAATGGACTTTCCTTAAGAACCGACGATTATGCTGCTACGTTTGCTAGCGCAACGAATATAACTTTTACTAATAATCAATTTACTACTGATGGAATCATAACTCAAAATACGGATCAGGATATGTTTAAATTCAATTTAAACACCACAGGAAGATTTACACTTAGTGCTATTCCATATAATGTAGGTACCGGCAATGCCGGATCTGACCTTGACTTGCAAGTATCTTTATATAATAGTTCACAGATTCTCTTAAATGTTTACAATCCTGGCGTTTTACTAAGTTCTGTAATTGATACAAGCCTCAATCCTGGAACCTATTACTTAAAAGTAGAAGGCAGGGGCAACATATATGCCCCCAACTATGCAAGCCTTGGCTCCTATTCCTTACAAGGCACATTTGGCAGTACCTTACCCCTGCGTCGTCTGGAGCTGAAAGGTTCTATTAATAACGATTTGCACCAGTTATCTTGGGTAATTGACGCCGATGAGCAAGTAGCGCATCAGGTACTTGAATATTCAACGGATGGTCGACACTTTACTACGCTTAACGATCCTGCTGACCTTTCGCTGCGTCATTATACTTACAGACCCACTTCATTTGGTACTATTCAGTACAGATTGAACGTAACATTTGATAATGGCCGTCAATATTATTCAAACATTGTAACCTTAAAGAAAACAGGAAGCAATCCACGTCCTGAACTCATCAGCAATTTTATAACTGATTCTAAAATTGAAGTTCAAAGCCCCGGAAATTATGCTTACAGCATATTTGATTATAGTGGCAAAGCCATTAAACAAGGAAACTTAGTGAATGGCTCCAACCTGATTCAAACCCCGGGAATTGTATCAGGCGGTATGTATATTATTCGGTTTAATGATGCT
>WBZL01003047.1_pt1 | contig 15682 bp, 7 predicted proteins | sample 5204291 | NCBI WGS metagenome assembly WBZL01 (sample SAMN12344345, study PRJNA552823) | activated sludge metagenome | biome: Activated sludge suspended growth; feature: Nitrification reactor; material: Wastewater; isolation source: activated sludge from nitrification reactor of wastewater treatment...
GTCTGTCCGAATACATGTCGTCCCCGAGTGTTTCTATCGGGGACAACTCTTATATGGTCGAATTTCGGTGCAGATTCCCGCTAGGAGCACGCGGGAATGACAAACTTTTTGTTTTCGGACAGTCTGTATCGTCCTGACGCATAATATTGTTAGCATGTGTCGGGACGCCTGTCTGACGCCAGGCAGGCCTGCCTGCTGCAGGCAGGGAAGTCCCGACACCACAAAAAAAACAATTCATATAAAAGGAGCATATTCAATGATGGTTTCCGGATCAGGAGAGTGATTATTTTCACATCAAGATCTATTTTACCAATGCCATTCTCTTTGTAAGGGTTGTTGGTTTAAGACCTGAAATGGTAGTGAATCTAAGTTTGTAAAGGTAAATACCGCTTGAAATATTGCTTCCGTCAAATTGAAAAGAATGTGTTCCGGGTTCAAAAAATTCTTTGTCGGATAACACTGCAATTTCTTTCCCGGAGATATTATACACAATTATTTCAACAAAACCGGATTCAGATATTTCAAACTCGATATTTGTGTTCGGATTGAACGGATTCGGATAGTTCTGCATAAGCACAACTGAACTTGGAATTGAGTTTGGCGGAGCCATGACATTTACCATTGTCGGATCATACTTCAATATCACTCCCCCTGCACCGACCGCCCATCCGTGCAGAGAGTCAACAAAATCAACGGAATATATATTTGCATTGTTCACAGCCGCAACTGAAGTCCATGTAGCTCCTGTATCAAGAGAAACAGCCCAGCTTTCTGCATAACCAAGCGGCATCCAGATTTCTGACGGGGTTCTGAAGTCAATTGAGTATGCCTGCCCGAACATGCCAACATTCTCATAGAACCAACTGATGCCGGCATTACTGCTCTTGCAGGTCATAACTCCGTATTCAAAATCACCGCCAACGGATATTATCTTGTTTTGACTCTCAATGAAAAGATCATAAAATGGTTCCGGAGAAAAATCATCTGCAAACCAGTTGAAGCCGGAGTTTGTAGTTTTCCAGATAACACCTGCCACATCAATGAACCCTCCGCAGGCAAACCCGGTTGTGGAATTGACAAACCCTATTCGGTTTATCGGCATTCCGGAAAATTCTGAAGTGTCAACAAATGCAGTAAGCCAGTTATTGCCGCCATTTGTGGTTTTGCAAATAACACCTCCGTATCCGGCCAGATAACCGTTTAACGAATCGAGGAAATAAACTGTACGAAAAAGTTTTGCAGTATCAGGAAATCTTTCTGCTAACCAGTTTGTGCCGCCGTTTGTTGTAGTAATGATTGTGCTTCCTCCGGGCAGAACCTCATTTGATACAACCCAGCCGAGTCTTTCATTAAGAAAGAAAATATCGTTGATATAAAAATTCACGGGATTGTCTTGAATGACAAATGAATTGCCACCGTCTGAAGTATGAACGATTATTCCGTTGTCACCTGCAGCCCAGCCATTGAGGCGGTCTGTGAAAACGCAATTTCGGAGAGTGGCGGTTGTAGGACTGTTGAGAACTTTCCAGAAATTATTTGCATTTGCCGAGGGCACATTTGCGGCTAGAAGTGACAAAAATGAAAACATAATGAGCATCCTAAGAATTAGCGTTGCAGGGGACATTAGGTGCTGAAGTGTTTTTTGCAGTTGAAAAACATTTATAATTGTTTTAGGTTGAAAGCCATTCCAAATTAACAGAATTATCCACATGAAAAAAGTCTCCATTTTCAGAAAGAGTTTTTCAGGACTTCTGGCGCTGATCATAATTTCTTTCATCGGCCTTCAGGTTTTCCAGGGACAAAAGGCTCCCTTGCCAATCAATGAAAGTATGTTTGATTATGACGAGAATGATCCGTACATAGACAGACCAACAAGAGAGGCGCTTACACATGTAACGGCAGATGGTGATGATGATCTTGACATCATTACCGATGCAAACGGTTTCGACAACTTCGAGATCGGTGTTGATTTTGCCGAACAAATGCTCGTAAGCAATCCCCGCAATCCGCTGAACATGCAGTTTGGCGTTAACAATTCTACAACCGGGCAGAATGCTTATTACACAACAAACGGACATGATTGGACACAAAGCAACCCGTCTTATCATCCGTCTATCTGTTGTGACCCGTGGTCTGCATTTGACAGTCTGGGGACTTTATTCTATGGTTCCGGAGTGAGCGGTCAATACGTTTACAAATCAACAAACGGCGGACAAACATACGGAGCCGCAGTTCTTTCTGTTAGCGGCAACGACAGAAACACAATTGCAGCTGACCAGACAAACGGTCCATACAAGAACTATCTGTACGCTGCTATCACACCCGGAAACTTTGCAAGAAGTACAAACAACGGAACCACTTGGACGCAGACTTACACTTCCAGCAATACCATACCCGGAACGATGATAGCAGTTGGTCCAAACGGTTCAACTCAGGGCGGATGTGTGATGTATGTAACAAATACAGGTAGCACCGCAAACGTTACCTACACATTTCACAGATCACTTGACGGAGGAGCAACCTTTAGTGTAAGATCAAGTTTGACTGTGGCAGGTTATGTTGGAACTCTGAATACAGCCGGAAGACTTGTGATCAACAACGGCAGAACCCGTCCATATCCGATGATCGCAATGGACAACAGCTACGGCCCGAACAGAGGAAGATTGTATCTTGTCTATGCGTCAAACGTACCTGCAGGAAACGGCAATAAACCGGACATAATCCTTCAATACTCAAATGATCAGGGCGCTACATGGTCAAATAAGATCACTGTAAATGACGTAACAACAGGCGATCAGTGGTTCCCGGCGATATGGTGTGAAAAGGAAACAGGAAGACTTTATATAAAGTGGTATGATACAAGAGAAAATCCCGCTACATATGCCGTGAATGTTTATGCTACTTATACAGATAACGGCGGAACCACTTTCGCTCCCAATCAAAAACTGACAACACAATCATGGACTTATCCTAATCCTTCATGCCCTGCTAACTCCAATTGTTACAGAGGCGATTACGATGGAATGACCGCCAATCCAAAAGCGGGATATGCAGTTTGGTATGACGGAAGATCAGGTACATACAAGAATGTGGGTTCTTACTTCCCTGATTTCGGCCTGCTTGCAACACCTGCAAGTCAGGACATTCATCAGACCAATGACAGCAGAAACGTGAATGTTTCAATACCGGCGGTTAAGCTTTATACAGATGTCACTACTTTCAGCGCAACTGTCACTCCAACTCCTGCAACGGGCAGCATACAGCTTGAGTATCTTGGTGGCAGCACATTATCAAGTTATCCGAATACAAAGTATCTGAAAGTAAGGACTGTCGGAACTGTTACGCCAACCGGAAATTACACAATCAATATTACTGCTCAGGGTTCTAACGGAACTCCGGTTCACAAAAGAAGCGTGGTAGTGAATGTAAGCAGCTCTATAGGTTCAGTACCGTGCGAGACTTTTTCAATTGACAAATTTCCACCGGCCGGATTTTTCCAGGAATACAGCGGAACGAGTTACTGGAGCAGAAACAATGTAAGTGCATACGGCAGCGGATCCGGCTCGGCGAAGTTTGATTTTTACAATGCACCAAGAAATACTGTGCAGTCTCTCACTACAAATAACTTCACCGCAGTAAGCACCGGAACTTATCTGACCTTTGACGAGGCTTACGCACCTTATAATGTGTCAACATTCGGACCGGACACGCTGGTAATTGAAAGTTCAACAGACCTGGGAGTCAGTTGGTCAAATCTTGTAATACTTAGAGGCGACTATGAAGGCACAGGAGAACTGAACACCGCTCCTCCTTCATCCATTGCATTTACTCCAACTGCAGGACAATGGAGGCCGAAGATCTATTTGTTACCCGTCGGAACTAACAAGTTGAGATTCAAGGCAAGAAGTCAGTTCGCAAACAATTTGTATCTCGACAATATTTGTGTTCAGACACTGGCTACTGCTCCAACTACAGGGATATTCGGATTGGGTTCGCAGGGCATGTGGATTCCAACCAATCCTTACTGGAGACTACTTGATACAATTAGAGTGTATTTGCACAGATCGGATTTGCCAAGCGTTGTAGTTGATTCAGCAATCACGGTAATGGGTGCAAACGCCGTATCCGGCACTCTGAATTTCACCAAAGCATTATCCGGAACTTACTACAGAGTCATAAAGCACAGAAATAGCATAAGGACATGGACTGCAGCGGGGACTCCTGTTATAAGAGGAACTTCCTTCTCACTCTATAATTTTATAATTCCAAGCGGACAGGCCTATGGAAACAATCAGGCGGTTGTGGATGCCGGACTTGGTTACCGCGGTATGTTTAGCGGAGATGTCACGCAGGATAAAGTTGTAGATGCGACGGACGTAAGTCTGATTGACAATGCTGCTTCAAATTTTGTTACGGGGTATGTTCCGGAAGATCTTACCGGAGACAACTTTGTTGACGGAACAGACTTTGCGCTTGCAGACAATAATGCGGCGAATTTTGTAGCGGCGGTAGAACCTCCGGGAGCCGAGCCAATGGCAGTAACTTCAGATAAAATTGTTGCTCCTGCTGCTTTTGAGAATGATGAGCAGAGACAAAAATACGAAGAAGGCTTGAGAATCCAATCTCAGCAAAAATCTGCTGTTAAAGAAAAGAAGATAACTTACAAGGAGTATCTTGAAATGAAAAGAAATCAAAGCAACAGCAAGTAGTTTCAAGAAATGATGTGAGATACAAAATCCGGCCGGGGGAAATTCATCCGGCCGGTTTCATTTTTATTAATCATATTCAAACATTCTATCCCGCATCAAACATACGACCCCTTCGGGGTCGCGCAATCACAAAAAGAATTCTCTACAAACATACGACCCCTTCGGGGTCACCTAACACATACTGATTATAATTATGGTGTTATTCTTGAGACTATGTTAAATGCATTATTATCAACTATCTGAACATCGGATGCATCTGTGATCAGATCACCATTCACGTCAGAATCATTATACCCTATCACGAAACCAAATGCATCATTATCTGCAATTGCAACATCACCGGCATCAATTATACCGTCATTATCTATGTCTCCGCTGTAGATGCAATATTTGCCTCCTTTTGGAGTCAGATTATTTCCGAAAGCTTTTGACTGAGAGTCAGTGAAGTCATAGTTGTTAATGCTTCCTGCAATAATTGATTCACCTCCGCTGCTGCTCCATGTCTCAATAATATTTCTGCCTTCAAGTGAAATGTAATATGCTCCCGAATAGACATTAGCGAAAACAAAATTACCCGTGAAACTAACCGAATCAACAACTGCCCGTGATGAATCAATTTTGTTGTAAGGTGATGCAGAATTTCTCAGATAAGCAATGACGGTGTCGCGGATGTTGAGTCTGCCCGAATCAACATCGTAAAAACCCTCAACAGAAAGAGTTATGCTGACGGTTGTTGCGCTTGGATAAAACAAGTATGAAGAAGTTACGGGCAGATGATCGCTGGCATAATGCAATGCATTGGCTATTGTTTGTGTAACTGCGTTATTCGGTATTCTGTTTATGCTGTCGTTGTAATGCTGTCCGTCATTCCCGTAAGGGTTCAGCGAACCGGAAGCATATCTGACTTTTCCGGATGCAGACGAAACAGACCTGCTGTTGATGATTATGTCAAACCTGTCATCTAGGCCGCCGGTGGCACCGCTTCCAAAACTTCTTCTTCTGGTTGACTGCGTATGATTTGGCGCATAAGATGAATTGTTCCAGATACCGGGCATGCTAAGCGGATCAACGAAATGCCCGTCGGAAGAATTAACAAACATGAGTTTCTGATATGCCGGTTCATTTGCTCCGTACATATTAAAGTCACCGCATGTGATGAAAGAAGAACCATAGGGAAGTGCGTCAGTTCTTTTTCTAAGACTGTCAACCTGCGCTGCGCGTCTTTGTTCATTAACTGTTCCGGTATCTGCTTTCAGATGGCATGTATAGAACCGGAAAGTGTCACCTGTTGCTTTGTGGAGCATACGGAATTCATTGAGATTCCTGTAAGCTGTGGGGAAAGCAGTGTTGAAGATAAATCTGAACTTTGTCGAATCGTAGAACAGTGCGTTGTCCGTATCGGGGCCGTCAATGAAGAATGCAGAATTGTAATTATAGCTTACTGCATTCATCACTTGTCTTCTGAATGCATTGACAGAGTTAAGTCCGATTATTTCCTGCACAGCGAGAATGTCAGGTCTCACCGCATTCATTACGGTTCTGAAGTAAACATTTCTCGCAGTGTCGGCAGCATCATAATTCAGAAGATTGTATGTCATGACCTTTGCCTGATGCTGCGCAACTGAAGTGACTGTAAACACCCCAATTCCGAATATGCTCAAGACAAGTACGGAAAGAAGAAACTTGCTTTGACTTCTCACTTTAGTCATTACTTGAGGAGTACGAGTTTGATGGTCCCCGGTGAATTCTGTGCAAATTCATTTGAAGAAGAATTTGGATTTCCTGAATCTCCAAAATTCAATCTGCAATAATATACTCCGCTTGACAATCCCTCTGCATTTAGAGTTACATTATACTCACCTTTAGATTGGAATTCATCCGCAAGCATTCTCAACATTTTCCCGGAAGCATCAAATAGTTCAAGCCTGACATATCCGCTCCTGTTCAGTTGATATCTTATTTTTGTTTCCGGATTGAACGGGTTCGGGAAATTCTGCATGAGTATGAAATCTTCAGGAACAGATTCACCTGAGTTTGAGGAAATTGAAGTTGAAGTACCGTCGTACTTCAGCAAAGCTCCGAAGTATCCTACTGCCCAGCCGTGAAGAGAATCAGTGAAGAAAATATCATTTATGATCACGGAATCCGGAGTGTAAAGATTCACCCATGTAATGCCTCCATCAAGAGTGTAGCCGTATTTCTGCGAGATGCCGAGTGATATCCAGCCTTCGTTCGGAGTTCTGAAATCAACTGCCTGCGCTACGCCGAATACGCCGAGAGTATCGTAAGTCCAGTTGAGACCGCCGTTGAGAGTCTTGACATAACTTGAGCCGTATTCGAAATCACCTCCGACTCCGATTGCTTTCTGCGTGGTCAGCACTGCAAGGTCAGTAAGAGGTTCAGGTCCCACAATTTCAGCAAACCATTTCTGACCTCCGTTTGTCGTTCTCCACATTGCACCGGCAATATCCCTGAATCCGCCGCTTGCATATCCTGTAAGATCATTTATGAACTCAATGGAAAAAACCGGAAGTCCGATGTTGGTAGTGTCCGCATCAGTTTTTGTCCAGGAGATTCCTGCATCAGTAGTCTTTGCAATCAGAATCGGCGCGCCGCCAACGAATCCCGTTGTCTCATTCAAGAAATAAATATCCCTTAGAAATCTGTTCGTGTCCGGATAGAATGATTTGTTCCATATATTCCCGCCATTTGTGGTCTTAAGGATAACTGACCCAAGAAATTCATTTGTGTCCGGGAAAACATTCCAGGCAATTGCGTAACCCAGGTTTTCATTTATGAAGAAGAGCCGTTCGATATTGAGAAAAGTGCCGGAGTTTTGTGTTATCCAGTTTTGCCCGGCATTAGTTGTTTTCATAATCAGGCCCGAATCGCCCGCAATCCAACCCAAATTGAAATCAATGAAATGGCAACTTGACAGAATTCTTTCAGTGGGTCTTGGCTGTACTACCCAATTTACCTGAGCGTAAGAGTCTGCGGGAATCAAAACGGAGATCAGAGAAGTAAAAATGCAAACCGCCAGTATTTTCATTTTCATAATTTTTGAAGGAAGTTTTATTGATATAAATTTAGGCATTTGATATGACACTTTTAAGTAAAACATCTTGGTAAGAAATCATAGACAAGAAATGATCAGTTATCTTTGATTCTAAGTTAGAACGATTTTCAAATGAATATTGGGTACTTAAGAGGTTATGTGAATTTTTGGTTAACTCTTAAAAAATCTTTTTAGTTTATATAGGATTCGTTATGTTGTACGCATCATTTAAATTAATTTCCCTATCTGTAGGGAGGAAGGAACAAAATGAAGTCAAAGGTTCTGTTTTTTGCTTCGCTTGCTTTCCTTTCTTGGGTACTTTACTCGGGTTTCGCACCCGGAGATGAAAGTCCAAGATGGAATACGCATCCAAGTATGAGGATAAACGAAACTCCTCTTACACCGGCTGATCAATACTCACAACTACCCGTAGGAGTTGATGCCGGACCTGTTATCAATGAGCCACAGTTTATCAATTCACCACACGGTGTGTATGTTGTCAATACACCTTTCAGAATGGTGCCAAGAACAACCGGTATGCAATCTGAAGTGATAATGACAAGACACCCAACCAATCAGAACATTCTGTTCGGATCAGCAAACACAACTTCAGGAGCTTCTGGAGCTGCGCCGTTCAGTGTGGGTTGGTATGTTTCCACTAACGGCGGAACTACCTGGTTTGGCGGTGACACAATCAGAAACAATTCAGGAACAGGATTATTCAACTTCGGCGATCCGGGTCCGACGATTGATAAGGACGGAAGGATCATTGAATCATTCATTATTACTTCCGGATCAATGGGTGCCTCTTATTCAACCAACAACGGATTGAACTGGGCTTCAATAGTAGGTTTCCCGGGTGCAACTACAAGTGCAGATAAGAACTTTTCAGGAACTGATGATGCGCCATCAAGTGCATTTTACGGAAGAAGCTATACAGTTTACACTGAGTTTGCAGGATCATTCGTAAACAGGATTGTACTTACATACACAACAAACGGCGGAGTATCATGGTCAACCGTTGCTCCTGTAAGTCCGGTTCCTTCAACAAATCACTTCCATCAGGGCTGTGATATCAAGTGCGGACCGAACGGTGAAGTATATGTTGTTTGGGCTAATTCTGTTCTGGCAAATCCATTTACAGAAGATTCACTTGGTTTTGCAAAATCAACCAACGGCGGAGTAAACTGGACCATTGCAAAGAACAATGCTGCCAATGTCAATGGAAACAGAACATTCAACATGATGAACAATATCCGTGTTGCCGGTTTCCCGAGAATTGATGTTGACAGGACATGCGGACCAAGAGCAGGATGGATCTATGTTTGCATGGGCGAAAAGAATCCCGGTATTGCCGGTGATGTTTCCGACATTACTCTTTACAAATCAACCAATGGCGGAACTACCTGGTCAAGCGGTGTGAGAGTTAATCAGGATGCATTTGGAAACGGAAAGAAACAATACATGGGCGCGATCAGAGTTGATGAATCGGGCGGTGTCAATGTTGTATATTATGACACAAGGAACGTTCCCACAAACGACTCGGCTGAAGTCTGGATGGCAAGATCAACAGACGGCGGCGTAACATTCACTGAAATGAAAGTCGGTGACAAGTTCAGACATGCACCAACCGGACTGCCGAATGTAAATTCACAGTATGCCGGAGATTACATTGGCATCACATCTGCACTTGTTGCAGGAAATTCGGTTAACGGCAATCAGAGAGTCTGGCCAAACTGGCATGCAAACAATTCAGGCATCTACCAGTCATGGACAGCTAAAGTTGAAGTGCCTTCGTCAAACCCATGCTGGGGATGTGAAGACTTTTCAAATACAGCTTTTACACCGAATTACTTCCAGCTTGAATATACCGGAACACAATACTGGACGAGACAAGCACAAAGCGCATACGGAGCAGGTTCGGGAAGCGCGAAATTTGATAACTATAACGCAACAGCCGGTACGGTTCAATCATTGGTAACAAGCTGCGAGCCGACTCCTGCCGGATATTATCTGACTTTTGACGAGGCATATGCTCCTTATGGTCCAGCTTTCCCGGGACCGGACAGTTTGATAGTAGAGGTTTCAACCAATGGAGGAACTACTTACACTGCACTTGCAAGACTTGCAGGTTTATATCCTTCAGGAGGTGAACTGAATACAGCACCTGCAACAATTAATGCGTTTGTTCCAACATCATCTCAATGGAGGCCAAAGATATATTCGCTTCCAACGGGAACAAATAAAGTAAGGCTGAGAGCAAGAAGCGGATTTGGAAACAATCTGTTTGTTGACAATATCTGCATACAGCCGCTTGCGGCTTCCACTTCTTACGGAGTTGGAATAGAGACCCAGGGAATCTGGAGATACCCGAATCCTGACGTGCTTCTGGATACATTCAGTGTTTATTTAAGAAGGTCAGATTTCCCGAATGTAATTGTTGATTCCACAAAAGGAAGAATTGATGGTTCTTACGTTTTGTCGGCAGGGTTCACAAGAGCCTTGTCAGGAAACTACTATCTTGAAGCCAGGCACAGGAACTCCATACTTGTGTGGACGCCAAGTCCTACAGCTTTCACAAGAGGTTCCGGCATCAGCCATAACTTCCTCACCCCGGGCACGCAATCTTACGGCAGTAATATGGCTTTTATCGGCAATATCTTTGGCTTCAATTACTATGCAATGTACAGCGGAGACGTCAATCAGGATAAGACGATTGACGGAACTGATGTCGGCCGCGTTGACAACGATGCAGCCAATTTCGTAGGCGGATACGTTGTGACGGATCTTACAGGAGACAGCTTCGTTGACGGAACAGACTTCGCAATGGCAGACAACAACGCTGCAAACTTTGTAGCAGCTGTTGAGCCTCCGGGAGCCGCTCCGCTTATTTCAACACCTGAAGATACGGACGTACCACCTGTCTTCGAGAATGATCTTCAAAGACAGAAGTACGAAGCAGGCAAGAGATTAATGTCAGAGCAAAAGGTTGTTGAGCAACCAATGAAACAGACATATAAGGAATATCTTGAAATGAAGAGAAATCAATTCAACGGCAGTACGCAGAAGTAATTTCTCTGAAGATACAATGCTTAACTCAAAGCCGGAAGGGGAGACTCTTCCGGCTTTTTTGTTTTAAGATGAATTCACAACTCAAACTCTGTGGCCTCTGCAGTTAGCTCTTCGTATCATTGAGTAGTATCAAGAAATTGTTTTGGACACTGAGAACACGGAGTGGGCACAGAGATCACGGAGGATGTAACTGGCAATGAGGACAAATCCGCAACTCAAACTCTTTGGCCTCTGCGATAACTTTGCGTCCTCTGCGGTTAGCTCTTCGTATCATTGAGTAGTATCAAGAAATTGTTTTGGACACTGAGAACAGGGAGTGGGCACAGAGATCACGGAGGATGTAACTGGCAATGAGGACAAATCCGCAACTCAAACTCTGTGTCCTCTGCGGTTAGCTCTTTGTCTCGTAGAAAAGAATCAAGATTAAATATTAACCGCGAAGTTCGCAAAGAAGGCGCAAAGTGCGCGGAGGATGATTAAGGTAATTGAGATGAATCTGCAACTCAAACTCTGTGTCCTCTGCGGTTACTTTGCGTCCTTTGCGGTTAGCTCTTTGTCTCTGCGGTTAGCTTTTAGTCTCATTGAATAATATCAAGAATTTGTTTTGGTCACAGAGTGCACGGAGTGGGCACTGAGATCTCGGAGGATGTAACTGGCAAGAGGACAAATCAGCAACTCAAACTCTGTTGCCTCTGAGACAACTTTGTGTCCTCTCTGCGGTTAGCTCTTTGTCTCATAGAACAGAATCAAGATTAAATATTAACCGCGAAGTTTGCAAAGAAGGCGCAAATTCTGAAGAGCATGAATTTGTCAAATGTGTTAGTGCTACATTACCAATGTTTGTTAAAGCACTTCCTCAATTCCAATTAACTCCAAAATTCCTGAAAAAGTCTACTAGGTTTTTCATTATTGAATGGGATAGTTTTGTATGCTTCACAACAGGTGAGATTCAAAAAACCCAAAAACAAAACATAAACAAGATGAAGAATCTTCTGAAGACATCTGCGATTCTGATCGTGCTGATGATCACAACATCTCCGCAGGCACAGGATCAGAACAGCCCCCGCTGGTCTGCTGATCCAAGAACGTCTGCAAGACTGTATCCGGTGGGTGAGTATGCCGAGCTACCCGGGGATGACAATTATGTGCCAAATACTAACGGTCCCCAGACCACAATCACACCGATCGGTACATTTGCCGTCAGTTCAAATTTCAGAGTTCATCCCAGAACTGCCGGAACTCAGAGTGAAACTCCGATCACAGTCCATCCATTTAACCCGCTTGTGATGTTTGCATCAGCGAATACATATCCGTCAGGTACATTCAGTACTGGATGCTATGTAACAACTAACGGGGGACTAACATGGTTTGGAAATGATACACTTGGCGGAACTATCAAGAACAGCGGTGATCCCGCTCCAGTGATTGACAGAAACGGAAGATTCATAATGTCATTCATTACTGCTACAAGCATGGGTGCAAGTTATTCCACAAACAACGGTGTGAACTGGGTAACTCCGGTAAACTTTCCGGGTGCAACTTCCGGAGCGGATAAGAATTTTACTGCAACAGATGATGTACCAACCAGTACTTATTTTGGAAGAACATACACAGTTTACACGGAGTTTAGCGGTGCATACCTTAACAGAATTGTCGCAACATATACAACCAATGGCGGAGTCTCATGGTCCTCAATAGCTCCGGTCAGTCCTGCGCCACCGGTCGGGTATCATCATCAGGGTTGTGATATAAAAGTCGGACCTGACGGTGAAGTCTATGTTGTCTGGGCGAATTGCGCAAGTAACGGGCAAAACTCAACTGAAGATTCATTGGGATACGCTGTTTCTTTCAATGGCGGTGTCACATGGTCGAATGCTACGAATCGCAAGGTCAACATGAACGGAATCAGGACAGCTTCTTTGATCAATGGGATCAGAATGAACGGCTTTCCGCGAATTGATGTGGACAGAACATGCGGACCGAGAAGAGGTTGGATATACGTTGTGACCGCCGAGAAATCATTTTCGCCGGCAGTTGGCGTATCCGATATTGTGCTCATGAGATCGACCAATGACGGTTCATCATTTGCACGACTCAAAGTGAATCAGAACACCGATGCAAATGAATATGACTATTGTCCTGCCGTTCGAGTTGATGATCTTGGAAATGTAAATGTTTGCTATTACAGTACAAGGAATTCCTCGGCAAATGATTCTGCGGAGATATATCTCTCAACTTCCACGGACGGTGGACTAACATTCACTGATGTGAAGGTGTCGGATCATAAGTTCAAGCCAAAACCAATTTCAGGACTCGCTGCCGGTTATCAGGGAGATTATATAGGGATCACTTCCGGAACAAACGGAAAGATCTGGCCTTACTGGGCGGAAGACGGCGGCGGAGTGAACAGATATCAGGCATGGACCGCATCAGTAGATTTCACGCCGGAAACAGTCTGTGAAGAATTCACATGCGTGAACTTTCCACCTGCGCCAATGTATCTTGAGTTGGATCCCGGAACAAACTACTGGTCGAGGCAAACCAATAGCGCATATTCAGGAAACGGCTCTGCAAGATTCAATTCGTTTTCGGCACCCAGTGGTACTGAGCAATCCATCTCAGCAAATTTTGCAGCATTTTCACCGCTTCCGCTTTATTCCAGATATCTGACTTTTGATCAAGCTTATGCACCTTACAACAGTTCGGGATATGGACCCGATTCATTATATGTTGAGTCATCAACCAATGGTGGCACTACATATACTCTCCGTGCAGCTTTGTACGGAAGTTATTCCGGAGGAACTTTAAACACCTCCTCTCCAACTTCGAATTCATATTCGCCTTCATCAAGAGAATGGAGGCCAAAGATCTATTCACTGCCTTCAGGCACAAACAAGATCAGACTTAGAGCTGTCAGCGGCTTTGGAAACAACATATTCGTTGACAACATTTGTATAAAGACATTGCCAAGCATAGTTTCCGGAGTAGATGTTCTTTGCTCAATACAGGGTTTCTACAGATCGTCAACAAACACAAACATCATCAAGGATACTGTGCAAGCACTTCTTTGCAGATTCGATCTGCCCGGAGTGACTGTGGATTCGGCTAAAGCTGTACTTGACTCGGCAACGCTTACAGCGAGGTTTGCTTTTACCAGAGCTTTAAGCGGAGATTACTATATAGTCATGAGGCACAGGAATTCCATTGAAACATGGAGTGGCGCGACTGCATTCGATTACACAAGATCAATTTTCGGATCAGATCAGAGCTACACTTTTCTGTTTCCCTCCACGCAGGCATATGGCGGCAACATGCGGCTGGTTGATGTGTCTCCCTTCAGATATGGAGTCTATTCAGGAGATGTCAATCAGGACAACAGCGTTGACGGATCGGATCTTAGTCTGATAGATAATGCAGCATTCATATTCACATCCGGATATGTGGCCAGCGATCTGAACGGGGATTACTTTGTTGACGCAACAGACTTTGCGCTTGCAGACAACAACGCCTCAAACTTTGTTGTAAGGGAAGCCCCTCCGGGCGCGCCCTTATCACCTTATGAGCATGGGAACAAAGATGATGAGGCTCCCGTGTTCACAACGGATTTTGAAAGACAGAAATATAATGAGTCGTTGACTAAAGGAAATGCTGAAGTGAAGAAGATAGAGCCGGTCAGGAAACTCACTTATCAGGAATTTCTTGAAAGGAATAAAAGCAACTCAGAACAGAATTCAGGAAGGAACAAATAGAAATTCATCGGACATAGTTTGTGTTCGTTGAATCTCACCGAAGCCGGAATGCAAATGCGTTCCGGCTTTTTTATGTTTCAATTCATAATTCTGAGGAAAAAAAATCCCTGCAGGAAAAAGATCCTGCAGGGAAATTCTTGAAACAATGAAAAGCGCTTACGGAATGATCAGTTCTTGTCCAACGTTAATATGGTCAGGGTTTGAGATGTTATTTGCATTTGCAATTTTCATGTAATCATTTGCATTGCCATAGAATTCCTTTGCAATCTTGCTGAGTGTATCACCTGACTGAACTACATAAGTCTTTGTGGCTGCTGAAGCACCGCCACCTGTAGGAACTTCACTGTCCATCTTGATATCTGCCATTATGTCTGTTGCAGCTTCTCCGCCGACTCTCTTGATCTCGTTCCAAACCGCGATCTTCTCAGTTGGTGATGGAACTGTTGCTGCAACTTTGAGAACTCCGCCTTCTTCCACGATAGTTACTTCTCTGCCACCGGAATTATTTATCAGAGTTATTACCGGTGCATACTTATCTTGTAGTGACATGCTTTACTCCTTTTTGTTTTGATTTGTAATTGTTGTTTGAAAATATGAAATACTTCCGGAATGTGTCATTCCGGAGCAGTCAAATCATTTACATTTGAAACGACTGTTAATTAATTGGGGGGTCTTTCATTAACTGTTGCAAAATACAAATTTATAACGATAAAATGGACAGACTTTTAGTTACAGCTCGAGAAGGTCATTTCTACGTTGAAATGTAAGTTTGCTATATGAAATATGCCATTGCTGTTCAAAACATTTTTGAGATTACGAAATTATTGCGAAAACAGTTCAAGAGTAAACCCTTTTGCGAAAGTCGTAAGAACAACCCGCCCGCCTGGCCAATCTTAATTTTGACTCATAGAACAAACGGCGGACAGGCCTCATCCTAATGCCGTTAAGAAATTGTGAGCTTTGGCGTAAACCTGCCCGAAGAATACTGAACTCCAGCACTTTTCGCAGGCGGGCGTGAATTTCCTGTTTGACGAACACGACAGCGCTCTTCTGTCGTGTGAGGAGTTGAAATTCACGTAGCCAAAGCGAGCAATTTT
>WBZL01003048.1_pt1 | contig 15682 bp, 11 predicted proteins | sample 5204291 | NCBI WGS metagenome assembly WBZL01 (sample SAMN12344345, study PRJNA552823) | activated sludge metagenome | biome: Activated sludge suspended growth; feature: Nitrification reactor; material: Wastewater; isolation source: activated sludge from nitrification reactor of wastewater...
CTGTTCGACCTGGTGTTCGACCGGGGTTCCAGAGCGGATCACGATCTCGGCATGCGCCTGCATCTCGCCGGGGCGACGCTGGTCTACGACCCGAGCGTCGAGGTCTACCACCATCACGCCCCGGTCGGCGGCCTGCGGACCCACGGTGCGCGCAAGATCACCCGGGCCAGCGCGCGTCGATCGGTGACGGAACGAAACCTGCCGTCGATCACCGAGCTGTACCTGACCAGGAAGTACTTCACTGACGCCCAGCGGAAGGAGAGCCGACGGATCACCCTCTTCTCGATGCTCGGTGGAGATGGGGCCGCGGGGCGACGTCTTGCAAGGGCGGCCACTCAAATTGTTCTGCTCCCCTCGACGTGGCGTCGGTTGAGACAGGCGGACCGCCAGGCACAGGAGTTCTTCGAGAGCGCGCCACCCATACCTCGGGTGGAGTATCCCTTGGAGGGCGATCGATCATGAGCACGGCTTCAAGTGGCACAGGACGGGCACGCCGGGTGCTGGTGATCGCCAGCGAGCTCCCTCCCGGGCCCGGTGGAATCGGGGCCCATGCGGCCGCTGTTGCAGCAGAGCTCGCCGCGCAGGGCCGTTCGGTTCGCGTGCTGGGTAGCCAGCACTACGTCGATGAGCCGACCTGGCGGGCTTTCAACGAAGCCAGCCCGGTTCCGGTTGAGCGGCTGCCCGATGGCCCCGATCCCCTCAGAACCGCAGTGGCCCGGGCCCGCTCGATCCGGGCAGCAGTTCTGGCGCACCGACCGGATGTCATCCTCGGGTCCGGCGGACGGGTCCTGTGGTTGACCGCTCCGATCGCTCGCCGTGCCGGGGTGCCGCTGGTGGCGGTCGCGCACGGAACGGAGCTCGGATGGTCCGGATGGAAGCGACGACTCACCCGGCGGGCGTTCGAGTCTGCGGACGACGTGATCGCCGTCAGCGAGTTCACCGCGGGGCTCCTCGGTGATCTTGGCGTTTCCCGTCAGGTCGAGGTGATCCCCAACGGCGCTGAGGCCGGCCGCTTTGAGCCAGATCAGCAACGCCGGGGACGCTTCCGGGAGTCCCATGGCATCGGTTCGGCCCCGATGCTGTTGACGGTGGGCAACGTGACCGAACGCAAGGGACAGCAGTTGGTCGTGCGGGCCCTGCCCGCCTTGGTTGAGAAGTTCCCGCACCTCGTCTACGTCCTGGTGGGCCGCCCGACCGAGGCCGATCGGCTCGTCGAGGAGGCCACTCGACTGGGTGTCGCAGCGCATCTTCGCGTCCTGGGCCAACTCGAAGCGGACGAAGTCGTCGCGGCCCACGCAGCGGCCGATCTCTTCGCTATGACGAGCACGGCTACGCACGGAGGCGACGTCGAGGGCTACGGGATCGCCGTGATCGAGGCGGCGCTCTCGGGTGTCCCTGCAGTTGTCACCTCTGGGACGGGCGCGGCGGAGGCGGTGGTCGACGGCGAGACCGGCGTGGTCGTCGACGGCAGCCCAGCTGGAGTCGCCGGAGCGATCGGCGAAATGCTCGGCGACCCGGATCGCCGGTGCCGCATGGGCCAGGCAGCCGAGCGCACGGCCCGGTCCGAAGGGTCGTGGTCCCATCGGGTCCGTCGCTACGGCGAGGTTCTCGACCGAGTCGCGGTGGGAGCGAAGCCCAGGATCGTGGTCGTGTCCCACACCGAGCACTGGCGTCGAGACGACGGCACGATCGTCAGCTTCGGTGCGACGACGCGGGAGCTCGATCACCTGGCGACCCTCGCCTCTGAGCTCGTTCACGTGGCACCGCTGCATGCTGGCCCACCGGCAGGGATGGCGTTGGAGCGGACGGCAGCGAACATCCGCTACGTCCCGGTGCGTGCGGCGGGTGGTGACGGGTTGAGTGGCAAGCTCGGCGCGTTGGTCGAGGTGCCTCGCTGGTGGTGGACGATCAGTCGTGAGCTCCGGCGTGCCGACGTGGCACATGTGCGGTGTCCCGCGGGGATCTCGATGATTGCGCTGCTCGCTCTCAGCACTCGGCGTTCGCCGCGTGACCGGTGGGTCAAGTACGCCGGTAACTGGTGCCCGGACGGGCCTGACGCCGTGTCGTATCGCCTCCAGCGGTGGTGGCTGCGTCGAGGCCTGGCCCGTGCAAGCGTCACGGTCAACGGGCAGTGGCCGGGTCAGCCGGCGTGGGTTCACGCGTTCGACAATCCGACGCTGACCGCGGCAGAGATCGAGCGGGGTCGTAACGCGGCCGCCGCGAAGCCGCAGGGCCCGCCGTGGCGTGTCGTGTTCTCGGGGCGCCTGGAGAAGCCGAAGGGCGCCGACGTGGCCGTCGACACGGTGCTGGAGCTCCGCCGGCGCGGTGTGGACGTTTCCATCGACCTGATCGGGGATGGGCCGTTGCGCACGTGGGTCGAGGATCGGTGCGCTCAGGATCCGTCGGGATCGATCCGGCTACACGGGTGGTTGCGCCGCGACCAACTGGAAGGGTTCCTCGCTCAAGGACACGTGATGCTGTTGCCGACGGCCTCGGAGGGGTTCCCGAAGGTGCTGGCCGAGGCGATGGCTTTCGGGTGTGTTCCCGTCGCCTCGGGAGTGTCGAGCATCGGCCAGGTGCTGACCGCGACAGGCGGCTCTGTGGTCGTGCCGCCAGGGGGCTCCTGGGTGGACGCGGTTCAGGCGGCACTCACCGTCGACGGAGAACGACTCAGGGCCGAGGCGATCGCGGGCATCGACCGGTTCAGCTTCGCGACGTACCTCGAACGCGTGAGGGAGATGGCGGCGAGAGACTGGAACCGTCAGATCTGATTCATGTCGGCCAAGGCAGGCTTCGCAAGTGACCGCATGGGTGGGCCGCTAGGAACCCGATCGCACCTCATCGGAGACCCTCAGTTGTGTCAGGGCCAACATGACCGAGACGGCGCCGATGCGGGTTGCCGCGTGCAGCATGGTGGTGAGGGCCCACAGGCTGAGAGCGACCACCATCAGACGGTTCCAGTACGAGAGTCCCCAGCGGTACCCCTCGACGAGCATCGCAGCGAGAAGTGCCAACGCGATCAAGCCTGGAATGCCGTGCTCCGCGAGCACCCTGGTGAACTCGGTGTGAGCTGCCGCGGTCGCCAGGCGTCCCTCACCGCGATATTGATCAGCTCGGCCGGTCCCGACTCCCAGGACCGGATGTGCGCCGAACACTTCGAGGTCGAGTTCCGCGATCGTGGAACGCCCAGCTGTCTGTCGGTCTTGGTAGCGGCCCTCGAGGAAGTTCCCGGCGAAGTCGTTCGCGGAAGCGAACACCACGCTGACGGCGGCAGCGCCAACGGCGAGCAAGATGACGCTCCTGGCTCGGGCGCCTCTCTTGGTGACGCCAACCAGCAGCATGCCTGCTCCGGCCACCACGAGACTGTAGATGCCGCCCCTCGAGAACGTCAGGAAGGTTGCCCAGAGCGACCACATCCCGAGCCCAGCAAGGATCGGCCAGTGCCGCCGAGCCCATGGCAGGAAGGCGAGGAGCACGCAGATCAGCGCGATCAGACCGAGGACCGAGGACACCTGGTTGGGGCCGTAGCCGCCCGTTGCAGCGAAGCTGGACTCCGATCCGAACTCGATGTCGGGGTTGGTCAGCAGGGAATGGGTCGTGACCCCGAGAGCTGCGACAAGCGGGCCGAGGACGATCCACCCCAGGTTCCACGCGTCCACACGGTCTGCGATCAGGTGGCGGAACGCGAGCGCCGCGAGTGCGATAGAGATCAGGCCCATCTCGTAGCCCGAGGCGTTCTCTCGGGCGAACCCGATTCCTTCGACCAGTGCCGAGTGCAGGATCCCCGGGGTGAGCATGAGCAACAGGGCGATCGGGACGGCGCCATGACGCCAGTCGCGCACGTACCTGATGAGCAGCACGACTGCGCCCAGGGCCAGCAGGTACTTGGAGACCTCCCACGGGGCGCTCGACCGGGTCATGCGCCAGAAGACGTCGCAAACGCCTCCGTACGCAGCCGCAGCGACGATCCAGGTCGGCCGCTTGGAGAAGACCATGATCGGAACGGAGATGGCCACCGTGAGGACAGCATGAGCGGTCGCGACGTGAGAGCTGATCGCGCCGCCAACGCCGATCACTGTGTGCGCGACGATGATGGCCACGATCGTGACGGCACCGAACACCTTCGTCGTGAATACTTGGTCGTTCGACGGCGATCCCGTGGATGGTGTTGACCGCTGCGTGAGCACCGTTCGGCATACTACTGGCGGGTCGCCGGCCGGAGCACGAGAGCTGAACGAGGGTGATGAGCGAGATCGATCGGGTGCGAGATGTCTACGCCGCGTATGAGCGAACGGGACGAAGCGCCCGCTGGACCCGCGACGCTGCGATCCTCGCTGAACGAGCTGAGCTGCTGTCGGATGCCGTCGACGCTGCAGCCAAAGGAAGGTCGCTTGCGGGTCTCAGGGTGCTCGACCTGGGATGTGGTCGGGGCGACTTGAAGGCAGAGCTGATCTCGGCCGGGTTGTCCGCCGAGAACATCGTCGGCATCGATCTCCTGAGTGAGCGCCTCGCCGAAGCTCACGCCAACGGCCAGGCGGTGTGTGAGGGCTCTGGCACAGCCTTGCCGTTCCGATCAGGTTCGTTCGACCTCGTCGTCATGTTCACCGTGTTGAGCTCGGTGAGTGACGATCTTGTCGTTGACTCGATCCAGCGGGAAGTGCGGAGCGTCCTCGCTCCCGGGGGTTCTGCGATCGTGTACGACATGCGGGTTCCCAGTCCCGGCAACCCAGCTGTTCGGCCCGTGACCGCACGCCGCCTGGACCGGTGGTTCAGCGGGTGGACCAGATCGTCGCGCTCATGCACGGTCGTTCCTCAGTTGTCGCGTCGTGTGGCCGCTCGACCGGGGCCGGTCTACTCGGTGCTGGCACGGGTCCCTGTCCTGCGCTCGCACATAATGTCGGTGCTGACACCGGCGCCTTCGATCAGGCAGGAGCAGCCGCTGTCAGGCGCAGTCGGTACCAAGGGTCGGGGCGTGCCGACGGTCTCGGTGATCATGCCGGTCCGCAACGAGGGGTCGTTCATCGAACGGAGCCTCGGAGCGGTGTTGGGTCAGGTGGGGGTCCAGCCCGCCGAGGTGATCGTCGTCGACGGCCATTCCGACGACGACACCGCCAGTCGGGTCGAGACGATCGCTGCCGGGTCGCACATCGGCGTCGAGGTGATCGACAACCCGAAGCGGATCGTCCCGGTGTCGATGAACCGGGGTCTCGCCCGTGCAACCGGTGATGTCATCGTCCGTGTCGATGGTCATTGTGTGATCGCGCCGGACTATCTACAACGTTGTCTGGCTGCGCTGGAGTTGACCGGGGCTGAGTGTGTAGGTGGACCGATGGAGACGATCGGTGAGACCGGCGTCGCTCGTGCGATCGCCGCTGCCCAGAGCAGCCGGTTCGGGGTCGGCGGCGTCGCGTTCCGCACGTCGAGCGAGCCCGGCTTCGTCGACACACTCGCGTTCGGAGCGTACCGCCGCGGCGTGTTCGACCAGATCGGCTGGTTCGACGAGTCGTTCGTCCGGAACCAGGACGACGAGCTGAACCTCCGCCTCACTCGCAGCGGCGGGCGGATCTGGATGGACCCGTCGATCCGTTCTACCTACTTCAGTCGAGGCACCCTCGAAGGGCTGTGGAAGCAGTACCACGGGTACGGCTTCTACAAGGTCCGGGTGATGCGAAAGCATCGGACGGTTCCATCGGCCCGTCACCTGGTGCCGGCGGCCTTCGTGGCCGCGACGGGGATCGCTGCGGCGGCGTCTCTGGTGCGACGTTCCCCGTGGCCGGTCCTCGCGGTGCTCGGGCCCTACGCGGGCGCCGTTGCTGCTTCTTCGGCCGCAGCAGCACGTGGAGCCAGTCCGGAGGTGTCAGCGGGCGTGGTCGCAGCGGCGACATCCACCATGCACATCGCCTACGGCCTCGGGTGGTGGGCCGGAGCGGTGCGTGAACTCACTCGAGTAGGTGCCGCAACACCTCAGCCCCTCGACGTCACAGCTTCTGGCGGATCACCTCGGGAAGATGGGTGAAGTACCCGTCAGAGGTGAGGTAGTCCTCCCACAATCCACGAAGCGATTCGCGGGAACGGTCCGGATCGTCGAGGACCGACTGGTGGGCATCGACGAGGCGCTTCCCGATCGAGTTGATCTCGCTGGAGTCGATCCAGACCGTCCGGGCTCTCCAGTCGATCAGATCCTCGAACGGTAAGACGCAGCGGGTGTCGACGAAGAGCGGGACCCGGCCGAAGCTGAGCGCCTCGTAGAACCTGGCCGAGAAGTTGCCGGTGCCGCGGACGCACAGCGCATACATGGACGAGCGGAGGTTGTCGTCGAAGTCGGCCTGGGTTCGTTCGCGGTCGGTGTCACTCGCGGCGCCGGCACGATACTGATCTCGGATCACGAAGTGATCGTCCACTCCGGGGTCTTGGTGCAGCAGCCTCAGGGCGGTCGCTCGAAGCCCAACGTGTCCTGCCAGCGGGGGTGCGATCACCCTCGGGCGGATACGGTTCGACAGTCGGTGGGCAGCTCGGACGAGCATCTGGCCGGCACGGGTCGAGGTGCGGGTGGCGCCCTGTCCGCAGAACGCGACCGATGGTCGTGGTCCATCGGGGCGCACCTCGTCCGGGCTGGCGCGGTCGGTGAAGAGGTAGGGCAGAGCAAGTACTTCTGCCTTCGGTTGAGCCCCGCGGGTGGGTCCAGGGTGCAACAGGATGATCGACTCTGAGGGCATCACCGGCTCGAGGTCGTGACCCGAGAAGACCAGGGTGCGCAGACCGTTGGACTCGGCGGCGTGGAGAAAGGCCTGGAAGGTCTCCGGAGCAGCTTGTTCGAACACGGTCGGGAAGACAGCGACCTCCGCGTCTCGAGCGTCCTCGACGATGTCGTAGCAGATAGTGAGTGTGCCGTATCGGCGCCGATGTTCCTCTGGAGCCAGTCGATCGTCCAACCGTGCCCGGACGATGGGGTTCAACGCGAGGCGGGCGGTGCGGTTGGTCACGTCGATCTCGGGCAGCGACCCGGCCCACACGCGCAATGGATCGTCTCTCACCTCAGCAGGGTATCGGCGCCCGCTGGCGTGTCGCGCTCCTCGGTCAGGTGGGGAGTTCTGCAGAGAAGTCGGTACCCTGAGGAGGCTGCAAGTGCTGGTCAGCGTGGGCAGTGTGTATCGAATCGGGTGGAAGGGCCTGGTGTGATGTGCGGAATCGCTGGGATCCTCGGTCCGCCGGGTGCGTGGGTCGACCCTTGTGGGCTGTCGGAGATGGCTGCTGCGCTAGCTCATCGCGGCCCGGATGCATCTGGAGTCTGGACAGGTGACGGCCTCGGCGTCGCTCACACCCGCTTGAGCCTTCTCGATCTGACAAGCGCCGGGGACCAGCCATTCGTGAGCGGGCAGGACGTGCTGGTCTACAACGGCGAGATCTACAACTACCGCGAGATTCGGGCGGATCTAGAGCGCCGTGGCAGACGATTCGTCGGAACGTCTGACACCGAGGTCCTCATGGCGTCGCTCCAGGAGGATGGGGTCGATCGGACACTCGAGTTGATCCGGGGCATGTTCGCCTTCGCCTTCTTCGACGGGTTGACGTCCACGACGTATCTGTGCCGAGATCGTTTCGGCATTAAGCCACTGGTGTACATGCCGTCCGGTGACCGGGTTCTGTTCGCTTCCGAGGTGAAGGCACTCATGGCCGTGGCGTCGCCGGCGGTCGATGAGACGTTGGCGCTGCTCGCGTTGCGGACGTTGGGCGACAAATTCCAGGAACGGACGCTGTTCTCCGGCGTGAAGCAGGTCGCTCCGGGCGGAGTGGTGGTCGTGACCTCAGGGCGTGTCGCTCGGACGTGGAAGTACGCCGAACTGTTGGATTCGGTGGACGAGCAGCGTTACCGAGAACTAGAGCGGGCGAGCTTCGCCGATGTCGGCGAGCAATGCCGACACCTCCTGGAGCGGTCGGTCGAGCGCGTCTCGGTCTGCGACGCTCGTCTTGGCGTGTTCCTGAGCGGCGGTGTTGACTCGGCCTTGGTCACGGCGATCGCCGCGCGCCAGGGCGCCGACTCGTTGCGAGCGTTCACTGCCGACGTGGTCGGTCGGTCTTCCGAGCTCGACGCAGCACGGTTGGTCGCTCAGTCCTTGGACATCCCGCACTCGGCCGCCGAGTTCCACCCCGCGGACTGGGTGGGGGATTGGGTGAGGGCCACCTGGCACCTCGAGACACCGGTGATCACCAACCCGAGCGCACTGCCGTTCGCCCGTGTGGCCGAGCGGGCGAGGTCCGACGGCTACAAGGCGGTCCTGACCGGCGAGGGTGCAGACGAGCTTTTCCTCGGGTATCCGCGGCTGGCATCGGGAGGCCTGGAGGCGGCCGCCGGCGCGCCCGTAGCCGCCCTCCGTCGGATCTACCGACGCGTCCCTGGATTGGCAGATGCCGTGCTCAACGAGCGCGACTCGAACTCCTACGACTTCCTGCGCGGAATCGCGGGAGGGTTCGAGGATGTGGTGTTGGAGCGAGAGGCGCTGGACCGCTACAGCTTTCTCGACCCTCGCCGGGCTCGTCTTCAGGCGACCTCTGTCGTCATGGTGCAGACAAGCCTTCAGGCGCTCCTGCAACGCAACGACCGCATGGGCATGTCGGCGAGCATCGAGTCCCGGTTCCCGTTCCTCGACGAGGCGCTAGTCGGCTTCGCGGTGAACCTCCCGGCAAAGTGGAAGCTCCGCCGATCCGCCGCGCTGCACGACCCGAAGCACCCGTTCGTGGTCGACAAAGCGCCGGTTCGCTCGGTCTCCGCCGGGTACCTCGGGCCCGAGTTGGCGGCGCGACGCAAGAGCGGGTTCCCCACTCCGGGTCTGCACGGCGTGCGCGTTCGGTCGGGTGCGTTCGCGGGAGGATGGGCGGCCGAGGCGTTCGGTGCCGGACGATCCTTCGACCGGGAGATCTCCGAGTGGCACCAGCCCTACGACGTCGCCAAGCTGCTCTCGATCGAGATCTTCGGGCGACTCTTCGGGGCCGGTCAGTCCGTCTCCGAGGTCGAGGAGTTCGTCCACAGCGTGGCGGAGCCGGCCGTGTGACCACGTTCGCATTTCTCGGTCCGGCCCTCGGTGGTCACGCGGGTTGGGTCACGACCCAGGGTGAGGTGCTCGCTGGGCTGTTCGCCGCTGACGGGCACCCGACGCTTATCTCATCGACTCGGCTGAGTCCCATGCGACGTGCGCTCGACCACGCGGGCGACCTGGTGAGGTGGCGCCGCACTGCCGATGTGGCAGTGGTCTCGGTGTTCAGCGGACGAGCGTTCGCCCTGGCCGACGAGTCACTCAGCCTGGCGCGGGCGCTGCGGCTCCCGACGGTGGCGTGGTTGCACGGCGGCAACCTCCCGTCACTGAGCGAGCAGCACCCCCGCTGGGTGCGCCGCGTCCTGCGCAACGCCGACGAGGTGGTTGCTCCAACCGCCTTTCTCGCCAGATGGGCTGACACGCTCGTTCCTGGAGCCCGGGTCATCCCCAACGTGTTGGACTTGGATGACTACAACTTCCGCTCCCGTGTGCCGCTACGTCCACGCCTGTTGTGGATGCGCACTTTCCAGGAGCTCTACGACCCGGCAACCGCTGTTCGTGCGTTGGCGGAGTTGCGGTCCCGAGGTGTCGAGGCCACACTCACCATGGCTGGCCAGGACAAAGGGTTGTTGGACGCTACGAGGAACCTGGCTACCGAGCTGGGGGTCGGCGACTCGACGGCATTCCCTGGATTCGCGTCCGGAGCGCAGAAGGCGGCGTTGTTCGATCAGCATGACTTCTTCTTGAACACCAACGTGGTGGACAACGCACCGGTCACGGTGCTCGAGGCGGCGGCGTCGGGTCTCGTCGTGGTGAGCACGGACGTCGGCGGTATACCCGACCTCCTCGCCGACGGCGTAGCCGCCCGGCTCGTCCCGCCGAGCGATCCGGTTGTCGTGGCTGACGCCGTCGAAGGCCTGCTCGCCGACCAGCCCGGAGCGGCTCGCCTCACCGACGCAGCCCGGCAGGTTGCCATGGCGTCGCAATGGTCGTCGGTGCGAGATCAGTGGCTGGATCTCGCAGCCGACATCAGCTGTGTTGGTCCACGTGGCTGACAACGGCCTTGAACTTGCCGTTGGCGCCGGTGGGTAGCTGGTCGACCTGTTCGATCTCGACCAGCACATCCCCGACCCGCGTTCGTAGACGGTCGATAATCGACGCTGCTGTCTCCGGGCCGTAGCCGTTGGCCGGCACGACCAGCACCCGGAACCGGTCGAGCTCCTCCTGGACGATCTGTGCACCGCTGATCGGCAGCGAACCCTTGAACACCGGGTCGAGCCGTCCGATGAGCCGGCCGTCAGGCGTGCGCACCAGGTCGTCCAAGCGACCTTCGACGCTGCGCAGGATCGGCAGGGTCCGCCCGCAGTCGCACCGTTCGTCGGGTGGTGCGAGCGACCCCGCGTCGCCGACCAGGTAGCGGATCAACGGCATCGTGGTGTTGATGAGTCCGGTGCAGGCGAACCTGCCGAGCTCCCCGGCCCGCACCGGAGTGTCCTCGTCGCGGTCGAGGACTTCGAGGATCCCGGCCTCGGGCCACAGGTGCAGGGTGCCGTGATCGCACTCCGATGCGGCAGCGACGTACTCGGCCATCCCGTAGGTCTCCCGGACCGGGCATCCGAACACCTCGCTGATGGACTCGCGTTGGTGAGCCAGGACCGGCTCGGCGTTGGCCACGACAACCCGGAGTGGGCCGGGGCGGATCCCGTTGGCCCGGCAGACCTCTGCCAGCGCGTGGATCGACGACGGGTAGCCCAGCAGATAGGTCACGCGGTGGTCGTCGATGGCGCGGACGTAGTCCGCTGCGGTGCGTTCCGAGACGTGGTAGCTCGACATGTACAGCTGGTGGAGCGCCGCGTTCCACACCCAGTACGGGGGTGCGGTCGCGGCTGGCGGTACCACGGGCTGGCCTCCGACGATGGCCCATCGGTCGTGACGTGACACGCCGTACCACCGCCGCCATCGCGCCTCGGCGAGCGCGTACCAGTAGCGGTAGTCGGACCGCGAGATGTAGAGCGACAACGGGGTGGCCGTAGTTCCGCTCGTGTGCTCCTCTATCAACCCGCGTGGGGCATCGTCTCTTACGAAGGAACGAGGGTCGGAGCGGAGCCGTGCCTTCCCCAGAAGCGGCAGGCTCGAAAGTGAGCCTGCCCCGACTGCGTCATCGACGCGGATGCCGTCGTACGCGCGGACGTGATCGCGAGCGGTGGTGAGGATCAGCGCGAGCCGCTCGCTCCGCCATTGCTCCCACTCGTCGTCCGTCCATCGTTCGCGGTCGAGCGCCTCCGCCACAAGCCGGTCAGTGAAGCGGTCGTAGCGGCGCTGCCGCAACAGCGCGCCACGAGCTGACGCGACGGCCACTCGGACCGGATACGGCGCTCGGTGGTAGAGCTGTTCGGCGCCCATAGTCCTAGGTGCTCGCAGCGGGCAGGGGGCGTAGGTGGCGACTCGCCCATTCCTGGAGGGACAACAGGTTCCACAGCTGCTGTGTTCGGTCGTCGCCGGACTGATGCGTTGCGATGATTTCGGCGAGCACCCCGCGATCGAAGGCGTCGCCGAACACCACGGGGTGCTCGACCACCTGTTCCCGCAGGCGTTCGGCTAGCCCACCGCGCAGCCAATCACCCAGCGGGACTCCGAAGCCCTTCTTCGGCTGCGAGATCAGGTCGGACGGCACATAGCGGGTGAGCTCGCGTCGCAGCGGGATCTTCCCGACGGTGCCGTCCACGCACTCGAACGGGTCGATCGCCGCGGCCGCTGCGACCAGGTCGTGATCGAGGAGCGGAACCCGAACCTCGAGCGATTCGTGCATGCTCGCTCGGTCGACCTTGATCAGCATCTTCTCGAGGTGCCCGAGTACCTCGTTGCGGCGTGTCCACTGTGCCAGCTCGTCCGCGGACGGGACCCCACCCACGTTGTAGAGATCGAATTCAGCAGGTCGGTCGCCGAGTCCCGGCGCGACGCGACCGAGCGTGGCGCCGCCGAACTCGTTGTGCATCGTAGCGTACTGGTACCCGAGATCTCCCAGCGTCGTCGTTTCCGGTGGGCGCCACCGTGGCATCGGTGTCAGGACCTTGCGGACCCCTCGCCGAGCGACCAGAGGGAGGTGGAACAGGCGGCGCCACTTCAGAGCGGTCCACATACGTGGGTAGCCGAAGAACAACTCGTCGCCTCCGTCCCCCGAGAGCGCGACGGTGACCCGCTCGCGGGCCAGTCGCGACACGAGCATCGTCGGGAACGCCGAGTAGTCGCCGAACGGTTCCCCGAACGCGTCGAGCACGTCGTCGTATAAGGCCAGGGCGTCGCGCTCGGTGATCGTGCGGACGATGTGTTCGACAGCAAGGTGCTCGCCGTAGATCCGGGCCTGGTCGGTCTCGTCGAACTCCAACGAGTCAGAACCGATGGTGAACGCTGGGATAGGCCTTGTCAGTTCGGTCCTGCTGATCGATGTGACGAGCGGTGAGTCGATTCCTCCAGAGAGAAAGGTGCCGACCGGGACGTCGGCGACGAGCTGCCGACGGACGGCGTTGTGTAGGGCCGAGTGGACGGCCTCTTCAGCGTCGAGGGCCGTGAGGTAGCGCTCTGGCCTTTCCGGCCAAGTGGTGTACTGCCGGATCGTTGGGCCGGTCGATGGAGACCAGTTCATCACCGATCCGGCGCGAAGCTGCCCCGTTCCTTCAACAATCCCGTACGGCGCCGGAACATACCCGAACTGGAGGTACAGGGCGGCCACATCCGCTCGGAGCCGCTGTCGCTCGCACCACGGGTGACGGATCACCGCGTCGTACTGCGACGAGAATACGATCCCCTTTGGGTGCAGCATCCAGTAGAGCGGTTTGATGCCCATCGGGTCCCGAGCTAGCAGGACGGACCGGGTCACGCTGTCGCACAGGGCGATCGCGAACATCCCGTTGAAGCGGCGCAGAGCATCCTCGCCCCAGTGGATCAGTGCGTGGAGCACCACCTCGGTGTCGGAATCAGACTGGAACACGATCCCGTTGGACTCGAGCTCGGATCGGAGGTCCCGGAAGTTGTAGACCTCGCCGTTGAAGACCAGGACGAAGCGCCCGTCGGGTGAGATCATCGGCTGGTGACCAGCGGGGGAGAGGTCCAGCACCGCCAATCGTCGGAATCCAAGGGCGGCGTGTTCGTCGCTCCACTGGCCCTCGTCGTCGGGCCCCCGGCGTTGGAGTAGCGAGGTGAGGGCCTGCACCGCCCGAGCATCACCAGCTTCGCCGGGTGCTTTGCTCACCGTCCCAACGAAACCGCACATCAGTCGGCCACCGCTGAAGTGGCCGTTCCGCACATGCAACCGCGCACGCTGCGGCCGTACCCAGAATCCCTCCCAAGGTGCGGTCCAACCAGCACGCAACTAGGCCAGTCGGGCGAGCCGCGCCGCTTCGGCGAAGAACTCGTTCTTGCTCTCGATCATCGAGCGGTCACCGACGGCTTGGATGCGGCCGTCCTCCACGACCACGATCTGATCGCAGAGACGAAGGGTGGAGAACCGATGGGCGATGATCACGAGGATGCACCGCTCTTTGAGGTACTCCAGGCCAACTCGAAGCGCCTCCTCTGTGATCGGATCAAGGGCGCTTGTCGGTTCGTCCATCACGACGAGATTGGGATGCCCTACCAGGGCACGTGCGACTGCGAGGCGCTGCACCTGGCCGCCGGAGAGTCGGACGCCGAACTCGCCCACGGCGGTATCGAGTCCGTCCGGCAGCGAAATCAGCTCATCGTAGAGACGCGCCGTCTTGAGTGCCGAGATGACTTCCTCGTCGGAGATCCCGTCGCGTAGGTACCTGACGTTCTCGGCGATGGTGCCCTGAAGAGCTCTGGGTGCCTGGGGCACCATAGCGATGTGACCGAACCAAGTGGACATGTCCGCTCCGCGGAGGTCGACTCCGTCGATGGTGACCGCGCCTGCCGTCGGGTTGCGGAGCCCGAGGATCAACTGTGCGAGCGTCGATTTTCCTGCACCAGAAGGCCCGACGATGCCGACCGCCTCGCCGCGGCGCAGGGCAAGGGTGGCATCAGTCAAGGCCATGTGGCCGTTCGGGTAGGCGTAACACGCGTCAGTGAGCTGGACTGTCATCACGGGAGCGGACAAGGGGTCGCCGCCCGTTCTGAGCCGAGACGTGCTCAGCGCCTCGCGTTGAACGTGCAGTTCGTCGATCGTCGGGACGGCGGCGACGAGTGCCTGATAGGTGGTCTGCAGGCCTCGTGCGTAGCCGAGGCCTCGGTACAGCAGGATGACCACCGCGGCGTATCGTGCCGGTCCGGAGACATCGAGGATCGCCACGAGGCCGAGGCCAACGACGGCGACCAGGTAGACCGCCGAGGTGTACAGGCTTCCGAGCCTCGATTTCACCGTCATGACCCACGCGGTGGTGTTAGCCGACTCGATGGAAACGGCGTCCATCCTGGCGATGAACTGGTCGTCCACCCCGAACACGCGGCTGTCGAGGCGGGTCGGGGGAATCTCATATACGAAGGAGTCGAGCACCTTCCCGGCAATGCGGTTCTGGCTGGCGACGCGATGGGTGTGCCTCGTGAGGGGCTGGAAGACCGCTGCTAGCAGGATGCTTCCCAGGATGATGCCGATCGCCCACAGCCCACCGGCAACCAGACTGCCGATCAACATCAGGAGGAAGCTGATGGCTTGTACCGGGACCTGCACGTACTGCGCGAAGGCGTCTCTCACGCTGTTCAAGTAGCGGTGGAACGCGCCCGCTACCTCGCCGGGGTCCATCTCGGACTGTCTGTCCCAGCCCGCCCGCATGTACGCACTGAGCAACTCGTGCCTTGAACGGATGTCGAAGTCACGCGTGGCGTGAGCCTGAAGCCGTATCTGCAACAGATCGACCATGCCCCGGAAGAGCACGACGGCAACGGCGAGTGCCGCCAGGACAGTGGGGCTGAGTGATGAGAGGCCAACCATTCCTCCGGCGCTATCGCCTACGAGGGAGGATGCGAGGGCGGCGATCAGGAACACCACGCCCAGTTCTGCTACTGCAACCGCTCCCCCGATGCAGCCGATCAGGATCGGCCACCGTCGATATGGTCCGTACTCTCCCCTGAGCGAGCGGATCACCCCCTGGGAAGGGGGAACCTCTCCGTCCGGCCTGCTATCAGTGCTCATCTGTGCCCCGGCCTATTCGTCGAGGCGGTGCCTCCAGGCGGATGTACCCGCCGAAGAAGCCAGGGGATGGCCAGTAGCCTAAGCGGACGCTTCCGAGCTCGATCCGCCCGGATCCAAGAATGAGGGTGGGTTGGACGAGTCTGACGCGTTCGAATGCGTGCGCGTTCGTCGAGAGCATTCGGAATCTCCAGCGGCGGGTCTTAACCAGCAACCATTGGATCCGCCACTGCACCCCAGTCTGATTCATCGTCTGCTACTCCGTCGATCCGGGGAGACCGTTCAACGAGTGAACCAGCGCCTCGACAACTCTCTCCCGATCTCCCTCAGTGAGGTGAGGCCCGATTGGGAGACTCAACACTTCCCGGTGCAGCGCGTCGGTGATGGGGAAGTTCGCTTCGACCCTGAGGTTGGCGTACGCACGCTGCCGGTAGGGAGGGATCGGGTAGTGGATCATCGTGTCGACGCCCATCGCGGAGAGCCTTCGTTGCAACTCATCCCGTCCAGGATG
>WBZL01003049.1_pt1 | contig 15677 bp, 16 predicted proteins | sample 5204291 | NCBI WGS metagenome assembly WBZL01 (sample SAMN12344345, study PRJNA552823) | activated sludge metagenome | biome: Activated sludge suspended growth; feature: Nitrification reactor; material: Wastewater; isolation source: activated sludge from nitrification reactor of wastewater...
GTCGCGATCCTGCGGCTCCCAGGCGACGGTCCAGCCGAGGCCGGACTCGAACGGCGAGGTGGTCTCGTCCATGTCGTTGCCGTAGAGGTTCATGCCGGCCTCGAGCCGCAGCGTGTCGCGCGCGCCGAGACCGCATGGGCGGACGCCCGCCTCGCGCAGCCGCTCCCACGTTGCGACGGCCTCGCCGGCGGGCAGCATGATCTCGAAGCCGTCCTCGCCGGTGTAGCCGGTGCGGGCAACGAGGCGCTCGCCGGCGTCGAGCCCGAAGAACGGGCCGAGCTGCAGCGCGCGCTCGGCCAGCTCGCGATCCATGACGGCCGCCGCCTTCTGCCGCGCGTTCGGCCCCTGCACGGCGATCATCGCCAGGTCGGTGCGCGGCTCGACCGTGACGCCGTACGGGCCCGCCTGATCGAGCAGCCACTGCAGGTCCTTGTCGCGCGTGCCGGCGTTGACCACCATGCGGTACCAGCGGTCGTCCATGTAATAGACGATGAGGTCGTCGATGACGCCGCCGTGCTCGCGCAGCATGCACGAATACAGCGCCTTGCCGCGCTGTGCGAGTTTCGCCACGTCGTTCGCGAGCAGCCGTCGCAGCCAGTCGTGGACGCGCTCGCCGCGCAGGTCGACGACGCACATGTGCGACACGTCGAACATGCCGCAGTCGCGACGCACGGCGTGATGTTCCTCGATCTGGGAGCCATAGTTGACTGGCATGTCCCAGCCACCGAAGTCGACGGTGCGGGCACCGGCCGCGAGATGTGCATCGTAGAGCGGAGTGCGCTGTCCCATTCGAGCCCGTCCTCGTCAACGGTCACGGCCAGAAACGCAAAGGGCGGCAGGCCGCCGTGACGACCCGCCGCCCCTCTGTCCTTTGACCTGAGAGATCGGGCGCCGGCCACAGCCGCCGGTGCCGCACCCCTTCGGTGGGCCCGCTCGCGCGGGCCGCTCTCCAGAGCCCATCAGGCCGCTGCCGTACGTTTGCCTGAGCGTTTCCGGGCGGGTTGCGCCTTCGGCGGGCTCCTGCGAGCCTCTCTCCGGACGGGCCTGGCGATGGGTGCGCGCATGTTAACCCACGTCCCGGGGCCGCGACCACCGCGCTGGTGCCGCGCACGCTTCCGCCGACTTGCCAAGGCGCAGTCCGCGCCGGAACATCCCGGTTCCTCGCCGCGCGCGCCGCTGGCGGCCGTGCGAGGCCCCGCCTTCCTGACGACCGAGGCTACGTTACATGCGCCGAACGCCGTTGCTGGCCTTGCTGCTCCTCGCCTGCTCCGTCGCCCGGGCCGCGGACGTCGGCGCGACGGCACGACTGCACGCGCTGTTCGATGCGGAGTGGGAACGCGGCCTTCGGGAAAATCCGATCGCGGCAACTTACGTCGGCGACTCCCGCTACGACGATCGCTGGCCGGACCTCTCGCTCGCCGCGCGGCGCGCGTCCCACGCCGCCGATCAGGCGGCGCTGGCACAGCTCGAGGCGATCGACCCGGCGTCGTTGAGCGAGGCCGACCGGCTGAACCGCGACCTGTTCCGCCGCCAGACCCAGGCCAGCATCGACTCCTACGAATACGGCGACTACCTCGTGCCGCTGTCGCACCGTGGCGGCCTCGTGAGCGCGTACAGCCTCGCCGACATCGCCGTTTTCCGCACCGTCGCGGATTACGAGCGCTGGCTCGCCCGCCTGCGGACCATCGACGTGCCGCTGGACCAGCTCATCGCGTCCATGCAGGAGGGCGTGAAGCTCGGCAGGGTGCCGCCGAAGGTGCTGATCCAGCGGCTGCCGAAGCAGATCGCACGTCAGGTCGTCGCCGATCCCACGCAGAGCCCGTTCTACGACGCGTTCCGGACGTTCCCCGACTCGATCCCGGCTGCAGAGCGCGAGCGCCTGCAGGCGGCGGCCCGGCAGGCGATCACGACGACGATCGTGCCGGCGTATGCGCGTCTCGGTCGCTACGTCGAGCAGGACTACCTGCCCCGGTGCCGCGACAGCGTCGGGCTCTGGGACACGCCGCAAGGCGACACCCGTTATGCCGAACTCGCGCGCTGGTACACGACCACCGACCTGACGCCCGACCAGATCCACGAAATCGGACTGCGCGAAGTCGCCCGCATCCGTGCCGGGATGCTGCAGGTCATCGCCCGCACGGGATTCACCGGCAGCTTCGACGAGTTCCTGACCTACCTGCGCACCGACCCGAAGTTCCGCTACACGGACCCGCACGAGCTGCTCGTGGCGTACCAGGCGATGGCCAAGCGCGTCGACCCGCTGCTGCCGCAGTATTTCGGCAAGCTGCCGCGCATGCCCTACGGCGTGCGGCCGATCCCCGACCAGGTCGCACCCGACACGACGACGGCCTATTACCAGGCGCCGGCCCTCGATGGCAGCCGCGCCGGCTACTATTACGTGAACCTGTACCGGCCTGAGGAGCGGCCGAAGCACGAGATTCCCGTGTTGACGATCCACGAGGCGGTGCCCGGCCACCACCTGCAGATCGCGCTGGCGCAGGAACTCGGCGAGTTGCCGAAGTTCCGCCGCGACTTCGAGGCGACCGCCTATGTCGAAGGCTGGGGTCTCTACAGCGAGAGTCTCGGCCAGGAGATGGGGCTCTACGACGACCCGTACGACAAGTTCGGCCAGCTCACCTACGAGATGTGGCGCGCCGTGCGTCTCGTCGTCGACACGGGCCTGCACCATGGGCACTGGACCCGCCAACAGGCCATCGACTACTTCAAGGCCAATGCCGCGAAGACGGAGCTCGACATCGTCAACGAGATCGACCGCTACATCGGCAACCCGGGCCAGGCGCTCGCCTACAAGATCGGCGAGCTGAAAATCCGGCAACTGCGCGGCGAGGCGGCGGGCGCGCTCGGCGACCGCTTCGACCTGCGCGCGTTCCACGACGTCGTCCTTGGCAGCGGCGCCCTGCCGCTCGACGTGCTCGAGGGCAACGTCCGCCGCTGGATCGCCGCGACGAAGGCGGCACCGGCGGCCGCCGGCCGGTAAAATCGCCTTTTTGCCGACATACCCCATGAGCAGTCCCATCGCCCGACGCCCCAGCACTGCCGTCCGCATCGGCCCGGTCACGGTCGGCGGCGGTGCACCGGTCGTCGTGCAGTCGATGACCAACACCGACACAGCCGACGTCGAGGCGACCTCGCTGCAAGTCCGCGCGCTTGCACTCGCCGGCTCCGAACTCGTCCGCGTCACGGTCAACAGCGACGAGGCAGCCGCGGCCGTGCCGCACATCGTGGAGCAGCTTGCCCGGATGGGCGTCGGCGTGCCGATCGTGGGCGACTTCCATTTCAACGGCCACAAGCTGCTGCGCGATCACCCCGCCTGCGCGGCAGCACTGGCGAAATACCGGATCAACCCGGGCAATGTCGGACGCGGTAGCAAGCGCGATCCGCAATTCGCGGCCATGGTCGATACCGCGTGCCGGTACGGCAAGCCCGTGCGCATCGGCGTGAACTGGGGCAGCCTCGACCAGGATCTGCTCACGCGTCTGATGGACGAGAACTCACGCCGGGCGCAGCCGCTCGACGCCCGCGACGTCATGCGCGAAGCCATCGTCGTCTCCGCGCTGGAGAGCGCGCAGCGCGCCGAGGAACTCGGCCTGTCGCATGACCGCATTGTGATCTCCTGCAAGGTGAGCGGCGTGCAGGACCTCGTCGCGGTCTACCGCCGCATCGCGGGCCGTTGCGACTACGCGCTGCATCTCGGCCTCACCGAGGCCGGCATGGGCTCGAAGGGCATCGTGGCGTCGACGGCCGGCATCGCCGTGCTGCTGCAGGAGGGCATTGGCGACACCATCCGCGTCTCGTTGACGCCCGAACCGGGCGGCGACCGCACCAACGAAGTGGTCGTCGCGCAGGAGATCCTGCAGACGATGGGCCTGCGTTCGTTCACGCCGATGGTCGTGGCCTGCCCGGGCTGCGGACGCACGACATCGACGTACTTCCAGGAACTCGCGCAGAAGATCCAGGCTCACCTGCGTCAGCGCATGCCCGAATGGCGCGCGCGTTACGCGGGGGTCGAGCAGATGACCGTCGCGGTGATGGGCTGCGTGGTGAATGGTCCGGGCGAAAGCAAGCACGCCAGCATCGGCATCAGCCTGCCCGGCACGGGCGAACGTCCGGTCGCGCCCGTGTACGTCGATGGCGAAAAGGGTCCCACGCTCAAGGGCGAGTGCATCGCCGAGGAATTCCAGCAGCTCGTCGAGGAATACGTCGAGCGCAGGTACGGCGAGCCCGCCCGCACAGGCGCCGCCGTAAGGAGGTCTGCCCATGACGACGCCGTTGCGTGACAAACGCTGCCAGTCGCTGCCGCAGGGCACGCCAGCGTTGCCGCCCGAAGCGGCCGTGGCACTGCTCGGCCAGTTGCATGCCGGCTGGTGCATCGCAGAGGACGGCAAGTCGTTGCGTCGCGCGTTCGGCTTCGAAGACTTCCACCGCACCATGGCGTTCGTGAACGCCGTGGCGTGGATCGCGCACGCCGAGGATCACCACCCCGACCTCGAGGCAGGCTACGACCACTGCCGTGTGACGTTCTCGACCCACACGGTCGGCGGCCTGTCCGAGAACGACTTTGTCTGTGCGGCGAAGATCGACGCGCTGTAACGGATGGAGAAGCTCCGCAGGAGCCGCCCTAGAACAGTGACGCGACAAGCTTGAAGACCAGCACGCCGAGGACCACGTACGTCACGACGTACACGGCGACTTCCAGCACCCGATAGACGATCACTTTCAACGGCTTCATCGCGCCCGTTCCGTTCGCAGCCAGTCCCCCGGCTCGCGGGCCAAGGCTGCGCCTGACCCGCGGCGGGCGGAATCAGCACATACCCCGACGCCACGAACCTGCTGCGATGCGTCGGGAGCCCTCGTGCGGCGTGTCGGCATGTTCCTACGCGCGGTAGTCGGGCGCCGATTGCCGCGGGCCGCGTCCGGTCGCATGCTTCGCCTCCCCCAGGAGGATGGACCATGGTCAAGCGCTGCCCGCATTGCCAGACCCGGCCGCTGCGCGCGGATGCCGAGGCGTGCTGGTACTGCGGCAAGGATTATCGCGCTGCACCCCGGTCACGCCGCCCGGCTCATCTCCATCACCAAAGACGCGCCGCCACACCCCTGCCCGAGCGCGATTTCGGACTCGTCGAGCCGCGCTGAGCCTCAGCGGAGCATGGACATCCTGCCGCGACCGCGACCGGCGTCTCCGTCGGCGACGTGCTCCTTCCGCGGCCAGGCGGAGGCGTCGATCGTCGCGCGATAGCCGTGCCACGTCGCGTGACCGACCAGCGGCAGCGTGAAGCCGAGCGCCACCATGACGAGCGCGAGGGGCGCGAGCCGCCCGCGGCCCAGCAGCAGCAGCGCGAACCCGGGCGCGACCGCGACGACGATGACCGCGGCCCATACGACCATGGCGTGCTTGTTGCGCAGCACGGCATTGACGCTGGTGACGACGGCGGTGATCGGGTCGACGTCGCGGTCGACGAGCATCGGCAGCGAGAACGTGGCGGCCGCAAACACGATCAGCGCGAAAATCGAGCCAACCGCGGTGCCGATGCCGAAGAACTGCAGGTAGTCCCGCCAGTCCGGCGTCGTCATGTCGACCGGAAAGAAGATATGGATGGCCGACGCCGCGCGCCACCACACGAGGAAGACGATCATCAGCATCAGCGCGAAGACCATGAGGTTGCCGAAGGCGCGGCGTTCCTCGACGAAGCAGCGGCGCAGCGACGGCCGGGCGCCGCGCTCGAGCTGCTCGCTGATCGAATACGGCCCGACGGCCACGACGGGCGCGACGAGGATGAAGCCGGACACCAGCGCCAGCAATTCCCAGTAGCCACCGAAGCGGATCGTGATCCAGGCCAGCGTCCAGCTCAGCAGCACGACGACGAGACCGTAGCTCAGGCTCTGCCGCGGCGCCGCGCGGAAATCGGCCCACGCGAGCCGCAGCCAGCGCAGGGCCGCGAAGGTGTCGAGCGGGCGGCAGGGCGCGACGAACGGCAGCGCGCTCGCGTCGACGGGCTCGGGTACGGACGTCATCCGAGCAGGAGCCTGTCGGCCTCGGGATCGACCTCGGTCATGAGGTCGACGGGCTGGCGCGCGAAACGCAGCGCCGCAGCATAGCCGCGCCGGTCGCCGCCATTGTCGAGCATCCATTGCGCGTGCTCGCAGAGCAGCGTGAGCTGCAGCGCCCGCGCCAGTGTGAGTGCGATCCGGCGCGCACCCGCCTGCAGCACCGTGTCATCGTGCATGCTTTCCAGCGTCAGCACGGCACGTTCGATGGCGCCGACCGCCTGCTGCGCGGCTGCCACCAGACGCGGCGCCTTGGCGTTGCGCCGACAGGCCGATGCCCGGCCGAGCAGCGGGGCGAGCCCCGCGTGCAGGTCGGTGCGCAGCAGCGCATCGAGCGCCAGGACGTTGGTCGTGCCTTCCCAGATCGTCAGCACGTGCGTGTCACGCAGGAGTTGCGGCAGACCGGTGTCCTCGACGTAGCCCGCACCGCCGAAGCTCTCGATCACCTCGGCGACAACCGACACGGCCTGTTTGGCCGTGACGAGCGTGACCAGCGGCGTCAGCAGGCGCAGCAGCGCGCGCTGCTGGGCATCACTTTCGCCGGCGGCATGCCGGCCGTTCAGCTCGACCAGCAGGAACGCCACCAGGAACGCGCCCCAGGTCTCCGCCTCGAGCCCGGCGAGCGTGTCGGCGTGCAGCGGGAGCCGCTCGAGCGGTTGCCCGAACGCCTGCCGCCGCCGGGCGTAGGAGCGCGCCAGCGCCAGCCCGCGACGCATGAAGGCGACGGCGCAGACGCTGTTCCACATGCGCGTCACGGCCAGCATCGGCTCCATGGCGCAGACGCCATTCAGCGGCGCGCCGACCAGTTCGGCGCGCGCTCCGTCGAGCACCATTTCCGCAGTCGGCACCTTGCGCGTGCCGAGCTTGTCCTTGAGCCGGTCCACGCGCAGGCGATTGAGCTTGCCACCCGCGTCCCGGACCTCGACATAGAACATCGCGAGACCGTCGCCACCCCGCGGATTGCCCTCGGGACGTGCCAGCGCGAGCGCCATCTGCGAGGTCACGGCCGACGTGAACCACTTGCGGCCATAGAGACGCCAGCCGGCACCGTCGCGGACCGCTCGCGTCTCGCAACGACCCACGTCGGAGCCGCCCGTGGTCTCCGTCATCCACTGGCCACTGGTCCAGAACGTCGCCACGTCGCGCGACGTGAGCCGCGGCACGGCGCGCGCCTGCTGCTCGGCGCTGCCCGAGATGAGCAGGGATCGCGCCGCGCCGTCGGTCATGCCGAGCGGACAGGCGTACCAGTCCGAGGACGGGTGGAACAGATAAACCTTGAGGAACTGCGCGAGCCTCGCATAGCGCCCCAGCGACCGGTCGTAGCCGGTCGCGACGAGGCCGTGCTTCACGGCCAGCTTCTCGGCCTCCAGCCAGAGCCGCGTGACGACGATTTCGTCGATGCGCTCGCCCCAGGCGTTCCAGTGCGTCAGCACGGGTTCGTTGAGACGGTCCGCGAGCTGCAATCGATAGAGTTCGCCGCCGGCGAACCCGCCCAGCTCGCGCAGTTCCTCGCGCAACGGCGTGGCCACGTAGCCGGGCAGATGTCGCGAGAGCCAGGAGCCGAGCAGCGGGTCGTCGTCGAACTGGTTGCCGAGCGTCGGCGGCGCCTGCGTGAACAGCATGTCCTGCCAGTCCGAGTTGTTACCGGCTACCGTCGAGTCCGGGTCCGGTGGGGTCATGCGCGCGCTCCCCTGCTCTCGGTGGCGCGCCGGGCCAGCGCGGGCACGTCGCCGCCGAGACCCAGCGCGCGCGCGATCAACTGTCGTCGGATGAACGGCTGTTGCGACACAATCGACAGGCCGACGCGACGCGCGGCCGCGACGGCGGTGCTGCGCTCGCCGAACACACGGTTGATCGTGTCGCAGACCGCAAGCACCACGGCGTTCTCGCTGCGCCGCCAGCGCTCATACCGGCGCAACACCCGCAGGCCGTGCAGCTCCTCGCCCTTGCCGGCAGCGGTGACCAGCACCTGCACGAGGCTCGCACAGTCGAGCAGACCGAGATTGACACCCTGGCCGGCGAGCGGGTGGATCGTGTGCGCGGCATCCCCGACCAGCGCGAGTCGCGGCCGCACGTACTCGCGCGCGTGCCAGAGTGCCAGCGGAAACCCCGCGCGTCCGCCCACGAGCGTGAGACGACCGAGTACGCCGTCACTCGCGGCGGTCACGCGCTCACCGAACACGGTGGTCTCGATGGCGATCAGCTCCCGGGCTTCCTCGGGGCTCGTGCTCCAGACCAGCGACACGCGTCCGTCCCGCAACGGCAGCAAGGCGAGCGGCCCGCCCGGCAGGAATCGCTGCCACGCCGTCGCACGATGCAGCTTTTCGGTGTGCAGATGCGCAACGACTGCCGTCTGGCCGTAGGTCCAGCCCGAGCGGCCGATGCCGGCGAGCTGTCTCGCCACCGACTGGCTGCCGTCCGCGCCGATCACCAGCTGACAGGAGAGACGACGGCCATCGTCGAGCGCGAGCCGTGCCACGTCGTCGTCGAACTCGAGACCGGCGAGCCCGCCGCGCACTTCCGTCACGCCGCGCAGCAACGGCGACTCGTGCAGTGACCACTGCACGCGCAGGTTCTCGACGATGTGACCGAGGTTCGGCTCGGCCGTCTCGTCGGCGGCGAACCGCAACGCATCGGGACGCCCGGGCGAGCTGCCCGCATCCCAGACGACCATCTGCGAGTAGGGCGAGGCATGCGGCTCGATGGCCGCCCAGGCGCCGGCCGCGGCGAGAATGTGCTGCGACGCGCGCGACAATGCCGAGACGCGCAGGTCGAGATCCTGATCGTCGGGCCGGCGCGGCGCCGCCGGATCCACCAGCGCGACGCGCCAGTGCGACAACGCCTCCTCCCGCGCGATCAGTGCCGCGAGACAGGTGCCCACCATGCCGCTGCCGACGATGACGACGTCGAAATCCGTCCTGCGCGGTGTCGCCATCAGCCGACCCCCGCCAGTGGCACGCCGCGTGCGAGACGCGGCACGCGCGCGGCGGCCCCGACGCTCAGCCGCGCGAGCGCCGACTTGGCCGGCGGCAGCACGTCGAAGGCCAGCAGGCCGAGGCTGCGCAGGCTGCGGACCGCGCCGAGCGGCGTCGTGAACACGCGGACCAGCCCGTCGGTGAACTGCACGATGCGTCGCCGGTCGGTCGCGCGCCATTGCGCGTAATCCTCGAGCAGCCCCGACGTGCCGGGATCTGTGACGCCCTCGAGCCGGCGGTCGGCGATGACCTCGGCGAGGCTCATCGCGTCGCGCAGCCCGAGATTGAAGCCCTGGCCCGCGATTGGATGCAGCCCCTGCGCGGCGTTGCCGACGACCGCGAGCCGTGCCGCGCTGTGTCGTTCGGCCTGCGACAGCACGAGCGGGTACGTGGCGCGCCGGCCGATGCGCAGGAAGCGACCGAGTCGGAACCCGAACGCCCGCTGGAACTCGTGCAGGAAGTCCTCGTCAGAGAGTGCGAGCAGTCGCTCGACCTCGACCGGGGGCACGGTCCAGACCATTCCGCAGCGCGCGTCGGTGAGCGGCAGGATCGCGATCGGCCCGGCGTCGGTGAAGCGCTCGTACGCCACGTAGTCGTGGAATCGCTGTGCGACCAGCACGGCCGTGATCGCCGTCTGCCCGTACTCGATGCGCTCGACGCCGATGCCGGACTGCTCCCGCACGAGCGACCGCATGCCGTCCGCGGCGACGACCAGCTTTGCCGCGAGCTCGCGCGACTCGTCGCCGGCGTCGAACCGCACGACGCGGACGTCGCCCGCGAGCTCGCTGCCGGTGACGCGCGCCGGCGCGATGGTCTCGACGTCGGGTGCCTGCGCCAGCCCCTGCCAGAGCGCTGCACCGATGGCGCGGTTTGGGGCCACGTAGCCGAGCGCCTCGAGGCCCTGATCCGCGGCATCGACGCGGGCACTGCCGAACCGCCCCTGATCCGACACGTGGATCCGGCGGATCGGGGCAGCCTCGCGCTCCATCGCTTCCCAGACGCGCAGTGTGCGGAACGCACGCACGGTGCCGTTGGCGAGCGCGGTGGTCCGCTCGTCGAAGCTCGGATGCTGCTCGCCCGCGGCGGGTGGCACGGCTTCGACCAAGGCGATGCGCAATCCGAGCGGCGCCAGCGCCAGGGCGAGCGACGCGCCGACAAGCCCGCCGCCGACGATGGCCATGTCGTATTGGGAGGTGGTCACGGAATCGCCTCCTTCAGGCGACGAGCGTACGGGACGTCATGGTGCGCTCGATCTCCGCCGGTGTGCGCGGCAATCCGGCCGTCAGCAGCTCGTGGCCGGCCGGCGTCACGAGCACGTCGTCCTCGATGCGCACGCCGATGTTCCACCAGCGCTTCGGCACACCCTTGGTTCCGGCAGGAATGTAGATGCCGGGCTCGACCGTCATGACCATGCCGGGTTCCAGCACGCGCCACTCGGTGCCGACCTTGTACTCACCGACGTCGTGCACGTCCATGCCGAGCCAGTGGCCGGTCCGATGCATGTAGAACTTGCGGTAGGCCTCCTGCCTGATCAGCGTCGCCACGCGACCGCGCAGCAGGCCGACCTTGACGAGCCCCTGCGTGATGGCACGCACGGCCGCATCGTGCGGCTCGTTCCAGTGGTTGCCCGGCCGGATCGCCGCGAACGCTGCCTCCTGCGCATCGAGCACGATCTCGTAGATCGCCTGCTGCTCGCGCGTGAACTGCCCGCTCACGGGAAAGGTCCGCGTGATGTCCGACGCGTACATGCCGTACTCGCAACCGGCGTCGATCAGCAGCAGGTCGCCGTCCTTCAGGACGTCGGCATTCTCGTGATAGTGCAGGATGCAGCCGTTGGCGCCGCCGCCCACGATCGGATGGTAGGAGATGTCGGCCTGGTTGCGGTGGAACTCGTGCAGCAGTTCCGCCATGACCTCGTACTCCGTCACGCCGGGGCGTGTCGCCCGCATGGCCCGCAGGTGCGCGGCCACCGCGATCTGCGCCGAGCGACGCATGACCGCGGCCTCGGCGCGGCTCTTGTACAGGCGCATGTCGTGCAACTGATGGTCGAGCGCAACGAACTCCTGCGGGCTGTGGATGCCGTTCTTCGCCTGGCCCTTGAGACCGTTCACCCAGCCGATCACCCGCTGGTCGAATTCCGGCTGCGAGCCCATCGAGTAGTAGACGCGGTCGCAGCGCTCGAGCAGGCCGGGCAGGATGTCGTCGATATCGCCGATCGGAAAGGCGTCGTCGGCCCCGTAGTCGCGCACGGCGCCGTCGGGCCCGGCACGCCGGCCGTCCCAGGTCTCGCGCGCCGGATCACGGTCGCGGACGAACAGGATGTATTCGGCCTGCTCGCGGCCGGGGATCAGCACGGCGACGGATTCCGGTTCGTTGAACCCCGTCAGGTAGTGGAAGTCGCTGTCGGGCCGGTAATGGTAGTGGACGTCGCCGTTGCGCTGGCGCTCGGGTGCGCCCGGCAGGATGGCGATGGCGCCCTTGCCCATGATCTTCATGAGCTGGCGGCGGCGGCGCGCGTACTCGTCTTTGCGCAGGGTCATGTGGATCAGTCTGCTCCGTCAGCAGGGGTCGGTCGGCAGGGAAACTCAGTGGCGGGCGGTCGACGTCGTCTGCGCGGCGCGCAGCTCGGCCAGTTCGTCGTAGATGAGCTGGACGCCGACGCGCGCGTATTCGACCAGTTCCGCGAGCGCCGATTCCTCGACTTCCGCACTCTCCGCACCGACGTTGCCGGCCCTGGAGATCTCCGCGAGATCCGCGAGCACCTCGGCCACGTCGACCGGCAGCGCGCCGCGCGCATACGGACCGGCCGCGCCGAATCCATACAGGAACCCCTGGGCCCAGGCGCCGAGCGCCTCGACGCGCTCGGCAAGACCCGCGTCGTCCCGCGGCAACAGCGGCTGGAATTCCATGTCGCGGCCGTCGAGCACGGCGCGGCTCTGCTCGAACAGCTCGCGCAGCGGGCCATGGCCGGCGCTCGAGCGGGCCGCACCCTCCGGTGCCTCTGGCACCAGCTCCTCAAGCCATTCGGCCGGCAGATAGACGCGCCGCGCGCACAACGCCCCGACGAGGCAGCCGTGCGCCTCCGCCGCCGACACGGTGGACCCGCCCGCCGTCAGCGCCTGCGCGACCTCGTCGTAACCGATCGTGACGGACATCGCGGCTATCGTACCACCGCACCCCCGCCCCGGCCCCGGATCGGGATTCGTTCAAATTGATTACCCGAGGGTCGGGCTCTATAGTGCCTCGCATTATGAATGAGCCCGCAGCCCGATCCGCCGTCGACGTCGAACTGCGTCGCATCGAACGGCGACTCGCGGAACTGGTGACCACCGTCACCCAGCTCAAGGAAGAGAACCGCGCCCTGCGTCAGCGTCAGGACAGCCTGATCAGTGAGCGCGCCAACCTCCTCCAGAAAAACGAGCAGGTGCGCGCACGCGTGGAAGCGATGATCGGGCGGCTGAAGGCGATGGAGCAGGGCTGATGAGCGAGGAACGCATCTCGCGCGTGAGCGTGCGGCTGCTGGACCGCGAGTACCAGGTGGCGTGCCCCGCCGAGGAGCGCTCCGACCTGCTGGACTCGGCCGAGTACCTCGACGGCAAGATGCGCGAGATCCGGGACACCGGCAAGGTGGTCGGGCTGGACCGCATCGCCGTGATCGCCGCGCTGAACATAGCGAACGAGCTGATCAAGCAGCGCAAGCAGGGCACGGTCGTCGAGGGCGACGTCGGCGCCCGGCTGCGCTCGCTTCGCGAGCGCATGGAGACCGCGCTCGCGAAGGGCCAGCAACTTGAACTCTGAGGGTTCGCCGCAGTCCGAACCCTCGACGACGAATTGGCGCCACCTGCGGTGTTCGACACGGATCGGGTTACCTCTCGACCGTATGTTAAATACCCTGGGGAGCCGGGCCAGCCGGCAGCATTGTGCAAGTCCGCCTCGAGCGGAAAGCCTTAAGTGCCGCGGCCTTCCCCGAATATTGCTCTGTGTCGAGAGCAATGGTGCGTGACGGCACAGGCGGGTGGCGCCTTCCCTCTTCACTTCACAACGGCGGTCGAAACACGCCGGCGCCTGCGGGCGCTGCGTCGCGGCATTCCTGACGAACCGCGCCGCTCTTTCGACGTCGCGATCCGCCGCGAACTCTGGCGCCTGCAGGTCTGGCGTCCCGGGCGCCGCGTCGCGGCATTCCTCGGCATGCCGGACGAAGTCGACCTGCGCCCCTGCTTCGACGCGGCATGGCGCCTCGGCGTGCGGCTCTACGTCCCGCGCATCCTGAGCGTGCGCCGGGGCGAGATGGCGTTCGTTCCCTGCGACCGTGACGCACGGCTCGAGCCGAACGCGTTCGGCATCGCCGAGCCCGCCGTCCCGATCGCCCTGCGCGTGAGCACGCTGCAGCTCGACACGATTCTCGTGCCCCTCGTCGGCTTCGACGCGCAGTGTCATCGCCTCGGCATGGGAGCGGGGTTCTACGACCGCGCGCTGCGGCGGCGACGCGAGCACGGGCAGCCATTCCGTCGCCCGCGGGTAATCGGCGTCGCCTACGCGATCCAGCAGGTCGATCGCCTCGAACCGGCACCGTGGGACGTCGCGCTCGACCTGGTGGTCACCGAACACGGTCTGCTGCGCCGCCCACCCCGCTCGACCCGAGGCACCGACCGATGCGCCACTGGCTGATGAAATCCGAACCCGACGTCTTCGGCATCGACGACCTCGCGCGCGCGCCCAGGCGCACGACGGCGTGGGAAGGCGTGCGCAACTACCGGGCGCGCAACCTCCTCAGGGACGATTTCGGTCGCGGCGACCTCGCGTTCTTCTACCACTCGAGTTGTGACGTCCCGGGCATCGCGGGCATCGTCGAGGTCGTGCGCGCCGCGTATCCCGATCCGACGCAGTTCGATCCGGCGAGCGAGTATCACGACACGGGCAGCACGCGAGCGACACCGCGCTGGTACTGCGTCGACGTTCGGCTCGTGCGACGAATAGTGCCTGTAATTACGCTGCCTGAGCTGCGCAAGCACGCGAGCAGCGCGTTGCGCGACATGATCGTGCTCGAGCGCGGCAATCGTCTTTCGGTGACGCCGGTCACGTCCGCCGAGTGGCGCTTCATCCTCTCCTTGCGACCGTGATCGACGCGCGCGCGAGGTCGTCGGCGTCGTGAACGGAGTGTCGCACCGAGACGCCTCGTCAAAAAAAACGTGACGCTGGTATTGCAATTCAAAATTGAATTCTGTAAATACTGCGCCCGGGACTAACCCGACATGGAGATTTGATCATGGCAGCTAAGGCAAAGAAGGCGACCAAGAAGAAGGCCACCAAGAAGAAGGCGGCGAAGAAGAAGTAAGGTCGCTGACGAAGAGGCGGCGATCCTCGCAAGACGAAGGTCGCCGCCGATTCCGAAACGACGACTGTGCCCGCGCAAGCGGGCACAGTTGTTTCGGGGCCAGGGAAAGCATCGATGAGCCAGGACGAGCAGAAACGCCGCGCCGCCACCGCAGCGATCGGGCACGTCACACCGGGCACCGTCGTCGGTGTCGGCACGGGTTCCACGGTCAATTTCTTCATCGACGCGCTCGCAGCCATGCCGCGGGGCATCGCCGGCGCGGTCTCGAGTTCCGTCGCGAGCACCCGCCGGCTCGAGGCCTGCGGCATCCCGGTGCTCGACCTCAACTCCGTTGAAGGCCTCGACCTCTACGTCGACGGCGCCGACGAGGCGACGCGCGACCTGCACCTGATCAAGGGCGGCGGCGCGGCGCTCACCCGCGAGAAGATCGTGGCGGCCGTGGCCCGCCGTTTCGTCTGCATCGTCGACGAGGCCAAGCTCGTGGAGCGGCTCGGCCGGTTCCCGCTGCCCGTCGAGGTGATCCCGATGGCGCGCAACTACGTCGCGCGTGAACTGCGGCGACTCGGTGGCGAGCCGGTCTGGCGTGACGGCGCCGTCACCGACAACGGCGGCCATATCCTCGACGTCCGCGGGCTCGACATCGTCGATCCGGTCTCGCTCGAGCGCGAGATCAACCAGCTCGCGGGCGTGGTGACCGTCGGGCTGTTCGCCCGGCGCGGCGCCGACGTGCTCATCGTCGGCACGGACGCCGGTGTGCGGACGCTGGAGCCGCGTGACCGCTGACGCACGGCTGCTCGTCGAGCTGACGGCCGTCCTCGGCGACGGGCTGCTCACTGCTCCCGAAGCCTGCACCGCCTTCGAGTGCGACGCGCTCACCGCCCACCGGCAGGTGCCGGACCTCGTCGCGCTGCCCACGAGCATCGAGCAGGTCCGCGCCGTCCTGCGGATCTGTCACGCGCACGGCACGCCCGTCGTCGCGCGCGGCGCGGGCACCGGACTCTCCGGCGGCGCGTTGCCGGTGCCGGGCGGGCTGCTGCTCGTGCTGTCCCGCCTCGACCGGATCCTCGAGATCGATCCGGCTCGCGCACTCGCCCGCGTGCAGCCCGGCGTCACCAACCTCGCGGTGTCCGAAGCCGCAGCGCCTCATGGCCTCTACTACGCGCCCGATCCCTCGTCGCAGATCGCGTGCTCGATCGGCGGCAACGTCGCCGAGAACTCCGGCGGCGTGCACTGCCTCAAGTACGGCCTCACCGTGCACAACGTGCTCGAGGTGCAGCTCGTCACCATGGACGGCGGCCTGC
>WBZL01000010.1_pt1 | contig 15672 bp, 7 predicted proteins | sample 5204291 | NCBI WGS metagenome assembly WBZL01 (sample SAMN12344345, study PRJNA552823) | activated sludge metagenome | biome: Activated sludge suspended growth; feature: Nitrification reactor; material: Wastewater; isolation source: activated sludge from nitrification reactor of wastewater treatment...
GCCGACCTGGCCGCCGACACGAGTTTTGATGCGACGGTCAGCGGCAGCGACGCGGCGGGCAATCCGTTCTCCGCCACCACCACCTCGACCCACACCGTCGACACCAGCGCCCCGACTTTAAATGCTCAGATATTCAGCTATGCCGAGAATCAGGTCGCCGGTGCCACCGTCGCAAACGTCGTCGCCAGCGACAACGTCGCCGTCACCAGCTTCACTTTCACGGCCACCGGCACCCAGACCAGCGCCGACGGCTACTTCCAGATCGACAACAGCGGCACCATCACCATGACCGCCCTGGGCGCCGCCTCCGCAGCCAACGACTTCGAGGCCGGCACCAACTCCGGCGTCTACGGCGTCACCGCGCGCGATGCCGCCGGCAACGCCATCAGCGCCAACATCACGCTGAACGAACTTAACGTCAACGAACCGCCTACAGGAGCAAACGACAGCTATATCGCCGCAGAAGGTGTCGCCACGATATTGGGTAATGTCCTGGCCAACGATACTGATCCGGATTCCGCCTTGACCGTCTACCAAGTCGCCACCAACGGCGCATCCGCGGCCGTGACCGTCAATGGCAGCAACGCCATCATCACCGCCCTGGGCGGCACCGTGGTGATGAACACGGACGGCACGTTCACCTACATCGCCCCGGCCCGCATCCATAACGATGCGACGTCCGACCAGGACAGCTTCGTCTACAAGGCCTTCGACGGCAGCCTGGCTTCCGGCTGGGTGACGGTAACGCTCGATATCACGGACACCGTTCCAACCGCAGTCGCCGACACCGATGTCGTCGGACACGGCGCGACGACCTACGGCAACGTGATCACCGGCTCCGGCGGCGGCACGGATGCCCTCGGCGCCGATGCCACAACCATCAGCAGCGTGACCTACGGCGGCAGCACGATCTCGAACACCCTGGCCGGCAACATCCGCACCATCGTCACCGCCAACGGCACGCTGACGGTGAACCAGCTCACGGGCGAGTACAGCTACACGGATACCACCCCCAACCTGGTCGTGCCGGCGTCTCCGGGCAACACGGCCCAGACCATCGCCCAGTGGCAGGCCCAGGGCATCGGGCTGTTCGGCTTCGACGGCAGCAACCCCTATGTCGGCGGCGTGCCCGCCAACGGTCTCAACACGTCTTCGCTTACCGCCACCGCCGCAGGTTACGTGCGCCTGCGCGACAACGGCGGCGCGAACAACGACGGCCTGGGCGTTGAAAGCTCGGCCGGCAACAGCAACAACAATCGCATCGAGAACGGCGAGGCTCTGGTAGTAAACATGAACCAGGCAAGCCGCTCCGCCACCGTCACGCTGACCGATCTTTCGGGGGGCGAGACTGCAACCTGGCATGCCTACAGCGGTGCCGGGGCCTACATTGCTTCCGGAACCATTGCCGGCAACGGAACCAACATCGCCACGGCCACCATCAGTGCCGGCACGCCCTTCCAGTACCTCGTCTTCACCAGCGGCGGCGCCAACTATCGCCTCAACGGCCTGAACGCCATTCCGGAAGTGCCGAACCAGGTATTCACCTACACCCTGACCGATGCCGATGGCTCGACCTCCTCCGCCAGCCTGACCATTGCGGTCAGCGGAACCAATGCCTCGCCGACGGCGGTCGCCGACACCGGCGCCGTTATTGAGGACGCCACGCTGACGGTGAGCACCATAAATGGCGTGATCCAGGGCGCACCCGGCGCCGACTCCGACCCGGACAACCCGATCACTTCGCTCGTGGTCAGCGGCGCCGTCGCCGGCAGCGGCGGCGTGGCCCAGGGCGTGGGCGTGGGCGTTGCACTGACCGGCACCTACGGCACGCTGACGCTGAATGCCAACGGCAGCTACACCTACGTGGCGGACCAGGCGGCGGCCGATGCCCTTGCCGCCGGCGCCACCGCCAACGACGTATTCACCTACACGGTGGCGGACCCCAGCGGCGCAATCTCCAACAGCACCACCCTGACCATCACGGTCACCGGCACCAACGACGCGCCGCTGCTGGACCTGGATGCCAACGACAGCACCACGGGAGGCGCCAACTACATCGGCACCTTCATCGAAAGTGGCGGCGGCATTCCGATCGGCGACCTGGATCTCAGCGTCATCGATCCGGACAGCAATATCACCGGAGCCACGATCACGCTGACCAACCCCAAAACAGGCGACGTGCTGACGGCGGGCGCGCTGCCTCCGGGCATCACCGCCACGGTATCCGGCAACGTGGTCCTGCTCTCCGGCAGCGCCCCGGCGGCCGACTACCAGACGGCGATCCGCGCCATCGCCTTCAACAATACCTCGAGCACGCCCGACACCGCCCCTCGCAGCATCACGGTGACCGTGACAGACGGCTCGCTCGTCTCCAACACCGCCACGGCGACGATCAACGTGGTGGCAGTCAACGACGCGCCAGTGCTCGACCTCGATGCCAGCACAGCCGGCACCGGCTACAACACCTTCTTCAGCGTGGACGCAAGACCGAACGTGCGTGTCAGTGACACCGACATCAGCATAACGGACGTCGACAGCAGCAACATCACCGGGGCCACCATCACTCTGACCAACGCCCAGGCCGGCGACATGCTTTCGGTCGGTTCTCTGCCGGCCGGCATCTCGGCGAGCGTGTTCGGCAACGTGGTGACCCTCTCCGGCAGTGCCTTCATCACCGACTACCAGTTGGCGATTCGCGCCGTCACCTTCAACAACTCGGCCGGCTCGCCGGATTTGACTGCGCGCACCCTCACGGTCACCGTGACCGACGGCAGCAATGTCAGCAACACCGCGACGACCACGATCAACATGATCGCCGCAAACGATCCTCCGAGTGCCAATGCCGTCTCCGCCAGCGGCAACGAAGATACGCTGATACCCGTCACCCTGACCGGCACGGACGCCGACGGCAGTGTCGCCAACTTCACGCTGTCCACCCTGCCGGCCTACGGCCAGCTTTATCTCGACGCGGCCATGACCCAACTGGCGCCCACCGGCACGATGCTGGCGGCCAGCGGCAATGCCCTGACGCTCTACTACAAGCCGCCGGTCGACTGGAACGGCAGCGCGAACTTCAACTACCAGGCCGTGGACAACCTCGGTGGCGTATCCGGCTCCGCCACGGCCACGCTCAATGTCGCTGCCGTCAACGACGGCACGCCGCTCGCGGCCAACGACAGCTTCTCGACCGTGCTCGGCACGCCGATCATCATCAGCAAGGCGGCGCTGCTCGCCAACGACACGCTGTTCGACCATGCCGCCATCGTCTCCTCGACGCCTCTGGCAGGGCTGGTGGACAACGGCAGCTACTACACCTGGACGCCGGGCGCAGCAGGATCGACAAGCTTTACCTACACGCTGCAGGACGATGACGGTCAGACCAGCACGGCCACGGTCAATCTCACGGCCCATGGCGCCACCGACGACCTGGCCACCGTGCAGGAATCCGCCCTGATCGGCGGCGCCGGCAGCAATGTCGCCAGCGGCAACCTGTTTGCCGGTCCCGAGACCAACACCAGCGTGCTCAGCATCAACGGCATCACCCCGGTGAGCGGCACGATCACCGTGACGACGGCCATCGGTCAGCTGGTGGTCAACAGCGCCAACGGTAACTACACCTATACGCTCAACAGCGTCGCCGACAACAGCGCGCCTGCCAACGATGCCGCTATCACCGAGGTCTTCAATTACGTCGGCAACAACTCCTCGGCGGCCCTGCGCGTTACCGTGCAGGATGACCGCCCCATCGCAGCCGACGCGGAGGTCATGATCCCGGAAAGCACACTGCCGAGCTACAACATCGTGCTCGTGGTGGATACCTCCGGCAGCATGACCGAGGAAGTGCGTTCCGTGGCGGCCGACGGCACCGTCACCGTCATGACGCGCATGGAGATCGCCAAGCTTGCCCTAACCCGACTGGTGGAGGAGTTCTTCTCGCAGTCTTCGGATGTGCAGGTCAGGATCGTCGACTTCGACAACGCTGCGGCGATCGCGAATGGCGGTAACTGGTTCACCAGCGAGGAGACCGCTGTCGCTTTCATCAACAACCCGGCCAACCTGGTTGCTGACAACGGAACCAACTTCCAGGCTGCACTCGACCAGACCCGCATCGCCCTCGGCAGCCCGGCCGCGCCGGATGCCGCCCGTCAGAACATCGTCTACTTCGTTTCCGACGGTGACCCGACGTCCGGCACGACTGCCACCGGCATCACGAACTACCAGAACTACATTGCAGGCAGCAATGTCCAGTCCTTCGCCGTAGGCATCGGCACCGGCATCAGCAACCCGTCCTGGCTCAACCAGATCCACAATGTTGACGCGCTCGGCGACGGGAACGTGGATAATGCCATCATCGTTCCCGACGTAAGCCGCCTCGAGGAGCAGCTCCTGGCCACCGTCCCCGCCTCCTACGGCGGCAACGTGGTATCGGCCAACAGCGCCCAGGGCATCGTCTTCGGCGCGGACGGCGGCTATATCAGCGCGATCTCGGTCATGCTGGATACGGACGGCAACCCCGCCACGGCGGAACAGAACGTCACGTTCAGCTACAACAACGTCACCAACAGCATCAGTTGCAGCGGGCCCTTCCCGCCGGGCTTCCCCGCAAGCGGCAACATGCTGACCCTGAATGCCACCAAGGGTTTCAGCCACGGCATCCTGGTCTTCAACTTCGAGACCGGCGACTATACCTATTACACCGCCGGCGTCGCAACCGAGGGCGATACCTTCAATCTGGCCTTCACCGCTACCGATCTGGACGGAGACGCCGTCTCCGCCGTGCAAACCATCCGCGTCATCGACGGCAAGCCGGTCGCCAATCCCGACACCGACACGCTGGCAGCGCTTGATACCCATCTCGAGGGCAACGTCATCACCGGCGTCGGCACGGACGGCGGCAGCGCGCTGGGGGCGCAGCTCACCAGCTTCACGCCGCAGGGCACCGGCGTCGACATCCCGGCCGACAATGCCAGCATCACCTCGATCGTCTTCAAGGGCGTGACCTACAACTTGACGGTGAACAGCAGCGGCACGGCGTCGGGCGGCAGCTACGCCGTCAACGGTGGGCAGCTGACCTGGAACCATGCCAGCAACGGCAGCCAGCTGATATTCGACGACAACGGCTATTACCGTTATTCACCGCCGACGGCCGATGTGCCGAATCCGGCCACCAGCCCGACCAACATGGTCGCCACCTTCACTTCGGCCGCCGCCCATGCCGGCACGGGCGTCACGCTGCAGGGCATGCTGCGCGACAGCAGCGTGCCCGGCTCGGCCCCGGTGTCCTATAGCGGCACCAACGGCGCGGGCGTCGCCAGTCCGGGCGACGACACCAGCCACCTGGACGATCTCGAATCCCTGGTCATCGATTTCGACCGCGGCACGTACGCCCAGGGCGTGCAGGGCTTGCGCTTCCAGGTCTATGCGCAGAACAGTTCTGCCGTCACCTTCACTTTCTACGGCATCGACGGTGCGCGCCTGGGCCAGCAAGCCATTGGCATCAACGGCGGCACCACGGCCTGGTTCGACATGCCGGCCACGCTCAGCAATGTCAGCCGCGTCACGGCGCTGGTAAGCGACGACACTTACTTCTCCACGCCGCAGGTCCGCATCCGCGCTGTGGAGTTCGATGGCGTCCTCAACAATCCGGCCGCATCTCCGGTTGTACCGGAAGTGATCGAGTACACCCTGACAGACAGCGACGGCGACACCTCGACGGCAAGCCTGACCCTGAACGTCGTCACCAACCACTTCGCAGGGGACGGTGGCGGCAATACGATCACCGGCACGGCCGCCAACGACATGATCGTTGGCCTCGGCGGCAACGATACGCTCAGCGGCGGCGCCGGCCACGACATCATCCAGGGCGGCGACGGCGACGATGCCATCGACGGCGGAGACGGCGACGATACGCTGACAGGTGGTACCGGCAACGACACCATCAGCGGCGGTGCCGGCAACGACATCATGCGCGGAGAGGCAGGCAACGACACGCTCATCGGCGGCGACGGCAACGATCGCATCGAGGGCGGTACGGGCAACGACGTCCTCATCGGCGGCGCCGGCAACGATGTCCTCATCGGCGGCCCCGGCACCGACACGCTGACCGGCGGATTGGGCGCCGACGTCTTCAAGTGGGAACTGGCGGACCGCGGGGTCAAGGGCAATCCGGCGACCGACACCGTGACAGACTTCGATGCCGCGCCTTTCGTGTCGGGCGGAGACGTGCTGGACCTGCGCGACTTGCTCTCGAACGAAAGCCATACCGCCGGCAGTACCGGCAACCTGAGCAGCTTCCTGCACTTCGAACAGTCGGGCAGCGACACCCTGGTCCGCATCAGCACCACGGGCGGCTTCAGCGGCGGCTATGTGCCCAACCAGGAAGACCAAACCATTCTGCTGCAGGGTGTCGACCTCATCGGCGGTTTCAGCACCGACCAGCAGGTGATCCAGGACATGCTCAACAAGGGCAAGCTGATCACCGACTAAAAAGTCAGCCGCCGCAGGACGGCGCGATCGGCTGCTTCCGATCGCGCGACTGCCTGCTAGGCCGGTTCCTTCACCGCCGGACCGGTGGCGCCGTCGAACCCCACGCCGGCCAGCGCCTGCAACTCGGCCTCGCTCACCACCCCTTCGGCGATCACCTGGATGCCGATGCCATGGATGATCGAGCACAGACCCTTCAGGAAGGCCTGATTGCCAGGATTGGACTCCAGGCCGCGCACGAAGCTCGCATCGACCTTGATGTAATCCAGCCCGAGTCCGTGCAGCAATCCGATCTGGCTGAACTGTCGGCCGAAATGCTCGATGCCGACACGGCAGCCGAGCGCTTTCAATTCACGGCACAGATCGCGGAAGTCGTCGAAATGACTGAGCGCACCGTTTTCCGCCACTTCGAGCCATAGTCGCCGTGCCGGCTCGCCGTGCTGCCGAAGCTGACTTTGCATTTTCACGCGGAAATCCTTGTCCTGCAGCGAGCTGGCCGAGAGATTCACCGCCAAGCCCTTCAAGCCGGGCTTGTCGGCCAGTTCGGCCAAGCCCAGCGCGACGGCGGACAGGTCGAGCCTGGACGTCAGCCTGAGCCGTTCCGCGATCGGCAGGAAACGGCCCGCCGGCAGCCACTCGCCGTTGTCGTCCAGCATCAGGCGCAGCGGACACTCGCGGTGAATCAGGCGTCCATTGAAATCCGCCACGGGAAACGAGATCAGCTTGACCCAGCGCTTATCGAGCGCATGCCGGATCATCCGCGACCACTCGTCGGCGCTCCGCGGTGCGTCCTCTCCCGCGGCCTGGCCGGCTTCGCGGATGGCATTAACGCCCTCGGCTTCTGCCGCCGCCAGCGCGGCATCGACCTGTGACAACACCGCGCTCAACTCGATGCCGCGCGGGAAAACTCCCAGGCCGATATGCGCCGCGGGCGCATCGGCCACAAAGGCGGAGGCCTCCTGCAGCAATGCTTTCAACAGTGCAGCGGCCTGCTCGCGCACGCCGGCCTGTCCCGCCAGGAGCAGGGCAAAATCCGCGCCGTTCAGCCTCGCCGCCAGGCTGTCGGCCTGCCGCCCGGCTGTCTCGCCCATGACGGCGGCGAAGCGGCGCAGCAGTTCGTCCGTCGCTTCGCGTCCCAGGCGCTGGTTGATGCCCGCCAAATCCGCCAAGCGCACCATGATCAGCCCGATGCCGCGCGAATCCTCCGCCTCCAGGGCGTCGTGCAGTCGGGCGAGAAAATGGCTTCGGTTGGAAAGCCCAGTCAGCGCATCGCAGTTCGCCTCGCGGCGCACCGCATCGAGCCGCGCGGTTTCCTCGTCGAACATGGATTTCAGGCGGCGGACGGTGGCATTCATCGCAGTGGCCAGGTGCCGCAATTCCGGCACGGCTGGCTCCTCGATGGTGACAAAGCGCCGCTCGGTGATCGCCTTCGCTTGACCGATGACTGCCTGCAGCGGCGCGCGCAGCCGGCGCAGGATCAGCGTGCCGAGATAGCCGCCGATGAGCGTCGCCACGAACAGGGCGCCGGCCAGCTCCCATACGCTTTTCCACAGCGCCTCGTAGGCGAAGCGGCTGTGGCTCACCAGTTGCACCGTGCCGAACTGCTTCCAGCCGCTGCTGATCTGCGCCTGGCCCGGCAGCGAAACGATCGGCAGGAGCCGCGCAAACCATGCTGGCGCGCCGTTGAAACCGGCGGCCGCCCTGCGCTCGACGATGACCCTCCCCAGGGGATCCATGACCCGGATCGACTCGTAATGGCCACTGTCGAAGAGGGCGGAAACCGCCAGCTCGACTTCCACCGCGTCCGGTTCGCGCAGGCTGAGGGACAGCGCGAGCGCCGCGGCATTGTCGGTATTCTTCATCGCCAGTTGCTCGGACAGGTAGATGCGCGCGCTCAGCGAGGAAGCCAGAAGGCTGCCGGCCAGCGCAACCAGCATGCTGACGATGACGGCCAGCCACAGTTGACGATACATCGACATAATCGTTCTCTCTTCGACAAGAACTTCGTTAAATAATGCTCAAAACTCGAACCCCTCGGCCTTCGCGCGGTTCAGCAGGTCCTGCCAGCGCGTCAGGCGGCCGACCCCAGTCGAGCTTGGCACGCCCTTTGCAACGGGATTCGACCAGATGCCCATGCTGTTGAAACTGAACACCGGCTGCAGGTCGGGGCGGCGCGACGCAGGGCGAATGTCCGTAATCAGATTGTCGAGAATGTGGGGCTCCGCATCCGGCGTCGCATAGTAGGCCAGCACCATGTGCGCCTGGGTGATGTCGCTGGCCGCGCCTCCGATCCTGGCCTTGACGTAGATCAGGCGCATCTGCTCGTTCGGCATGCCGGCGCTCAGCAGCGTGAAATATTTGGCGATGGTGAAGTCCTCGCAATCGCCCTGGCCCTTGGCCAGAGTCTCGAGCGGCGTGGCCCAGTAGTCGGTCTGGCCCCAGATTTTGATGTCATCCAGAAAGAGGATTCTTCTATTGAAGAACTCGTTGATGCGCTTGAGCTTGTCCTGCGTGCCCAGCGGCTTGCTGTCCTCGATCAATTGCTGCCAGTCGCGAAACGCGGCCTCCGAGCCGCCATACCGCCGTAATGTCGACAGCATTTTCTCGACATCGGCAATCGTCGCCTGGACCAGCAGGAAAACGGCCACCGGCGCGGCGAAACGGCGCATCGCGGCCTGCAACCACAATAGCCTGTCCTCCCCGGTCTGGGATATCATTCGCAATTGAAGAAAAATGCCACTTTCACCAAGCTGTCAGAGAATGCATCGCAAAGTCATCATATTGTGCCTGGCCCTGAACCCGCTTCTGGCACAGGCGCAGGCCACCACGCTGCAGAGCGCGGCGCAGAAGGCTGTCTTGTCCAACCCGGAGGTTCTGCAGCGTTGGCATGTCTACAAGGCAGCGCAGGGCGAGCGCGATGCGGCCTTCGGCGGCTATCTGCCCCGCCTCGACCTATCCGCCAGCAAGGGCCGCGACCATCGCGACGACCCGCTCCTGAAGAAGGACTATACCCGCAACGCGACGACCCTCACCCTGACGCAGATGCTATACGACGGGTTCGCCACGCGCAACGAAGTCAGGCGCTTCGATCATGCCCTCATCGTCCGCCTCTTCGAGCTGCACGACGCCTCGGAAACCGCAGCGCTCGAAGCCGCCCGCGCCTTCATCGACGTCCAGCGCTACCGCGCCCTGGTCAGCCTCGCCGAAGATAACTACATTCGTCACCGCTCGGTCTTCGAGCAGATTCAGGTCAAGGTTCAGGCCGGCGTCGGCCGCCGCGTCGACCTGGAGCAGGCCGCCGGCCGCCTTGCCCTGGCCGAAGCCAACCTGCTGACGGAAACCAGCAACCTGCACGATGTCAGCGCGCGCTACATGCGCGTGGTGGGCGATCAACCCGCCAAGGACATGGAGCCGGTCACCAACCTCGCCAAGGGCCTGCCGAAGGACATGACCGATGCGCTGGCGTCGGCGCAGCGCGGCAATCCCGCTCTGCTCGCCTCCATAGAGAACGTGCGCTCCGCCTATGCCGCCGCGCGCGTGCGCGACGCCGCCTACCAGCCGCGCGTCGACCTGCGCCTGAAGCGCGAGGACGGCCGCAACCTCAACGGCTACGCCGGCCAGCATGAATCCAGCACCGCCGAAGTCGTCCTGAGCTGGAACCTTTTCAGCGGCTTTTCAGATGTGGCCCGTTCGCGGCAGTACGCAGAGCAGCACAACGTCGCCAAGGACATCCGAGACAAGACCTGCCGCGATATCCGCCAGAACGTCGCCATCGCCTACAACGACACGCGCAAGCTGACCGAACAGCTCGGCTACCTCGACCAGCACCAGCTCTCCATCGAAAAGGCGCGCGACGCGTATCGCAAGCAGTTCGACATCGGCCAGCGCACCCTGCTCGACCTGCTCGACAGCGAGAATGAGCTCTTCCAGGCAAAGCGCGCCTACAGCAATGCTTCGCATGACCTGGCCATTGCCTACGTGCGCGCCCACGCCGGCCTCGGCAATCTGCTCGCGACGCTGGGCGTATCGAAGGCCGGTGACCCACCCCCGCCCGAGCCGCAATTGTGGGCTGCCGGGGAGGAGGCGCCGGAAAACTGCCCGCCTGACAATCCGCAGTTGTACATCGCCAACAAGGATGCGCTCAATGCCCGCGCGCAGGAACTGATCCGGGAACTCACGCCGCCGCCTCCCGCTGCCGCCTTGCAGCCGGCACCGGCGCCAGAAGTCCCCGCCGAACGGGCCGTGGCCGAGGCGCTCAAGGCCTGGACGCTCGCCTGGTCCGGGCGCAATGTGCAGGGCTACACGGACAGCTACGCCCCCTCCTTCAAGCCTGCCGACGGCAGCGCGCGCAGCGCCTGGGCGGAAAAACGCAAGGCTGCGCTCACGCGTGCCAAGGACATCTCGATCGACGTGCGCGACATTAGGCTTGTCGTCAAGGATGCAAGGAATGCCAGCACCACCTTCAAGCAAGCCTACCGCTCCGAACAGTACAAGGACTTCGTCCTGAAAACCCTGGATTGGGAACAAATCGACGGCCGCTGGCTTATCGTCAGGGAAACGGCTGAACCGCTGAAATAGGCGAGACACGGTACAAAAAAGCCGGCCTGCATGGCCGGCTTTTTCTGGGTTCGGATGGCGGAGAGGGTGGGATTCGAACCCACGGTAGGCTTGCACCTACGCCTGATTTCGAGTCAGGTACAATCGACCACTCTGCCACCTCTCCGGAGGCGCGCATTCTACACCAATCCCCCAGTGGATGCGACGCGGGGGAAGCAATCCCCCTCTTCCGCACAGGGGCCACATGCGATCGCTGCTCGCTGCAATCCTGCTGTCCTTGCTCGCCGCTTGCGGCGAACCGCTGCCGTCGCCGGCCGACCTCGGCAAGCTGATCGTCGTGACGCGCGAAGGCCCGGCCACCTATCTGGTGGATGGCAGCGGCACGGCGTCCGGGTTCGAACACGATCTGGTCGTTCTGCTCGCGCGGGATCTTGGCGTCGAGGCCCGTTTCGTCTTCGCGCGGGACCATGCCGATGCCCTCAAGCTCCTGAGAAAGGGGCGCGCCCACATGGCAGCGGCCGCCCTGTCGCCAAGGGACAGCAGCAGCCTGCATTACTCCCGGCCGATCCGCGACGTACAACAGTTCCTGGTGCAGAACGAGGATGCGCTCCCCGTCAGAACACCGGCCGATCTGGCCGGGCGCACGGTCACGGTGCTGGCCCGGTCGCCGCAGATCGACGCTCTCGAAAGCCTGCAGCCCCGGCCAAAAGGGATGCGCCTGGTCAAGCTGAAAGACCTCAGCGAACTGGAACTGCTCGAGCGCGTCAACGCCGATCCGGGCATGCTGGCCGCCGTCGATTCGACGCACTACGGCATCGGAGTGAATTTCTTTCCGGATCTGAGCGCCGCATTCGCCTTGCCCGGCAAGCAGCCGCAGGCCTGGGCTTTCCCCAGGAACGGGGATGCGATGCTTTTCGCGCGCAGCGAGGCCTTCATCGAGCGCATTCGCAAAGACGGCACCCTGGCCCGCCTGGAGGATCGCTACTTCGGGCATGCACGCCGACTCAATCAGCACGATGTCGAGCAGTTTCTGGAAAGCGTCCAGACCGTTCTGCCGCGCTACCGGCGCGAATTCATCGAGGCGCAGCGCCTGCACGGCATAGACTGGCGGCTGATCGCCGCCCTCGCCTATCAGGAGTCGCATTGGGACCCGCAGGCCACGTCCTACACCAACGTGCGCGGCATGATGATGCTGACCGAGGACACCGCCGACCGTCTGCGCGTCACCGACCGCCTCGACGCGAAGCAGAGCATCCTCGCCGGCGCGCGCTATCTCGCGGAACTGCGCGAGCAGTTCCCGCCGGAAGTCGCCGAGCCCGACCGCAGCTGGCTGGCGGTTGCCGCCTACAACCTCGGCATGGGCCACATGAACGGCGCGCGCTTCATCGCCGAACTGGTGAAGCGCGACCCGAATTCCTGGTACGAGATGAAGCAGGTGCTGCCGCTGCTGTCGCGCCCGGAATACTACGCGCGCCTGAAGAGCGGCGCGGGCCGCGGCGGCGAGGCCGTCATCATGACCGAGAACATCCGCAATTACTACGACATCCTGCGCCGCCTGGAACAACCGGCGGTGGAGACTCAGGCTTTCTCGATGAGCTCCAGGTCGCCCATGTAGGGGCGCAGCGCGGCGGGCACTTCGACGCTGCCGTCGGCGCGCTGGAAGTTCTCGAGGACGGCCACCAGCGTGCGGCCGACGGCGAGGCCGGAGCCGTTCAGGGTGTGCACCAGTTCCGGCTTGCCGTTCGCGTTCCTGAAGCGCGCCTGCATGCGGCGCGCCTGGAAGGCCTCGAAATGGCTGCAGGAGGAAATCTCGCGGTAGGTGTTCTGCGCCGGCAGCCACACCTCGAGGTCGTAGGTCTTCGCCGCGGAGAACCCCATGTCGCCCGTGCACAGGGCGACGCGGCGATAGGGCAGTTCCAGCTTCTCCAGGATGATCTCGGCGTGGCGCGTCAGTTCCTCCAGCGCGTCCCAGGAATTCTCCGGCCGCTCGATCCTCACCAGCTCGACCTTGTCGAACTGGTGCTGGCGGATCATGCCGCGCGTGTCCTTGCCGTAGGAACCGGCCTCGGAGCGGAAGCACGGCGTGTGGCAGACGAACTTGAGCGGCATCTGTGCCAGGTCCACGATCTCGTCGCGCACGATGTTGGTCACCGGCACCTCCGCCGTCGGGATGAGGTAGTAGCCGGCATCCTGGATGTGGAAGAGGTCCTCGTGGAATTTCGGCAGCTGGCCGGTGCCGAAGAGGCTGGTGCCGTTCACGAGATACGGCGCATACACCTCGGTGTAGCCATGCTCCTGCGTGTGCACGTCGAGCATGAACTGGGCGAGCGCGCGATGCAGGCGCGCCACGGCACCCTTCATCAGCGTGAAGCGCGCGCCGCTGATCTTGGTGGCGGCATCGAAATCCAGGCCGCCCAGCGCGGTGCCGAGGTCGACATGGTCCTTCACCGCGAAATCGAGGATGCGCGGCGTGCCCCAGCGCCTGACTTCCAGGTTGTCCGCTTCGGAACGGCCGACCGGCACGCTCTCGTGCGGCAGGTTGGGGATCAGCGAGACGAAGGCGTTGATGCGGTTGAGCAGGTCGGCGAGCTGTTCCTCGTTGCGCTTCAGCTCGTCGCCCAGGCCGGTCACCTCGCTCATCACGGCGGCGGTGTCCTCGCCCTTCGACTTGAGCTGGCCGATCTGCTTCGACAGCGCGTTGCGCCGCGCCTGCAGCTCCTGGGTGCGCATCTGCAGGCCCTTGCGCTCGTCCTCCAGCGCCTGGAAGGTGGCCACGTCGAAGCCGACGCCGCGCGCGGCGAGGCGCTCGGCCACCTGGGCCGCCTGGCTGCGCAGAAGTTGTATGTCGAGCATGTTTGATCCCGTTCGCTGAGTCGCCCGTCCGCCGTATTGCGGAGGCTGACTTTCAATTATTTCTTCGATTTACGGTCGAGGGCGCGCAGGTGCGCCAGCTTTTCGCGTATCTGCGCCTCCAGCCCGCGCTCCGTCGGCTGGTACCAACTCACCTTCGGCATGCCCTCGGGGAAATACGTCTCGCCCGCGGCGTAGGCTTCCGGCTCGTCGTGCGCGTAGCGGTATTCGTGGCTGTAGCCGAGTTCCTTCATCAGCTTCGTCGGCGCGTTGCGCAGGTGCACCGGCACCTCGCGCGAGGCATCGCCGGAGACGAATTTGCGCGCGGAATTATACGCGACGTACACCGCGTTCGACTTGGCGGCGCAGGCCATGAAGATCACCGCCTCGGCCAGCGCCAACTCGCCTTCCGGCGAACCGAGCCGCTCGTAGGTCTCGACGGCGTTGAGCGCGATCTGCAGCGCGCGCGGGTCGGCCAGGCCGATGTCCTCCGTCGCCATGCGGATGATGCGGCGCCCCAGGTAGAGCGGATCGGCGCCGCCGTCGAGCATGCGCAGCAGCCAGTAGAGCGAGGCGTCCGGGTCGGAGCCGCGCACCGACTTGTGCAGGGCGGAGATCTGGTCGTAGAAGGCGTCGCCGCCCTTGTCGAAGCGGCGCAGGTTCTTCGCCAGCGCGCCCTGCAGAAAGTCAGCGTCCACGACACGGCGATCCGAGGTGACCGCCGCGGTGCGCACGATCTCCAGGGCATTGAGCAGGCGCCGCGCATCGCCGTCGGCCAGGCCGACCAGGCGGCTTTTCGCGCCCTCGTCGAATTCCAGGTCGGGGAAGGCCTGTGCGCGCGCGCGTTCGAAGAGTTCGCCCAATTCCGCCTCGCCAAGGCTTTTCAGCACATACACCGCCGCGCGCGAGAGCAGCGCGCTGATCACCTCGAACGAGGGATTCTCGGTGGTGGCGCCGATGAAGGTGACGAGGCCCTGCTCGACGTACGGCAGGAAGGCGTCCTGCTGCGCCTTGTTGAAGCGGTGCACCTCATCGACGAAGAGAATGGTGTGGCGGCCGCTCTGCGCCAGCGTCAGTTCCGCGCGCTGCACCGCCTCGCGGATGTCCTTGACGCCGGAGAAGACGGCCGAGAGCGCGATGAACTCGGCATCGAAGGCCTGCGCCATGAGGCGCGCCAGCGTCGTCTTGCCGACGCCGGGCGGGCCCCACAGGATCATCGAATGCGGCGTGCGCGACGCGAAGGCCAGGCGCAGCGGCTTGCCCGGCCCGAGCAGGTCGGCCTGCCCGACCACCTCGTCGAGCGTGCGCGGGCGCATCAGCTCGGCGAGCGGGGCATGCGGCTTGGCCGTGAAGAGATCCGAGCTCATGCGAGCCCTACTCGCCGAGGATATCGGCGCCTTTCGGCGGCGTGAAGCGGAATAGGGTGGCCGGCAATTGCGGGTTGCGCTCGAACTTCTCGAAGGCGATGGTCGTCACCTGGCCGAAACTGTCGGTGAGTTCCATCGACCGCAGCGCGTCGCCGACGAAGCCGATGCGCAGGAACTGGAAGCCGGCCTCCTGGCTCTTCGGCTGCGCATCGACCCACTCGATGCCGTCGGCCGTGACGCCCTCCTTGAGATCGAAATTCTTCTCCAGCGCATTGTCGCCGGCGAGCAGCGCGGCCGGACTGCCGCCGAGCGCGGCGGAGAGTTTCTTCGTGCTGACCTGATTCAGGTCGCGGTCGTACACCCAGAGCCGCTCGCCGTCGCCGACGATGAGCTGGTAGTAGGGCTTGTCGTACAC
>WBZL01003050.1_pt1 | contig 15672 bp, 12 predicted proteins | sample 5204291 | NCBI WGS metagenome assembly WBZL01 (sample SAMN12344345, study PRJNA552823) | activated sludge metagenome | biome: Activated sludge suspended growth; feature: Nitrification reactor; material: Wastewater; isolation source: activated sludge from nitrification reactor of wastewater...
CGATAGCCCTGTTGCGGTGGCATGGCCAAAGGTGCTGAGCAGATAATCGGTATATAGTTCTAAGCGTTCTTTGTTCATCTGCAAATCTTACTCAGTTTTTACGTAATCGGTGCGTAACATCAGTTATATAAAACGCCAACTTGCATGGTATTGGCGTTAAGACACCATTGGTTGCGTGTATAATCAAGGTGAGCACCATAACTGGTCGGACTATTGGTTGTATAAGGAGCAACATTAGGTTCAAGGATGCAACCGTGAAGTCTGTGCCCCGTAGGAATATCCCACCCCTGCAAGTTACACTCATAAGGAGCACGGCGTGTCAACCAACACAAATAAGAGTTCCACCAGGATAGCCCCTTACGAAAGCTAGCCCAACCGCCTGCCCAGCGCAAAGGGGTTGTAATACTCCACAAATATCCCATCTCACTTAATAGAACATCTAGATCTAATGGGTTCCCGCTGTTATAAGTTGTACGATACCAATCAGTTCCTGCCCTGATCACTATTGCATCAAATCCCACAAAATCAAGTGGCGTGTGGTTCGCATGAATTAATTCGGAAGGATCATCTGTATATTTATGCAGATGGATAGTTCTTATGGCGGACGATATAATTCCCTGTTTATTACAATTTCCCACTGTAACTCCATTATGAACTTTGGTATAAAAGTCCACCCAATATTGGGCATCATCATTCAAGAGGTTAGGCGATGACGGTCTGCCCAATAATGGATTGACTGATGAAGGAGGAAGAACAATGTGCCCTCGCCCCAATATTGTTTCAGTATATTCTTTGAGTTTCAAATAAACATAAGCCAAGGCATTCGCTCGAATGCGCTCGGAGTTGCCCCCACTACTACAAGGAAGGTCATTCCCAAATCCTCCGGCAGGTTCCCAAAACGTATTAGTTGGGTTGGGAAAACAACTTGAAACATGTTGATCAATATTCCGATCACGGGGATTCCAACACGAACACCCTGTATTCGGAACAGCCAGATAACTTCCTAAATCAGGCTCGTTGTTGAGGTAATAAATCTGATTGAAGTAAGTCCCGCGATGGTAGACCAGGTCATTTGTAGACGGGTCACTCAAGTTGCGTCGGGAAAAATGCGTATCATGCGCTGAGGCTTCGCGCAAAGTTGCCGTATGTTGAAACTCATCATCTGCCGTCCCGCACCACTCCGCCGCCACGATTGGGCCAGCACCAATGGCTTGATTCCGAACCATCTGTTGCTGGTAAACCGGAAAACCTGCTGGCAGGCGGAGGACCGTACTGCCGAAAGAGGCGGCATTCTTAACCGATGGACTCGCAATGCCTAAAAGTTGGGTAACAGCTCCGAAGGGCATAGTGTTCTCCTCGCTTTTTGGGGTTTGGATTAACCTTGTCTGTCCGGCAAGTCAACCCACCATGTTTTATCTACATTCAACGTTTCCCGCACCTGCACCCCGCGGTACACCCAGGCTTCGCGCTCTACCATCCAGGTTGCCTGGCTACACCCGCCGTAATGCCAGTAACCCGCCGCCGGGTCTTCGGCGTGGGGCGGCCAGCCCGTTTCGACCAGATCGGCATCCGTCATGGGCGGGGAGTCCGGGCGCGGAAATGACCAATACATCTCGCGGCGCGGCCGAAGCAGGGCAGGGGGGGTGTCGTATGGAATACGACCACTACGCGCTTCTTCATATAACGGGTCGCGCGCATCGAAAGTGAAACTGGCAACCTCCAACACGTCCACCAGACTCCAGCCCGTCAGCATGTGAATACTCGTGACGAGTCCTTGCGCGATATCCACCGTTAGCGTTAGGGTCGCGCCCATGCGACGGCTGGGCGATTGGCTGTGGGGGAGGACAAAACCTGTTAAGGTGTCTTGCATGGAAGCGAACACGATTAAATCTGGGGCGATTTCAAATGAGAGCCCCAACGCTCCCAATTCGGCCATGGCTTCTTGAAACATCGCATCGCGGACGGCGATCTCTACCGCCGGGGCGAGTTCTTCCGGGCCAGGCACCCTTGCGGCCAACACGGACAAGGGACGGACAGGGAATACAGACAAAGTAGCCCCAACCGCCACGGTCCCAGCCGCTTTGAGAAATTCACGCCGGGTAATAGTGTTTGGAGAAGGGTCTCCGCCGGAAGGTTTTTTCCCACAAGGGCAATCATCAAGGGCTTGCATACGTTCCTCCACAAAAAATGAATACCCTGAGGATACCCGTTTAACGGTTTAAAAGATGTCAAAAATGTGTCAGGAAAGTGTCAGTTTTAACGGGAGCGGAGGGATCCCGTAAACGATACCCCCGCGTCCATTGGGTGTGAATATAGGGAGCGCCTCACGACCTAATTTGTGCCGCAAACGTTTGATACAACTCTTCACCTGATGAATCGTTCCCCCTGTCTCGCAATGCCACACCTGGTCCAACAAAATTTCGGCGCACACAAACTGTCCAGGGTGTTGAGCCAGATAAGCCAGGGTGTTGAATTCTAAGGCGGTCAGACAGAGTTCAACACCCTGGAAGGTTGCGGTTTGCACGGTCAGGTCAAGAACCAATTGTCCACAAACCGCGCGTCCGGTTTCGGTTTCCATAAATTTCCTCCCTCGGGGGTGCAAAAAAAAGGATAGGGTGCGCTTTCATACGCTTCCTTGTCTGTAAGGTGAGGGGGTCGTTACGACACCACGAAATACCCCCGGCACGCCTCATCAATCAAGCCCGGCGTGAGTTTGGGCGAGGTATTATCGTAGTCGCAGATCGCCACGACCGTTTTGAGAATATCGCGCGGGTGAACGGACTGCATCGTACGCCCGGTCTTGCGATAATACTTCTCTACGAGATAGACAAAACTTTCTTTGTCAAAATTCATTTTGTAGTGCTGGCACATCCGCACAAAAATTTGATAGAACAACTTCTCGTCGGGACTGCCCACTTCCACCTTCATCTGAATCCGGCGCAGGAACGCTTCGTCTACCAATTGTTTGGGGTCGAGGTTGGTCGAGAACACGATCAACTGCCGGAAGGGGATTTCGAACGTTTGCCCCGATTGCAGGCGGAAGAAGTCAATGCGCGATTCCAACGGCACGATCCACCGGTTGAGCAATTGTTGGGGACTCATTTGCTGGCGGCCAAAGTCATCGATCAGGAACATGCCCGTGTTCGCTTTCATTTGCAGAGGGGCCTCGTAGAATTTGGCCACCGGCTCAAACCGCAAATCGAGTGACCCCATCTCCAATTCGCCCCCGACCATCACCACCGGACGGCGGAACAAACCCCATCGATCATCGATCAGCCGGAGCATACTGGAGTCCGCGACTTCATCCTTCCGGGCGGGTATATGAATAAGGGGATCGAAGATTTTGATCACATCTCCCCCAATGGCGACGGCGTAGGGAATCCGCACGGGTTCAGTGCCCGCGAGCAACATGCCGATCACCTGGGCAATCGTCGTTTTCCCGTTCCCCGGCGGGCCGTAGAGGAAGATCGAGGTGCCACCGTTGATCGCGGGTCCGATCCGCCGGTCAAAGTTCTCCGGCAGGATCAGGTGCGAGATGGACTGTTTGAGCATCGTAGGGGTAATGTGCTGGGTTTCTTGCGTCTGCGCCAACACGGCGTCGCGGTATTCGTTGATCGGCACCGGGGCAGGACCGACATACTGACTACGTTCGAGCGCGGACCGTGCCCGTTCCCGTCCGGTATCGGTCAGGCGATAGATATAACTCAGGCTTCCGAACGCCCCCGCGCGGGGGACTTCGACCAGATGCTCCGTTTTCATCCAGCCCAGGATTTCATCGCAGATGGCTTGCGGAATTTTGGTGATTTCGACAAAGCGGCCTAACGAGACATCTCCTTCGTTGAATAAAATCTTAAAAATCAGGTCTGTGACAATTGCATTGGGAATGCCCAATTCGGCGAGTGTTTTTTTTGCAGTAATCAGACGTCTTAAGTCAGAACTGGAGGCCATAGAATATTTTCCTTAATGAGGTTTAAAGGGTCTACCGGGATGAACGGAAAGGGAGGCTTTCCCGCCCAAAACGGAAGAACGGTTAAAAGTAGCGGTCAAAAACGCGGCGACCTAAATTATAGCGGATTCTTGAACGTGTACGGGAAATTCCTTTGAACAACAGGGTAAAATACACAGGTACACTTTATGACCGAAACTTCGGAAGTCTCCCAATGGCTTGTATTGAACGCCTCCCCCCCATTTGCGTATCAATCTCGTAAAAAAACATTTCATCCAGACTTCCGAAGTTTGGAAGGCCTCAGCCCGAATCATTCACATGCCCTCTCTCTCTGATAAACTCAAATCTCTTGGCGTACAAGTGGGTACGGACAAAGTCGTCCAACAACCGCAACCGAAACTCGCCCACGCGCTGGAAGTCGCGGTGTCCGGGCAGTTTTCGGAAACCCCGCACGGGCGGATTTTCACCGTCGAAGAAACGTACCCGTCCGATCACATTTTGGGGCAAACGCCCATCTTCGGCACCGCGTCCCTCAAGATCCTGGCGGAGTGGGCGAAGGTTCCCCACGCGGCGGAGATGTCCCCGTCGGATTTCGCTTTTTTGGACACGGAGGCCTCCGGGCTGTCGATTGGGGCGGGGACGTTCGTGACATGGATCACGGTGGGGCGGTTTGAGGGGGAGGTGTTCCGCGTGGCGCAGTTCTTTTTGTATGATCCGGTGGAGGAAACGGCATTCCTCGCGGCGTTTGAACGGTTTTTGGCGCCGTGTAAGGCGATGGTGACGTATAACGGGAAATCGTTTGATGTGCCGTTATTGAACAGCCGATTTGCGATGAACCAGTGGCCATCCCCGTTGAATGATCTGGTCCACATTGATTTGGTCCACCTCGCGCGGCGGTTGTGGCGCGACCGGCTCCCCGAACGACGTTTGGGGACGGTGGAAACGCAGATTTTGGGGTTAACGCGCGAGGGCATTGACGTGCCGGGGTATTTGGTGCCGGAGATTTATAACGAGTATCTGCATCAGGGGCGGTTTGACCGGCTGGCGGGGGTGTTTTATCATAACAAGTACGATGTGATGTCCCTGGCGGCGTTGATGTACCACATGGCGGGCATGCTCGCCAACCCGATGGGGGCGGTGGATCACGATCTCGATCTGCTGGCGGTGGGGAAACTGTACGAGGATCTCGGCGACCCTGTGCGGGCGCGGGAAATTTATACCGAATGTTTGGGCCGCCCATTGGAGACCGCGTCGTGGTTGGAAGCGGTCAAACGGTTGTCGTTCCTGTTCAAAAAAGAGGGGAATGACGAGGCCGCCCAGAAGTTGTGGAAAATCGCGGCGGAGAAGGGGGAGGTGTACGCGTGCGTGGAACTGGCGAAGGGGTGCGAGCACCAGGACAAGGATTACGCGGGCGCGCTCCGATGGACACAAACCGCCCTCGACCGGATCAACGCCCCCGGCTTTCCTCTGTTGACACGGTTTCAATGGAAGCCGGAGTTGGATAAACGGAAGGGGAGGTTGGAGGGGAAGGCGGGAGTGCGTGAATGAAACGCAAAAAAAGAGCGTGCCGAGCCTGTACAGGCCCGGCACGCTCTTTTTTTGCGAAAATCCTATCCTTCCACAATTCCTCGCACTTCTTTCTCTTCCTCCCCGGTCAACACCCATTCCCCGCCTTTGGCATTGGCTTGAAGTTGCTCCACCTTCGTTGCACCGGAGATGACGGAGGCGACTTGTGGTTGGGCGAGGAGCCACGCGTGGGCCAGTTCGCCGAGGGTGTGTTCGCGGGCGGAGGCGAAGGCGATCAGGTTTTCCAGTTTGTCATAGTTCACATCGGTCATGTGGCGTTGCACGTAGGGGCTGGATTCGCCGCGGGACCCCGCGGGGGCGGTCTCCCCGCGGCGGTATTTCCCGGTCAGAAAGCCACCTGCAAGGGGGAAGTAGGGCAGGATGCCGACGTGCAGGTATTGGCTGGCGGGGATCAATTCTTTTTCGATGGCGCGCTCAAACAGGTGGTAATGTGGCTGGATGGAGACGAAGGGGGTCCACCCGCGGAATTCGGCGAGGGTGTTGGCGCGGGTGAGTTGCCATCCGGTGAAATTGGACGCGCCGAGGTAGCGCACTTTGCCCGCCCGCACCAGATCATCGAGGGCGCGCAGGGTTTCTTCGAGGGGCGTTTCCCCGTCCCAACTGTGAACCTGATAGAGGTCGATGTAGTCCGTGTCCAGGCGGCGGAGGCTGGCGTGGACGGCGTTGAGAATGTGATGGCGGGAGGCACCCCGCGCGTTGGGGTCTTCCCCGATGGGGTGGCGGAATTTGGTGGCGATGAGGTACGCGCCCCGGTTGGATTTGATGGCCTGTCCGATGGTTTCTTCGGAACGGCCCTTTTGATATACATCTGCGGTGTCGATGAGGTTGATGCCCGCATCCAACGCGGCGGCGAGAATTTCGTTGACGGTTTGTTGATCGACTTTTCCGCCAAACTGGTTGGTACCCAGGCCGATGGCGGAGACTTTGAGGCCAGAGTGGCCGAGATTGCGATATTGCATAGGGACTCCTTTGTATGAGGGGGGAAATTATGACGAAGAGTAACTGTTTATCTCCCGAAAAAAGGGATTTTAACCGCGGAGGGTTACAACAGCATGAGCAACATCGTCACGGGAGTTTTGGCGTAGACGCTGTGGGAGAGTTTGGGGGGCATGTGAACCCAGGTGCCTGCGTGGGCTTCCATTTCGTCGGTGCCGAGGGTGAGGCGGGCGTCTCCTTTCAAAAAGTGGAGAATGGCGGGCCGCGCGGCGGTGTGTTCGGACAGTTCTTCGCCCTGGGCGAAACCGAAGAGGATCACTTTTAAGCCATCTGCGCTGTACACGGTCTGGCTTAAGATGCTGTGGTCGGGGATTTCAGGAAGCTGATCGGGCAGGGATGCAAAATATGAGTAGGGCATCGGAGGCTCCTTTTGAGGAATGATTTACGCTGAATGGGAACGAACCGGCCCCGCGCCGACAAGATACAAGCGGGATGGGTGAGGACGTACATCCCCACCCATCCCGCTTGTCTTGGAACACTGCCGGGTTGACTGCTGGGAACCAAACTAACTACCGGGGTGCATATCACGCAAATCCAGCCTGGCGCCCAACCGCTCGAAAATCTCTTCTCCCATTTCCAAATAACTTTTCTCTTCCAGGATATTCCTGGCAAGTTTTGCCCAACGGGCAATCTCGATATACGTGCGCCCCACTTCCAGTTGGTTGTCTAAATCCTTGAACTGGATGGCGCTTTCATCCAAATATTGGCGGGCGGTGTCCAGTTGCCCGTTTTCACGGGCAATTTTGCCGGACAGGCGCAATAGCCGTCCGCGTTCCTGGGTAGGAGCCAACGTCTTGGTGCCGCGTCCTTCGAGCAGGCCCATCGCCATCTGGCTGGCTTCCTGCGCTTTATTGAAGTTGGACATGCCGAAATAGGCCTCCCCCAAACACCACCACGTATCCACCAAATTGTCCTGCGCCCCCATCGCGGTAAAGACCCCCAAACTATCATTGGCACTGGAAATAGCGCTTTCCCAATCCTTTTTGGCTAACCAATAGCGGGACAGGTTCAAATAGGCATTGCCCTTGAGAAAATTGTGTCCAATCGCATCGGCCCGGCGCAGGCTTTCCAACAAATATTTTTCCGCTTCGCCCAATTCGCCCTGATCCATCAACAACAGGCTAATATTGCCTTGCAAATGGATCAGCGCTTCCACATCGCCCAGCGTATTGTTAAGTTCCATACTACGGCGGAAACTTTGGAGCGCGCTCGCCCAACGGCCCCGTTTCCACTCCAACAACCCCAGGTTATTGTACGTGCGCGCCATCTCGACAATATCCCCCAACTCCTCGCGCAAAGCCAGGCTTTTGCGGACGTAATCACTTGCCTGATCGAGTTGTTCTTTTTGAAAATACACCCCCCCCAAACGGTTATACACGGAGGCCATCAACTGGTGATGCTCAGTGCCTTGAATTTGGGACAACGCCAGATTGAGGTACATTTCCGCCTCGTCAATTTCCCCGCGCCGGAAGTAGATCCACCCCATATCGTTGACAATCCGCGCCTGCGAGAGGGGAGACGCTGGCTGGGCTTCGCGCAGACGATGGATCGCGACCGTTAAACGGGTTAATGCTTTGTCAAAATCGCCCTGCCGCTCAAACGTCACCCCCATTTTGCGGTCGAGATCGCTCAACTCGTTGACATACAGCCCCGAATCTTCCATCTCAATCGCATCCATCGCCGACTGGTAGTGAATACGGGCGGCGTGGTATTCTCCTCCCAGGTTTAGCAAATCGCCCATCCCCATATGAATCTGATACGCCTGCGCGGGCTGGTACGCCACTTTGGGCAGTAAACCCAGCGCGGTCACGTAATGCTGGCGCGCCTGCTCGTTGGCATAATTCAGCGCCGCCTTCTGCCCCGCCAAAATCAGATAATGCAGAGCTTGATCCAATTGCGGACTGCGCAAATAATGGTTCGCCAAAATTTCCACATACCCATCCATCCGATCCGCGTACAAATTCTCCAGGGCTTGTGCCACGCGAAGATGTAACGAACCCCGATCCGCTTTCAACATCGTGCCGTACACCGCATCCGACACCAACACATGCCGAAACGTGAATGCATCCGCCCCGGCCCCGGGCTGGGGGGCGATGAACTCGCGACTGACCAACTCCTCCAGTGCCTCCTGAAGCTGATAACTTTGCAATTGGTCAGCCAGGGTGAGACGCAAAACCGGCAAATTGAATTCCCGCCCGATGACGGAGGTCGCCTGCAACACGCGGCGGCACACCATGTCCAACCGATCGAACCGGGTGAGGATCAGGTCATTGAGCGTGTCCGGCACCCCTAACGAGGTCAGTTCCACGCCCGGGACCAGACGCCAGTGTTCCCCCTCGCGCCGGATCAGGTCCCCTTCAATCAACATCCGCAGAATCTCCTCCAGGTAGAAGGGCACCCCCGCCGATTTCTGGATGATCTGGTTCAGCACCGATTCCGGGAAGTCGGGAATGGTGAGCAATTGATCGAGCAGTTGGTTGCTTTCCCGCTGGGAGAGGTTGTGCAGGCTGATCAACGTCAATCGGTCGAGCAGGCGCTCCCTGGCGCGCTCTTCCACTTTTTTCATCGGGCCGTCTTGATAGGGGCGCGTGATGCCATAAATCATCAACGGAATATGCTGTAAGGAGTCCAGCAGGAAATAAACCAGTTCAAGCGACGCGTCGTCCGCCCAGTGAAGGTCTTCGAGAATCAAAATGAGCGGTTTCTGGCGGGCCTCGGCCACAAGCAAATCGCGAATCGCCAAAAAGATTTGCTGGCGCAGGTGTTCGGCGTCCAACGCTTCCAGTTGCGCGGCAACACCTCTCCCTAACAGGCCTGGGGATAACAACCTTTGAAGATACGGGAAGGTCTTTGAGGCGTTTGCACCCAAGAGCGCAAACACCCGCTCCCGAAGTTTTTCTTCGACGGTCTCTTCCGGCGTCTCTTCCGTGACCCCCAAATAATTCCGCAGTAAATCCATAAAAATCCAATAGGAAATGGACTTGCGATAGGTAAGGCTTTTGCCTTCATAAATACGGACGAAATCGGGGTCAATTTGCGCTTTCAGTTCCGAAGTCAGACGGCTTTTGCCGATCCCGGCCTCGCCGACGATTAACACCAACTGGCCTTGCCCACGTTCCTGGAGCGCGTCGGCGGCTTTTTGCAGTTTCGCCAGCTCTTTCGCCCGCCCGATCATGGGGGCGTGGAGGCCCTCGATGCCGCGCACCGACCCCGGCGTCCGTTTCAGCCCCAGGACGTGATAGGCGGTGATCGGGTCTGTGTACCCTTTTAGTTTCAGGTCAGGGACTTCTTTGAAGCCGAACAACGCTTTCGTTTGGCGGTAAACGGACTCGCTGACGAGGATTGTGCCCGGAGCGGCAGCAGTTTCCAACCGGCTCGCGAGGTTCACCGTATCCCCCACAGCGGTGTAATCCATCATTTGTTCCACCCCGACATTGCCCACAATCACGGACCCGGAATTCAGCCCGATCCGCATCTGCAAATCCATGCCATACTCGTCCATGAAGCTGGTTCGCATCATGGCAATGCCCGCCTGCATATCCAACGCGGCGCGTAAAGCGCGTTCTGCGGTATTTTCGTAGGCGATTGGCGCGCCAAAAAGTGCCATCAGGCCATCGCCTGTAAATTTATCGATGACGCCTTCGTAATGATAGACATCTTCCGCTAACACCTGGAGATACCGTTTGATGAGTTCAAACACCCCTTCATCTTCCAGATTCTGGGTCATTTTTGTGTAGTTGGTGAGATCGGCGAAGAGAACCGTAACGTTGCGGCGTTGGCCTGCCGCATCAATGCCCGCCTGTCGTAATTTTTCTTTGATGTCTTTCCCCGAAAGTAAATGGAGGGGAAGCGTCCCGGTCAGGGTACGAGGTACCGTCGGGGAAATCTTCGCCAGGGGTGATCCACAATTCCCACAAAATCGCATCCCAATCGGGTTATTGAACCCGCAGTTTGAGCATTTGGGGTTGTTCATATCCCTAGTATAACAGGGGTTAGAGGATCATTAATGACAGGAATGTCTACAAATGATTAAAAATCGTTATGGCGCTCAAAAAGGGTAACTACTCACCCTGAGTAGGAAGTTTCGAAAAAAAAAGATGGAAGGGGGGGTACATCGCCCCTTCCATCTTTTTTTTTCGAGTATTACCTCTTCGCGCGTGAGTAATTACCAAAAAGGTGTGCATGGGATTCCATGCACACCTTTTTGAGGGTTGGCTTTAATTTCTACTCAGCAGTCGCCATCATCTCAGGCAAATCATCAATGGAAATATTGGTCAATTTCCCTTTGAACAGATGGTTGTCTGAATTTTCGACTTTTTCAATGAAGTCCCGCATCGCTTTGAGCACAGGAACTTCGCCTCGGTTATAGACTTCACCTTGTAACAATTGAAGAACCTGAAGCCGATGTTGTTTGTTTTGAATAAAGTAAGTGAATAAAGGAAGGAGTTTATAGTAAAGCCGGATAAACTCATACCAAACTTCTACCCCGCTACGCAATTTGACTTCGTAGGGTTTAAGGATCTCTTCACTAAAATTCTGTTGCTCAATCGCGATCTGAATCCTTTCGGAGGCATATTTTGCACTGTACAACGCGATGCTCACGCCGGACGAGAAGATCGGATCAACAAACCGCGCGGCATCGCCAATCATCACATACCCGTCCCCGGCAAATTTCGTCAGACTATAGCTGTAATCGCCTTCCGTTTTGAACTCATTCACCCGGACGGCATCTTTCATGGCTATTTTGAGGTTTTCATTCGTTTCAACTTGGGAGTAGAAATACCCTTCGACATCTTTGCTCACTTCTTTAAACACATTTTTATCGACCACTGCCCCCATTGAAGTAACAGTCTCCGTGATGGGGATTTGCCATACCCAGCCTCGCTCTACTGGCAAGAAGTAAATATGGATGTGATCGGCCCCCGAATCATTGCCGCGGTTGACCCCTTCAAACCACGCATGCACGGCATATTGATTAAAAAGCGGGTCTTTTTTCTTCAAACTCAACTGACGGCCCAAAAGCGTTTGGCGGCCCGTCGCGTCCACCACGATATCCGCGGGAATATCCACAGATTGTCCGGCGATGGAAACACGAACCCCTTTGGCATAGGTCCCATCAAACAAGACTTGTTTGACGAATATCCCTTGATACACCTTCGACCCTAAGGTTTCCGCATGTTTGAGTAACAGGTGATCAAACCTGGAGCGGTCTACATGATAGGTATAATCCTGGTCAATCCCTTCTTGGGGAAACTCGGCAAAATCGATAGAGACCTTGCCGCTATTGGCCGGGGCATGCCAGGAAGCTCCATATTTTTTCACAAAGCCTTCTTTCTCCATGATTGGCAAAAACCCAATTTCTTTGAACACACGGGTGGTCGAGGTCACCATCGACTCTCCAACGTGTGGCCGGTGATGATTGGCACCTTCAATAATGATGTTTTCAATGCCTGCCATAGACAAATAACAACCCATGGCTGAACCAGCCGGGCCGCCCCCGATAATGACAACTCTACTCATAGCTATTCACCTCGTTATATTTTAGTAATTACTCACGCTTACTGGGCGGAACTCGAAAAAAGGATGAAAGGGGGATATACATTACCCCTTTCATCCTTTTTTTTCGGAAATTCCTACGCCTGGTGAGTGTTACATATTTTATATTTTGTGGTTTTCTCGGTTCTCTTTTAAAGCTTTCCGAGAAAAAGATGGGTGGGATGTACATCCCCCACCCATCTTTTTCTCGGATGACTACCCTGGTCAAGTAGTCACTGTTATCTTTTTGAGAGAGAAGACCATATTATGGCTCTATTGGAATGACAAACCTCAAAGAGCCTTTACGATTGGAGTCTACGCCCAATAGACCCTTAAGAAAAATCGTGGGCTTGGAGGGAAGCCCCCAAGCCCACGATTTTACACATCACAGAAATTTTCGTGTAAAACGAGCGCCATTCACTGCACATTTCAACGATGTGCGCGTCAAGTTTATCTCTGCAGTTGTTCTGCTTCCCGAAGCGATTTTTCCGGAAAGAGCACACTCAGGTCTTCAGGATTAAGATTGCAGGATTCTCGATTGGAATCTTTTCGGTCCATGACTAAGGCCTTATATCGCTGAAAATTGCGCGGGGCTTCCAAGACATCGAGAAATTCATGGTATTTTTTGTGATTTTCAAAAAAGTCACCGGAAAGAATGAAGTGACCCGCGGCCATTGCATGTTTATGATCTTCATGGTCCTGGAAGAACGTGGCGGCTTCTGCAAAAGAAATTGAATGAGGGTTGTAGAACAGCTTAATGAGGCGGTACACGAAGTTGTAAGCGCCATTAATGTATTCATATGCCTGCAAAAGCGGACGGTTATCGTTCATATCGCCCGAGGTCAACATGTCGTGGAGGGCGTCCGCGACGAGCCAGGCGCTTTTTGTCGAAAGGAAAATGCCACTGGAAAAGATAGGATCAATAAACCGACTGGCATCTCCAACCAAGGCGTATCGGGGGCCATGCTTCACATTGGAGTTATAGGAATAATCTCCTTCTATGATGATATCCATCATCATCTCGGCCCCATCAATGATTTTGCTCACGAAGGGCGACTCATTCAGTTCCTCATAGAAGAAATCGCGTTGCCAATCTTTGCTTCCGGCCTCCTGCAAGGCGCGTTTCCGATCCCGCAGGTAGAAGCTATCGACTACCACCCCGGCGGTAATCCGATCTTTCTCCAGCGGGAAAACCCAAATCCAACCACGTTTGTTGCCGCCTAAATAGACAATCAATGAGGAGCCTTCATCCAGGCCCCCAATCATATTTTTGACATCAATAAAATGTGTCCAAACGGCGGTTCGTTCAAAGCCCACAATGGATTCACGCCAGCTATTTTTTGTCGCCATAAACGTACTCCGCCCACTGGCATCAATGAGGAAACGACTTTCATAGGTCTTCTTTTCACCATTCGGTCCGGTGGCAGATACGACGACGCGATCCTGTTCGGTATCGAATTTCACATCCGTGACCTTGGTTTGCTCATTCACATCAACACCCAGTTTCCGGGAATTGTCGAGAAGCAGGGTGTCGAACACTTTTCGATCCACCTGGAAAGAAAGATAGCTCTCGTCCTTGATCACCTCATTGAAACACCAGTTGGTCGAGCGCATCCCATCAATCGTCGTAAAACGCACGGTAGGTTTGCGGACGAATAAACGTTTCATTTCATCCAACACACCCAGCGCAGTAAAGGTTTTATAACAAAAGGGCAATAAAGACTCACCGACATGTTCTCGTGGAAATTTTTCTTTTTCCAAGATTGTCACGCTATGACCATGTTTGGCCAGAAAAGACGCCGCCGTGCTCCCGGCTGGACCACCACCAATAATAATTACGTCTTGCATCTTTGTTCTCCTTTATAAAAAAACGAATAATAGTGCGACAAAAAGAAGCCTACCTGAATACCTGGAAAAGGAACCGAAATTTTGAAGGGTTAAGAGGCGACGTCCTCTTTGCATCCCTGTAAAATTTCAAAACGCTATTTCAAGGCACAAGCAAAAACTTTCACTCGTGTCTGTGAGAGAGTGAAAGGAACTCAATAAGGAGATTTAAACAGACTGATGCCCCCATAGGCCATATATTAGAATAAGTTGAATAATATCTTGTAAAAACGAACGAAGCGATAGGTAATAATACCCATACCTAACGGTATATACGAATTGTCACATAAACCCATATCCCCACAAAATGACCACCCCGATCCCCACTCCGAACAGCGCCCCCGCGAGAACATCCAACACATAATGCACCCCCATGATCACCCGTGCAAACGCGACCAGGGGCGCCCAGACCAACAGCGTTACAGCAAACCAGATCGGGCCAAGTCCCACGCCCAGGATTGCCAACATCCCCGCGCGGGCCGCGTGTCCCGAAGGGAATGAATGGGGATCAGTTTTCCGATAAATTTCACCCCACTCCCCCTGGGGACGTTGCCGCCGTACCGTAAACTTGATCCCCATCACCAGGGTCGCCGTGAGGATGATGCCAACCCCTAAGACCATCGTCTTTTCTTTCCAAACCGCATCCCCCACCCACCAGACCATCACCAACCCCAACAGCCAAAACCAGGAATCCCCGGAGTGCGCGAAAAAAGCGGCCAGGCTTCGTAAGAAACCTGGATTTTCTGCCACCCGCAATTTTTTCGATAGATGTGCATCCAAGGTGAGTAAGCGAGACAGGTCCCATCTCGTCATCGCACGCTCCGCCGGATCAACTCTGTCTGGAGCATTTCCAATTGATAAGGTTTATCCACGTCCATCCCTACTTCCGGGTACGGGCTGATCAACGCCTTCGCGTTAATTTCCAGGCGTTGACTCACGCGTTCCACCGCACCGTTAAGCGTTAACTGCCGGGTAAAGAGCAAAAAGAAGGTGCCCCATCCGATAATCGCCGCCTGTTTGAGGACGTTTTTACGCGCGGCGATCAAGTCCCGCCACACGCCGCCTTCCGCGGTAAGCATTGCCGTTCGAAAAGCCGTTACATCACCGCCACACACCTCAATATCTTTGAAGCGGGTGAACGTCCGTTTGGACCCAGGGAAGCGATTTTCCATCGCCTCGCGGGGGACAACGTTATAAAACACATCGTGATCACTGCTTTCCACCTCGTTCAACATCCAATCCAGAATTTCGCCTGTGATGGCAGGAACATCGGAAGAAACAGACACCATCGCTTTGGACGAGGGGTTGATGGTTAACAGTTTTTGTGCTCCTGCAAGAATGTTTTCCAACATCCCGCCCTGGTTGGGAAGATAGAAAAGGGGTTTGCGCGAGGCCAATTGATTTTCCTCGCTCAACCCCACTACGACAACCCGTTCAATTCTTTTTGAGTCTCCGATAGCATCCAAAACCCATTGCACCATTGGCTTGCCCGCAATTTCGAGCAGGGCTTTGGGTCTGCCCCGGGTGATTTCGTAAAGCGGATCTCCTGCTTGCGGGATACCTCCCGCGGTTACGATAGCGTCCACGTGTTTGTCAACTCCTATAATTTCGTTGTAACTGTTCACATATATTTGGAGAATCCCCGAAAAAAAAGGATGGGTGGGGGATGTCCATCCCCCACCCATCCTTTTTTTTCGGAACTTTCTTCTCTAGACTGAACGGTT
>WBZL01003053.1_pt1 | contig 15660 bp, 13 predicted proteins | sample 5204291 | NCBI WGS metagenome assembly WBZL01 (sample SAMN12344345, study PRJNA552823) | activated sludge metagenome | biome: Activated sludge suspended growth; feature: Nitrification reactor; material: Wastewater; isolation source: activated sludge from nitrification reactor of wastewater...
CCGGTCTGGCCAACTGGTGCCGCGACAACGGCATGCTGCTGCACATCCACCGCGCCATGCACGCCGTGCTCGACCGCAACCCGCACCACGGCATCCACTTCCGCGTGCTGACCAAGTGCCTGCGCTTGTCCGGCGGCGACCACCTGCACTCCGGCACGGTGGTCGGCAAGCTGGAAGGCGACCGCGACGCGACGCTGGGCTGGATCGACATCATGCGCGACGCCTTCATCAAGGAAGACCGCAGCCGCGGCATCATGTTCGACCAGGATTTCGGCTCCATGCCCGGCGTGATGCCGGTGGCCTCCGGTGGCATCCACGTCTGGCACATGCCGGCGCTGGTGACCATCTTCGGTGACGACTCGGTGCTGCAGTTCGGTGGCGGCACGCTCGGCCACCCCTGGGGCAACGCCGCCGGCGCCGCCGCCAACCGCGTCGCGCTGGAAGCCTGCGTCGAGGCGCGCAACCAGGGCATCGCCGTCGAGAAGGAAGGCAAGGCGATCCTCACCGAGGCCGCCACACACTCGCCCGAACTGAAGATCGCCATGGAAACCTGGAAGGAGGTCAAGTTCGAGTTCGACACCGTCGACAAACTCGACGTCGCCCACAAGTAAGCCGACCACGAGTCGACACACGCTTAATCCGATTCGAAAGGAATTCAAATGTCTGACGTGATGGATTACAACTCCCGCCTCTCCGACCCGGCCAGCCGGAAATTCGAGACCTTCTCCTACCTGCCCGCGATGGATACGGCCAGCATCAGGAAGCAGGTCGAGTACCTGGTGAAGAAGGGCTGGAACCCGGCCATCGAGCATATCGAGCCCGAGTACCTGATGGATTCGTACTGGTACATGTGGAAGCTACCGATGTTCGGCGAAACCGACGTCGAGCGCGTGCTGGCCGAGGCCGAGGCCTGCCATCAGGCCAATCCCGACAACCACGTGCGCCTGATCGGCTACGATAACTTCAAGCAGTCGCAAGGGGCGGCAATGGTGATCTTCCGCGGCAAGACGGTATGAGTCCGCCGCGCATGGCGTGCCACGAAGCAGCGCGCGATGCGCGGCACAGCGGCTTACCCGTCAAGGAGTGAATCAATGAGCCATATCATCGATCAATACCGCATCACCCAGCAGCCCTACTATCGTGCCGTCGCCGACGAGGTGGAATTGTTCGAGGCCGCCTACTCCGTGCGCATGCCGATGATGCTCAAGGGGCCGACCGGCTGCGGCAAGACCCGCTTCGTCGAAACCATGGCGCACCGGCTGGGCAAGCCGCTGATCACCGTGGCCTGCAACGAGGACATGACCGCCTCCGACCTGATCGGCCGCTTCCTGCTCTCCGCCCAAGGCACCGAATGGCAGGACGGGCCGCTCGCCATCGCGGCGCGGCACGGCGCCATTTGCTATCTCGACGAGGTGGTCGAGGCGCGCCAGGACACCACCGTGGTCATCCATCCGCTGACCGACAATCGCCGCGTGCTGCCGCTGGAGAAGAAGGGCGAGCTGGTGCATGCCCATCCCGATTTCCAGATCGTGATTTCCTACAACCCCGGCTACCAGAGCCTGATGAAGGACCTGAAACAATCGACCAAGCAGCGTTTCGGCGGCCTTGATTTCACCTATCCCGAGCACGCGATCGAGACCGAGATCGTGACGCACGAGTCCGGCGCCAGCGCCGACATGGCCGGCAAGCTGGTGTCGATCGCCGAGCGCTCGCGCAACCTCAAGGGGCATGGCCTGGACGAGGGCCTGTCCACCCGCATGCTGATCTACGCCGGCAGTCTGATCGCCAAGGGCGTCAATCCGCGGGCGGCCTGCCGCGTGGCGCTTGTGCGCCCGATCACCGATGATCCGGACATGCGCGATGCGCTGGATGCCGCGGTGAGCACCTTCTTCTAAAGGTAGCCCGCCATGTCGTTCAACCTTGCCGACTACGTTGAACTGTTGAAGGAACTGTCGCCGCACAGCCAGGAAGACTTGCGTGCCAACTGGCACGAAGCGACCAAGGTGTTCTCACCGCGCGGCCTGGACAACTACCTGAAGGGCGCGACTGCCCTTCGTGGATTGGGCAAGGGCGACTCGCTGGTGGAAACCTGGATCGAGGAGGCACCGATGGTCGCCAAGGAGGTCGGCGAGGACGTGGTCGGCGACCTGGCCACCACGTCCCTGGCGCTGGCCTCGCGCACTTCGGGTGCCGTGATCGAGCTGCTGCTGGCCACCTCGGCCGTCGCCGCCAATCGCCTGGGCGACGCCGAACTATTCATCAAGTACCTGCAATTCATCAATACCCTGATCGCGCAAGCGCCGCGCGGTGTACGGCCGATGCTGGACAAGCTCGAAGTGCTGTTCCAGCACCTGACGCTCGGCGGCCTGCGCCGCTGGGCGCTGTGGGGCGCCCATGCCCATCGCACCAACTACGAAGAACAGATCAGGTATTTCAGTCTTGACTCGAAAGAATCGCTGGCGATGCTGCGGAAGGAACGCAAGGGCACGCTGCTAGTCGATGTGCAACGGCGCATCAACATGTATCTGCGTGCGCTGTGGGGTCGCGACTTCTTCATGCGCCCGACTTCCGGCGACTTCGAGTCGCGCGCGGGGTACCGGCCGTATATCGAGGACTACCTGCTGCATCTGCCGGATGCCGTCGATGACTTCGAAGCTGTCAGCGGTCTCGAGCTGTACCGAGCCACGGCTGCCCACTGCGCCGCCCATGTGGTCGAGACGAAACAGCCGATCTCCGCCGAAGCGCTCAACCCCATGCAGATGGCGGTGATCAGCGCCATCGAGGATGCGCGCGTCGAAGCACTTTCCATCCGTCGCTTCCCCGGCCTCAAGCCGCTCTGGAGCAGGCTGCACACGGCCACGCCGGCAATGAATGGCAGCACGGGCGACTATCTCGACCGCCTGGCGCGCGCCCTGCTCGATGACAGCTACCAGGACGATGACCCGTGGATCGTCGAAGCCCGCACGCTGTTCGGCCTCGCGCAGGACAGGCTGGACGATAACCACACTTCCTGGGAAGTCGGCGTCCAGCTCGCGCACAGCTTCGGCAAGAAGCGCATACCGTTCAATCCGCGCACCGATTTGCTCACCGCGCCCTACCGCGACGACAATCGCTATTTCTGGGAATTCGAGGAGTTCGATTTCGCCAGGGCGGCCAGCGCCGGCTACGAATCCGTCAGGCAGGTGCGCAAATACGTCAATGTGATGGAGCTGGTCAACGAGATCGATGTCGAGACGGCTGGCGACGATGCCGAGGAAGTCTGGGTGCTCGGCACCGAGCTGTTCCCGTACGAGAACATCGGTGACGAGAGTCATGGCAAGAGCTTCAACGAACTGGAAGGCAAGGAGCCGGTCTCTGATCCCTTCCATTACTCCGAATGGGATTACCAGATCCAGCTCGAGCGGCCGGCCTGGACGACGGTGCTGGAGAAGCGCGCCAAGGCTGGCGACCTCGCGATCATCGAAGCCATTACCGCGCGGTACAAGCGCGAGATCCATCGCATGAAGTTCCTGCTCGACGCCATGCAGCCGCAGGGTGTGCAGCGCATCCGTCGGCTCGAGGATGGCGACGAGATCGACATCAACGCGGCCATAGCCAGTTTCACCGACATCCGCCTCGGCAACCAGCCCGACCCGCGCATCATGATGCGCAGCGTGCGCAAGACGCGCGACTTCTCCATCCTGGTGCTGCTCGACCTGTCCGAGTCGACCAACGAGAAAGTGCAGAATCAGCAGTATTCGGTACGTGAGCTCACCCAGCAGGCCTGCGTCCTGCTGGCCGATGCCATCGACAAGGTGGGTGACCCGTTCGCCATTCACGGCTTCTGCTCCGATGGCCGCCACAATGTCGAGTATTACCGCTTTAAGGACTTCGACCAGCACTGGGATGAAACACCCAAGGCCAAGCTCGCCGGCATGACCGGACAGCTATCCACCCGCATGGGCACGGCGATCCGACATGCCGGACATCACTTGCAACGGCAACGCTCGGCGAAGAAGCTCCTGATCGTCATTACCGACGGCGAACCCGCCGATGTGGATGTGCGCGATCCGCAATACCTGCGCCACGACACCAAGAAGGCGGTGGAGGAAGTAGCCAGGGTCGGCGTCACCAGCTATTGCCTGAGCCTCGACCCGCGTGCCGACAATTACGTGTCGCGGATCTTCGGTCAGCGCAACTACCTGGTCGTGGACCATGTCCAGCGCCTGCCGGAGAAACTGCCGCTGTTGTATGCCGGCCTAACCGGATAGGAATAGGATGGAAAAAGAAAGGGTACTGCGATTGCCCGGCGGAACTTAGCCATACGCAGAACCTTTTCGCCGATTGAGGAACTCATCCATGCCGCTTGTTGCCATGAAAGACCTGCTCAATCATGCCCGCGCCCACCGCTACGCCGTCGGCGCCTACCAGGTGGCCGGCAGCAGCTTCATCGAGGCCATTCTCGCGGCGGCGGAGGCGGAGGAAGCCCCAGTCATCCTCGGTTTTGCCGAGGCCCACGGGATTCACTACGACCTCCCCTCGCTGTTCGCAATGGCCCAGTCGGCGGCGACCCGGGCACGCTCACCAGTCTCGCTGCTGTTCGACCATGCAAGCGGGACAGCATCAATCGAGGCGGCGATCCAGCTCGGTTGCCAAGGGGTGATGGCGGACTACTCCAACCTGCCGTTCGCGGCAAACGTGGCGGCCACACTGGCGGTAACCGAACTGGCACACGCGCGGGGCGTCGCAGTCGAAGGCGAACTCGGCTATGTTCCAGGCATGTCGGGCAACGATGCGCTGAGCCATGCGCAACAGATTCGGCTGACCGCTCCGCAGGAAGCGGCTGACTACGTGGCTGCAACCGGCATCGATTGTCTCGCGGTGGCCGTGGGAACCGTGCATGGCCACCTGGCCGGCGATCCGCGGCTCGATCTGGATCGCCTGGCCGAGATCGCCGCGGTGGTACCGGTGCCGCTGGTCATCCACGGCGGGTCGGGCCTGGTGGATGAGGAGTACCAGAGCCTGGTCGCGCGGGGCGTGGCAAAGATCAACTACTTCACTGCCCTGTCCGACGTGGCCGCCGCCGCCGCATCGGATGCGCTGGCCAACCTCGACGCCGGCTACCTGCGGGCAACGGATGCTGTCCGTGCCGCCGTGTCGCGCGAAGTGAGCCGCACCCTGCGCCTGTTCGGGGCCAGCGGACAGGCCCGCAATGTCTTAGTCGCCTGCCAGACGACGACGAAAGGCGGTTGACCACGGGGCCATCCGTCGGCCCACCGATCGCGCCTATGACTTTCGTCTAATTGTGGCCTATCCCAGCTTGGGGTAGTGTTGTCCTGACACGTCATTCGCGTACTTCATCGTACTTCATTGATGGGCACGAAGCGGTCGACAAGGGCTCGATATGAACGCCACGGCGCCTAGACAAAGGCCTCGCAGCATCGGCGGTGTGACCTGGGGTGTCTGGATCGCCACCGCGGTGGTGGCGGTCTATTTGGCCGGCATTCTGTGGAACAACTATCGGACGGTCGAGAACAGTGCCAATGCCCAGGCGCTGACCTTGGTTCGTCTGGTTGCCGAGCATGCCGTCGGAACCCTGGATCGGGCCAATCTCGGTCTGTTGACTGCGGCCGACCACCTGCATGCCGATGACTTCGAGCACGCCCAGGCCTTGTCGGCGGCACGGCGCGGTGACATCGAGGACTGGCTAAAGGAAATTCAGCGGCGTACTGCCGGCGTGGTGTCCATGTCGGTGACCGATGCCGGAGGCTACGTCTTCGCCAATTCGGTCGGCGCACCACCCGGCTTGAACCTGGGTGATCGAAAGTACTTTCTGGCGCTGAAGGCCGGTCCAAGATCGACACCCGTGATCTCCGAAGCCATCAAGGGCCGCGTCTCCCACAAATGGGGGATTCAGATCGCCCGGCGTATCGATCTTGGCGACGGAACCTTCGCCGGAATGATCGTCGCCAACCTTGGCCTGGCCGAGAACTTCGAGAACTTTTACCAATTGATCGGCTTGGGCCAGGATAGTCTCATCAGTCTTCGGGACGGGCAAAATCGCATACTGGTTCGCTACCCGGTGGTTACCGAGGTCCTGGGTACCGTGGCAACCGGATCGGCTGGCACGGAGGCGATCCGGTCCGATCTTTCCGGGCGGGAAGAAAGCTTGGTCGTCTCAAAATCCGCCATCGACGGCGTGGTTCGCATCACCGCAACCCGCAAGGTACCCGGCACCGCACTTTTCGCCATCGTCGGGATTCCACGGGATACGGTATTCGTTGCCTGGTATCGAGATCTCACGGTGGCCGTCCTGATGATATTGGCCTTCTCGGCGACCGCACGCGGCCTGGTCGCCGCGATACGGGCGCGGGAACAATCGCTCGGCGAGCTGGCGCATGCCAAGGAACTCGTGGCCGAGCATGCGATGGCGGCGAACGTGGCCAAGAGTTCCTTCCTCGCCAACATGAGTCACGAGATCCGCACACCGCTCAATGGGGTGCTCGGCATGGCCAAGATCGGCCAGCGCGAGAGTCATGGCCGAGGGCGCTCGGAGGAAATTTTCACGCGCATTCTCGACGCGGGCGAGCATCTGCTCGGGGTGATCAACGACATCCTCGACTTCTCGAAGATCGAGGCGGGCAAGCTGTCGGTCGAGACGCGCCCGATGCGGCTCGCCACGGCGATCGACACCGCGGTGGACCTGATTGCCGAGCGCGCCGCCGCCAAGGGGCTCGACCTGAAGATATCGGTAAGCCCCGATCTACCCAAGTGGGTCCTCGGCGATGCCATGCGCATCCGACAGATACTGGTAAATCTGCTGTCGAATGCAGTGAAGTTTACGGAACACGGCTGCGTCAAGCTGAACGTGCAACGTGTGGAGAGCGACGTCTGGTTTGCCGTTAGCGACGAAGGGATCGGCATTGACCAAACCGAAGTATCGCGGCTGTTCCGTGCCTTTGAACAGGCGGACGCATCCACCACACGCAAGTACGGCGGCACCGGCCTCGGACTTGCCATTTCCAACAACCTCGCCAGCCTCATGGGTGGTTCGATTCGGGTCGACAGTGCCCCTGACCGGGGCAGCACTTTCGTGTTGTCCCTGCCGCTGCCGGAAGTTGACGCGCCGGCCGACGAGGATGCGACGGACGTGGCGCTGATCGGTACGAGCCAGCGTCTGGCGGGAATCCGTATCCTTGCCGCCGAGGACAATGAAATGAATCGGCTGGTTCTCGAGGATCTGCTGTGTCAGGAAGGTGTACGGCTCACCGTGGTCCGCAATGGCCGCTTGGCGGTCGCCGCCCTGGAAGACGGCGGCCTATTCGACATCGTGCTCATGGATGTGCAGATGCCGGAAATGGATGGCCTCGAGGCGACGAGGCGGTTGCGGCGAATCGCTCCCGACCTGCCCATCATCGGTCTGACGGCCCATGCGCTCGCCGAGGAACATGCCCAATGTCGCGATGCCGGCATGAACGATGTCGCGACCAAGCCGATCGACATCGACAAGCTGGTGACGATCATCGCCCGCCACGTCAAGTACCGGCCGGCCGTGATGCGGGACACCACGGCCGAATCCGTCAGCCGCGACACGGTATCGACCGATAGCGCAGCGCCGATCGCCGCGTCATCGACAGTCGGCACGGCCTCGCCAATTCCGCCGGTTGCGGCCGCGGTCGGTTTCGATCTCGCCGCCGCGCTCGCCCGCGTGAAAGGAAATCAGGCCATGCTGGAACGCTTCCTGCGTCTTTTTGCAGAGCGCCACGCCGGTACGGTGGCCGAAATTGGCGCGGCACTGGGTCGGCACGACATGGTTATTGCCCGTCGACTTTCCCATTCCCTCAAGGGCAGCGCCGGCACCATTGGCGCAGTCGATTTGCAGGCCGCCGCCGCGCGACTGGAGAGATCCTTGGCCACCGATACGCCAACCACGGATTCCGCGACGGGCCACAACGATGATTTTGCCGCGCTGGAAGCCGCGTGGCTTCGCGCCCGAGAGACGCTGGCGACGCTCCTTCAGCATGCCGCGGCGCAGCCGTCCTGACACCAGGACACTCGCGACGGCCCTAGGTCGCGACGAAGAACGTTGCCGGAATGTCCGCCGAGGCGACGCGCCGCATCGGATGGCCGTAGAGGTGCGTGAGGCTGGCTTCGTCGAGCACGTCGGCGACCGGGCCTTCGACATGCGTGCCGTCGCCGAACAGCAGCAGCGCGCGATCACAGAAGCGCAAAGCGAAATTGGGGTCGTGCAGCGCCATGGCAACGGCGACGCCCTCGGTGCTGGCGCGGCGGGACAACAGTTCGAGCGTGGCGATCTGGTGGTTGAGATCGAGATGCGCCAGCGGTTCGTCGACCAGGCACAGCCGGGGCTGCTGGGCGAGCAGGGCGGCGATGGCGACGCGCTGGCGCTCGCCGCCGGAGAGCGTCCGTACCTCGCGATGTTCCAGCTCGGCTAGGTTCATGTCGGCCAGCGCGGCGCGGGCGATACGGGCATCGGACGGCGATTCCCACGACCAGCGCGACAGATGCGGGTGGCGACCGGTGAGCACCGCTTCGAGCACGGTGCTGGCGAAGGGGTCGCCGCGGTCCTGGCTGAGCCAGCCGCGTAGCCGCGCCGCGGCGCGCAGGCCGAGGTCGGCATAGGTCTGGCCGTCGACGCGCAGCTCGCCGCGATCGGCTTGGCGCAGGCCGGCGAGGGTAGCCAGCAGGGTGGACTTGCCGGCGCCGTTCCGGCCGAGGATGGCCAGCCGCTCGCCGGCGGCGAGCGTGAGGTCGAGGTTGCGGCAAATTTGCCGCAACCGAGGGTGCGTACCGATGCTGACGGCGAGCTGGCGCGCTTCCAGGATCATCGCCGCCCCAATAAGTAAAGGAAAACCGGCACGCCGATCAGCGCGGTGAGCACGCCGACCGGCAACTGGATCGGCGCCGCGACGGTGCGCGCCAGCGTATCGGCCAGCACCAGCAGGCTGCCGCCGGCCAGCACCGAGGCGGGCAGCAGCAGGCGCTGGTCGTTGCCGACGGCGAGCCGTACCAGATGTGGCACGATCAGCCCGACAAAGCCGATCGAGCCGGCCGTGGTGACGGCGACCGCGGTGGCCAGCGAGGCGACCAGGTAAATGACGCGGCGCAGAAAGGGTACGGCGACACCCAGCGCCTGTGCCGCGTCAAAGCCACGCGCCAACAGGTTGAGTTCGCGCGCGAAGGGCAGCGCGGCCGCCAGCGCCACGGCCAGCACGGCGATCAAGGCGAACGGATCGACCGCCTGTCCCGCTTGTGAAAGGTCGCCCATCAACCAGAACAGCATGCCCTGAATCCGCTGCTCGGGCGCCAGCGTCAGGATCAGCGCCACCACCGCGCCGCAGCCGGCCGCGACCACCACACCGGTGAGCAGCATGCGCGTCTGCGTCCAGCTGCCGTCGCCGTGGGCGAGGCCGAACACCAGCAACATGGCGGCCAGCGCACCGCCAAAGGCGCCGCCATGGGCCAGTATCGGCGACAGGCCGAACAGCATGGCCAGCAGCGCGCCGACCGCGGCGCCGCCGGAAACGCCCAGCACATAGGGGTCGGCGAGGGGATTGCGCAACAGGACCTGCATCAACGCACCGGCCAGTGCCAGCAGGCCGCCGCAGGCGAAGGCGGCGAGGCCGCGTGGCAGGCGCAGGTCGAACAGCACCTGGTTGGCCAGGCTGCGGCGGTCACCGTCGACCACGGTCAGCAGGTCGGCAAGCGGCAGCGCCACGCTGCCGACCGCCAATGCGAGAACCAGGCTGGCCGCCGCCAGCAGCACCAGAACCAGAAGAACCAGCAGGGCGCGGCGGCGGGAGGGCATGGCGAGGTAGGGTGCGGTGGCTAACGGAAGTCGTAGCGTGCGCCGAGCTGGAAGCGGCGCCCGTCGGCCGGATAGTAATAGTAGTCCGCGATGAAGGGCGAGTAGCTGGCGAACGGCGCGTAGTGCTTGTCGAAGGCATTGAGCAGCCTGGCGGTGATCGTCCAGGGTTTGAAGGTCCAGGCGGCTTGCAGATCCAGCGTCGTGTAGCCGGCCAGGGTGCCGAGGGCGTTGGCGAAGTCACCGCTGTAGTAACGGCCGCCAACGCGGTTGGCAAGCGCGGAATAGCGGCCGGCGGCACCACCGTCCCAGGCAATGGTCAGCGTTGTCCGATGGCGCGCCACGAGGGGAACCTGGCGACCGGCATAGGCACCGTCGCGGAACTTGGCGTCGGTGTAGGTCTGGGCCAGACGCAGGTCGACGCCGGCGCCGGGTTGCCAGTCGAGTTCCGCCTCCACGCCCTGGCGGCGCGTCCGGTCGAGATTGACGTTGGCACCCAGGGTGCCGTCATAGCCGATCTCGTCGGTGAGATTCATCCGATAGACGGCGGCGCGGCCGCTGACGGCGCCGGCGGTGGCGCTGCCGCCGAGCTCGCCGATACGCCCATGCTGTGGCCGCAAGTCGCCGGCAAACACGGGCGCGAAGTTCACCGGGTCATAGCCGAACAGCTCATCGGTGTTGGCGAAGCGAAAGCTGCTGCCGAGCTTGCCGTAGGCGCGCCAGCCCTGGCCGCGATAGCTGACGCCGAGGTCGTAGGCCTCGCGGCTGCGCACCGCGTTGCCATCCACCGCCGGGCTGAACCAGGCCGCATAGGGATCCTGATGGGCACGCTGGTCCATGCGCTGGTGGCGCAGCCCCAGGGTCAATGCCCAGTCGGCCAGGGAGGTGGTGCTCTGCGCGTAGATCGCCGTACTGGTCTGTTTGGCATTCTGGCCGGGGGCGGTCGAGTAGCGGGCATCGACCTTGCCATCGTAGTAATCCGCGCCGAGCACCGTTTCGCTGGTCAGACCGGCCAGCCCGTGCCGCCAGCGCAGTCGCGGCGTGAAGGCAAGGGTGTCTTTCTCGCGGTCCATCAGGCTGCCGAAGGAGACATAGCCGGCATGTCGATTCTGGTGCTCGCTGGCAATCTCGGCTTCCAGCGTCAGGTTCGCGCCGATGTCCAGCCGGACGCCGGGACGCAGCCGGTAGCCGTCGCCACGCTCGGTATCGAAGGGCGTGCGCGCCTGGCGCGGATCGGCCTGGTAGGCGGCGGTGCGCAGGTAGCCGGCCTGGCCGGAGGAATCGGCGAATGCCGAGTAGTCGACGAACACCTCGCCGGCGGCGAAGCGCAATCCGGCGCGGCCGGACAGCGCGCGCTGATCCTGCTGGCTATTCTGGCGCCAGCCATCGTCGACGGCATAGTGGGCGAGGACGTTGCCGTAGACCTGGTCGCCGCCGCCGCCCGCCTGGGCGTCGAAGCGGCCGTAGCCCTGGCTGCCGACATCGACGGCGACCGAGGCGCGCGGCCGGCCGGACTTGTCGGTAACGATGTTGATGACGCCGCCGCTGGCGCGGTCGCCGTACAACACCGTGCCAGCGCCACGAATGATTTCGATGCGCTGAACGCTTGCCAGCGGAATGGCCGACCAGTTGATCGAACCCAAGTCGATCGGATTGAGGCGATTGCCGTCCAGCAGGATCAGCGTGTTGCTACCGCCGGTGTCGCCGAAGCCGCGCAAATCGACCGTAGCGTTGATGCCGAGGCTGCCCTGCAAGGGGCGCACGTCCACGCCGGCACGGGTCCTGAGCAGATCGGGCAGGCTGGCGGCGGGCGTATTGCGGATATCGTCGCGGCTGATCACGCTGATATTCGCGGGCACGCGCGGATCGGTATCGGCAAAGCGGGTGGCGGTAACGACAATGGCCGCCTCGTCGTCGGTCTGGGCTGCTTGGCTGGGAAACGAGTAAACAAGGGCAACCGCAAACGCGGCGCGAATAACAGTGTGATGCATGAAGAGCTCCCGATGACCGGCAAGCTGTCCCGCGAGCCGGCGCATTGCTGAACGGAAACGGGCGGGAGCGAGTCCAAAGATGCCGGACGCCGCCTCCCGCGACATTTCCACCGTTGTCCGTGGCCGGTCTCCGGGCTCGGAAGTCTTAGCGGGTCGCCTTCCCGGGATGATTCCCAGTGGCATCGTGACGCGCTCGCACTTCCTTACCGTTGCGGGGGCAGCACAGGCATTGCCGTACGAATCGGCTCACCTGTTTCCCGTTTCACCCAAACGCCAGAAAGGCGCGCGGGCACCGCGGACAATGGCCATTCTAGCATCGGGGCTTGTTGTGCCCGATCGGACCGACTCGCCACAATATGCGGCAGCACCTTCAATATCGGCGCTTATTGCTTGACCTAGCAGGATTTTTCAACGAAACTTGCCGACGATGGACATCGATATTTCTTCTCTCGAAGCCAAGATCGGGCAGGTCGTCAACTTCTGTCAGGAGTTGCGGGCGGAGAATAACGCCCTGCGGGAACGTGTCGCCAGCCTGGAACAGGAGAAACAGACGCTGGCCGAGCGCATGACGATGGCGCGCGAGCGGCTCGAAACGGTCATGGAAAGGTTGCCCGACGAATGAGCGCCATCAACACGCTGGACATCAAGCTGCATGGCAAGGAATTCCGGGTTGCCTGCACCCCGGCCGACAAGGACGATCTTCTCGCGGTGGCCGCTTTTCTCGACTGGAAGATGGCCGAGATCGCCAAGCAGACCAAGAGCACGGGCGAGCGACTAGCCGTCATGACGGCGCTCAATCTGGCCCACGAACTGATCAATGTCAAAGAACCCGCCGCTTCAATTGACGCGAAGGACGTGAGGCGTAGAATCGCCGACATGGAAGCGCGTCTGGATGCTGCCCTGGCTCCTCAGGAACAGCTGTTCTAAGGCTCGCTCGCGAGTTTCCCTGCGGTGTTCGCCAAGGTCGTAAGCTCCTTGAACCAATGTCTTATGACACGGTCGCCGACCATAGACGCCGCTGTTGTGAGCGTTCTTCACTGAACGCACCTGATGTGGCAGGAACGTGGCCCCCCTGAACCCAGGTTCAGGAAATCGGCCTAGCGGCATGCGCGGGGAACCTTATCAAGAGCACGGAACGCTGTCATTCCGTGCTCTTTTTCTTGGGCGAAGACGTGATGCGTTACTGGCTGATGAAGAGCGAGCCGTCGGTGGTCGGCATCGATCACGTGTTGGCCATGCCCAACCAGACGGTCGACTGGTGGGGGGTACGCAATTACCAGGCGCGCAATTTCATGCGCGACCAGATGAAGGTCGGCGACGGCGTGTTCTTCTACCATTCCAGTTGTCCGGAACCGGGCATCGCCGGACTGGCCGAGGTGGCCAAGCGGGCTTATCCGGACCGTACCCAGTTCGATCCGGAGAGCCCCTATTTCGATCCGAAGGCGACCCCGGAAAGTCCGCGTTGGGTCAACGTCGATGTCCGTATCGTGCGGAAGACCCGACTGGTCGGGCTTGACGAGTTGCGCAGCCACCCGCAGCTCGCTCAGATGCGGGTCCTTCAGCGCGGCAATCGACTGTCGATCACGCCGGTCGACCCGGCGGAGTGGGAATTCATTGCGAAGAGGCTGTTGAAGTGAACGAATGGTTCGCCGGCTATCTGGTACTCGGGGCCGTCGCCGGCTTCTTCGCCGGTCTGTTGGGCGTAGGTGGTGGGGCGATCATGGTGCCGGTACTGGCCCTGATGTTCGCCGCCCAGGGTTTTCCCGAAGCGCACCTCATGCATCTGGCGCTCGGCACCTCGATGGCGACCATCGTCTTCACGTCGATCTCCAGCCTGCGCGCGCATCATCAACATGGCGCGGTGATCTGGCCGATCGTGCGCGGCATCGCCCCGGGCATCGTGGTCGGCACGCTGGCGGCGGCACAGGTGGCGGCAAGGGTGCCGACCAAACCGCTGGCTATCTTCTTCGCCCTTTTCATCGCCTACGTCGCCGTGCAGATGATCCTCAACATCAAACCCAAGCCGACGCGGCAGTTGCCCGGCGCGGCCGGCATGTTCGGCGTCGGCGCCGTCATCGGCGGCGTGTCGGCGCTGGTCGCCATCGGCGGCGGCTCGCTCTCGGTGCCCTTCATGACCTGGTGCAACGTCAAGGTGCATCAAGCGATCGGTACCTCGGCCGCCATCGGTTTTCCCATTGCGCTGGCCGGCACCGTCGGCTACCTGATCTCCGGCTACGGCGCCGCCAACCTGCCCGAGGGCGCCTTCGGCTTCATCTACCTGCCGGCGCTGGCCGCTACCGTGGTCATCTCGATGCTGGTGGCACCGTTCGGCGCCAAGGTCGCCCACCGCCTGCCGGTGCCGACGGTGAAGAGGATTTTCGCCGGTCTGCTGATTCTGCTGCTGGCCAAGATGCTGCACGGCCTATTGCTCTGATGCCCACCCCGGGCTGGCGGGAAGCGCTGCTCAACCGGCGGATGCTGATCTGCGTCGCCACCGGCTTTTCTTCCGGCCTGCCGCTCTATCTGCTGCTCAATCTGCTGCCAGCCTGGCTGCGCACCGAGGGCATCAGTCTCAAGGCCATCGGCCTATTTGCGCTGATTCAGCTGCCTTACACCTGGAAATTTCTCTGGGCACCCCTGCTGGACCGCTATGCGCTGCCCGCGTTTGGCCGCCGACGCGGCTGGATGGGTCTCAGCCAGGTGCTGCTGCTAGCCCTGATCGCCGCCCTCGGCTGGCTGTCGCCGAAGACCGACCTGCAAGCGATTGTCGTCCTGGCCGCCCTGCTGGCTTTCGTTTCCGCAACCCAGGATGTCGTGCTTGACGCCTACCGGCGCGAACTGCTGCCGGAACGTGAACTCGGCTTGGGCAATTCGGTGCACGTCAATGCCTATCGCATTGCCGGCCTGGTGCCCGGCTCGCTGTCCCTGATCCTGGCCGACCATCTGCCCTGGTCGCAGGTCTTCGCCATCACCGCCCTGTTCATGCTGCCGGGCCTAGCGATGACTGGTCTGGTCGCCGAACCCACCGTCGCCGCCGGCACGCCGAAAACACTGCGCCAAGCGATCGTCGAACCCTTCCACGAGTTCCTAACCCGTGCCGGCTGGCGCGAGGCGGCGCTGGTATTGGCCTTCATCTTCTTCTACAAGCTCGGCGATTCGCTATGCACGGCACTGGCGACGCCCTTCTACCTCGACATGGGCTACGCCAAGTCGGATATCGGCCTGGTGGCCAAGCATGCCGGGCTGTGGCCGGCGGTGATCGGCGGCCTGCTCGGCGGCCTGTGGATGGTGAAACTGGGCATCAATCGCGCCTTGTGGCTGTTCGGCATCGTGCAACTGGTGTCCATTTTCGGTTTCGCCTGGCTGGCCTGGCTGGGCCACAACGAGCAGGTCGGCGCGACCCAGCTTCTGCAATTGGCGCTGGTGATCGGCTTCGAGGCGCTGGGTGTGGGTCTGGGCACCGCGGCCTTCGTCGCCTTCATCGCCCGCGCCGCCAACCCGCTCTACACCGCCACCCAATTCGCCCTGTTCACCAGTCTGGCCGCCCTGCCACGGACTCTCATCAACGCCGGCGCTGGTGTGCTGGTCGAGCAACTGGGCTGGGTCGCCTTCTTCCTGATCTGCGCCGTTCTGGCCGTTCCCGGCATGTTGCTGCTCCTCAAGGTCGCGCCGTGGCACCGATCGGACACTTGAAATCCTTTCCGTCACCGCCATTCAACCTTTAGGGAATGTCGTCGTTATATTCAATACGACGGCTCACTTTTCCCAACGGAGGCCGCACATGTTAGTGGTGATGGATATGAGTACCGGAAAAATAGAAGATCGTGTGGAACCCGAGTTCGGGTCGTTCTAAGACGAGGTGTT
>WBZL01003054.1_pt1 | contig 15660 bp, 10 predicted proteins | sample 5204291 | NCBI WGS metagenome assembly WBZL01 (sample SAMN12344345, study PRJNA552823) | activated sludge metagenome | biome: Activated sludge suspended growth; feature: Nitrification reactor; material: Wastewater; isolation source: activated sludge from nitrification reactor of wastewater...
CCAAGCGGGGCACCCACCTGGCCTTGACACTGGAGCGACTCGCTCAACGGTGCGAACAGTCACCTCAACGCATCGGCCTGTCGGCCACCCAGCGCCCGCTGGACGAGGTCGCCACCTTTCTTGGCGGCTTCGACCGCGGTAGCCCCCGGCCGGTGACCATCGTCGACGCCGGCAGCCGAAAAGAACTCGACCTAGAGGTGGTGGTGCCGGTCGAAGACATGGCCTTCCCTCGAGACAGCGGCCCAGAGGGTGCCACTCCGTCCCGATCGATCTGGCCGGCCATGCACCCCGCGCTCTTGGATCTGGTCAACCAACATCGCTCCACCCTCATCTTCGTAAACGCAAGGCGTACCGCGGAGCGTCTCGCCACCCGGTTGAACGAACTTGCGGCCAGCGACGGCGCGGATGGTGGAGAGGCCCCCCGCTTCACCTCCTCGGAGGCGGTCGGCGCTCCCCCCGAGAGCGTGGAGCTGGTCAAGGCCCACCACGGTTCGCTGTCTCGGGAACGCCGCCTCGTAATAGAAGATGAACTGAAGTCGGGCACCCTCAAAGGTCTGGTCGCCACCTCGTCGCTCGAGCTGGGAATAGACATGGGCGCCGTCGACCTGGTGATCCAGGTGGCATCTCCAGGGTCGGTGTCTCGTGGCCTGCAACGAATCGGCAGGGCCGGACACCAGGTGGGCGAACCGAGCCGAGGACGGGTGTTCCCCCGTCACCGGGCCGACCTACTGGAGGCGGCGGTGGTGGCCCGGCGCATGCACGACGGCCTAATCGAGACCACCCGCTACCCGAGGAACCCGCTCGACGTCCTGGCCCAACAGGTGGTGGCGGCCTGCGCTTTGGACCAGTGGAACGTCGATGACCTGTACGACCTGGTTCGGCGTGCCGCGCCCTATTCCGAGCTCACATCAGATGTGTGGGAGGCGGTTCTGGACATGTTGGCCGGGCGCTACCCCTCCGAGGAGTTCGCCGAGCTAAGGCCTCGCATCATCTGGGACCGAGCTGGTCGAACCGTCACCGGCAGGCCCGGAGCTCAGCGGTTGGCCGTGACCAGCGGGGGAACCATCCCCGACCGCGGCCTATACGGCGTTTTCCTGCCCGACGGCACCCGAGTCGGCGAGCTTGACGAGGAGATGGTGTACGAGTCCCGGGTGGGGGAGACGTTCCTGCTCGGGGCTTCGACCTGGCGGATAGAAGACATCACCCCCGAACGGGTGGTCGTCACCCCTGCCCCTGGTCTGCCCGGGAGGATGCCGTTCTGGCACGGCGATGGCCCGGGGCGTCCGGTCGAGCTGGGTCGAGCGGTCGGAGCCTTCGTGCGAGAGGTGCGGTCCCAGCCCCCCGCCGAGGCTATGGCCACCTTGCGCTCTGGTCACGACCTAGACGAGCGGGCCGCCTCCAACCTGCTGGGATTCCTGGCCGATCAGGCAGCAAGCACCGGGGTGGTGCCAGACGACCGGACCATCGTCGTCGAACGATTCCGCGACGAGATCGGAGACTGGCGGGTTTGCATCCTCAGCCCTTTCGGCGCTCAGGTGCACGCCCCGTGGGCCATGGCGCTGCGCGCCCGGTTGGCCGACGAGTGGGGGGTTGAGGTCGAGCTGTTGTGGAGCGACGACGGCATCGTGGTCCGACTACCAGAGGCTGTGGACCAACTTCCGGTCGATCTCCTCCAGGTCGACCCGGCAGAGATAGACGACCTGATCGTCACGCACCTGCCAACCACCGCCATGTTCGCGGCACGGTTCCGGGAAGCGGCGGCACGATCGTTGTTGTTGCCCCGACGTCGCCCCGATCGCCGCACGCCGCTGTGGCAACAACGCCAGAAGGCGGCAGATCTTCTGGCCGTGGCCGCCAACCACCCGACGTTCCCGGTGTTGTTGGAGACCACGAGAGAGTGTTGCAACGACGTCTTCGACCTGCCTGCTCTCCGGTCACTGCTGGGGGACCTGCGCAGCCGAAAGATCCGCGTCGTCGCCGTCGACACGGCTCAGGCATCGCCCATGGCCCAGTCCCTCCTGTTCGGCTGGATAGCGGTGTACATGTACGAAGGAGACGCGCCCCTGGCCGAGCGTCGCGCCGCGGCACTTGCCCTCGATCGGGACCTGCTGCGCGAGCTGCTGGGAGGCGAGGAGCTGCGCGAGCTGCTCGATCCGGCCGCTCTCACCGACCTCGAGCTCGAACTCCAACGCCTCGTCCCATCCCGAGTGGCACGGGACCGCCACGAGGTGGCGGACCTGTTGCGGGTCCTTGGCCCGTTGTCGCTGGATGAGGTGAAGGCCAGGACGGCCGCAGACTCCGCCTCCGAGGTGCCGAATTGGCTGGCCACCTTGGGCCAGGAGAAGCGGGCAATATCGGTGATGGTGGCCGGTGAGGCCCGTTTCGCTGCTGCCGAGGACGCGGCCAGGCTCCGTGACGGCTTGGGCTGCAACGTCATTCCGGGACTACCCGCCGCGTTCACCGACCCGGTGGATGCGCCACTCCACGATCTGGTGATCCGCTACGCCCGCACCCACGGCCCCTTCGAGCGGGGCGAGGTGGCCCGTCGCCTCGGCATACCGATGGATCGAGTGAGCCGAACCCTCGATGATCTGGTGGCAGACGGACGGCTGCTGGTAGGTGAGTTCAGACCCGGCGGTTCGGGCCGAGAGTGGTGCGACCCCGATGTCTTGCGCCAGATCCGGCGTCGCTCGCTGGCTGCTCTCCGCAGCGAGATCGAGCCGGTCGACGCCGCCGCCCTAGGGCGGTTCCTTCCCGCATGGCAGGGCTTGGGGCGGCCAGGGGAGAGCCAGGTCAGGCAAGGGCAAGACGAGCTGGTCGAGACCCTCGGAGTACTCGCCGGTGCTGCCGTGCCGGCGTCGATCCTTGAGGTAGATGTCCTGGGGCTCCGTCTGGGCGAATACAGGTCGGCCGATCTTGATGCCCTGTGCACCTCGGGTGAGGTGGTGTGGGTTGGGGCCGGGGCCCTTGGTTCGGGAGATGGCCGCGTTCGGCTGGTGTTCCGGGACCAGGTGGAGACCTTGATCCCTGTTCCCGACCCCGAGGCCCTGGCCGACCTTCTGACTCAGCCCACCCATCGGGCCATCCACGCTCACATGGAGCAACGCGGCGCCTCGTTCTGGGACGATCTGGTTCGGGCAGTCGCCGCGGTTGAGGCCGACTACGAGGAACCCGTGGTCCTGGCCGCCCTGTGGGATCTGGTTTGGGCTGGTGCCGTGACCAACGACTCGCTCGCCCCGGTCCGGGCCTACGTGTCGGGCGCAGCGGGTTCGCGGTCGGTGGCCGCCAGGCGTGCAGCCCCGCGCGCCCGTCCCCGCCCGGGGCGATTGTCCAGGTTGGGCCCGCCGTCGGCCACCGGCCGGTGGTCTCTGGTGGAACCATTGCGCCTCCCCGCTCCGGGCCGGGCCGCGGTCAATGGAACCGAGGTGGCCCACGCCCAGGCCATGCAGCTGCTGGAGCGTTATGGGGTGCTCACCAGGGAAACGGCGCTGGCCGAGGGCATAGAGGGTGGCTTCGCCGGGGTGTACCCGGTGCTGAAGGCCATGGAGGACCAGGGCAAGATCAGGCGCGGCTACTTCGTGGCCGGCCTGGGTGCGGCCCAGTTCGCGGTACCAGGCGCGGTGGACCGGTTGCGAGATGTTCGAGACTCGCCCCCATCGTCGGTTCCGCTGGTCTTGGCCGCCACCGACCCGGCCCAGCCCTACGGCGCCGCGTTGGATTGGCCCTCCACCGAAGGCAGGCCGGCTCGTAGCGCAGGCAGCCTGGTGGTGTTGGTCGCGGGCGAAGCGGTCGCCTACGTGGAGCGCGGGGGGAGGAGCCTGCTCACCTTCCCCGACTCGGGGCTCGGCTCCGACGGCGCGATCACCTGGGCTCAGGCGCTGGCCGAGGTGGTGCGGTCCGGACGGCGGCGTCGCCTGGAGATCATTCGCATCGACGGGGCACCAGCCCGTGAGTCTCCTGTGGCCGACGTGTTGCGAAGGGCCGGATTCACCGACGGCTACAAGGGTCTGGTCCTTCGCAACCGATGACCGGCATCGGTATCGTCGGTGCCATGACGCCGTCGGGGTGGTACTGGTGCTTCACCCATCAGCGGGTCGAAGCCGACGGCGAACGCGACGATCCCGACAACGCCCTCGGTCCCTACCCGACGCCACAACAGGCCCGAGACTGGCGAACGCTACGTGATGCCCGCGACGAGGCCTGGCAGGAAGCCGATGACGCCTGGTCCGATGACCCTGAGGGTCCTTGCGAATAGTCCCGTCGTCGCCCTAGAGGCCTCGTCGGCCTCCGGCGGCCTTGAGCGACCGCTTGCGGAAGGTACTGATCAACATGTCGAGCAGGGCCAACACGACGCCCTTGACCGACTCCTTGTAGCGGGCGTCGCACACCACGATGGGGTGGGAGTCGTCTAGGTCGAGAGCCTCTCGCACCTCGGCGAGGTCTGGTGAGGTTTCACCGTCGAACCGGTTGATGGCCACGATGAACGGCACGTCGCGTGACTCGAAGAAGTCGATGGCGGGGAAGCAGTCGTCGATCCTGCGCAGGTCGACCAGGACGATCGCCCCGAGCGCGCCGATGACGAGGTCGTCCCACATGAACCCGAACCGATCCTGACCTGGGGTTCCGAACATGAAGAGCACGAGCTCTTCGTCGATGGTCAGGCGACCGAAATCCATGGCCACGGTGGTCGAAGTTTTGGTCGACACCTGGGATTTGTCGTCGACCCCCGTGGCGGCGGTGGTCATGGCCGCCTCGGTGGTCAGGGGTGGGATCTCAGAGAGCGCACCGACCATGGTGGTCTTGCCGACGCCAAATCCGCCGGCGATGACGATCTTGGCCGAGCGGGGGCCTCGGCGTCGGGTGGGGGTGCTCTGGTCGGCGGGGGAGGCGACAGAGGACATCAAAGGCTCCGGATCTTGTTACTGATGCGGGTGAGCAGGTCGATCTCGTCGTCGAAATCGGGGAACTCAACCGGCTCGACCGTATCCACGAACACCTCGACGTGGCCGGATTCGACCAGGTCCTCGACCAAGACCTTGACGACACCCACCACCAGCTTGAGCTCGGCGCCCAGCTCGGCGATCGAGGTGGGGGCCTCGCACAGGTTCAGGACCGACACCTTCTCGGACGGCATGCGCCCATCGACGGCCGCCGATGGAACCTTGCGAACAAGGGTTTCGAGCCGTAGGTCCAAGCTGCGGCTGGCGGTACGGCCACCGGTCATGATGAACGGCCGCACGAAGTCGTGGCCCCCGGGGCCCGATGGGGTCACCGCGACATCACCAGGTTCTTGAGCTCATCTATCAGCTCAGGTGTCAGCATGCGCCCGGCCCGCTCCACGAGGAGCGTCATCTGATAGCCGACATTGCCGATGTCGCAGCGGGGTTCGGCTACCACGCCGAGACAGCCAGCGGTTCCCATGGCCGAGACGAACATGTAGCCGCCCTTCATGGCCACGATGATCTGGTTGAGCTCCTCGAACCCGAAGCATCGGGTGGTCCCGTCGCCCAGGCTGACGAAGCCCGAGATGATGGCGGCAAGCTGATCGGCACCGGCTTCGTCCAGCGTGTTGGAGCGGGCCATGAGTAGACCGTCCGAGGAGACCGCCACCGCATCGGACACACCGCTGGTGGAGCTCACGAAGTTGTTCAGCAGCCAGTTGAACTCCTGGGCATCGTCGTTCACGCTCATCAGGTCTCCTCGGGTGCTTCGTTGTCTCTGGCCTCGGAGCGGGCTCGTTCGCTACCAGCTTGCAGCCCCGAGAGCATCGAGCGCATTTCCTCGGCGGTGGATCCGGAATCAGATGCCGCGCTGCTGGCTGGGGTTGCTGAGTCTCCACGGGCGGAAACCACTTCGGTTCTGGGGGCGTTTTGGCCTCGGACTCGCTTCTTGTAGCCGCTGGCCGTGGTTCCACCGTAGGCCGATTCGGTGGGTTCGGGGGCCTGGAACTCGGTGGTGGCCGCGTTCTGGCGGTCCCCGCTCCCATGCCCGTTGGAGCTGGCCGGCGCCGGAGCCGGTTCGGGCTCGTCGTGGCTTGGCGCCGGGGCTGGGGCTGGGGCGGGGGCGGCCGAGGGCTCGTTGGGAGCACTCTCATCGGTGGAGAGGACTCCGGAGAGGTCGATCATCGCGGTTATGCCGCCACCGGGTGTCTCCTGGAGGTTGACCTTGACCCCAAGGCGGGCAGCCTGGATGCCGACCACGTAGTGGCCCAGGTAGCGGGACGGAGCCACCGTGAAGGACTCACCGCCGGCGAGGCGGACGTTGGCCTGGGCCAGTTCGTCGGCCTCCATGCCGATCCCGTTGTCGACGATGGCCAGCATGTAGCCGTGGTCGCGGGCTGCGCCCGACAGCGTCACGCTGCGACCGGGAGGTGAGAAGTTCAGGGCGTTCTCGAGCAGCTCGGCGACCAGGTGGGTGAGGTCAGCCGCGGTGGACCCCTTCACCGTCACCTCGTCCAGGCGGGTGATCTCAACTCGGTGGTAATCCTCCACCTCGCCCATGGCACCGCGGATGACGTCGATCAGGGCGACGGGAGCGGCCCACTGGCGGTGCGGCTCGAGGCCGGCCAGCAGCAGGAGCGACTCGGCGTTTCGCCGCATGCGGGTCGCCAGGTGGTCCAGGGTGAACAACTTCTCGAGCACCTCGGGATCGGTCTCGTTCCGTTCCATGTCGGTGATGCCGTCGAGCTGGCGGCTGAGCAGGTTCTGGTTCCGTCGACCGAGGTTGACGAAGGAGTCCGAGATGTTGCGGCGCAAGATGGCCTGTTCGGCGGCCAGATCGGCGGCACTGGACTGAACGGTGTTGAGGGCACCGGCCAGCTCGGCGATCTCGTAGCCGCCGGAGGCCTCGACCGTGTGTAGATCCGGTAGCACCACGTCCTCGCCGAGCGGGGCGTCGAGGATGGCCTGAACGGTGCCGGGCAGGCTCTCGTTGGCCATGGTCTCGGCTTCTTCGACCAGCCGGCCCAGCGGCTTGGCGATGGAGCGGCTGGCGATGAGGGTGATCGCCACTGCCAGGGTCATGACCACACCGGTGAAGATGGTCACGTTCCGGGCCCGGCTGGCGGCGTCGTCGCTGGTGGCGCGGGCGGTGGCGATAAGGGAAGTGGCGTCCTTCTCGAGCTGTTCCCCAGCCTTGTTGCGGGTGGCCTCGTGGTAGAGGACCGAGGCCACCGTCTCGTCGCCCAGAATGGCAGCCAGGTCCACCTCGTCGCCCTCGATGGCTCCGTCGAAGAGTTCACGGGCGAAGGTGGTCTCGTCGGCCTTGAAGTTGGCCTTGGCCAAGTCCCGGTAGAAGTCGGTTCCGGTGGTCTCCAGCTCGTGACGGGTGTTGCGGTTGAGCTCGACCAGGGCGGTGGCCAGGCGGTGCGAGATGCGGTCGGCGTACAGGCCCTGGGAGTTGGGCAGGATCAGCGGAAACACGATCGTCTTGATGATGATGGCTTCACGGTCCGAGTAGCGGCTGATCTGGTCGATGAATCGGGCGCCGGACCGAAGCTCGGCGTCATCGAGGCCCAACGCGATCTGCGCGTTCACGTCGAAGAACGAGTTGATCACGCGGGAGTAGTCGTCGAACGTCTTGACCGACATCTCGATCCCGCCCACGTTGTTGCGCTCGTCGAGGGGCATGGCACGCTCTTGCTCGCGGATCTCTTCGAGATCGTCCAGAGCCTTGAGAGCGGGGGCGAAGGCCTGTTGCACGGCCTCGCTGCGCCGACCGATGGCCTGGCGGAAATCGGCCACCGCTTCGTCGGTGGCGTCGTAGGAACCCTGAAGCGAGCCCTGAGCCTTCGGGTCGCCGGTCATCACCGCACTCATACCGATCAGGTCCACGGCAACGTTGTTGCGCTCGTCCTGGATGGCGCTGATGAGCCCGGCCGGTCCGATCAACGAGCTGGCCATCTCCACCTGGACCTCGATGTCGTCGGCCCGCTCAGCGGTGTCGTCGGCTTCCTGGTTGGCAGCACCGATGGCGATCACCGACAGCACGGCCAAGGCCAGCAAGGGAACGAGGAGGGCGACCACCAGTTTTGTGCGGATCCGCATGCGGTTGAACACGTGAAGCTCCCGGGTTCGAGGCCACGGCCGGCGGCCGCGGGTCACGATCGGTATTCGGCAAACGCGGATATCGACGTGAGCGCGATGCTTGCCCCAGCAGACACAAACCGCCGAAAAGGTCCGATCGACCTATTCCCAGGCCACTCGCCGTGCTCAAAGGCACGTGGATCTCGCTCTGGGTGGAGTTCAGACCCGACCGATAACCCTCTCGACGGATATCTCCAAGACGACGCGATCAGCGCGTTCCTTGGGCTGGCGGTATCGATGGGCGTAGGCCGCCACGGCCTCGGCGACCCTGACCGGGTCGGACGACACCGAGCACGAACCCTCCAAAGTCAGCCAACGACCACCGTCCACTTGGCAAATAGCACCGAAACCACTCGGGTTGATGGCGATGTTGGCCACCTTTCGGCTCGACGCGAACGAGATGACACGAGCCACCGACCGATCGGGGTCGTAGGTGAATCCGACGGGTACGACGTGGGGACTGCCGTCGACGCGGATCGTGGTCAGGGTGGCCAGGTGTCTTTCGGTCAGGAAGGCGAGGTGTTCGTGGGTGAGCTGAGCCGGATCCATTGCCATGCGCACATGTTGGCCCCGTAGGAGAACCTTCCCACAAGAAGCCGAGCCGAGCACTGGATGCGGCGTGGGGGAGGCCTTGGTAAGGATGGGCTCCGTCCGACCCGACGACGACAGATATGACCGATCCACTAGACCCCCGCCGTCCGTAGGCTGAGGGCCATGACCTGTCCAGCTTGCGGCGCTGCCACCGCACCTGAAGCCCGGTTTTGCGCGGCGTGCGGTAGGTCGCTTCAGTTGGTCGACGAGCGCAGGGTGGTCACCGTCGTCTTCGCCGACCTCGTCGGGTTCACGACGTTGTCGGAGCGCTTGGACCCCGAGCTGGTCAAGAACCTGGTGGACCGGTGCTTCGAGCGGTTGGCCGAGGACGTCATCGCCCATGGCGGCCAGGTCGACAAGGTGATCGGAGACGCTCTGGTCGCTCTCTTCGGCGCCCCGATCGCTCACGAGGACGATGCCGAGCGAGCGGTCAGGGCGGCGTTGCGGATGCAACAGACGCTGGACGCGGAGGCGGCGTTGCTCGGTCTGGACCTTCGCATGCGGATCGGCGTCAACACCGGCGAGGTGCTGGTGGGTGCGATGAGAGCGGCAGGTTCGGTCACCGCCATGGGCGACGTCGTCAACACCGCCAGCCGTCTTCAGGCCGCGGCCAAGCCCGGGGAGGTGCTGGTGGGGGCGGCCACCCATTCGGCCACGGCTCGAAACGTGGCCTACGAACCGCGGGGGCTCATGGAAGCCAAGGGTCGGGAAGACGCGGTGGAGGTCTGGGCCGCGGTATCGCCGGTCGCCCCACCTGGCTATCGGCCCCGCCGAGAGGAGGTGCCTCTGGTCGGGCGAGACATCGAGGTGGAGATGTTGCGGCGGTCGGTCGACCTGTCGGTAGGCAACCGGCGGGGTGGCCTGATCCTGCTGCTCGGTGACGTGGGTCTGGGCAAGAGTCGCCTGGCCGACGAGGTGGCCCAGTGGTCGGTGGACCAGCATCGGGCCGTGGTCCGCCACGGCCGCTGCGTTCCCTACGGAGAAGCCAACGTGTGGTGGCCAATCACCGAGGCCATCCATTCAGCGCTCGGCCTCAGCGACAGAGATGACCGCGTCAACGTGAGGAAGGCGCTCATCGCCGAGGTGGCTCGCGTGGACCCGTCCATCTCGGGCTCCGAGGCTGAACAAGTGGCCGAAGGCCTGTTGCCGCTCATGGGCTTCGACACCAGCGGGGGTGCATCCCCGGCCTCGGTTCAGGGTCGCGCCGCCCGGGCGTTGGCCGCCTACCTCACCGCATCCTCGCTCCGCCGTCCGGTGGTCCTGAAGCTCTCAGACCTCCACTTCGGCGACGACGTGGTTCTCTCACTCCTCGATGACGTGTTGGAGGAGGTACACCACAGTCCGGTGTTGGTGGTGGCCACGGCCCGTTCATCCCTGCTCGAGCGTTGGGCTCCGAGGCCAGGTCGTCACAACCACCTGAGCCTCCATCTCGATCCGCTGAGCCGTTCAGCTACCGGCGAATTGCTCGAGGCTTTGAGCGGTCGCGTCGTTCGGCCCGAGGTTGTGGCTGCCTTCCACACCCGCAGCGGCGGGAATCCGTTCTATGTGGAGGAGTTGGTGGCGCTCCTCGATGGGCAGGGACCCCCGCCGGGTAGTCACGACCACGACGTTCTCGACGGTCCTGGTGGCCTGGGTTCAGCCGGCGGCGAGGATGATGATGGGCCCGGCATGGCCATCACCCGTGCCGCGGCATTTCCCGAAACCCTCCCAGACAACCTGCGAGGACTCGTCGCCGCCCGGCTCGACGACCTCGACGTAGGTCCTCGCTCGGTATTGCAGGACGCTGCCGTGCTCGGTGGTCGAGGCATGGTCGAAGCACTGGAACGCCTCGCACAGTTCCTCAACCGTGGGATGGGTGTGGCCGAAGCACTGGCGGTCCTGGTGGCGCACGACTTGATCGAGGTCGACGGTCAACGGTGGTCGTTCCGAAGCGATCTGGTTCGGGAGGTCGCCTACCAGACGATCACCAAATCGGACCGTGCCACTCGTCCGAGGCAATCGCCACCTACCTCGAACACCACGTGGCAGTTCGGGATCCGAGGCCAGCGTGGGTGGTGGATCAGCTAGCCCACCACTATGCCGAGGCTGCTCTGCTCATGGCTGAGATGGGGGCGGTGAACGGAAGCCACGCATTGGGCGCCGACATCGATGCCAGTGCTCGCCGCTGGGTAGTCGAGGCGGCCGAGCAGGCCCGCGCTGACATGGCTCTTCCGACGGCCCGCCGCCACTATCAGAAGGCGCTGGACCTGATCGGCCCCGACCGGGTGGCCCGGCCGTCTGAGTCGGTGCTGATACTGGTGGAACTGGCATCGCTGTCGTTGTCGCTGTGGGATCAGGAGTGCGCCAACCGCCACATTGCCGAGGCCGCCGAGCTCGTTGTCCTGGCCGACGAGCCCACGCTTCGAGCCGAGGTCGAGGTCGTCTGTGGGCTGGTGCAGCAGCGCGAGGGCCGGCCCGACGACGCGATTGCCTCCCTGACCGCGGCCGCCGTCGCCTTCGGCGAGCAGGGCGACCACGAAGGTCAAGCCCGGGCCCTGCGAGAGCGGGCTCAGGTCGAGATACTCGACGGTCGCCTGGACCAGGCGGAGCGGTCTGCGTTGGAAGCACTCACCGAGTTCGAGCACGTGGGGGATCGGTCCGGTCAAGGGTGGGCTCATCAGAACCTGGCTTGGATCGCCTTCGTGTCCGGTCGCACCGGTCGAGCTGCCGAGCACGCGTCGTCGGCGGTCGATCTGTTCGCGGAGCTAGACGACAGCCAAGGGATTGCGTGGGCGTGGGGTGTTCTCGCTTGGATCCGTTTCCAGCAGGGCCAGGTCGGGGAGGCTCGAGAGCTGGCCGTGAAGGCCCGGGACCGGGCCCTCACGTTGAGCGACCCATGGGCCATAGCGGTGACCGAGTTGTTGCTGGCAGCGGCGATGCTGTGGGAGGGCGACACGGCCGGGGCTGTGGATCTGGCCACCGCGGTGATGGCCACCTTCGACCGCTTGGGCGACACCTGGGGCAGAGGGCAGGCCGGCGCCGTGCTCGGCCGCGCCCTGACCATGATCGGTCGGGTCGACGAAGGGCTCGCGCTCTTGGACCAGGTCGGAGCGTCAGGGGGGATCACTGCCGTTCCCACCGGGCAGATGGCTCGGGTAACCCGGGGCGCGGTCGCGGTTCAGATCGGTCAGCCCGAGCTCGCCGAAGACGTGGAGGGGGATCTGCGCGTCCTGGCCGATCACGGAAGCCAAGAGGCAGCCACGGCACTTGGCATCCTTGCCCTTCAGAGAGGAGATCCCGACCTGGCCGCCGGCTACCTCCGGCGAGACGAGGTGGGCGAGGTGTCGGCCAACCTCTATGCAGGACGGGCCCTGTTGGCGGCCGTCACCGGTCGCGGCGACCTCGAAGAGTCCGCTGAGGCCGTGGGCTCACGCCCCGGTGCTACCTACTTGGATCGCGGGTTCGTCTCCATCGCTCGAGCCCTGGATCTGGCGAGAGCTATCCAGGCTCGATCCGAGGTCCCACCCGAGGAGGTGGAAGGCGCCTCGACGATGGCCCTTGCGGAGGTGGACGGCGCCATAGCAGTCACTGCCTCCACCGGAGACGTGCTGTCGTCGGTCGTGTTCAGCCTGGCCGGTGCCCGGATAGCCAGCGCACTGGGCCACGAGTCGGCGCGCAGCCGCACCGAAGCGGTCGAAGAACGCCTCGTAGATCTCAACATCGACTCGGCGGGCTGGCGCACGTTGTTCGACCTGGCCGTGGCGGCCCGAGCCGACCGATGACCACGTGACGCCGCATCTGCCCGGGCGCGTGGTGGAATGGGCCGCGCAAGCCAACTGAGACGTGGCAGATTCGCCAGCATGCCCGAGGCATAGGGAGAGACCATTGAGGTTCGACAAGCGGGTGATGGTTGCCGTCGCTGCTTTGCTGGTGGCGGCGGGCTGTGGCGTGGGGATCGATCACCAAAAGGACGCTTCGGGACCTTCCACGACCGATGGCGGTTCGGACTTCTCGCCTGAAGCCGGTGCGAGCACCGATGCCAGCGCGCCCACCACCCTCCCCCCACCGACCGACCTGGTCATCAACGGTGATACAGGGGCCCCGGTCAACCGCGTCGCGGCGAATGCCATCGCCGACCTCAACGCCTTCTGGGGGGCCGTATACCCCGCCACCTTCGACGGTGCGGCATACGTCGCTCCCGCAGGCGGCTACTTCGCGGTCGACCGGAACTCGCGGCCGTCGACGCTCCCGTGTCAGCCCTACGACGTCAACCAGGTCCTCCACAACGCCTACTTCTGCCCGTCCGACGACGCCATCGCGTGGGACGAGGAGTTCCTCATGCCCGAGTTGGCAGAGACCTTCGGGGACTTCACCGTGGCGGTCGTGCTCGCCCACGAGTTCGGTCACGCCATCCAGCACCGAGCCGCTTTCGAACAGCCGACCGTGGTCATGGAGCTCCAGGCCGACTGCTACGCCGGCGCTTGGGCCAAGCACGTGGCCGACTCGGGCACGTCTCGGTTCGAGATTGGTACCCGTGAGCTGGACCAAGCCCTGGCCGGAATCCTCTCGTTCCGTGACGCGGCTGGGGCCAGCTCCGAGGACCCGAACGCCCATGGCTCGGGCTTCGACCGTGTCAGCGCCTTCCAGGTGGGCTACGAGGAGGGATCCGGTCGGTGTCGTGGCTTCACCGTCGGGGATCCCCGGCCGTTCCAGTTCCAGTTCGAGGGCGACGACCGCTACACGCTGGGTGACCGGCCCCAGGACGAGATGGTCGACCAGGCCTTCCGCTCCCTCGATGCCTACTGGGCCGATGTGTTCCCGGCCCTCAGTGGTGGCCGTGCATGGGAACCCATGGCCGCTCCTCGCCCTTTCACCCTGGACGATCCGCCCACGTGCAACGGCGCTCCGGCGACCGGTTTCCGGTTGTTCCTGTGCGTACCCGAGCGCTACATCGGTTATGAGTCCGAAGAGACGATTCCCCAGGCGTATGACAAGGGCGACTTCGCGGTGGGAGCGCTGTTCGGCACCCAGTACGGGATGGAGGTGCAAGATCAGCTCCAAAAGCCGCCGGGAGATGAGGTCACTGCCACCCTCCGAGCCGACTGCTTCACCGGCGCCTGGGCCGCAGCCATGTTGCCCGAACGTCAGACCGACCCGGCACTTCGAGAGCGATACGTGCTCACCCTCTCCCCCGGTGACCTCGACGAAGGCGTCAAGGTGCTCCTCACCTTCCGCACCGCAGCCGACCGGGAACGTCAGGGTCCCGGGTTCAATCGGGTCAAGGCCTATCGCACCGGTGTGTTGAGCGGACCTGGTGCCTGCGTGGACCTCAAGGCCTAAGAGGCCTAACGCACCGTCCGTTAGCTTCGGGTTGTGATCGGAAACAGCATGCACGGGAATGATTACGACGTCCGCCCGACCGACAATCGACCGGTGAATGCCGAAAAGGTCGAACGCCTGCTCACCCGGGTCCGGCGAGAGGTCGACGAAGGGCTGGCACCCGCGGTGCAGATCGCGGTGGCGCGCCACGGCGAGATCGTGGTGGACGCCACCATCGGAGCACCGGAGTCCAGTCGTTTCGTGGCCTACAGCGCCACCAAGGCCCTGGTGGCGGCAGCGCTGTGGCGGTTGATCGATCAGGGGCGGGTTGACGTGGACGAGGCCTGCGCCGCCTACGTTCCCGAGTTCGGCACCAACGGCAAAGAAGCCGTGACCGTGGCCCAGGTTCTCACCCATACCGGCGGCTTCCCGTTCGCTCCACTCGGCCCGCCGCGGTGGGACACCAGGCCGAGCCGGCTGGAGGCCTTCTCCAAGTGGAAGCTCACGATGGAGCCGGGGGAGGCCTACCAGTACCACACCACCTCGGGGCACTGGATCCTGGCTGAGATCATCGCGGCGGTCACCGGCCTCGACCACTGCGATGCCATCGAGGATCTGGTCACCGCACCCTTGGGTCTCAACCGTCTTCTCGGCATTCCAGCTTCGGATCAGGTCGGGATAATCGACTCGGTTGTTGTGGGCGAGCTCCCCACGCCAGCCGAGATGGAAGCATCGTTCGGGGTGGCGGTGGACCTCGAGGCCCTCATCCCGCCCGACGTGCGGGTGGGTGCCCTGCTCACCCTCACCGATCAGGTGGCTCGAACAGTTGGGGTGCCGGGCGGAGGCGGTGTCATGCGGGCTGCCGACCTGGCCATGCTCTACCAGGCCTTCATCCACAACCCAGGAGGTTTGTGGTCACCGGAGATGCTCAGGGCAGGTACGGCCGAGGCCATGGTGACCTTGGCTGACTGGTCCGGGACTCCCGCCAACAGGACCCTTGGCCTGATCCTGGCCTCAGACGATGGCTTCGCTGACCGAAGGGGATTCGGTCGTACCGCCTCGGGTCGATCGTTCGGCCACCCTGGGGCTGGGGGCCAGATCGCCTTCGCCGATCCTGTCAGCGGCCTGAGCATCGCCTACCTCACCGCCGGCCTGGACCAGCACCTGATCCGTGAGGCTCGCAGGACCATCGCCATCGCCAGCTTGGCCGCCGACCTGCTCGAGGACTAACCCTGGATCCGCCGAAAGGCGGAGCCTTCCGGCGGAGTTCGGTCGCCGGCCTGACGGCCGACGTCTTCGCTGCTACGACCGGCAAAGCCGATCTCTGCAGGTCAGGGGCTCCGCCACGAAGGGCTCTGCCCCCGAACCCCCGCCCAGTCCTGTGACTTCAACTCGTCAGACAGCCGAGCACTAACGGTGGCCGCACAGAGAACCCGTTCGCCTGGGTGACCATGGAGAATCGAGCACAACCCAAGATCGATCGGTGGATCAAGGCTGACGCGGAGGAGGCCGGCCCTGGTGGGCCGGCCTCCTCGGTTGTTCTGGGTGGCTGGTTGGTTCAGCCGGTGTAGGCGGCCTGGGCGGCCACGGGGCGGGCGCCGGTGGCGCCGCCGACCACGGGGGCCGTGGTGGTGGTGGTGCTAGGAGCCATGGTGGTGGAGGGGCGAGCCACGGTGGTGGTGGGGCG
>WBZL01003057.1_pt1 | contig 15653 bp, 10 predicted proteins | sample 5204291 | NCBI WGS metagenome assembly WBZL01 (sample SAMN12344345, study PRJNA552823) | activated sludge metagenome | biome: Activated sludge suspended growth; feature: Nitrification reactor; material: Wastewater; isolation source: activated sludge from nitrification reactor of wastewater...
GCCGTGCGCATCGCCTTCACGACGATCACCGATTGCTCGGTGACCGGCGACGGCTGGTTCCTCGACGACGTGGCCGTCTCGGCCTGCGTGCCGTAGGCATCAGGGGGGCGGGTTTGAAGCCCGCCCCGACGGGCCAACGCCGTTCGACTGGCAGTCGGGGCCGGCCACCACCGGCAGCAGGCGGTCGAGGATGGCGCGTTGGTTGACGAAACCGCGGTTGAAATAGACGGCGACGGTCACGTCGCAGGCCGGCAGGTACCAGAGGCCGGCGGTGTGGCCGGTGAAGAGGCCCCCATGGCCCTCGATGGTGGTGCCGGCGCGTTCCATCCGCACCAGGCCCAGACCGTAGCCGTCGTTGGCGTTGACGCCGGCGGGAGCGTTTGGGCCCGGCACTCCCAGCTCAGGGGTCGAGCGGAAGGTCGTCATCGCCTCGCGGGAGGCCGCTTGGAGGAGGTCCCCCACCAGCACGCCGCGCAGGAAGCGAATGGCCTCGTTGGCCGGCGCCACCACCCCGCCCGCCCCCCACTCGACGGGCGAGGAGTCGAGCACCGTCGTCGGCCCCAGCTCGCCGAACATCTCCGAGTGCTTCCAGCTCTTGACCGGCCCCATGTAGCCGGTGGGCAGCGGTGGGATGCCCGCCTCGTGCTCGGCGATCGCCGTGTGCTCGAGGCCGAGGGGCGCGTAGAGGTAGTGGCGGTAGGCTTCCGGCAAGGTGAGGCCGCTCGCCTTCTCGATCACCACCCCGAGGAGAAAGTAGCCGCCGTTGCTGTAGTCCCAGTCGGTGCCGGGGTCGAACCAATGACCGAAGCGGCCGGCGAGAGCGATCAGCTCCTCCTGCTGCCAGCGCTTGGTGACCAGCTCGATCATCTCGGCGCGCTCGGGGCGGGAGTAGAGGTACGCGTAGAAGTCCTTGAGGCCGCTGGTGTGCGAGAGCAGGTGCCGGACGGTGATCTCACTCGCACGCGGGAAGGTCGGCAGGAAGCGGGCGAGGGGGTCGTCGAGGGAGAGCTTGCCCTCCTCGGCCAACCGCAGCACAGTGGCGGCCGTGTAGGTCTTGGCGATGCTCCCCAGATAGTAGGGAGACGAGGGGGTGAGCGCGGTCCCCTTCTCGCGATCGGCGAGGCCGCTCGCCACCACGGCCAGCTGGTCGCCGCGGCCGACGCCGAGGATGGCGCCCGGCGCTCCCGCCTCCTGCCGCAGGGCCTCGACGAGGCTCGGCAGGTCGCGGGGGAGCGCGTCCCGCGTGGCTGCGGCCGGGGGCTCGCCCCGCGAGCAGCTCACAGACAACAACAGAGCGAGGGCCAGGGTGCCCCCGCTGCCACCGGATGGTCCTGAGATCGAGTGCCAAGTCCGTACCATGCTCCCTTCTACGCAACCGCGGCCTCGGCCGTCGCAGTGCCACGCCGATGGCTGACGATCTCTAGATGCCAAAATCGCATACACTGGCATCACCCCCTCTCGCGGTGAACCAAGGAGGATGTCATGCGGTTTTCGACGGTTCGTAGTACGACTCACTGGCGAGCGCTCGGTCTGCTCGCCCTGGCCCTCGCCTTCGCCCCGGCAGCGGCCGGCGCCGGCACCATCGCAGGCCTGCAGGGTGACGCCTGCGCCGGCGGCGCCGGTGGCTTTGGCGAATGGGACATCACCGGCACCGAGGCCATGGGCTTCTGGCGCGGCGAATGGGATGCCGTCAAGCGGCTCCAGATCGACCCCACGCCGATGCAGCTCACCAAGGTCTGCGTCTGCCTCAACTCCTCGGACTACACGCCGGCCGTCCACGACTTCAACCTCGTCGCCTTCGCCGCCGACGGCCCGGGCGGCCTGCCGGGCACGGAGCTGTTCACGACGCCGGTGAGCGCCGTTCTCACGCGCTCGACCTACAACTACTTCGGCTTCGACCTCGGCAGCGCCGGCCCGGTCGCCGCGGGCAGCGTCTACGTCGGTGTCCGCTCGGTGACCCACGGGCCCCTCGACAGCGGCGCCATCTCGCTCTGCCAGTACCCCCGGGGGACGGCCGGCGCCAGCGTCTTCTACCGGCTGCCACAGTGGAGCGGCGGTGGCTGGCACCCCTACTATTACCGCGACGTGGGCGACGTGCCGCAGGTCGGCATCCGCGCCCTCTTCGCGGCAACGAGCGAAGAAGAGCAGCAGGCCAGCTGCCGGGCGAGCGACACCCGTGGCTGCCTGGCGGCCAATCGCTTCCAGATCGAAGCGAGCTATGCGACCAACCAGGGCCAGGCCGGGGCAGCACGGCTCGCCGCGCTCGGCAACGACACCGCCTACCTGACCTTCTTCCAGGACGACAACGTCGAGGCGATGGTCAAGGTGCTCGACGGCTGCGCCGTCAACGGCCACCGCTGGGTCTTCCTCGGCGGGCTGACCAACCTGGAGGTGGAAGTCCGCGTCACCGACACGGTGAGCGGCGAGACCCGCACCTACCACAACGCGCAGGGCCGGCCCATGCAGCCGGTGCAGGACACTCGCGCCTTCGCCTGCGAGCCCTGAGGCCGGACCAGCCCCGGCGCGACGGCGGCTGGCTAGGAAGCCGGCTCGTCGGCTGCCGGGGCAGCTTCGGTGGCTGCCGGCCGCTTGCCAAACCCCTGCTTGGCGGCCTCCTCGAACTTGGCGTCGAGGCGGTCGTAGAGCTCACCGATGCGGGCGACGCGCTCGAGGAGGTCGGTGGTCCAATGGCCGGTCTGCGCCGGCGGCAGCCGCAGGCCGGAAAGCCGGAAGCCCGGGGCGTCGAAGCTGAACACCAGCTCGCCACCCGTCTCGACGGGCCCGGAGCCAGCCCACACCAGCTTGGCGGAGACCACCTCGGCGCCCCGCTCCAGGTAGCGGTAGAGGTCCGCCTGGACCTCGCCGGCGAGCGAGATCTTGGCCTCGCGGGTGGCGAGCTTGACGCGGCCCGCCTCCGGCTCGAGGGGAAACTCGGCATCACCCACCAGCTCCTTCAAGAACTGGCAGCCATAGATCGACTCCGAGGCGTCGCGGGTCTCGACGACGTCGGAGAGGAGCTCGGGCAGGCCGAGACGGAACCAGGGGTTGCGCGGTGCGGTGGTAACGCCGATCTTCGACAGCAGCACGAGCACCATCCCTACGACGTTGCGTGAGGTACTGCCGATGTAGAGCGCCGGGCCGTCCATCGCGCACTCGATGATCTTGCTGCGCGGGGCCTCCTGGGCCACCAGCTCGTCCTCGGCGAGGAGGCGCAGCTCGCGCTTCTTCTTCGGCCCCACGAAGGGCCGGCCGCTGGTCTCGAGCTCGGTCTTGAGCAGCTGCCTCAGGCGTTCCTTGACCCGCGTCGGATCGGGCCGGCGGCGGTCCACCCGCACCCGGAAGGCGTAGGCGCGGGCGCCCAGCTCGTAGGGGGCCTCGGGCTCGAAGGGTACGAAGCCGAGGGACTCGCGCAGCTCCGACTCCGGGACGATCTCGCGAAAGGCCGCGGCCTCGAAGTCCGGCGCCTCCTTGTAGGCCACCTCGTAGCGACAGACGCTGACCGACCCCGACAACAAACCCATGACACTGCCCTTTCTCGTCGTTGCCACGGCGATCGCCGTGGGGCGCGGATCTTAGCAGCCGACCTCGCCGGGCTAACCAACAGGGCCTTCACCCACCCCCAAAGGCACAGACTGCAGCGAAGCTCTTTGCAGAAGCGGCCGGCGCCGGCGCTAGGATGCGTCAGCGAGGAGGAGGCAACGCGATGAGCCAGCATCTGCTGCTCTGGGACGGCGCCTGAGGTTTCTGAAGCCGTGCGGTCGCCTGGGTCAGGCGACGCGACCTACAGCACCACTTCGCGGACATGCCCTACCAGGAGGCGCCGGAGCCGCCGCTGACGCCGGAGCGCCGCGCCGCCTGCCGGCGGGCGGTCCACGTGCTCACCCGCGACGGCCAGTGGATGCGCGCCGGGCGAGCTTGCCTCTTCGTGCTCGGCGCTTTGGGCCATCGCCGCCTGGCACGCCTCCTCGAGCTGCCGCCGCTGGTGTGGGCCGTCGAGCTCGGCTACCGCCTGGTGGCGAACCACCGCCGCTTCTTCGCCCGCTTCCTCTTCCGCCCCTGAGCGGTCGCGAGCGGCGGATAGAATCCCCCGCCGGAGGGCTTCCTCGATGACCCGCGACCGCCTCGCCTGCGGCTTCCGCCGAACCACTCCCGCCGTCCTCTCCGGCCTCCTCCTCGCCAGCGCCGCTCGCGCTGCGCCACCGGCGAGCGGTAGTGCTGCCGCAGGCTCAGCCACCGCGCCGTGGACGGTCGACGACATCCTGCTCGCCGAGCAGGCGGGCTCGCCGCGCTTCACCCCGGATGGGCAGCACCTCGTCTGGGTGAAGTCGGCGCTGGACAAAGAGAAGGGCACCCAGGCGTCCAATTTCTTCCTGAGCGAGATCGCGGGCGGCAAGACGGTCCAGCTCACCCGCGGCAGCGAGCGGCTCGGCACCCCGGAGGTCTCGCCGGACGGCCAGCGCCTCCTCTTCGCCAGCAGCCGCGCCCCGCGCCAGGCCGGCACCAAACCCGAGGACGGTCCCAAGACCCGGCTGTGGCTGCTGAGCCTGGCGGGCGGCGAGCCCTGGGTTGCGGCCGAGCTGCCCCGCGAACCCTCGGCCTATGCCTGGCAGGACGATGCCCACGTGCTGTTCCTGGCCAAGGACGGGCCGGCCGAGCGCCAGCGCGAGGCGGCGGCGAGCGGCGACGACGCCGTGGCCGTGGACGACGCCGCGGTGGCGCCGCCGGTGCGGCTCTTCCGCCTCACCCTGGCGAGCGGCAAGGTGGAGAGGCTGAGCGACAACCGCGACTGGATCGACCAGCTGGCGGTCTCCCCGGACGGACGCTGGGCGGTGACCCGCCACCAGCAGAGTCTGCGCTACGACTACGACCAGGCCGAGCCGCCCCTGACCTTTCTCATCGACCTCGGCAGCGGCGCCCGCCGGCCGATCCTCGACCCCGGCGTGGTGCCGGACGAGGTGCGTTTCGAGCCCGGCTCCGGCGGCTTCTACTTCACCGCCCAGCGGTCCAGCCATCCGCGTTTCCGTATGGCGACGGTGAGCGAGCTCTTCCACGCCACCGTCCCGGCCGGGGCGGTGACACAGGTGGACCTCGACTGGGGCCCCGGTCTCGACGAATCGCCCGTCCTGCCGCTGGCCGATGGCGTGCTGGTGCCGCTCGCCGCCGGGGTCACCTCGAAGCCGGCCCGTTTCAAGCGGACGGCGACGGGCTGGGAGCGGCAATGGCTCACCGGTACGCACGTCCAGCACCTCTGGGATTGGGCGGTCTCCCCGGACGGCGCGACCCTGGTCTACGAGCAGTCGACGGCCAGCCAACCGCAGCAGTGGTGGCGGGCCCGCCTCGACGGCGCGGCGCTCCGCGAGGAAGCCAGCCTGATCCAGCTCAACCCCGGCTACGCCCGCCGGCAGCTGCCACGCTCGGAGGTCGTGCGCTTCCCGGGCGCCCGCGGCGACGAGGTGGAGGCCATCCTGCGCTACCCCCTGGACTATCGCGAGGGCGAGCGCCGGCCCCTGATCCTCGCCACCCATGGCGGGCCGCTCGCCCACGACACCGACTCCTGGTATGCGTCGTCGACGCGGCCGCTGGTGCTCTTCAACCAGCAGGGTGCCTTCACGCTCGAGGTCAACTATCACGGCAGCTCCGGCTACGGCCTCGCGTGGGCGGAGTCGATCGCCGGCCACTACTACGAGCTCGAGGTCCCCGACCTCGAGGCGGGGGTCGACGCGCTGATCGCCCGGGGCCTCGTCGACCCCGAGCGCCTCGGCACGCTCGGCTGGTCGAACGGTGGCATCCTCTCGGCCGACCTGATCACCCGCACCCAACGCTACAAGGCCGCCTCGATCGGCGCCGCCGACGTCGAGTGGTTCTCGGACTGGGGCAACGTCGACTTCGGGGTGGCCTTCGACAACTACTACTTCGGTGGCTCACCGCTCGAGCTCCCCGACGTCTACCGCGAGAAGTCTCCGTTCTTCCGCCTCGGCAGCGTCACCACCCCGACCCTGATCTTCTCTGGCAGCGAGGACCGCAACGTTCCCCACGGCCAGAGCTGGTCGCTGTTTCGTGCCCTGCAGCAGCTCGGCAAGGCGCCCGTGCGTTTCGTCGTCTTCCCCGGTGAGCCGCACGGCCTGGGCCGCTACGCCCACCGGCGGCGGAAGGTCGAGGAGGACCTCGCCTGGTTCGACCGCTATCTCTTCGGCAAACCCCCGGTCGAGACCGTGGTCAAGGCCGGCTCGCCCCTCGAGCTCGCCCTGGCGCGGACGGCGGCGGCGCGCGCGAACGGCCACTACGGTCGCCTCGAGAAGGGCGTCCTGGTGCCCGAGGTAGTGCGCGCCGGCGGCCTCGAGCTCGGCCGCTTCGAGGTCACCCGCGCCCAGTACGCGGCCTTCGATCCCACCTACCGCTTCCCCGCCGGCAGCGCCGAGCTGCCGGCCTCGGGGATCACCTTCGAGCGGGCGCGGGCCTACGTCGCATGGCTCTCGCAGCGCACCGGCAGCACCTTCCGTCTGCCCACCGCCGCCGAGGTGAGCGGCCTCGCCGCCCGCCAGCAGGGCAAGGGCAACACCCTCGACACCTGGGCCGGTTTCGCCCCCACGCCCGAGGAGGCCGCGGCCCTGCTGGTGGCCGCCACCCGCCTCGGTCCGGGAGGGCCCCTGGTGGCCGAGGTCGGCACGCACGACGTCCTGGCCGAGGCCGGGGATGGCCGCGGGACGGAGGGCGCCAACGCCGTCTTCGACCTCGGCGGCAACGTCGCCGAGTGGGTAGTGGGCGACGATGGGGAGGGCAAGCTCCTCGGCGGCAGCGCCGATCGCCCCGCCGAGCCCCTGGGCGGGGCTCCGGCCGGGGCGGACTACCAGGGCTTCCGCGTGGTGCGCGTGCCGTAGGGGCTTCAGGCGTCGGCGCCGAAGCGCACGCCGGCACGGCGCAAGAACGGGTACGGCAGCTCGCCGCCGATCAAGACGAAGACGTAGTCGTTGGCCAGGCTCAGCTCGCCGTCCGGCGCCCGTAGCCGTACCGCGCCGTTCTCGATGGTGGTGACCTCGGAGCGCAGCAGCGGCTGCACGCGGCCACGCCGGATGAGCGTGGTCAGCAGCTCCAGGTTCTTGTGCTTGATGCGGTTGAAGCTCTCGCCGCGGTAGGAGAGGGTGACCTCGTTGCCCTTCTGGCGAGCGAGGCCCATCGCCGCCTCGACGGCACTGTCCCCCCCGCCGACGCAGAGGATGCGCTTGCCCCGGTACTCCTCGGCGTCGCGCACCTGGTACATCACCTTCGAGAGCTCCTCGCCAGGCACGCCCAGGCGGCGGGGAGTGCCGCGCCGCCCCAAGGCGAGGAGCACCTTGCGGGCCCGGAAGGCCCCGCCCGCCGTGAAGAGGTGGAAGAGACCGTCGTCGCGCACCACCTCCAGGACCTTCTCGCCGAAGCGGACGCGCAGGCCGTGCTCGGCGACCAGACCGCCGAAGAGCTGCAGCAGGTCTTCCTTGCTGTACTCGCCCTTGCAGAGCGCGCCGTAGAGCGGCAGCTCGACGGGCTGGGTGTGGGTGAGCTTGCGGCGCGGGTAGTTGTAGATCGTGCCGCCGAGGGAGGACTGCTGCTCGAAAACGGTGTACGAGAGGCCGGCCTCGACGGCCGAGAGGGCCGCCGAGAGCCCGGCCGGGCCGGCGCCGACGATGGCGAGGTCGAGCGGGTCCGCGCTCGGCTGCGGCCGCTCGGCGGCCAGCTGGTGGGCGATCCAGCGCACGGTGTCGCGGCCCTGGCCCACGGCGTTGCGGATCAGCGCCAGGCCACCGAGCTCGCCGGCCACGAAGAGCCCGGGGACGTCCGTCTGGTTGCGCTCGTCGAGGCGCGGGACGTCGGCGCGGCCCTTGAGGTCCCCCATCGCGAGCTCGATGGCCCCCACCGGGCAGGCCTGGGCGCACTGGCCAATGCCGATGCAGCGGGCGCCGTTGACCACCACCGCGAGGCCGCCCACGATGCCGAGGACGTCCTTCTCCGGGCAGGCGCGCACGCAGGCGGCGCAGCCGATGCAGATGTTGGCGTCGATGAAGGGGAAGATGCCCGTTGGCCGGTGGATCCCCAGGCGCTCAGCCTCGGCGGCGCGCTGGCCGTCGACGCGGTGGCGGCGGCGGACCATCGTCAGGTAGCCACCGACGATCAACGCCGAGACGCCGAGCGCCACCGTCCAGACGAGCACCGGCGAGCCGAGCATCAGGCCGCCCCCTCCTCGACCTCGCCCGCCGGCACGGTGAGGTGACAGTCGCTGCACTCATGGCCCAGGCCGCGGTAGCGGACGACCGTCTGGCCGCCCCGCTGCTCACGCGGATGGCAGCCCACGCAGGCGACGGCGCGGTGTGCCCCGGCCAGCCGGTAGCTGGCGTCGCGGTCGTGATCGAAGCCGCTCGGCCGCCAGTCGTCGGTGCGGTGGCAGGCGGCGCAGGCATTCGGATCACCCGGGCGGGCCAGCTGGCCCTGGTGGGGGTCGGCGTGGCAGCCGGCGCAAAGCCGCGGCGCCCCGGCGAGCGGCAGCCGGCGGGCCGCCCCACCCCCTGCCGGCACCACCACGGCACGGTGGCAGCTCTGGCAGCCGAGCTTGCCGTGCGCACCGCTGAGGCCAAAGCCGGTCGCCGCGTGGTCGAAGCTCACCTCCTGCCAGCTCGCGAGCTGGTGGCAGGAGCGGCAGCCACGGGCGTCCATCGCCATCGCCGCCTCGCCGGCGTGGGGGTCGGCATGGCAGTCCGGGCAGGCCGGGCTGGCGAAGCGGAAGCGCTGCACGGTGGCGGGTCGCGCCCCGCTGAAGCTGAGGGCAACACCGGCCGCGGCCAGCGCCTCGGGGCTCATCGCTCGATGGCAGCCGTCGCAGCGGGCCCGGCGGTGGGCACCCTCGAGGGGGTAGGCCGTCCGCTGGTGCTCGGCGAGAGCGAAGGTCGCTGGCCGGAAGCCCCGCACGCCGTGACAGCCGGCGCAGGCGCCGCCTCCCGCGCTGGCAGCGAACTGGCCGCCGTGGGGGTCTTGCCGGTGGCAGGTCGCGCAGCGCTCGAAGCCGGCGACGCGCAGCGACTGGCCCGCCGGGTGGCAGCCCGTGCAGGCGACTGTCTGGTGCTTACCGGCGAGCGGATAGCGAGTCTGCCCGTGGTCGAAGCCGGCCGTGCTCACGGTCTGCCAGTCACGCCCGCGGTGGCAGCTCTCGCAGCGGCCGCCCAGCCGGCCCTGGTGGGGGTCGCGATGGCAGTCGGCACAGGCCGTCGAGAGGCCGCGGTAGCGCACCAAAGCTGGCTGCCCCTCGCGCGGCTGGCTGGCGTGGCAGCGCTGGCAGGCGAGGCCGGCATGCACCGCGGTCAACGGGAAGGCGGTCTTTGCGTGGTCGAAGCCCTCGGCACCCTGCCAGCGCACCTGGCCGTGGCAGCTCGCGCAGTCGGCGCCCGCGGGCCGGCCGGCGAACTGGCCACCGTGGGGGTCCTGGTGACACGCCTGGCAGGCGCCGGCGAGGCCGAGGAAGGTGCGCTCGAGGTTCGCCCCTCGCCGCGCCAGCTCGGCCGCCGCGAGCTTCGCCGGCTGGTGGCAGTCGCGACAAGCGCGCTGGGCATGGGCCCCCACCAGGGGCGTGCCGGTCTGCCGGTGATCGAAGCCCGCCATGCCCTCGGGGCCCCAGAAGACGAGCTCGAAGGCCCGCCCCTGGTGCTCGATGTGGCAACGCTCGCAGGCCCGGTAGTCGGCGCGGGCGTGCAGGCCCTTGCCCGCCCGCAGCCGCTCGCCGAGCGCGGTGTGGCAGTGGAGGCACTGCGCGGGGTCGACGCCGCGCCCGGAGCGGTGGCAGTCGAGACAGTGGTCGCTGCCCTCGAGCGTGGCATGGGGCGCGGCGAGCTTGCCGGGCGAGATCTGGGCGCGCGCCGCCGCGGCGGCAAGTAGGCCAAGGGCGGGGAGCAGCGCGAGGACGAGGGTCCAGCGGCCGAGCCGGGCGCCGCGGCAGCGCTGCCGGCTCAGGGGCGGACCCACGCGTACCCCGTCATCCAGGCGACCACCACGTGCACGACCATGAACAGGTACATGATGAGCGCGAACGGCTTGTGGAAGACGTGCCAGTGATGGAAGAGCTGGCGCACCCGCCCCCAGAGGGCGATGCGCAGGCGCAACTGGACCTTCCGCCGCACCAGTGCCGCCAGCTCGCGCTGGCCGGCCCGCCGCCGGCTGCGCACCAGCCCGCGGATCTGCCGGCGCAAGGCCCAACGCTCGGCCGGCAGGGCGAGGAGGAGGCCCGGCAGCGAGCGCTCGGCCAGGGCCCGCTGCTCGATCCAGGCATCGAGCGCGGCGACCTCGCGGGGCTCGACGCCGTGCGCCTCGACCAGCTCGAGAGAGAGCGTGTCGTCCTGCCGTTCGACCTCGGCGAGGGAGAGCTCTTCGCCGCTCGCGGTGTGCGGGATCAGCCGGTAGAGGTAGCGGCCGACGATGCCCGAGAGGGCCACCGCCACCATCGACCAGAAGGAGAGCGAGACCAGCCCCCCGACCTTGAAAGAGCTGTGCAGGAGGATGAAGGCGGGCCCGCAGATCCCGAGCAGGATGTGGCCGTCGAGCCAGGCGCCGATCGGCCCCCAGCGGCGCAGCGCCGCGAGGCGCTTGCGCAGCGAGTAGGCGAGCATCAGGACCATCATGCCGGCGCCGGCGATCCCGAAGCGCAGCCCGAGAGTGCCCCCCGGCTTGAGCTGCCAGTAGAGGGGATGGCGAGCGCGCTCGGCGAGCGGCGCCAGGTAATAGGAGCGGCCGGCGATCGCGAAGTAGGCCACCGTGCCCAACACCAGGGCGTAGAGCGCCGTCAGCACCAGCCGCTTCACCCACAGCCCGGCCGCGGCGCCGTCTCGACTGACCTCCGCGAGCAGGCCGGCGGCGGCACGGCGAGCGGGGTCGGCGGTCGTCACTCGCCGCCTCCGGCGAGCAGCAGGGTCAGCAGCTGACCGGCGTGGGCCTCGCCGCTGGCGCTGAGGTCCCCGGGGCCGCGGGTCATGGCGTCGCCGTCCGAGTCCAGGCGCGCAGTGACGACCCCCTCGCTCGGCAGGCCCTGCCCCTGCCCCATCATGCTGTCGGCCGCGGTGAGCGCCACGTCGATGGGGAAGATCGGGTCGACCAGCTTCTTGACGGCGATCGGCGGCGAGCCGGCAGCGGCCCGCAGAGCGACGAAGAGGGTGGCCCGACCGAAGCCGCGGCCCGCCCCGGGCGCGAGGTCCACCCGCAGCGAGTAGGCGGCGGCGCTCGCCGCCGCCACCGGGGGGCCTTCCCCGGCCGAGGAGTGAGCGGCCGCGAGCTCACGCGCCGCCGGGCCGTCGCCGCCCGCCGTGGCCGTCGACCAGGCGGCCAGGTCGCGCGCCGTCGGCAGGCTGCCGCCCTGCTGGGCGGCGATCAGCCGCTCGATTGGCGGATAGTGGCCGCCCACCACCTGTAGGCCATGCTGCCAGTCGCCCAACGCCTCGGCGACGCGGCCGAGGGCGGCGTAGGCCCGGCCCCTGGCGATCAGGGCCAGCAGGTGGTCCGGGTACTGGGCGAGCACGCGGTCGAGGCTGGCGAGGGCCGGGTCCCACTGCCCCATCGCCACCCGCACCTCGCCCGCGACGTAGAGGCCGTCGATGTCGTCCGGGGCGGCGGCGAGCACCCGTTGGGCCTCCTCGAAGGCCTCGAGCATCTGCCCGTGCTCAGCCAGCCGCACGGCGAGCTCCTTGCGGGCCGCGAGGTCGTTGGGCTCCGCCCGCAGCCGCTCGCGCAGGCGATCGAGCGCCGCCGCCACCTCCGGCGGCACCTCCGCCGTGCTGCCATGCGCCTGGGTCACCGGATCGCCCGCCGCACCAGCGGCGGCGGGTCGCGCGCCTCCCGAGCGGATCACCGCGAAGGCGGCACCGCCACCCACCGCCAGCAGGGCCAGGGCCCAGACCAGACGCCGCCAGTTCTTCGTGTCGTTCATCGCTTGCCACTCCTCCTGTTTGCAGGATCCGTCCGCGCCACTCAGAGCCGGTAGCCGAGCTGGAAGAAGAACCGCTTGCCGGCGAGGTCGTCGCCCGTCGTCAGCTCGGCCTCGCCGAGCACGAAAAGGCGATGGCCGAGCTGCACCGTGCCGGCCAGGCGCACCCACTGGCTCTGCCGCCGCTCGCCCAGGGTCAGCAGGTTGGTGCTGGAACGGCCGACGGTCAGCTCGAGGTCGTGGCCGTTGCCGAAGTACTTCTGCAGCCGCAGGCCCACGCGGTTGCCCTTCGAGGTGTCGCCGGAGAAGGCCGCGTAGTCCGAGCCCACCAGCAGGTTCCAGCCGAAGAGGTCGCCGTAGTAGACCGAGGCGTTGTAGGTCTCGTTCTTCTCCGGGCTGCCGGCCCGCCGGCGCACTCCCGCCGACAGGTTGGCGCGCACGCTGCGGCCCGAGCCGAGGTAGAGGCTCACCCGCAGGCCCTCGCGCAGCGCGTCGTCGAAGAGCTCCTCCGGCGTGTTGCGGTCATCAAGGGTGCGCACCTGGCGCCGCTCGTCGTAGGTCACCCCACAGCGCACCGCCTTGGTGAGGGTGTAGGTGCCGGTCAGCAGCAAGTTCGAGAGCTCGGTGCTCGCGGCCCCGGTCTGGGCCCGCCAGTCGCGGTTGAGGTCGAGCTCGGCGCGCTCGAAGAGGGACCACTTGCCCCCCGAGCCCTGGCGGCCGTAGACCGAGACGTACTCGCGGTTGACCACCCCACCGCGGTACTCGCTGATCGCCGACACGTAGGTCTCGGCGTAGAGCGGCCGCTCGGGCGACTCGTCCAGGTGGTGGAGGAAAACGCCGTAGGCATTGCCGCCGCTGTCGTAGCTGAGCTCGGTGACGTCGACCCGGTTGCCGTAGAAGCCGCCAACGCCCCAGCGGCGGCCGAAGCGCACCTCGCCGAGGACGCCGTCCAGGTAGTCGAAGCCCACCTCCGGCCCGGCGCTCAGCCGGCCCAGATGGTAGGAGTAGGCGCCGTCGCGCGGGGCGTAGCCGACCGAGAGCTCGTAGAAGCGGTCGTTCGGGCGGTTCTCGGCGGCGGCGCCGGGGCGGGTGATGTGGTCCTGGCCGGCGCGCAGCCGGGCGCGCATCTCGAGGGCCGTGCCCCCGAGGTGAGTGAGGTTCAAGTTGAGGACCGCGGAGAGCTGGTCGGTGTTGCGCCCGCCTTCGCTGTCGTCCCGGAAGCCCTGGTAGCGCAACGCGACGGAGCCGGAGGCATCGGCCCAGCGAGGTGCCTTGGCGGCGCGCCCTGAAGCGTTTCGACCCGCGGCGCGCGAGGCGCCACCGGCAGCCGCCGGAGAGCCGGCAGTGGCGACGCGCGGGGCCGCCTGCGGCTCACTCGCCGGGCGCGCGCCCGGCGGCAGCGGGCCGGGGATGGCGCGGTCGCCGGCCGTGATCGCCGCGCCCTCCTCCACCAGCTTGCAGGAGGCCGAGCGTTGCGAGAGGAACTCGACCTCGATCACCGCGACCTTGGCCCCCTCGTGCTGCACCTCGAGCCGTTGGCCCTCGGCGAGACCGGCACCGCGACCGGCATCCAGGAAGACGCTCGATCCCATCACCTGGCGGACGTGGATCCCGGCAGCTTCCGGGGCCCCGGCAGCCTCCGTGGCCGGCAGTGGCGGCGCTACCTCTCCCGGCGGTGGCGCGACTGGCATCTCGGCCGAGGCGGGCGTCTCGGCCGGGGCAGGCGTCTCGACAGGAGCGGGGGCCGCCGGCAGGAGGCGCGCCCGGTCTCCCACGGCGATCGACTCGATCTCGCGCTCCACACGGCAGGTCACGTAGAGGAGGCCGGTCGCCTCGACGACCAGCTCCGCCAGCAGGCGGCCTTCGCGCTCGACGATCAGCCGCGCGCCCACCGCAGGGGCCTGCCCGGTGGGGATCGCCACCTCGATGCGCTCGCGGGCGACCCGCGAGACGGTGAGCGGGATGTTGACGGCCTGCGCCATCAAGCGAGACGTGGGGCTCAGCACCCCGACGCCAGCCAGCACCACAGCGAGGAGGGTTCGCCGGCCGCGGCGGCAGCTACGAGCAGAGGCATGGCTCATCGGATCACCTCGTCACGGGCTGGCGCTTCACGCCCGTCCCTGCGGATGGCATTGGTAGCAGGCCTGGCTCTGCCAGACATAGCCGGGGACCTCGTGGTGCTCGGAGTCCGTCTCGCTCTGCCGGTGCTCGTGGCAGAGGATGCACTCGAAGGTCGCAAAGTTTCCGGCGTGCACGTGGCAGTCGCTGCATGGCAGGCGATGGCGGCCGGAGGCGATCGGGAAGTAGGACTCGTGGTTGAAGCTCGACGGCTGCCAGGCGGTGGTCGAGTGGCACGTCTCGCAGGTGTGCGGGAAGCCCGTGTGGGATGGGTCGTTGGCGCCGCTGTAGTCGCTCTGGTGGCAGGAGTAGCAGTCCGTCGGCGTCCCCGCGTAGCCACGGGAGTGGCAGTCCAGGCAGGCGGCGTTGCGGTGCGCGCCGGTAAGGGGGAACGAGGTCTGGTCGTGGTTGAAGTTCGCCGGCTGCCAGGCGGCTTCGCCGTGGCAGTTCTGGCAGGTGTGCGGGAAGCCCGTGTGGTCCGGCTGCCGGGCCCCGTTGTAGTCCGCCTGGTGGCAGGAGTAGCAGTCCGTCGGCGTTCCCGCGTAACCGCGCGCGTGGCAGTCCAGGCAGGCCGCTGCCTGGTGGGCACCGCGCAAGGGGAAGCCGGTCTGGTTGTGGTCGAAGTTCGCCGGCTGCCAGGCCGACTCGCCGTGGCAGCTCTGGCAGGTGTGGGGGAAGCCCGTGTGGTTCGGTTGCCGGGCCCCGGTGTAGTCCGCCTGGTGGCAGGAGTAGCAGTCCGTCGGCGTTCCCGCGTAGCCGCGCGCATGGCAGTCCTGGCAGGCCGCCGTGCGGTGGGCGCCGTTCAAGCGGAAGCCCGTCTGGTTGTGGTCGAAGTTGGCCGGCTGCCAGGCCGCCTCGCCGTGGCAGCTCTGGCAGGTGTGCGGGAAGCCCGTGTGGCTGGGGTCCCGGGCCCCGTTGTAGTCCGACTGGTGGCAGGAGTAGCAATCCGTCGGCGTCCCCGCGTAGCCGCGGGCGTGGCAGTCCTGGCACGCCGCCGTGCGGTGCGCCCCGTTGAGGCGGAACGAGGTCAGGTTGTGATCGAAGCTGGCCGGCTGCCAGGCGGCTTCCCCATGGCAGCTCTGGCAAGCGGTGGGGAACCCCGTGTGGCTCGGCTGCCGGGCGCCGCTGTAGTCCGCCTGGTGGCAGGAGTAGCAGTCGGTCGGCGTTCCCGCATAGCCGCGGGCATGGCAGTCCTGGCAGGCCGCCGTGCGGTGGGCACCGTTCAAGCGGAAGCCCGTCTGGTTGTGGTCGAAGCTGGCCGGCTGCCAGGCCGCCTCGCCGTGGCAGCTCTGGCAGGTGTGGGGGAAGCCGGTGTGGCTGGGGTCTCGCGCCCCGTTGTAGTCCGCCTGGTGGCAGGAGTAGCAATCCGTCGGCGTCCCCGCGTAGCCGCGGGCGTGGCAGTCCTGGCAGGCTGCCGTGCGATGCGCCCCGTTCAGCCGGAAGCCCGTCAGGTTGTGATCAAAGGTCGCCGGCTGCCAGGCCGCTTCGCCGTGGCAGCTCTGGCAGGTGTGGGGGAAGCCGGTGTGGCTGGGATCTCGCGCCCCGTTGTAGTCCCCCTGGTGGCAGGAGAAGCAATCCGTCGGCGTCCCCGCGTAGCCGCGCG
>WBZL01003058.1_pt1 | contig 15653 bp, 10 predicted proteins | sample 5204291 | NCBI WGS metagenome assembly WBZL01 (sample SAMN12344345, study PRJNA552823) | activated sludge metagenome | biome: Activated sludge suspended growth; feature: Nitrification reactor; material: Wastewater; isolation source: activated sludge from nitrification reactor of wastewater...
GTGCTCAGACCTGGAAGCGGCTCACCATGCCCTGCAGGTCGGTCGCCATCTTCGACAGCTCGCGCGCGGCGGTCAGCGTGTTGCTGGCGCCCTGCGAAGTGTCGCTCGCCGCGTGCGCGACGGAGAGGAGGTATGCCCGCCCGTCATGGACGAAACCCGGGTCGAGTGTGTCGTCGGTGAACGGGAGATAGACGATGGGCTTGGCTGTCTCGACGGCCGCGCGCCACTGCTTTCTCCTGAGCAGCGCGTTGTCGAAGACGGGGAATTTCCTGCCGTATACCCGCAGCGGCTCGCCGCTGCGGGAGAATGAGAACATCAATCGCTCGGCACCCGTGCCTTTCACGTGTTGCACCCGCAAGCCGGGCGTGCGCACAATGAATCGCATGGGCCTGCCGCCCGGTCTCCATCGGACGGGCGGGCGGGGGATCTCGAGGTGCGCAACGGTCCACTCCTTGCGCACCTCGCTCCATAGCGCAAAAGCCACGGGGCGCCCGCGCAGCAGTTCCCCTCGGCCTCGGCCGGTGAAGACGTAATCGAGCTTGACGTTGCGCAGCAGCGATTGCGCTTCGATCACGCGATCGTGGATCTCGTCCTGCCGTTCGCTTCTTCGGCCCGCGACGACGACCTCGGCGAGTGCGGACTCAGTGGGTGGTGCTTGGTGCTGTTCTGATTCGGCGACAGCCAGCGGCACTTCCGGTTCACGTTCCAAGGCATCGGCCGGTTCGTCCCGTGACTCAGGCTCCTCCGCGACGACCACCGGCTCGGATTCCCCGATGATCGCACCGCCCGTCGTTGCACAGCCCGCACAACCGAGCACAGCCAGCAGGAGGAGAGAGTTCCGCATGCGCCGCACATGGTACCGAAGCACCCGGTGCAATCGTGCGGATATTGCGCGATGCTCAGGTCGGGTCGAACAGCACCCGCGCGCGCCCTCGGCTCAGGCATCACATCCCGCCACAACGATTACGGGCAGTGTTTCATGGCTGCCGGAGGAAAGCTCTCCACGGTCTCGAAAGTGGGGCGGCCCAGCATGCGCGAGATTCTCCATTCGCCCTTTTCCCTGACGAATTCGTAGAAGTGCTGACCTTCCACGAGGTGACGGGTGTTGGCCCCGTACTTCGGATCGTTGTAGCCGAGGTGCACGAAGTAGTCGGCGCCGCTCGCCTCTCCCCCGCGGACATCGACCCTGACATTCGAGATGCTGCTGAAGGAGCATTGTTCGGCACGGAAGACCGAATTCAGGAAAAGCTTCCGGATGGCAGGATGACCGACTGCGCTCGCATGGCCGTAGGCGGACAGGTCGTAGACGGCATTCTCGGCGAACAGTGCCATCACGGCATCGATCTGCTTGCCGTCGACTGCCCAGGCATATCTGACCGGCAACTTCGCGATCTCGGCTTCGGCGCGCAACTGCTCCTCCAGGCTCTCGCGATTGTCAGCGGCGGGCGCATAGCCCACGGCGGCGCAGAGCGCCGCAGCCAGAGTCCACAGATACCGGTTAGTCATGCCGCCACGAGGATGGGGCAGACGGGTTGCGAATGGAACGCTGCCCGGGAATCAATTCTGCAGTGAACTTCTGCAAAACTTCGCATTTACAGTCTCATGGATGGCACTTAGCTTGCCTCTGGCAATACACCTGCGGGCGGTAAGGAAGACAGACATGCAAGCGATTCGGCACACTCCTGCAACTGCTGCGATCCGCGACGCCATGGTGGCGGCCGCTCTCGGCGTCGCGAGCATTGCAGCGCAGGCGCAGACTCCAACTCCGGCACCAGCCGATCCCGTCGTGCTCGAGGAGATCGTCGTGACCGCTGAACGTCGCGAGACGGCCCTGCAGGACACACCCATTTCGCTCGCCGTCATAGGAACCGGGCAGCTCGAGGCGATGGGTGCCTTCGAGATCAGCAGGATGTCCGACCAGATACCGAATGTCCGCATCAACTCGGTAGCCGGGTCACAGTCGAACATCGGCATCGGCATCCGGGGCGTCTCGGCGACCGACACGCAGCTCGCCATGGACCCGGCGGTCGGCATCTACCTTGATGGCGTGTACATCGGCCGCCATACCGGCGCGGTGTTCGACATCGTCGACCTCGAGCGGATCGAGGTGCTGCGCGGTCCGCAGGGGACTCTTTACGGGCGCAACTCGACGGGCGGCGCGATCAATCTCGTGACGCGCAGGCCGGGCGACGAACTGGCGTTTGCGCAGACCCTCGACTACGGCAGCGAGAATTTTCTCCGCAGCACGACTCGCGTGGATCTGCCACTGTCCGGGCAGCTCGCCGCCTCGCTCTCGTACAATCACACGCAGCGTGACGGTTACGTGGATAGCCTCTACAGTGGCAAGGATCTCGGCGCCATCAAGTCCGACGCCGCGCGCCTCGCGCTGCGCTGGGCACCGGGTGAGCGCTTCACCGCAGACTATGCGTTCGACTGGTCGCAGCGCCAGGCGAACAACGCGACCGCGCAGCTGGTGCATGTGCGGCCCCTGCAGATCAGCCTCGGTGGCCGCTTCTATCAGCAGCTCGCGGCAGTCTCGTCGCCGGAGCGCATGCAGCGGCTGCCACTCGTCCAGGACAGCAACGACGAAAACACGGCCGATGTCTATGGTCACGCGCTGACGCTCGAGTGGCGTCCGACGGCGGACCTGTCCGCGAAGTCGATCAGCTCATACCGGACCTGGAAGGAAGATGAGCGAGGCAGCAGTTTCGGCGATGTATTCGTCGATGCCAACACGGTGCTCAATGGCGCGAGCGGAACCTGGATTCCGGCCGGCACGCGGGTCGCGAATTTCTACTCCACGCGCGAGGACAAGCAGGAGCAGTGGAGCGAGGAGCTGCAGTTGCTCGGGTCGGCCTTCGAAAAGCGGCTGACGTATACCCTCGGAGCCTACTACTTCACCGAGGAGGGCAGGGAGTTCAACCCGTCGATGTACGTGCTGCCTGCGCAGTTCGCGTTCGGCAGCCAGCCGCTCGCGACCCAGCGGTTCCTGTGTGCCGATTTCGCCTCGCCGACCCCGTGCCTCGGCAAGAGCGTGCGCCTCGGCAATTCCATATTCCGCTACTCGACGGATAACGAAGCCTACGCGCTTTACGGTCAGATGACCTGGGCGATCAACGATGCTGTCGACCTCACGTTCGGCGGCCGCTGGTCGAGGGACCGCAGGTCCGTGACTCTGACCACCATGTTTGGCGGTGCACCGGGCACGGTGGACGGCAGCAAGTCGTGGAGTGACTTCAGCCCGAGTGGCACTCTGTCCTGGAAGGTACGGGACGGCATCAACACCTATTTCAAGGTGGCGACCGCCTATCGCGCGGGTGGCTTCAACGCCCGCGCGACGACGGTGGCGTCGTTCATGTCACCGGTCGATGCCGAAACCGTGCTGGCGTATGAGCTCGGCCTGAAGTCCGAGTTCTGGGATCGTCGCGCGCGCTTGAACGTCGCGCTGTTCGACATGGATTACAAGGACCGCCAGGTGAAGCAGTTCGAGGCGGGCACGGGTGGCGCATCGCAGCGCTTCGTCAATGCCGGTGAGAGCAGCGCGCGCGGAGTGGAAATGGATTTCACGGTGCTGCCCGTCGCGGGGCTCGAACTGCGGTTGAGCTACGGCTACCTCGATGTGAAGTACGATGAGTACATCACCGCGATCTCCAACCCGGTGACAGGACTCGGCACCGGCGTCACGGCCGACGTTTCCGGTACCGCGTCGACGCTCGTGCATGCGCCGAAGCACACCGGCGCGGCGAGCGCCGAGTACACCTTCCCGGCAACGAGCCTCGGTACCTGGGCGCTGTGGGCGGGCGCGACCTACGCGAGCCGCCGGGACTTCGATCCGTTGCTCTACTTGTACACCTCGACGGCGGCACACACGCTGATCGATGCACGCCTGACGTTGCGTGACGTTGCGCTGCGCAAGGGCAACCTGAACTTCGCACTGTGGGGCCGCAATCTTGCGGACAAGGCAGTGCGCGAATGGAGCATCGATTTCGGCACCATGGGTTGGGCCATCAGCACCTTCGCCCCCGAGCGCACCTTCGGCGTCAATGTGGGCTATCAGTTTTGAGGGCCGCCGTGTCCCGTTGATTCCGGAGTCAAGGCAATCGGGGTTTGTACGGATGCCCATTGCCATCTGCCCTTGACGCCAGTCAAGGCAACCGGGCTGGACCGCGTCTAGTGTTCCAATTGGCGGGTGGTGTCGGAGGAATCCGGCACCGCGCCTCCATCAACAACGGGAGCATCCATGATGTCGAAGCTGAAAATGCCCGCTGGCGTCGCAGCGGCCATTGCGATGACAGGATTCGTCGGAATCTCCTCGCCCCTGTGGGCGCAGGCGGTCCACAAGGCAGAAGTGGCCAGTGCCGCTGCCGCCAGTGCCGAGGAAATCAAGGCTGGTGAGGCCGTCTACCAGACGGTCTGCATGGCCTGCCACCAGACCGATGGCAAGGGCATCGCGGGTGCCTTTCCGCCGCTCGCGGGCTCCGACTATCTGCTGGGCAACAAGGAACGTGCCGTGGGCGTCGTGTTGCGGGGCCTCGAGGGCGAGGTGATCGTGAACGGCGTGAAATACAACTCCGTCATGCCGGCCATGACGCAGCTCTCCGACACGGAGATCGCGGCCGTCATCACCTATGCGCTCAACACCTGGGGCAACAAGGGTGGTGCGGTGTCGACTTCGCTGGTCGCCGCCGAGCGCGCCAAGGTGGCGGCGGAACCGAAGACCGCCGGCTCGCCGACACAGCACCCGACCACCACGTCGGAACTGAAGTATCAGGGTGCGCCGGCCGCCATGACTCCGGAAGGTGCGCTGGTCCGCATGACCCCGGGTGCGCCCGACATGACGATGGCCGAATTCGAGCACGCCCAGAAGATCTACTTCCAGCGCTGCGCCGGCTGTCACGGCGTGTTGCGCAAGGGCGCCACCGGCAAGCCGCTGACCCCGGACATCACCCAGAAGAAGGGTACCGAATACCTCAAGGTGTTCATCAATCAGGGCTCGCCGGCTGGCATGCCGAGCTGGGGCAAGTCGGGTGAGTTGTCACAGGAAGAAGTGGACCTCATGGCCCGCTTCGTCCAGCACGAGCCGCCGAAACCGCCGGAATTCGGCATGAACGAGATCAAGGCCACCTGGAAGGTGCTGATCCCGGTCGACAAGCGGCCGTCGAAGAAAGAGAATAAGTACAACACCGACAACATCTTCGCGGTCACGTTGCGTGATTCGGGCGAAGTGGCGCTGATCGACGGCGACACCAAGAAGATCATCAACATCATCCGCACCGGTTACGCCGTGCACATCTCGCGCCTGTCGCACTCGGCGCGCTACGTGTACACGATCGGCCGTGACGCGCGGATCGACCTGATCGACCTCTGGATGGCGCAGCCCGACCGTGTCGCCGAGATCAAGGTTGGCCTCGAGGCGCGCTCCGTCGAGACCTCGAAGTACAAGGGTTTTGAGGACAAGTACGCGGTTGCGGGCTCCTACTGGCCGCCGCAGTTCACGATCATGGACGGCGCCACGCTCGAGCCGTTCAAGGTCGTCTCGACCCGCGGCATGACCGTGGATACGCAGGAGTATCACCCGGAACCGCGTGTTGCCGCGATCGTCGCCTCGCACAAGCACCCCGAGTTCATCGTCAATGTCAAGGAGACCGGCCAGGTCATGCTGGTCAACTACGAGGACATCAACAACCTCAGGACGACGACGATCGGCGCGGCCCGCTTCCTGCACGATGGCGGCTGGGACTCGACCAAGCGCTACTTCCTGACGGCCGCGAACCAGTCCGACAAGATCGCGGTCATCGACTCGCAGGACCAGAAGCTCACCGCGCTGGTGGACGTGGACAAGATCCCGCACCCGGGTCGCGGCGCGAACTTCGTCGACCCGAAGTATGGCCCCGTGTGGGTGACCAGCGCGCTCGGCAACGAGAAAGTGACTCTCGTGGGCACCGATCCGGTGAACCACAAGGAGCACGCCTGGAAGGTGGTCCGCGTCCTGAAGGGTCAGGGCGGCGGCTCGCTGTTCGTGAAGACGCACCCGAAATCGAAGCACCTCTACGTCGACACGACACTCAACCCGGACCCGAAGATCAGCCAGAGCATCGCCGTGTTCGACATCGGCAATCTCGAGGCCGGCTACAAGGTGCTGCCGATCGCCGAGTGGGCGAATCTTGGCGAGGGGCCGAAGCGCGTCGTGCAGCCCGAGTACAACCAGTACGGCGACGAGGTCTGGTTCTCGGTCTGGAACGGCAAGGACCAGAAGTCGGCGATCGTCGTGGTGGACGACAAGACGCTCAAGCTGAAGGCCGTGATCAACGACAAGCGCATCATCACGCCAACCGGCAAGTTCAACGTGTACAACACGGTGAGCGACGTTTACTGACGAGTCTGACGTCTGCTGATGATCCTGCTGACCCCGCCTCGCAAGAGGCGGGGTCATTTTCATTCCGGGGTACGAGAACCGGTCAGAACTGCCAGCGCAGCGAGATGGACGCGTTGCGCCCGGGCCGCGTGTAGTAGGGGAGCAGTGGATCGCCAGCCGGCCGGCCACGCACGTCCGCCCACTCGATGTAATCGGCATCGGTGAAGTTGAATAGCCCTGCATTGAGCCGCAGTCCGCCGCCCAGCTCGACCTGCGCCAGCAAGTCGAGCGTCAGGTAGCCGTCCGTCTCGTACAGATCGATCAGCGTGTCGTCCACGTCGCGTCTGGCCTCCACGGCCGTCAGCACGAGTTGAGCACCCCAGCGTGCGGATGCGGGCGTGTAGCCCACTTCGGCCATCACGCTCGCCGGGTCCACCGAATTGAGCGGTACGTTGCGCGCGAGGTCATCGCCTCGCGCCCAGGACGCCGCCAACCTGCCGGTCCAGCCTTCGAGGCCCTGCGCGAGTTTCCCACCCCGCACCGTCGCGGCCATTTCGACGCCGTAGATCCGGGCCTTGTCGATGTTCTGTGACTGGAACTGGATGACACCCGTTGCCGGATCCGGCCCGAGATTGACCCGCGACTCGATGAAATCGTCGTAGTCGTTGTAGAAGCCGCTGGCCGTGAGCTGCAGTGCATCGCCATGCCAGCGCAGCCCCATCTCGTAGCCGTGGCTGCGCTCGGGCTGCAGATCGGGATTGGGAATGGCGCGGTAATTCAGCAGCGGCAACTCGAAGCCGATATTGACGTCTTCCGGCGGGGGCGAGCGGAAGCCGTGTGCGTACTGCACGAATGCGGTGGCGCGCGGTCCGATCCGGTACGTGACACCGAGTTTCGGCGCAAACGACAGCTCATCGAGCCCGACCGCTGCCACGGCGGGGCTGTTCTCGCGGTAGATCCCGTCCGCCTTCGACGCGAGCCGGTAGTAGTCCACGCGCAGCGCCGGGATCAGGGTCCATGCGCTGCTGCGGCCTTGCATTTCGTCCTGCAGGAAGATCCCGATTTCGGTCACGTCCGTGAGTGGAAAATCCCGCATCGGCATCGTCTCGCCCAGGATCGTCGTCGTCGTCGCACCCGTGGTGAGATTCATCTGCAACCCGTCACGCAATTCGTCGAGCGTGGTGAGCGAGGCTTCGAGACCGTAGACGAAGTTGTGGGTGAGCCCCGCGGTCACGGCTCGCGCGGCCGTGAACTCGAGCCCGTAAGTGCGATCCTCGATGCGGAATTCCCGCTCGATCTGCAAGGGCGGTGTACGCGGTGGCACGGCACGCCGTCGCTCGAAGGAGCGCTGTTCGGTGTCAGTGCCTTGCCAGTAGAGTCGCCAGTCTGCGCTGTCGAACCACGCGGTGCGATCGAGTCGCTGGCCGATGTCCACCCGGAACCGCTCGCTCCGGTCGTCACCGAGCAGCAGGGTGGTATTGACGAACCGTGGCGGTGTACCCAGCAAGGCGTCGACGGACGTGTCCTGCCGGATGCGACCGGCCTCCGCAGTCAGCGTGAACGGCCCGCCTGGCGCATCCGTGAATTCGATGCGTCCGAGCAGACTTTCCGCCGCATAATCCCGGGGGTTTGGCGTGACGTCGGCTGCAGTGCCGGATTCCTGTCCCTCGCGTCGCACGTAGCCCAGCAGCACATTCGCCCCGCCCAGGCGAGCCGCGCCCGTGAGGGAAGCGTGCCAGCCATTGTCTTTCGACGCGTACCCCGATTCGACGCGGGCAGAAGTGTCGGCGGCGCCGTCGAGCAGGCTGCCTGGCCTCAGGGTCGTCATTGCCACCACACCCCCGATGGCATCGCTTCCGTACAGCGAAGAGGCGGGGCCGCGCAGCACTTCCACGCGCTCGACGAACGCGAGGTCCACGAAACTGCGACCGGAATCGGCATACGCGCCTATTGCGAATCCGCCCGCCGCAGGGATGCCGTCCACCTCGACGGACACGCGGTTGCCCCCGACCCCGCGCACCGCGAAGGTGTCGACGCCGAAGCGGAACGGATCGCTGCGCACCGAGAGGCCCGGCTCGTAGCGCACCAGCTCTTTCACGTCCGCCGACAGCGTGCGCTCGATCGTCTCTTGCGGGATCACACTCACGGCTGCTGCGACGCGCGAGATGGGCACGAGGCGCCGGGCGTAGACGGTGACGGCTTCGAGGTCTCCCGTCTCCGCTTCCGCCGCTGCGGTCTGCAGGGTCGCGAGCGCCAGGGCCGCAGCCACAGCGGACGTCAAGTCGTACTTGTACTTTCGTTCACTTGTCATGCATCAAGGAATCCGATGTGCTTGCGGCGCAGAGTGCGGGTGATTGCGGAGAGACACCATGATGCACATCAAGACCATCCACAGCCTTGCACTTGCCACTGCGCTGACCTTTGCTGCGAGTATGACAGAGGCCGCGGAACCGGCCACAGCCGCGCCGGCAGACTTCCATTCTGCGTTGACTACCGGCAAGGCGCACCTCGAGTTCCGCTACCGGCTCGAATCTGTAGACCAGGATCCCTTGAGCAGGGACGCAACCGCGTCCACCCTGCGCAGCCGGCTGAACTACCAGACCGGCGAGCTGCGCGGCTTCAGCGCCTTTGTCGAGGCGGACAACGTTACGGTGATCGGCGACGACGATGCGTACAACAGCACCGTGAACGGCGTGACGAACCGCCCGGTGATCGCCGATCCAGAGTACACGGAAGTGAACCAGGCGTATCTGCAGTACAAGTCCGGGAGCTTCGCGGGCCTGCTCGGGCGCCAGCGTATAACGCTCGACAATCAGCGCTTCATCGGCAACGTGGGCTGGCGCCAGAACGAGCAGACCTACGACGCGGTGACGCTGAAAAGCGCCGCGTTGCCCAAGACCCAGCTGCAGTATTCGTTCATCAGCAACGTCAACCGCATCACCGGCCCCGGGGAAGGCGCGCAGCCAGCCAACTACCACGGCGCTGTGCACGTGCTGAATGGCAAGGTGGATCTTGGGCAGTTCGGTGCGGTCGCCGGGTTCGCCTACCTGCTCGACCTGGAAAATGCCCCGGCGCTCTCGAGCAGCACCTTCGGGTTGCACTGGACTGGCATCCACAAGATGTCAGGTGACACGAAGCTCAACTGGATCGCCTCTTACGCCACCCAGAGTGACTACGCCGACAACCCGAACCGCTTCTCTGCCAACTACTACCTGCTCGAGGGCGGCGCGACTTTCGGTCGCTTCGGGCTGCGTGCCGGCTACGAGGTGCTCGGCGGTGATTCCCGGCCCAACCGCGCCTTCCAGACGCCGCTCGCCACGCTCCATGCCTTCAACGGCTGGGCGGACAAGTTCCTGACGACCCCCGCAGGCGGCATTGAGGACCTCTACGTCGGTGGCTCGGCGAGCGTCGGGCCGGTCGCGCTGCAACTCGTGTGGCACGATTACCAGGCAGAGGCCATTGACATGGATTACGGCAGCGAATGGAACGCGTCCGCCGCCATGAAATTCGGCGCGAAGAAGAACTACGAGGCGATGCTCAAGTTCGCTGACTACCGCGCCGACCGGTTCGCCACCGACACGACCAAGGTCTGGGTGCAGGTCTCTGCTGCGTTCTGAAGGAGTGGTCGGTGGCCATTCAGCGTGGCTATGGCACGAGCAGCGAGTACGTGCGCGAGCTCATACGAAAGGACAAGGGTCGCCTGCAGCTGCGGGGCCTTCTGCTCGCAGGGGCGTCTTCGATCGCACGATCGCGGTGAACCTGCGAGGGCACCTGCTTTGTACGCGGCACGCGATTCCGCAGATGCTGAGCCGCGGCGGCGGGGCGCTCGTGTACACAACCTCGAATTCGGCCTTCATCGGCGAGCCGGAGCGACCCTGCTATGCGATGGCCAAGGCCGGCATCAACGCGTTGATGCGGCATGTCGCGTCCCGCTGGGGCAGGCATGGCATCCGCGCCAATTCGATTGCTCCGGGGCTCGTGCTCAACAAAGACAACCCCAAGGTCATACCCGAGGATGTGAAGGCGGCGGCGCTCGCCGGCACCCGCAGCACGCGCCTCGGCACGCCGGACGACATTGCCGCGATGGTGGTCCACCTGCTCTCCGACGACGGTGCCTGGATCAACGGGCAGGTGATCAGCGTGGACGGTGGCTGGACGATGCGCTGAGGCCGGCTCAGCGAAAGATCTGCGTGGCCAGGCGATCGAGAAAAGCGTCCGCCTCGCCGGGCATCACGAGTTGAAAATCGCTGACCTCGTCCGGCGTACCGGGCCGGTTGACGCACAGCACGACGCGTCCGGCGCCCGCTGCCTCGTAGCGCTCGAGGATCTGGCGAATCGGGCTGTGTTCACTCACACCCACCATCACCGTGATATCGAGCTTCGAGAAGTCACGGCCTGCAATGCTCATGCGCTCGCGCAGCGTCTCGAGCGCGCGTGCAAGTTCCTCGGGCGGGAGAAATCCCGGGCACCAGCCATCCCCGTAGGCCACCACTCTGTTGAGGCTCGCCACGCCGCCCCCCACGAGTACCGGCGGATGAGGCTTCTGCTTGGGGTGCGGCATGCTGCAGACGGGCGGGAAGTCGATGAGTTCGCCGTGAAACTCGGCCACCTCCTTCGTCCAGAGTTCCTTCATCGCGCGCACCATTTCACCGAGCAGGGCGTAGCGCGCCGGCCAGTTTCCGGCGATCTCCCCTTCCTCCTTCAGCCAGCCGACGCCCACGCCGAAGAGCACGCGGCCATCCGAATAGTGATCGAGGGTGGCCACCTGCTTAGTCAGCGCGAAGAGATTGTGCTCAGGCACGAGGCACACGGACGTGCCGAGCCTGATCCGGCGCGTCGCCGATGCGGCCCGCGACAGACTCACGAAAGGGTCACAAACGTGCGCGACGAATCCCGGCGCACTGCCATCGGAGGTGGCGGGATAGTGCGCCGCGAAGCTCGCGGGCACCACGGTGTGCTCACCGACCCATATCGATTCGAATCCCGCTTCCTCGGCCTTGCGGGCGAATATCGCGGGGTCTTCGGTGTAGGCCGTGGCGATATGGGTGATGCCGACTTTGATGCTCATTGTCCTTCCTCAGGCTACCATCACGGTACTTCACGGGCACGTCATTTGGAAATCCTGCATGTCCCACGTCTCGCCTTCGATCTGCCGCTTCTGTGCTGCGCATTGCGGAGTGCTCGTCGAGACGGAGGGCAATCGCGTCCTGAGTGTGACCGGCGATCGCAACAATCCCCTGTACCGCGGCTATGTCTGCCCGAAAGGTCGAGCTCTCGCCGAGCAGCACAGCCATCCGCAACGGCTGCTGCATTCGATGAAGCGGGGACCAGACGGCGGGCACACGCCCATCCCGCAGACGCAGGCGATTGACGAGATCGCCCGAAAACTCCGCGCATTGCTCGATCAGCACGGCCCCCGCTCGATCGCGGTTTATGTTGGCACGTATTCTTTCATGATACCCGCCGCGGCGCCCACGACCATGGCCTGGATGAACGCGATCGGCTCACCCATGCGCTTCATGCCGGCCACCATCGACAAGCCGGGCAAGGCGATGGCGATGGCGTTGCACGGTCGCTGGGGGGCGGGTCCGCAACCTTTCCGGGGTGCTGACACGTGGATGCTCGTCGGTGCCAACCCGATTGTTTCGAAGTAGATCGGCGCCCCGCCCCACAATCCCTCGGGCGCGCTGCATGATGCCGTGAAGAGTGGCATGCAGCTCATCGTGATCGATCCACGACGCACGGAGGCCGCGAGGCTCGCTGCGGTGCATCTGCAATGCCGGCCCGGCGAGGATCCGACAGTGATGGCCGGTCTGATCCGCGCAGTTCTTGCCGGGGATCTGCACGATCAGGCTTTCGTGCGCGAACATGCCACAGGGATCGAAGTCCTCCGCGAGGCCGTCGAGCCGTTTACACCGGAGTATGTCGAGCACCGCGCCGACGTGCCGCGCGAGCAGCTGCTGCGGGCGGCCCGTATCTTCGCCGCGGGCCGGCAGGGCTTTTCGGTTGTCGGCACGGGCCCGAACATGGCTCCACGGGGCACGCTGACCGAGTATCTGGTCTTGTGCTTGAACACGCTCTGTGGACGCTGGCTGCGCGCAGGCGAATCGCTGCCGAATCCCGGGGTGCTCACACCAGCGACACAGCCCAGGGCCCAGCCGATCGCACCGGCCCCGGCCTGGGGTTTCGGTGAACGGCTGCGCGTGCGGGGATTCACCAACACGGCGGCGGGTCTGCCGACGGCGGCGCTCGCCGACGAAATCCTGCTCGAGGGGTCGGGACAGGTGAAGGCGCTGATCTGCGTCGGCGGCAATCCCGTGGCCGCCTGGCCCGATCAGCAGAAGACAGAGGCTGCCATGAGGCAGCTCGAGCTGCTGGTGACCCTCGATCCGGAAATGTCGGCGACGGCGAAGCTTGCGCACTATGTGATCGCGCCCCGGTTGTCGTTCGAGCAGCCGGGCATCACGCTCCCCGTGGAAACGCTCTCGGCTTATGCCTATACCATGGGTTATGAAGTGCCTTATGCGCAGTACGCGCCGCAGCTGGTGGACCCGCCCGCGGGCTCCGACGTGATCGAAGAGTGGCAGTTCTTCTTCGAGCTGGCACGCAGCATGGGTCTTGCGCTGTCGCTCGACTCGGCTTTCCCCTGGATCGCGGGCGGCGAGCATGCCGCTCCGCTTGCGCTCGACATGGCGCACGCACCGACGACCGATGCGCTGCTCGGGATTCTCACGAGGGGCTCACGGATACCGCTCACCGAGGTGCGAGGCCACCCGCACGGTCACATCTTCGACGACGTCGCGGTCACCGTGGCGCCCAGGGATCCGGCCTGCACGGCAAGGCTCGAGCTCGCCAATCCCGTCATGCTCGCCGGATTGAAGGAAGTCGCGGGTGAAACAGGCGGGACGGTGCCGGGCTACGCCTTTCGCCTGATTCCCCGGCGCCTGCCCGATGTCTACAACTCCTACGGCCGCAGCATTGCGCGGCTGGTGCGCAAGCACCGCCACAATCCGGCCTTTCTGCATCCGGACGATTTGCGCGAGCTCGGCGTCTCTCCCGGTGACATGGTGGAAATACTCTCGGGGCATGATTCCATCCTCGGTGTGGCCGAGGCGGATGACGGCCTGCGGCGGGGCGTGGTGTCCATGACTCACGCATTCGGTGATCTGCAGGGCGCCAACGATGAGCAGGAGGTGCGACGCACCGGCAGCAACACGGGCCGGCTGATTCCGGTCGATCGGGACTTCGATCCCTATACCGGCATTCCGCGCATGAGCGCCGTCCCGGTCGATGTGCGGCGTTATGCCGGTTCGGCGTCGGGTTGATCCGCATATGACAGGTCGTCTGGAAGGGAAGGTCGCCTTGATCACCGGAGGAGGTTCGGGGATCGGGGCGGCGACGGCGCATCGTTTCGCCGCAGAGCACGCCACCGTGGTCATCCTCGAGCGGCGCAAGGAAATGCTGGAAGGTGTCGTGGCCGCAATCCGCGCCCGAGGCGGCAAGGCGGAAGGCGTGCAGGTGGATGTCCGCAACGAAGACGAGTTCGTCAGTGCCATCAACGGCGTGGCGCAGCGTCATGGCCATCTCGACATCCTCGTGAACAATGCGATGGCATTCTCCGTCGGGCCGCTCGAGGGCACCTCGACCAGCGACTGGCATGGGAACTTCTCGACCACCGTCGACGGGACCTTCTGGGGCACCCGGACTGCGATGCAGCTCATGCGCCAGCAGGGCAACGGCGGCAGCATCGTGAATCTGGCTTCGACCTGCGGCCTGTTCGGCGCGGCCAACATGTCCGGCTACAGTGCCTCCAAGGCCGCCATCATCAATTTCTCCCGTGTCGTGGCAGCGGAAGGTGGCGCACACAACATCCGCTGCAACGTCGTGATCCCGGGCATCGTGGAAACCCCGCCGATGGTCGAGATGCTGAGCAACGACAAGGCCCGCCGCGACACCGAAAAGCTGATCGCGATGCGTCGCGTGGGGCAGCCGATGGAACTCGCCAATACAATCCTGTTTCTCGCCTCGGATGAAGCGTCGTACGTGAACGGCGCCGCTCTCTCCGTGGATGGCGGCCGGGCCGCCACGCTGATCATGTCGAACGTGTTTGATTGACCGCGACGGATCCCACCAGCGCGATGGCAGGCGATGCGACATGGTGGGCGTCGGCGGCTGCGACGAGGCTGGCCGCCGTGGTTGCCACGACGCGCTGCTCCGCGCGACTTGCGTTTTCGATGAGCGCGACAGGCATGGCGGGCGTTACGCCTGCGGCGAGCAGTCGCGCGCGCAGCGCCGGCAATTGCGCGACGCCCATGTAGACCGCGAGTGTTTCGCGTCCCGCGGCGACGTCGGAGAAGTCGAAGGCATCGAGGATTTCAGCATCGTTGCCCGTGATCAGGCGCACGGCGTGCACGTGACGCCGGTCGGTCAGCGGGATTGCCGCCGAGGCACTGGCCGCGACTGCGGCCGTGATGCCCGGGACGACATCGAAGCTGATGCCGGCCGCGCGCAGCGCGTCGATCTCCTCGCCGCCGCGGCCGAAGATGAAAGGGTCTCCGCCCTTGAGGCGCACCACGCGCCGGCCGCGGCGCGCGTGCTCGACAAGGAGCGCATTGATTGCGTCCTGTGATGTACCCGCGCCCGGCCGCTTGCCGACATCGATCCGCTCGGCATCGCGCCGCGCGAGTTCGAGCACGCCTGCGGACGCGAGGCGGTCGTGAATCACGACGTCAGCTTCCTGCAGTGCGCGCAAGCCTTTCAGCGTGAGGAGGCCCGGGTCGCCAGGCCCGGCGCCGACGAGCGAGACGTGGCCGGCGGCTGTCGAGTCTGCGTCGCAATCTGCGCGATCTTCGCGATGGCGCAAGCGCGCCAGTTCGCGCGTCGCGAGGCGATCCGCTTCAGCGCTGCGCCCGCTGCGAATCGCCTGTGCAGCCGAGCCGGTGAGGAGCCACGACAAGTACCGGCGCCGCGCGCTCACGTTGGCGAGGACCTTGCGGGCGGTCACGCGCCAGCGCTCCGCAAACTGCGCGAGCGGGCCGAGCGATTCGTCGAGGAGTGCTTCGAGGCGTTCGCGGATGAGCCTTGCGAGTACCGGCGAGGCGCCGCCCGTCGAGACGGCGATCTGCACCGGCGAGCGATCGATGATCGCTGGCATCAGGCAGGTGGACAGTTCGCGGTCGTCGACCACGTTGCAGGGAATACCGGCGGCGTCCGCGGCACGTGCCACGACGGCGTTGACCTCCCGGTCGCTCGTCGCGGCGATGACCAGCCGCGGGCGCGGGAGACCATGAGCCTCGAT
>WBZL01003059.1_pt1 | contig 15651 bp, 18 predicted proteins | sample 5204291 | NCBI WGS metagenome assembly WBZL01 (sample SAMN12344345, study PRJNA552823) | activated sludge metagenome | biome: Activated sludge suspended growth; feature: Nitrification reactor; material: Wastewater; isolation source: activated sludge from nitrification reactor of wastewater...
AGTCGCGATCGGGCCGCTGGGCGGCGACCGAGGGGGGCGACGGCCGGACGGGGGAATCGCGACTTGCGTCGCTCCTACGGCGCGCTGCGGAGCCGCGGTGGTTCTTGTGGGAGCGACGCGAGTCGCGATCTGCGTGCTCGTGTTCAGCTTGCATTCAGATTGCGGCGGGCACACTGTCTGCGTCGAAACCCGCCGGAGAATGAAGATGAAGACGCGATTCCGTTCCCTGCTGGCCGCCGCCGCGCTCCTTGTCGCAGGTGGCCTGTCCGTGTCCGGCGCGAGCGCGGGCGAGCGCGTGCGCGTGGAGGAGATCCGCCAGCTGCGCGAGAGCGGGCAGATCCTCTCCGCCGAGGACATTCTCGCGCGCAGCCGCGCCATCCAGCCTGGCCAGGTCGTCGGTCTGGAGCTCGAGCGCGAGGACGGACGCTGGATCTACGAGGTCAAGCTGATCGACGAGCGCAACCGGGTGCACGAACTCGAGCTCGACGCCGCCAACGGGGAAGTGCTCGAACGCAAGGAGAAGTGAGCGATGCGCCTGCTCGTGGTCGAGGACGATGCGGCGCTCGGCGAGCGCCTGCGCACGCGGCTGGTCGCCGAAGGCTATGCGGTGGACCTCGCGCGCGACGGCATCGACGGCGCCCATCTGGGCGCGACCGAGCCCTACGACGCGGTGATCCTCGACCTCGGCCTGCCCGGCAAGCCGGGGCTGACCGTGCTGCGCGAGTGGCGCGCGGCGGCGAACCGCGTGCCGGTGCTGATCCTCACCGCGCGCGACGGCTGGGCCGAGCGTGTCGAGGGCCTGCAGGCCGGCGCCGACGACTATCTCGGCAAGCCCTTCCATGTCGAGGAGCTCCTCGCCCGCATCCAGGCCCTGCTGCGCCGCGCCGCGCCGGTGCCCGACACCGAGTTGCGCGCGGGCGACTGGCGGCTGGACGAGGCGCGCCAGTGCCTGGTCGATCGCGCCGGCAACGAGCAGGCCCTGACCGCCACCGAGTTCCGCCTGCTGCGCTATTTCATGCGCCACCCCGACGAGGTGCTGTCGAAGACGCGGCTCTCCGAGCACGTCTATGACTACGACGCCGAGCGCGACAGCAACGTCATCGAGGTCTACGTCCGCCGCCTGCGCGGCCTGCTCGGCAACGAACGCATCGAGACCCGGCGCGGGCAGGGCTATGTGTTCCGCAGCGGCGACTGAGGCGCGTGCGCGGGGGCGGGCCGGAAGATGAACTCGATCCGCCGTCGCCTCTCGCTCACGCTCGCCCTGGTGCTGCTCGCCGCGGGCGTCCTGCTGGCCTTCGCACTGCGCGACTTTCCGCGCCGCATGGTCGAGGAGCACGTGCTCGCCCGCCTCGACCACGACGCCGACCTGCTCTACGTGCATCTGCTCGATGCGCTCGCACGCCAGGACGGCGAGGCGGGGATGGACAGCGCGCTGATGGGCGCGGCCGGGCCGGCCTACGACCTGCCGCTGTCGGGGCATTACTTCCTCGTGCGCCTCGGCGATCGGCAGTGGCGTTCGCGCTCGACCTGGGACGCCGACCTCGACCTGCCGGAGGGGGCGGAGGGGCTTGTGTCGCCTCGCCTGGCCGGCCCTGCCGGGCAGGCGCTGCTGGTGGTCGCGAAGCGCTTCCCCGACAGCGCCGACGGCCGCGCGGTGAGCATCGCGCTCGCCGAGGACGTCGCCGCGATCGATGCCGCGATCGCGGCCTTCCGCGCGCAGGCGCTGACCGTGCTCGGACTGGCGCTGCTCGTGCTGCTGGTGCTGCAGCGGCGCGTGCTGCTGCGCGGGCTGGCACCGCTGGACGAGGCGGTGGACGCCTGCCGGCGGCTGGAGCGCGGCGAGGCGGTGCAGTTCGAGGCCGACGCGCCCGCCGAGGTGCGCCCGCTGCTCGCCGCCGTCGAGCGCCTGTCGCGCCATCAGGCCCAGCGCCTCGGACGCATCCGCCACGCCGCCGGCAACCTCTCCCACGCCCTCAAGACGCCGCTCGCGGTGCTCGGCCACAGCGCGGACGCGCTTGCGGCGCGTGGCGACGGGGAGGGCGCGGCGGCGATCCGCACCCAGCTCGAGACCATGCGCGCGACCATCGAGCGCGAGCTGCGCCGTGCCCGCCTTGCCGGCGGCGCTGCGGGCGGCGCCGGCTTCGCGCTGCGCGCCCAGCTCGGCGCGCTGGTCGAGGTGTTGCAGCGCCTGCACGCCGGGCGTGGCCTGCGCATCGAGCTGGAGGCGGACGAGCGCACCTGGCCGGTGGATCGCGAGGACATGCTGGAGCTCTTCGGCAACCTGCTCGACAACGCCTGCAAGTGGGCGCGTGCGCGGGTGCGGGTGGTTGTGGCGCCCGACGCGGGGACGGCGCGGCTCGCCTTCAGCGTGGAGGACGACGGCCCCGGCGTGGCGCCCGAGCTGCTCGAGCGCCTCGGCACCGCCGGCCTGCGCGCCGACGAGTCCCGCCCCGGCCACGGCCTCGGCCTGGCGATCGTCGGCGACATCGTCACCCAGTACGGCGGCACGCTCCGCTTCGGGCGCGGCAGCGTGCTCGGCGGCCTGCGCGTGGACGTCGAGCTGCCGCTGGCAGTGTAGGGGCGACCCGACGGGTCGCACTTACGTCGGCTACGGAAACGTCGGGACCCGGATAGAAGGGTTTGTCGAAGGTCTTTCTTGAGTTAAGATAGTAATCAATTACTCACTAGAGAGAGCGCTGTCTTGCGTGCCAAACCCTTACCCGCCGAGACGCGTCGGGCGGTCACCGTCGAGGCGGTGATCGAGCTGGCGGCCGAGCGTGATCCCGGCGAGATCACCACCGCGGCGATCGCCAGCCACATGAAGCTGACGCAGGGCGCGCTGTTCCGCCACTTCCCGAGCAAGGACGCGATCTGGGAGGCGGTCATGGAGTGGGTCGCCGAGCGCCTGCTGGCGCGCGTCGACCGTGCCGCGGCGCAGGCGGCGTCGCCGCTCGCGGCGCTGCAGGCGATCTTCCTCGCCCATGCGGACTTCGTCGCCGAGCACCCGGGGGTGCCGCGCATGCTGTTCGGCGAGCTCCAGCGCGCCGAGGCGACGCCGGCGAAGCGGCTCGCGCGCGCGCTGCTCGAGCGCTACGGCGAGCGCATCCGCGGCCGCCTCGAAGCCGGCAAGGCGGCGGGCGAGGTGTCGGCGGCGCTGGACATCGATGCGGCGGTGATCCTCTTCGTCGGCAGCCTGCAGGGGCTGATCATGCAGTCCATGCTCGCCGGCGACCTGCTCCGGATACGGCGGGACGCGCCGCGCGTCTTCGCCATCTACCTGGCCGGCATCCGGAGCGCGACATGAGCCTGCCCAGGATGAAGGCGCGCACGCTCGCGCTGGTCGCGGTGATCGTCGCGCTGCTGGCGGTGTTCGCCAACGTCGCGATGCGCTCGGGCCCGCTCGCCCCGGTCAAGGTGACGGTGGCGCGGGTGGAGGCGGGCGTGGTGTCGCCCGCGCTGTTCGGTATCGGCACGGTGGCGGCGCGCCACGCCTATCGCATCGGCCCCACCGCGGCCGGACGGGTCAAGCGCGTCGACGTGCAGGTGGGCGAGCGCGTGCGCGCCGGGCAGGTGCTCGGCGAGATGGACGCGGTGGATCTCGGCGACCGCATCCGCGCCCAGGAGGCCGCGCTCGAGCGCGCGCAGGCGGCGATGCGCGAGGCCGAGGCGCGCCAGGCGTTCGCGCGCGCGCAGGCACGGCGCTACGACAAGCTGGGCAGCCTGCAGGCCGCGAGCGAGGAGCTTGCGCTCACCCGCCGCCAGGAGCTCGAGGTCGCCGAGGCCGGCCTCGCCGCCGCTCGCGAGGAGCGCACGCGCGCCCGCGCGGAAGGCGCCGCGCTGCAGGCTCAGCTCGCCAACCTGCGCCTGGTCGCGCCGGTCGATGGCGTGGTCACGCTGCGCGAGGTGGAGCCGGGCACCACGGTCGTGGCGGGCCAGGCGGTGCTCGAGGTGATCGACCCGGCGACCCTGTGGGTCGACCTGCGCCTCGACCAGGTCAATGCCGGAGGCCTGGCCGCCGGCTTGCCGGCCCTCGTCGTGCTGCGCTCGCGCAGCGGCGAGGCGCTCGCCGGGCGGGTGCTGCGCGTGGAGCCGAAGGCCGACGCGGTGACCGAGGAGCTGCTCGCCAAGGTGGTCTTCGACCGGCTCCCCGAGCCGATGCCGCCGCTCGGCGAGCTGGCCGAGGTCACCCTGGCGCTGCCGCCGCTGCACGCCGCGGCGGTGATCCCCAACGCCGCGCTGCGGCGCGAGGCGGGTGCGGTCGGGGTGTGGCGGCGCGCGGGGGAGGGCGGTCTGCGCTTCGTGCCCTTGAAGCTGGGCGCGAGCGACCTCGACGGGCGCGTGCAGGTGCGCGAGGGCCTGGCGGCGGGCGACGAGATCGTCGTGTATAGCGAGGCCGGGCTGCGCGCAGGCCGCCGCACCGAGGTCGTCGCGGCACTGGACGGAGCGGGCAAATGATCAGCCTCGCCGGCCGCGACATCCTGCACGGCTGGGGCAAGTTCGTGTTCACCGGCGTCGGCCTGGGGCTGCTGATCGGCGTCACGCTGGTGATGGCGGGCGTGTATCGCGGCATGGTCGACGATGGCAAGGCCTTGCTCGACAACAGCGGCGCCGACCTCTGGGTGGTGCAGCGCGACACGCTCGGCCCCTATGCGGAGTCGTCCAGCGTCCACGACGACCTCTACCGCAGCCTGCTCGGCCAGCGTGGCGTGGCGGGCGCGGCGAACATCACCTACCTGACCATGCAGGTGCGCAAGGGCAGCGAGGACGTGCGCGCGATGGTGGTCGGCATCGCCGCCGGCCGGCCGGGGGCCACGCCGGGCTGGCCGCCGTATCTGGTCGCGGGGCGGCAGATCACGCGCGGGCATTACGAGGCGGTGGCCGACGTCGCCAGCGGCCTGCGCCTCGGCGAGCGCGTGGGCATCCGGCGCAACCAGTACACCGTGGTCGGGCTGACCCGGCGCATGGTGTCCTCGGCCGGCGACCCGATGGTGTTCATCCCGCTCAAGGATGCGCAGGAGGCTCAGTTCCTCAAGGACAACGACGCCATCCTGCAGGGTCGCCGCCGCACTGCGGCCAACCCGGCGCTCAACCGCCCGGGCGTGCCCGGCCTGCTCGACGCGGTGCTCGCCTCGCAGAGCACCAACCCCTATGTGAATGCCGTGCTGCTCACGCTCGCGCCCGGCCACGCGCCCGACGAGGTCGCCGAATCCATCCGGCGCTGGCAGCGCCTCACCGTGTACACCCGGGCGCAGATGGAGGGCATCCTCGTCGGCAAGCTGATCGCCACCTCCGCGCGCCAGATCGGCATGTTCCTGGTCATCCTCGCGGTGGTGAGCGCGGCCATCGTCGCCTTCATCATCTACACGCTGACCATGGACAAGATCCGCGAGATCGCGGTGCTCAAGCTCATCGGCACGCGCAACCGGACCATTGCCGCGATGATCCTGCAGCAGGCGGTGGCGCTCGGGCTGATCGGCTTCGTCGTCGGCAAGATCGCCGCCACCTGGTCGGCGCCCTTCTTCCCCAAGTACGTGCTGCTGGTGCCCGCCGACACGGTGGCGGGCTTCGCGGCGGTGATGGCGATCTGCGTGCTCGCCAGCCTGGTGTCGATCCGGCTCGCGCTGCGCGTCGATCCGGCCGAAGCGATCGGAGGCTGAGATGGACCGACCGACACGCGCCGGCAAGGGCATCCTGATCGAAGGCCTCACCAAGCGCTACGGCAAGGGCGACACCGCGGTGGATGCCTTGAAGGGCGTGGACATGCGTGTCGCCCCGGGCGAGGTCGTCGGCCTGATCGGCCCCTCGGGCTCGGGCAAGAGCACGCTGCTGAAGTGCCTCGGTGCGGTCATCGACCCTACGGCGGGGCGCATGACCCTGGGCGAGGAGTGCATCTTCGACAACGGCTGGAAGGTGCGCGACCTGCGCGCCCTGCGCCGCGACCGCATCGGCTTCGTGTTCCAGGCGCCCTACCTGATCCCCTTCCTCGACGTCACCGACAACGTCGCCCTGCTGCCCATGCTCGCCGGCGTGCCGAACGCCGCGGCGCGCGCGCGGGCGCAGGAATTGCTGGGCGCGCTCGACATCTCGCACCGTGCCGCGGCCATGCCCGCGCAGCTGTCGGGCGGCGAGCAGCAGCGCGTCGCCATCGCCCGCGGCCTGGTCAACCGCCCGCCGGTGATCCTCGCCGACGAGCCTACCGCGCCGCTCGACAGCGTGCGCGCGATGGCGGTGGTGCGCATCCTCAACGACATGGCCGCGCAGTTCCAGACCGCGATCATCGTGGTGACCCACGACGAGAAGATCATTCCCACCTTCAAGCGCATCTACCACATCCGCGACGGGGTGACGCACGAGGAGGCGGGCGAGGGGCGGCTCGTGCGCGAAAGCGCGTGAGGACCGCTGCGCGGGCCGCCCCGCCGCGCTGCGATGGGGTCGGGCGGCACGGAATGTTCTTGCACCGGGGCATGGAACATTTTCCGCGGCGCTTCGTTTCATTGTCCAGGAAGGCGATTCCGCCCTCTCGAAACCATCACGAAAGGACCTCTTCGACATGCAATCCCGCTCCACCCCCCGTCTGCTGGCCTTCGGCGCCGTCGCGATCCTCGCCGGCCTTCTTGCGGCCGCTCCCGCCACGGCGGCCGACAGCCATCGCCATGACACCCACACGGCGGTCCTCCAGCTCGACCAGGGGGCCAGATGGCAAACCGACGCCGCGCTCCGGACCGGCATGGAGGCGATCCGCGACGCGCTCGCGCGGGCCATCCCGCAGGTGCATGCGGGGCGCTTCGATGCGGCGCAGTATCGTGCGCTGGCCGAAGGGGTCGAAGGGCAGGTCGCCTACATCGTGCAGAACTGCAAGCTGAAGCCTGAGGCGGACGAGGTGCTGCACGCGATCATCGGCAGGCTCGGCCAGGGCGTCGAGGTGATCGGCGGCCACGCCGCCGGAACGAAGCCGGAGGAGGGCGTCGTCCACCTCGCACAGACCCTCGACGACTACGCCGCGCACTTCGACCACCCGGGCTGGAAAGGGCTGGAGACCGGACACTGATTCGACAGCGGCAGCGGAGGAAGGCCTGGTGACGGATCTCCCGCGCGCATGATCGGCGAGCGCCCGAGCAGCGGGGCGGACGCGGGCGCGGACACGGGTGAGGTGCGCGAGCTCGCCCGCGCCCGCGCCGGCGACGTGGCCGCCTTCGGCGCGCTCGTCCGCCGCCATCAGGAGCGCGTGTTCCGCTTCCTCCACCGCATGCTCGATGCCCGCGAAGAGGCGATGGAGCTGACCCAGGACGTCTTCGTCAAGGCCTGGCAGGCCTTGCCCGACTGGCGCCCCGAGGCGGCGTTCTCCACCTGGCTGCTGCAGATCGCGCGCAATGCCGCGCTCGACCAGTTGCGGCGCCGGCAGCTCGTGCGCTTCGCGCCGCTGGAGGAAGGCCTCGAGGTCGCCGACGACGCTCCGGGACCGGAGGCCCGCTATGCCAGCCGACAACGCCAGGCGCAACTGGAGCGGGCGCTGCAGCGGCTTGCCGCGGAGCACCGCGAGATCCTGCTGCTGCGCGAGGTCGAGGGCCTGGCCTACGGCGAGCTGGCCAGCGTCCTCGGCATTGCCGAGGGCACGGTGAAATCCCGGCTCGCACGCGCACGCAGCGCCTTGCTCGAACACTTCGACCCGCACACCGGAGCCTCCCATGAATAGCTCTTGCCCCACAGGATCTTGTGCCCCCGGGCCGTGTCCTCCCGACGAGGCGCTGTCGGCGCTCGTGGATGCGGCCCTGCCCTCCGAGGCCGGCGCCGGACTGCTCGCGCACTGCGCGGGCTGCCCGCGCTGCACGCGCCGGCTCGCCGAATTGCGCGCCCTCGGCGACGCCTTCGCGGCCCTACCCGCGATCCGCCTCGAGGTCGATCTGGCCGCGCAGCTTGTCGACCGCCTGCAGGCGGGCGCCCCGGCGGCCGCGCGCAAGCGCGGGCAGGGCCCCTGGTGGGTGCGCTGGATGGATCGTATCCGTCCGCCGACGCCCTGGCGCTTCGCCTTCTCGCCGTTTGCCGGATCCATTGCGGCCGTCGGGCTCGGGTTGTGGCTGGGCGGGATGCTGATGGAGCTCGAGGAACCGGTGTCGCCGCCTGCGGCGAACACGACGCTGGCCGCCATGAGCGTGTTCGGTTCCGTCCCACCGGGAAATCTCTGTCCGCGGGCCGGGGCCTGCGGCGCAAGCGGGAACGCGCGATGAAAACCACCAAGCCTGGAATGGCGCTGCTGCTGTCGGTCGCGCTCAACGTCGGCGTGCTCGGTGCCGTGCTGCTGGATCGGCTCGGGCCGGGGGCGTCCTCGACATCGGCGCCGCCCCTCCATCGCATCCTGGAACTCGACGAGGCGCAGCGCGCGCGCTGGGACGCGGTCGAAGCGCCCTTCCTGCAGCAGTTCCACGCTGCCAGCGGCCAGTTGGAGGCGCATCGGCGGGCACTCGTCGAAGCCCTCTTCGCCGAGGCGATCGATCCGCTGCGCATCGAGACCGCGCGCGCGGCGATCGCCGAGCTGCAGCAGGACCAGCAGCGCCTGATCATCGAGCAGCTGATCGCCGAGCGCGAGATTCTCGACGCGCGCCAGCGCCAGCAGCTGCTCGGCCTGCTCCTTGCCCAGCCGCCGGCACGCACCACGGTCGAGGACCTGCACGCGCGCCCGACGCGCTAGCGCATCTCGAACGCCTCCTGGTGGAAGCTCGCGCCGCCCATGCCGAGGCCGCGCAAGCCCTTGCGCAGGCTGGTGGCGAGGCCGCGCGGCCCGCAGAACCAGATCTCCGGCGCCGCGCCCGCGCGCGGGCGGTCGCGCAGCGTCGCCGCGGTGAGGCGCTCGTTGCGGGCGCCGCTGATCACGTGCAGGCGCACCGCGGGCAGGTTTGCGCACAAGGCCTGGAGGCGGGCGACGAAGGGGTCGGTCGCATGCTCGCGCACGCTGTAGTAGAAATCGACGTCGGACGCCTGCTCCGGCCTCGCCTGCAGCGCCTCGAGCCAGGCGAGGAAGGGGGTCACGCCGATGCCGCCGGCGATCCAGATCTGCTCCCGCCCGTCCAGCGACTGCGGCAGATCGAAGCATCCATAGGGGCCTTCGACCTGCATGGGCCGACCCGGCTGCAGGCGCTGCGCGAGGCCGCGGGTGTAGTCACCCAGGGCCTTGATCTGGAAGCGCACCCGACGGTCGCCGCGGTCGGCGCCGGCGATCGTGAAGGGATGCGCGCCCTCCAGACGATCGAAGGTCGCGAAGGCGAACTGCCCCGGCCGGTGTCCGCGCCAGCCCTCGTCGAGCCGGCAGACCACCTCGGTGACGCCCGCGCCGGCGTCGCGGACCGACTCCACCACGCCGCCGACGCGGCGGTCCTGGCCGATGCGCCCGCCCAGCACCCGCACGCTGGCGACGCTGCCGGCGGCGATCAGGCCCGCCAGCAGCACGCCGACCGGTTGCGTCCAGTAGTCGAGCGGCGCGAGGAAGGCGGCATGGAAGGCGAGCGCCAGGTACAGGACCGGCATCCCCTTGTGAACGTAACGCCAGATCCGGAACGGGAAGCGCTTCCACAGCGTCAGCACCAGCATCGCCAGCAGCGCGTAGATCGCGAACTCGCCCAGCTCCTCGGCGACGTCGCGCATGGCTTCGAGCAGGCCGCCGCCGTGATCCTTGGGCAGGCGCCCCTCGCGCCCCCACAGCGTCTTGATGAGGTCGTCGGAGAGCTCGACCAGCCAGTGCAGCACCGCGAAGCCGACCGCGAGGATGCCGGCCCATTTGTGCACACGGTAGATGCGGTCCATGCCGCCGAAAAAACGCTCCAGCCGGGCCGGACGGGTGGCGAGCACCATCGCCAGCGACATCAGCGCGAAGGACCCCAGGCCGGTGAGCGTCAGCGCGTGCTCGCGCACCGCCCAGGGATTGCCCGGCGCGCTGGCGACGGCGCCCGTCGCCGACAGCATTTCCACGCCCCAGGCCAGGCCGACCAGGGCGATGAAGGCGGACAGAAAGCGTTTCATGATCCGGTCCCTCCTTCAGTCGTCCTCGAAGTAGCCCTTCGCGGCGTCGATGTGGCACGCGGTGCAGTTGGCCTTGCTGCCGACGTCCTTGCGGGTCCACTCGGAGCGCGGGACCTCGTCGTGCTCGCGCACCCACTTCGGCAGTTCGGTGATGCGCAGGGGGGCATCGCCGGGGCGCAGGCCGCGCAGCAGCTTGCCCGGCTGCCCGCGCGCGTCGCCGGCGTGATCGACGAGGTAGCGGGTGATCGCGGCGGTGGTGTCGGCATCGACGCTGGCGTCGTCGCCGAAATGATTCTCCAGTTCGCCCATCATGCGTGTCCACGACGCCGCGGGCAGCATCGACGCCGGAAACGCGATGTGGCAGCTCGCGCACTCCTGCACGGTGAGCGGGTCGGTGACCGGCGGATAGAAGTCGTCGTCGCCGGCCTGGGCGCGGCCGAGCAGCATGAGGGTCACGGCGATCGCGGCGGCACCGAGGGCGAGGGGGCGAAGGGCGGGGGTCTTCATGGCGGGTCTCCGGGGTGGCGCTTACTGGGTGCTCATCCAGGCGAGCCAGTCGCCCTTCTCGCGTGCGCTGCACTCGCGGCCGAGGACCTCGTTGCAGTTGCGCTTGAACCATTTTTCGACCTTCGCCGGGTCGCCGTAGCGTGTGGCCGACACCGACACCGCCATCGGCTCGATGGCCTTGCCGGTGCGAGTCTGGCCGGCTGCGCGCGCGTTCTCGCCATGGCAGGAGGTGCAGGCGGGCGTGTCGGGCTTGCCGAGGCCGTGGCGGGTGCGGTGCAGGGCTTCGCCGCGTGCGGCGGAAAAACCGGCGAAGGCGGGGTCGGTGGCGCGCGCCTCGGCGGCGTAGCGCTCCAGGAGGGCGGCGCTCGGGGCGGCGAGCGCCCCGGCACTGGCGGCGAGGCCGCACAGCAGCGCAAACGCGCGGAATTGGCTGTTCATGGTTCGTTCCTTGATCCGGGCTGAGGACTCGACCGGACGGGCATCGCGGATGCCAGTCGTCCGGAATCGCGAGCCCAGTGTGCAAGCGCGCCACTGAATCGAACCTGAACGGAGAAAGCGCGTGCGCCAAGGAGCGGCGGGGGCGGGCGCCGATGCGCCCGCGCGCTGCCCGCGCTCAGCGCATGTCGAAGAGTTCCTGGTGGAAGTCGGCCGCCGGCAGGCCCCGGGCGACGAAGCCCTCGCGCAGGGACTGGCCGAAGCCGCCCGGTCCGCAGAACCAGACGTCGGCTTCGGCCCATCCCGGCACGGTGTCGCAGATGCGCGCCACGTCGAGGCGGCCGTCGCGCGCGCTCACCAGCACGTGCAGCCTCACCCCCGCCGCCTGCGCATCGCGCTGCAGGCGGGCGATGAAGCCCTGGTCCGGTTCGGCCGTGCTGTAGAACAGATCGACCTCGCGCCCGTCGGGCTCCACCGCGAGCGCCTTCATGCGGGCGATGAAGGGGGTGATGCCGATGCCGCCGCCGACCCAGATCTGGCGGCGCTTGCCGCTGGCGCTGCCGCTGGCGAAATCGAAGCGGCCATAGGGGCCTTCGACGGTCACGAGGTCGCCGACGCGGAGCAGTTCGGGCAGGCGCGCGGTGTAGTCGCCGATGCCCTTGATCAGGAAGAACAGGCGGCCGTCCTCCTTCCAGCCCGAGGAGATGGTGAAGGGATGCGCGCCTTCGTCCCTGGAGAAGGTCACGAAGGCGAACTGGCCAGCCTCGTGCCCCGGCCAGCGGTCCTTGAAGCGGATCGCCACCTTGAGCACGCGGTTGTCGGGGAAGGGCACCAGCTCCTCGATCTCGCCGACCGCCTTGCGCCGGTGGCCGACACGGCCGGACAGGGACACCACGGCGGCGACGCTGCCGCCGGCCATCAGCACGGCGAGCACGATGCCCATCGGCTGCGTCCAGTAGGCGAACGGCGTCAGCAGCACCGAGTGGAAGACCAGCGCCAGGTAGGCGAGGGCCAGCAGGCGGTGGGTCTTGAAGAACAGCCGGTACGGAAAGCGCTTGGCGAGCGCGATCACGATCAGCACCACCGCCGCGTAGAAGGCCCACTCGCCGACCGATTCCGCCAGGCCGCGCTGTGCGCGGAAGAAGCTCTCGACCGGGTCGGTGAGCGGCGGCTTCGGCCCCCGCTCGGGCTTGACCAGCCAGCCCCAGCCCACCGCCCACTTGGTGCCCTGCGCCCACAGCCAGTGGATGACCGAGAACACCAGGCCGGTGATGCCCAGCCACTTGTGCAGGCGATAGGTCTTGTCCAGCCCGTCGAGCAGCGGCTCGACCCGCACCGGGCGCAGCGCCAGGATCATCCCCACGCTCATGACGCCGATGCCGATCACGCCCGTGTAGTTGATCGCCACCGTGCGCAGGGCGAAGTATTCGTAGCCGGCAGGCAGCAGCGGATCGGCCATCCACCACAGCAGGCTGAGCAGCAGCAGGAGTCCCGCGTACGCAAATCGGATGTTCTTCATCGTGCTCTCCCTCGGATCGCATTTCGGCGCCCGCGGCAAGGCGCGGCCCGCACGCCGCGTGGAGCGCCACCTGCGTCGAGTATCCGCGAAAAGCCAGCGGCCCGCCTTGTCGCCGCGCAAGGCCGCCGCGCACCGAATGGCGACGCCGTTCTGGGGCTGGCCGTTCAGGTCCGGTTAAGGATCGCGGCCCCATGCTGCGGGTTGTCCCGACCACGGAGCCTTTCCAATGATGACCAAGAGCTTGATTTCGACGCTGCTGCTGGCGCTTGCCGCCGGGATCGCCACCCACGCCCGCGCCGCCGGGGACGAACCGACGGCGCTGTCGCCGCAGGCCTGCCAGGCGCTGCAACAGGAACTCGATGCCATGGCGGCCCACGTGCGCGCGGCGCGCGCGAGCGGCGCCGCACAGGCGGACGCACCCTACCCGGCGCTGGCGCAGGCGCTGGAGGCCCACCTCGATGCCTTGAAGGCCGGCCTGCCGACGCCGGCGACACAGCGCGCGCAGGCTGGCGAGTTGTTGAGCGACATGCGCGACGCCCTGGTCCTGGTGCGCGGCGCCACCCACCTCGAAGCCCGCCTGCTCGCGGTGCAGCGCCTCGAGGACGATCGACGGCTCTACAATCGCCTCCTGGAGACCCTGGGGTGCTCCGCCACCCGACCCACCGCCCTGTGACCCGATGACCTCCATCACGCCGCGCCAGGCCCTGCTGCTCTCGCTCGCCGCAGCGCTCGGCACCATCGCAATGAAGACCGGCGCCTGGTGGCTGACCGGCTCGATCGGCTACCTGTCCGACGCGCTCGAGTCGGTGGTCAATCTGGCCGGCGCGGGTTTTGCGCTGTGGATGGTGTCCTACGCGCAGCGCCCGGCGGACGAGGATCACCAGTACGGCCATGGCAAGGCCGAATACTTCTCGGCCGCGTTCGAGGGCGGGCTGATCTTCATCGCCGCGCTGATCATCCTGCTCACCGCCGGGGAACGCCTGCTCCATCCGCAGCCGATCGGCGCGCTGGGGCTCGGCACCTTGCTGTCGGTCGGCGCGAGCCTGATCAACTTCCTGGTCGCGCGCGTGCTGCTGCAGGTCGGCCGCGCGCACCGCTCGCTCGCCCTCGAGGCCGACGCGCGCCACCTGATGGCCGATGTGTGGACCACCGCGGGCGTGGTGTGCGGCGTCGGCCTGGCGGGCGCCACCGGCTGGAGCTGGCTCGACCCGGTGGTCGCCGGTGCGGTCGCGCTCAACATCCTGCGCGAGGGCTGGGAGCTGATGCGGCGCTCGATCGACGGCCTCATGGACCGCGCGCTGTCCGAGACCGAGGTGGCCGCGATCGAACGTACCCTGGCCGAGGCCTCGCCGCCGGGCTGCTTCCACGGCAGGCTCGCCACGCGGGCCGCGGGTGCGCTGCACTTCGCCCACGTCGAGCTGTGCGTTCCCGGGGAGTGGACCGTCGCCGAGGCCCACGCGGTGGCCGATGCACTCGAGGGCATCGTGCTCGAGCGCACCGGCACCCGCCTCTCGACCCACCTCGAGCCCCTCCCGCCGAACCTCCCGCAGGGCGCGGGCGTGGACTTGGGCCGCGTGCCCGACGAAGGGCCATAGACGAACGAGACCCCATCCCGCCGATGCACCTGCTCATCATCGAAGACGACCGCACGATCGCCGAGAACCTCTACGAGTACCTCGAGGCGCGCGGCCACCAGTGCGACTATGCCGGCTCGATCGCGGCGGCTGCGGCCTTGCTCGCGTGCACCGCGTTCGACGCCCTGGTGCTCGACCGCAACCTGCCCGACGGCGACGGGCTCGCGCTCGCACGCCGGCTGCGTGCCGAGGGACGTGCGATGCCGATCCTGGTGCTGACTGCGCGCGACGCGCTCGAAGACAAGCTGCTCGGCTTCGAGGCGGGCGGCGACGACTACCTGGTCAAGCCGTTCGCGCTGCAGGAGCTCGAGGTCCGCCTGCTGGCACTGGCGCGGCGCAGTGCCGTGCGGCCGGCCGACCCGGTGTTGCGCCACGGCGCGCTGGAGTTCAGGGCCGCGACCCAGGAGCTGCGCCTGCAGGGCCGTCTTCTCGCCCTGCCGCCGAAGCCCTTGCGCCTGGTCGCCGAACTGCTTGCCCAGCCCGAGCGCGTGTTCTCGCGCCGCGAGCTCGAGATCGCGGTATGGGGGCACGAGCAGGACAGCAGCGACAACCTGCGCAGTGTGCTGCACACCCTGCGGCGCACCCTCGGCGACGACGCATCCACCCAGGTGGTGAATGTCCATGGCCTCGGCTACAAGCTCGTCAGCCGCTGACTGCGGCGCGCGCCGCGGCGGCCGGCGTTGGCTGCCGGACGGCATGCGGATCCGCATCGCGGTGTCGGTCACGGCCGTGCTGGTCGTGCTCATCGTGGCGCAGTCGCTCGCCCTGGTGCGGCTCAACGAGGAGATGGAGGAGGAGTTCATCGACGGCACACTCGAGGAGCAGCTGCACTACAGCATCGAGCATAGCCGCCGCCTCGGTACCCTGATCGGGCCGCAGACTCCGAACATGACGCTCTACCGCTTCGCGCCGGGTGCGCTGCCACCGCAAGGGCTGAGCCCCGCGCTGGCCGGACTCGCGGTGGGCAATCACGAGGAATGGTCCGCCGGGCGTGAGCTGCACGTTGCAGTGCGAGAGGCCGATGGCCAGCGCTACGTGCTCGTGTACGACGAATCCGAGCATCGCAAGCGCGAGTCGGCCGTGGTCGCCACGGTCGTGATCGGCGGCCTGGTGCTGAGCGCCTTGTCCTTTCTCCTCGTCTACGCCATCGCCGCACGGCTCACGCGCGGGCTGGAGACGCTGGCCGAGCGCGTCGAGGAGGGGGGCGACGGCACGCCCTTCGCCGAGGACGGACTCGAGGCCGAGCTCCGCGTGGTGGCGCGTGCGCTGGACAGGGCCGAGGCGCGCCAGGCCGCCGTGCTGGCGCGCGAGCGCGATTTCAACGCCAATCTGTCGCACGAGCTGCGCACCCCGCTCGCCGGTATCCGAAGCGATGCCGAGATGCTGCTGAACGATCCGGTCCTGTCCGACAAGGCCCGCCGCCGTGCCGAGCGCATCATCGCCACCACCGACCGCACCACCACGCTCGCCCAAAGCCTGCTGCTGCTCGCCCGCGAGGCGCGGCCGCAGGTGCTCGAACCGATCGACCTGAGCGCGGCGGTGCGC
>WBZL01003060.1_pt1 | contig 15647 bp, 14 predicted proteins | sample 5204291 | NCBI WGS metagenome assembly WBZL01 (sample SAMN12344345, study PRJNA552823) | activated sludge metagenome | biome: Activated sludge suspended growth; feature: Nitrification reactor; material: Wastewater; isolation source: activated sludge from nitrification reactor of wastewater...
ATTTTCTAAAACGTTCAGGTAACCACCGGAAGCAGGCACGTTAAAGGCCTTTTCGGAAAAACAAACGGTCTTTAGTAGACGTTTGATTGACTCATGCAACATGGCAACATAGCGCCCACTCTCAGGTTTACCGATTCGTTTCAAGAAGCCTTTCGAGGAACCAAGGTAGATTTTTTCAGGATATTTTTTATTCCGTCCCGCCCCAGCTAATTCCTCCGCGTATTCCAAGATTCCCAGCCAGACATCTCGATCAAAGGTACCCAGCAAACCAAGCTCAGGATCGTGACGAACTTCCCATGTTGCCGTAAAAGACTTTCCGCCAGCCTCTACCGTGTAGTGTTGTTTGATATCTCGGAACCGATCAGCCCTTTTGTCTGCTGCTGCAAACAGTGCCAATCGACAAAAATTGAAGTCATCACGAACAGGTTGCCATGTTTGGATTTCCTGTGCGGGCTGTTGCTCGAAAAGGTTGAGCTGATGCTGATTAGACTTGGTTATTTTCATTGCAGATCTACTAGCTCGTCCATCGGTTTTGCTACTTGCGCTCGCCAGATCGACCCGCTAAACTGCTCGCTAACTACAATGAGTGCCTGTTGGGGTTGCGCCTGGCAGGCGCTTCTTTTTGACTGTTTAATCTTAGCTGTCCGCAATAACATGATCAATTGATCTGCCTCTATATGCGGTGGCACCGATTACCATATCAACCACATATGCACGCCTTTACACGTCAGCGGCAGCCACGCATAATGCACTTGTTCACACTAAAGAGGGCTGGCATTTATGGGCGATCTTGCCCTTGATACAACAACCGATCCCTTGGCAATTGAGGGGTTTGAGCATGTTTTGGAATCAGACGACGTGACAGTGTCTGACAGCCCTCAAACCACTAGGACAATGTCGGACACTGTCGGACAAGTCGTCGGCGAAAAGGTATCAATAACCGAAGCTGCGATCCGTTTGGGCGTTTCTGAAAGAACCATTCAGAGGCGAATTACACGAGGGCAGTTGTTAACTGAAAAGGACGCCGCCGGACGGGTATATGTCGTGGTGCGTCCGACGCAGTCGGACACAGTGTCAGTCAGCGTCGGTCAATCATCCAGCATTGACGGTCAGCAGTCAGACACTGTCGGACACAACGAGAGCAAGTCCGATCAAGACCAGCTTTGGGAAATGGTGCGGACGCAAGCCACAAAAATAGAAGCATTGACAGCGCGGAATGGCTGGCTGGAATCTCAGTTGCATGAGCGCCAGGAAGACATCAAAGAGCTGAAACTCCTGACGGACAGGCAGTCTAAGCATGGCTGGTGGTCTCGCTTCAGCTCCTGGTTCATGACCGGCCGATAACCGCTTTTATGTCTTACTGAAATCCCAAAAGCCTTGTCAGGGTTAGATTTTTGATGAGTCAATGCGAAAGGGAGTTTTGTTAAATAGTAAACCGGTCTATTATTAAGCCGTTCAAAAAAAGGCGGCATCGATCCAGCCTTTTGGTCTTATGATGAGCGTTATGTGTCACTCAATTCAGGCGGAAAGTAGATGCAAACAAAAAAGGGATGTTTTCTTGTTCTTTCTTTGATGTTTTTTGGTTTTCTAAATTCTGCAAATGCTACAGAGATTCCTTCAGATGCTCGTCGTTTGGCTTTTCCGGAAGGTGCCCGATATGCAGCTGATTATCCGGAATTGAAAAAACTCTATCAAGATGAGGTAGTAATTGCTGCATTCGAACGGGCCGAGTCTGACACAGAAGAATTTTTGAAATCGCTTGCATCAACATCTGTAGCACACACACATTCCCCAGAGTGGATTTCACATTGTCAGAAAGCTGTTATTCAAGCCAAAGCTAATCAGTGGAAGAATGTGCAGGAAGAATTGAGTTTGGCCCTTGGAGAACAAAGAGATTTACCCGACTGGATTCTTCTCAAAGCGCTAGCTGACAAGAAAGTAGGGCAGCTTGACACGTCCGTATCTGATCTGGAGTATTTATGCAAAATACGGAAAGAGAGAAAGGACGGCTACAAGACCTTTTGGGAGATTCGAAATCATCAGCCCGATGCATATTGGTCTTCTAGTTGGTTCATCAATTCTTTTGAGAAAAAGGCAAACCGGGACCATAACTAGTGAAGTTATGATCCCGGCGAGAGTTCAGCTAAAGCTCAATCAAGAATGAGCTTTAGTGGATCGTTACCCAGCCTCCTGGCATTGCTCCCTGACACGGTGGGACTGCCACAGCGGCTCCTGTCGTGTACTCAGTTTGTGCCCAACTTGCGGGGCCTGCGGTGCATGCGAAATAGCCGTTTGTGACCATCTGAGAATAGATTGCGACCACGGGCGTCGTAACCACATCTGTTTTCGCGCGAATTGCGAAAGCTTCCGCGTGCCACTCGCGCCAACCAGCAAGACGATTCACACCTGGGTTATATCCCAGAGTTCCAGCAGCGGCCTGATACTTCGGAGGGGCCGATGCCTGTCCATAAACAGTGGGATCGCGCAAGATTTCTGAAGTCTTTTTGCCAGCCCATTTTGGAACTATGACATTGCCGTTGCAAAACTGCGCGTTTCCTGAGGAAGGGTCTTGCACACCAATAAGCGGTCCCGTATAGCCATTCAGCGCTACCGTGCCGCATGGGTTTCTGACTGTACCTGGGAACGCAACATAATCGAGCGTTAGCCAATCGTGCTGCATAGCGAGGTCGTAAGAAGCCAGCGAAGACTGCTGCGTCGGTCTCCAGTCAAAAGCGTGTCCAAGTTCGTGCGTGGTCGTGTAGGCAGCTTCACCTGAGTTAGCGAAGAAGGTGCCCAACACAATCGTGTACCACATTGTGGAATTCGGATACGTCCCCGCGACTGTACCTACGAGTGACGGATTCGGTTCGCCAGCGGCAGTAAACGCGGCGGTGTAAGCAGCCGCGTCAGTAAAGAGAAAGACCTGTGCCCTTATCCGGCTGAATTCACTTTTGATGTTAGTGACTTCTTGGGCCGGAGCGCCCAAGCGTCCCAATCCATTCAGCTTGATCTGGACTTCCTGTGCAATCGCAGTAGACGGGTTCGTGCAATTGAACACGTTGCCGTTCGGGAACTGGCCGCCAGTAGCCGCGAACAGCTTCCGGCACTTTGTAGTCATCAGTAGTGTCGGATCGACTGATGGTGCCGCAGAGCAGGCTGCTGGCAGGGCTGTATTGTCCAGGAATCCCTGATTGGGGATATTCTGGACGAACCATCTGGAGCACGCAAAGTTAGTATTCCCAGCAAAGTAGATGTCCTGCGTTTTGCCTGAGCCGATGTTGTCGGCTGCACCATTAGTGGCCCTTGCGGCATAGATCTCGGCGAAGAATCCGGCATAGTATCCAGCTGCGGCAGTGCCTGGACCACCAGCTGGGACGGCTGGGTAAATATGCGGCCATGCTTTGTTTAGCACAGCACGATTATTCAAGCCCGCGTATGTGGCTGAAAGTGCAGGTCCGTTTCCGTTTGTTCCGTTACAGATGTAGACTCCATCTTTGTCGGAATAGCCGCTGAAAAAGCCGTTATTGCAGGGTTGGAGGGCGTTTATCCCTTGATAGTCTCGATCTACCATTTTCTCAAACATGGCACGGAAACCGGCGCCGGTGTCAGACAGACGGTAATTCACCGGAGGCTGTATGCCGCCGTTCTTGATGAATCCTTGCAAGTAATCCGCACCCCTAGCGGCTCCTGTTGCGGTGCCGTTTCGGATTGCATTCGTAAATGTCCGACCTACTTTGTTGGTTTTGAAAACAGCAACATAGACCGGCACCTTGTTTGCGTCGAAATGAACGACGCTGAATGCGTAATCGTCGGCGTCAAGAGCCGGGGTGAAGGGAACTAGCGTTAGTCCGAGCGAGGCAGCAGAATCAATGTAATCCTGCGGATTCGCGAAGAGAAAGAAGCGAGTACCATTGAGAGGTCTGGCGCTTGCGTCAGGCAGATTGCCATTGTTCGCTCTCTTATGCTCTTGTTTCGTTTGACCGGTCAGCTGGTTCACCAGCGTACTCATCTGCTGACCTTCGGCCGCAGTAATGGAACCGCAACGCATGCTCCATTGTCCGTAGGGATACTGCGTTTGACCTGGATCGGTGGCTGTACAGGCCACAACCGCTGCTTGCGCTGGTTGTGGAAACGCACCGAAGAGTCCGACGCCGAGAATCATCGCGCCAAGCGCGAGGAAAGTTCGTCTTAAGTTCATATCTTTTCCTTTTGGGAAGTTGTTGGTTGCACCGATTCGACCGGGAAAAAGCAGACGACACGAAATATAGACAGCGCGTGCTGCTGGTTTTCGTGTCTGTTTCAGTGCTTGGGATGCTGGCTGAGCCTGGGTTTCTGCTTTTGCTGGTCGGTTGAAAAGGTGGACCTTGAACCTAACAAACCGGCTGGTCGGAAATCCCCAAATGTAAGCTGGGTGCAATCTTCTTTACTGTCTGTAACTCAAGAAACAATCGTTACAGCCCGACCAGCAAACAAGACAAAGCATGACGAGCCTTGAGAAATCAGGAATCTAAACGCAATCGAAATCTTAGCGCTAGCGTGCTTCCATGATCGCCAGTTAAGATACAAGTTTGCAGAGCCAGTCTAGCTGGTTGTTCCAAGGCGACCCGTTGATCATTGTTTGCGCGATCACACCTTTTGGTGAATTCAAGAGGCACAAAAGGAGGCGTGTTGAGAGGTTTTGCCGGCCACAGTTTCGAGAGCTGAACTGGCCACACAAAAGCCCCGAGTGTCACATACTCGATAAACTGTTTCAACTGACATCTTTAGATACGAAGCCCCGAAAGCTCGTCACCGATGTGCTTTCAGGGCTTTGCCGATTCGATTCTTGGAACCCCAGTTATACCACCCGGCTTGTCAGTTATTGTCAAACCAAATTTGGGGTGGCTGTTCCGGGTTGATTTCAGGAGCATTAGAGGGGGCTGTGAGGCGATTGGCCGAGTGAGTGGAATCAGTTTGGTATGGTTGGAGGGCACTATCTGTAGTGTGGCGTTACAGGTAACGCTTGGCAGGCTGAGCGAGGTCTGATGAAACTACCGGTAGCGTAACGTGAAGAATTCAAGCGCAAATTTGGCCGGTACTTCAGCCTGCTGCACCTCTAAAAGCGGCGTACAGAGCCATTCTGGAATGAATACAACATAAAGTATATTCTCGGACGCATTAAATCCAGTATTCAAGCGTCGGCCTTCAATACGTGTCAAGCTCAATTACCGTATACTGCCAAGAATTCAGCCCTTTGGTTGCAAAGTTTTGATCCCGTTCTGTGGAGTGCTTTGGAAATTGCCATGAAAAAAGAAGAGTTGATGAGTCTATTAGACTCACAAATTTCCCAGCTAGCAAAAATTGCGACAACCTCTATCGATCCATGTTTGATCGCACAATATATTGCCATCAGCGATCAACGAGTAAAGGATAAGGTTGCAGAAAAACTTTCGAATGACTACGTATTCAAGGGCGCGTACTGCAAGTCTTCAGAGGTTAGTATACCCGAGCAAATATCGGTGATTTTCGAGTTTGATTGCCCTTCTTCAGTATTTTGCTTGATTCCGGGCACATTTCTGGTGATTGTAGATCTACCAAGTTCCTCGGTTACTCAGATTCAAGATCCTTATTTGGGAAAATTTGAGTGTGCACCAAGACCAGAACGAGGCCGAATGAGAATTATGGCTAACACAATGTGTGGAACATGTGGGAGAAATTGTTGCCCAAACTGCACTTCTGGTGGCAACTGGCAAAATTGTGCACAAACCAGATTTACTAACTGTTCTGTGTGCGGGTGTAGGTCTAACGGACATTACAGCGGCTAAAACGCGAAAATAAACGTTATTTTGCACGGCTTCTACCAGGCTCAGGGGATCGGCTCAATTTTTCCGGTAGCAGAAGCTTCGCTATTCCCGCGCCTAAAATACGAACGTTTATCTGACTGTCCTACGCTGACCGCATCACATCTGCCGACACTTCCTCTGGCTCCGGCGGAAGTGTCCAAAGTGTCGGAGTTTCCTCTAAATCCATTTCTTCGCTGTCTATAATCAGCGTCCACAAAACTTCGTCCGGAAAATCGTTCATTCGCAAAGTCACTAATTTGTCTTTGAAGCGCGTTTGAAAAAAAGGACCTGAAGTTTCTTCCCATTGAATTTTTGCATTTACGATTTCCTGAAAAATCTGTTTCATGGCTCTTGCTGTTCCTTTTGTGCTCTTAAATGCTCAATTTCTTGATTTACCTCAGGGTTCGTGCGCTTTGATGCAGCAATTGCTTTTTCATAGTCGCCGCTGTATTTTGCCAAAATCTCTTCACGACTTTTCAACGGGTAATGGCGGTCTAGTTTCTTTGCCTCAAGTCTGTCTTTCATTAGGTCTCTAGCTTGACGTTTTGCTTGATTCCGAAGATCCGTCGTTACTTCAAAGATCTCTTTCGAAGATTTCCCAGACTGGCGCATTTCTTGCTCTACTGCTTCGATTTGAGCAACTTGCGTGTTGTACCAATCACGAGCCTCTATGTTACTCAAAGAACCTGGCTTTGGCTCTACATTCATCTCAAAAGCTTCCCGGTTTGCAATCTCGCTCGATTGTACTCCTTTCGCTTCGCTAATACTTTCAGCCTCAACGGCAGCCAACTCTTCTACACGTTTTTCAATTCCAAGCGCCTTGAGCTCGGCCTCAGACATTCCCTCTAAACCCATTTGCTCAATTGTCTCAGGATTGATAGGCTCTTTTCCACCTTCAAAGAAAAACATCGGCAAAAGCATACCGGCCATCTTTGCCCGTTCATCGGTCGTCAGGGGCTTATCTATTTCGTCTATTGCTGCGCCAGCAATCCCTTGGACATCGTTATTCAGTTGCTCAGGACTCTGCGCAAAATGTCCTGGGCTATCCGACAGCCATTGTCCGATCTTCTGAAAGTCGCTGTTTATTGCATTCGGCTGCGCTAGATGATTTTCTATCTGTCTCACTGCAGCTGCAGCGTTCTCTAAAACGGCTTCGGCATATTTGCCTAGAACCTCTTCGGTCACCGCTTCCGACACTTCCGGCACATTTGTAATTTGCACATTTGCCTTCACAGAAGAATCAAACGGCGGTCGCTGCATTGTCGGCGATAATTCAGGAATTGGGTCTACAGCTTGTTTTGCCGCGTGTTCATGTATTTTTGTTTTGCCGGCGACGCCGGCGCCGGCATCGTCTTTTTTCTCTTCTGCCGAATCAAAGAAACCGAATCTGTTAGCCTGAATCTGAGCCACTCGCGCCTTATACTCCGCCACCGTCTCGTGGTCATTCATCGCGATCATGTCCGGTTCTGACAAGGTTTTGTCATTGGCGTGGCTGACTGCATGCGCCTCTCCGTGCACTTCCTGATTGGCCTGTCCGCCAATGACACCAGACACAGCGGCTTTCTCCGGCGTTTTTTCAACGCTCTTCTGCTCCGCCTGGTCGATTGTTTTTTGCGCTTCAGTCACATCCTGGGGCCTCAAAACTTTCGGCACTTTTCCAGTATACGCCTGGCTTACTTCCCTTCGGTTTTAATCAACTGCGCCATAAGACCGCCGTGTCCGACTGTCATGGCGGCTGAGTAACCTTCGGTTGCCTTGTTTCCGGCTCTCCACACAAGCTCTGTGCCGTCGATTATCGCCTCGTATTTCCACTGGTCTTTGTCCCAGGGAGCTGCATTTTTGTAATTCGGATCGTGCCTGAGCCACCACCACATAGCGAATTCTTCGCGCTTCTTGTAAGGGATATACGTATCTGTGAGATTGTCCAGGCGCTCACCTTTTCCAAAGGCCCAGCTTTGAAGATCCAGGGAGAATGCCGCTTTCACATTATTGCAGACTTTTCCATATCCAGATTTGAACTTTCTCGGTCCCGTAGGAAACCAGTCTTTGCTAGGTTTTTTGTCTTGCTCATCGGCGAGCTCGACAATCGTTTTGAAAAAAGTCGGGCTCCGTTTTTCCGCACCAGTATCGCCAGGAACGGCAGTAGATGTGTCTGCCAGAGCCGGAAGACCGACAAGAATACATAGAGCTGCAGCTGTTACTTCTTGTGCTTGTTTCTTCACTACATACCTCCTGGTGTTTGTGGTCCCAGCTGCGCACAAGTCCTGATGCGCTTGTTTATCATCTTGATGATGTTTTTGTTCAGATATCCGCCTGGTGGAATCTCGTAAATGTGCCATCGGTAAACAATCAGAGTCCCGTTTTCCTGTGCCTGGAAATCGATGTAGCAAGTTAATTGGCGGATCACATCTCGCACGCCAGGAATTTGCTCAGTGTATTGGACGAACGTCGTCATTCGCAGAATGTCAGGGTCGGCTTTCAGACTCACTCCCAGGTGTCCGACGTTGGGCGTCAGGTCTCTAGCCATTTGCAACCAGAGGTCATCAACAGAAAATTGAGAATAGAAGCTGCCTTCTTGCGCTTCCATCGCTTGGTCGTCTTTGCGCTGCTCTTGAAACTCATTTACTTTCTTGCCTGCTTCATCAGCCACTTTCTTGGCGGCATCTTTGCCAAGGTCAAAGAGCTTCTTTCCAAAGCTAAGCGCCTTCTTTTTTGTTTCCTCGTCCATTTTCGCCCCTAAATGTCCGTATGGTCTATTTCTGGCTGTTGTTCTTCTTCGCCTGCTGCTTCTTCCGTCTCGTCTGCCTCATCTGCCTCTTCTGCCTCAATGTACTGCTGTATTTCGGCTTCAATCTCTGCCGGGTACGCTTGCTTTTGGATTTCTTCTTTTGTGCTTTCTTCAGATAAAGGCGATTCTCTCATCTCTTCTCGCCTTTTTCTCTCTCCGTGGATCTGCCAGTCCTGGACGTCTTGCAGCCCCTTGCAATCCTTCACCAGCCTGTCATCTATTTCCACTTTCGGCTTAACTACTCCCGGTATGTTCATTGCATTTAAGTAGTCTCGCCAGGTGAAACGCTCCATCAACATCGGTGAGGTTCTGGGTGTGAATACAAGCATTTTGCTGTCCGGCAGTGACATCACTTCACTTGGATCTATCAGCGGCCTGCCGCTTTCTTTCTCTTGTATTTGTCCAGTGCTGGATACTTTGCGCTCATAGACTGTGCTTTGCCCTGCCATCTTGCTTATTCTCTCAGCCACATCAATCGTCCTGGGCCTGAAGAAAATTCTGCATCCAAGTTGCCCAAACATGATGGTTGCGTCTTCTCGCCCATACACGCGCTCTAATTGCATGGCGTCCTGAATCCCTAACATCACTCCGATTTTCTTGTGCCGAATTATTCCAAGCCGCTCAGCAATGCCCGGTATCATGCCGAAATTTGTGAATTCATCCAGACTCAAAAACAGCGGATGCTCAAAATGTTGTTCTTCTGCATATTGAAGAACATAGTTGAAGATGAGTGCTGCAACTGGCTTCAGTTGTGATTTTCTTGCAGGCACTGCCAGATAGAAAGTAAATTTCTCTTTTGCCAGTGAATCCAGGTCAATTGTTGTTTTGCTGGTCAGTGCCACGACTCTCGGATTCACCCAGAGCGCCAGGCGCTGCATCAGACTGGCAAAGACTCCATACCTGAAGCCTTCTCGGCTTGTCTTGTGAAAACCGCCATACTCTCCCCTTACTTCCTCCACAGGGCTTTTCAGCATCTGAGCGACAAGATCGTCAGGTCCTTCTCTGAGAAGTCCTCTGATGAATCCAAGGTCTCTTCCAAGTGCTGCCGCATGTGCAATGAACATTGTGAGCAAGTTTGTTTCGGCTTTCGGCCAGACATCATCACCGTAATTGTTTTTACTTGTGGTGTTTTCAACAATCAGCTTTGCCAGATTCTGAGCGTCTGAATAACTTTTCACTGCATCCACTGGATTGATGCAATCGGATGCCAGGTCGTCCGGATTGAAGTAATAAATCTTCTGCCTGCCAGCCAGTGACCGGTAGCCGGATGTCTTCGCATACAGGTCTGGCGGTTCGTTTCCGGCTGTCGCCTCCGTCACGATTGCACTTGAATCGAGTCGGTCAATCAAGTTCGGAATAAAGATGCTCGTTGTTTTGCCTGAACCGGTCGGCCCACAGACAAGCGCATGCATAGCTGAATCTTCAGGCGTCAGAGTTACATAGTTGTCGTCCTCACCCGGGCTGATTATCATCCGGCGGTGGTCTTCTCCACCTCCCCAATACCCGGCGTCAATGATGTCCTGATGCGTTGCCCATTTCGCCGAACCGTAGCGATTGGACTTCGGCTGATTTTTGTTTGCCAGAATCAATTGTGCTGCCGAGTCGAGCACATTGTCCATAATCGTGTCGCGTTCTTTATTGCAATCAACGGTCGTATTCCAGCTGTTTTTCTGCTCTTTTACTTCCAGCTTGAGAAGCGTCCCTTCACCGTTTTGCGACCAGTTGAACTTGACGAAAAATTCAAAAGTAAAGGATCTTCCCTTTGTTGTCCGCGAGGCAGTTATCTGCAAAAGCCGGTCATTTACGGACACAGAGCGATATCCCAAACCACCTAGAACCACCACAAGAAGCTCTGCCATGTCATTGCAGCTAATAGGCAGTTCTATTGCTACCGGCTCAGATGCCATATCTAGCCCAACCCTCTGTCAAATCCGTCGTCTATTTCCTTCTCTTGCTCTATCTTCGTCTGGTCGCCGGATGCTTCTGCATGTACTTGATCGATCGCTAAATCTTGGCCCGCCCGATCAGCTATGAGATTGCCGCTTCCTGTGGCGGGTTTGCCTGCGTCCTTTTCTTGCTCTAGCTCTTTCTCTGGAGACTTCCAATTCTCTCCTAAAAGCGCGTCGAAATCTCGCCACTTGTCGCCTTTCGGTTCTACTGGCTTCAGGTCCTGGTCAAACTGCTTCAGCTCTTCCAGCTGCCTCTCAAAGTCCTCTTTTCTGTCTGGAAATTGCTCCATGAGGTCTTTCAGCCGCTGCTCTGCCATTGCGTCTGTGTAGGCTCTGTGCTCCGGAGATAGCCGCCCTTGCTGCTCCCTCATCCATTGTTTGTAGCCCTTGCCGAAATCGCCGCCTCTCTCCATTTCTTTGAAGGCACGCTTCAGGTCTTTGTCGAGCTTCTTAAATTCGCGGTCGTCTTCAAACGGATCGCGCTCTTTCTCTTTTCTCTTCTCTTTCTTGTCCCACTTCGCCCGCGCCTTGCGGTCGTAGTGGTCGTCTCCATAATTCTCTTTAGTCCAGATCCATTGCGAAAGTTTTTCATACTGCTCATCAGGCAACCGCTCAACTTCATGCGCATTCAGCTTTTCAGCAATTTCTTTGAGGTCTTCCAGTTTTGAGAATTTGCTGTATGTCTCGCCGCCGCGCTCGAATTTTTCGGACTCAGGCAAATGATCAATCGCTCTCTCTTTCTCCCACGCTTGAGCTTTGTACGGCTTCTGCTCTCTCTCCGGCTCTTTCCTCTCCTGATTCAAATCTCGTATAAGCTTCTCAAATATGTTGTCGCCGCGGTCTCGCTCAAACCCTTTGTCCATTTGCCGGTCGATGTCTCTCGGCAAATATCGTTCCAAGAAGTGATGCCGCTCTAAGTACCTGTCACCGGCATCTCGCATGTTCTTGTAGTCATCTTTGTCAAACAGAACCTCTCTGCCGTTCTTGTCTTTTCCGAAGACAATCACATGCGCATGATCGTGATCGGTGTTCTTGTGTATGACCGCCCGCCAGTCGAGATCCAGCCCTTTCTCTCTGCCGACACTTTCCAGAACATCACGAGTGTACCGCTGCATGTCTATGTTCTGAAGCCCAGGCGAAAGTATGAGCTTGTGTACTACCACCTTCGCCCGCTCGCTGCTATCAATGTCTTGCTTCACTTCCCGGCCTTGTATGCCTTCTTTGTCCGGGCTGAAAAACTCGCGCGGCTCTCTGCCTTCCCTGTCGTCACCGCGTCTGTGCTGAATGTAATTGACGTGCGCTTTTGCCCGCGCCTTGCCTCTCGCTCCTTTGATGTAGCTGTGCTTAGCTACTGATCGCATCTTGCATAATCTCCGTAGCTTCTGGATCTCCGTCCTTCCGCTTCTTCTTGAGTCTCTCTAATGCCTGTTTTCTGGCTTTGGTCCAGAGGTCTCCCCGGTCTTCTTTTGAGGCCCTCTCAAAAAAAACCTGCTGCACTGTGCCAATGTCTATCAGGGTTCTGACAACCAGCTTCACTATCCGCTCAGTGTCTTTCTTCCTTTCCAGGTGCATTGCCTCAAGTATTGCCGCCAGTCGGTCGCGTGCCTCGTCGGCTTGCTCCTGAGCGTTCTTGTCTATGTACCGGAGTATTGCCGCCCTGGCTACTTCCGTTCGGTTCTTCTTTTCCAGGCGGCATAGCTCACTGAATTTGATGTAGTCGCCGGCCGATAGCTTGATCTCTATCGACGGTGTCCGCTTCGCTGGTCCCTTGCCTCGTTTTACTCGTCCGGTGGTGTTTTGCTCTTCCATATTATATTTCCGTCATTTGCCCGGTGCACTTGTAAATTTTGCTCACTCGTCCGCTACTTATATTCCCATCTCCATTGACTTTTCTAACAACTCGACCGGAGGTCTATATCCTGCATTACTACGTAACGGCGCTGCGCGGTCTCGGGGGGTTGCGTCTCGTTGCCTACTCGCCGCCCGCGCCCGCCGGAAGTAGTCGCCACACCTCTGCCCAGCACGACCATTCTACCTCTCTTCCATTTGTTTACTCTCTTGTCGTGCGGCTGAAGCCCCCTCGTGGCGTGCGGGGTGCCCCACGCCACGCTGCAAGGGGCGCTTTCTGCTTTGCACGCAGGCGCAGCACATACGAAGAGCAACCAATTGAAACTCACTCGACAGCCTCAAATGCAGACACGCCGGACGGCGTTTGAGTTTCGAAATTTGCAGAATTCAACAGTTACAAAAACTTCCCACAGAGCCAGACTGTAGCTGTCCCTCTGCTATGGAGTTTTCCATCATGCCCTTCGACATACAAACAGACTCACCCCAGCCACTGCCTCAATCTCAAGAAGATAACGGTTTTGCTCAGGCCGCATTTGATGAGCTGCAACACGCCTACGTAAAAGACCCGGCCAATGTTGCAAGAATGTACAGAGATCTCAAAAGCGATGCCGACAACGCTTTCTTCAATGCAGAAGTCCAGGCCGACAGCTACCAAAAGCTCTGCCTCCTAGATCTCGCTGTCGCTAACATCAAGGCGAAAACCGGCGATCACCAGTCTGCATCCGTCATGTACAACGATGCTGCTCTGTCTCTCTACAAGCTCAAATCCCTTCCAGGCAGGCCAATCACTCAAGCAATCAGTGACATATCCGGACAAGTAAGATGCAAAATTTAAACCAAGCCAGGCTATTCCTTGCCTTTCTTCTTCTCTTCTTTTTCTGTCTTCTCTGTCAATTTAGCCAAGAGCTGCTCGTTTTGAGTCTTTAGAATCTCCACTTTGCCCTTAAACTCTGCCGCTTCCTTCATGGCCTCGTCACGGTCTGATTGCTGCGCTTTGAGCTGATCCCTCAGTTCATCAGCTCGCGCCCGCTCTGTGGCCGCCTCCGTTTCAAGCTTTGCTATTTCTGCCTTTTGCTCAGCAGTGATCTTGTGCAAGCCCTCAAGCACTTCCGCGTCGGCTTCTCGGTCCGCTTCCAGTTTGGCTATGGCCTCGAGCGCTCCCTGAAATTGCTTGAGCGCGGCATTTACTTCCTCGGCCGCCTTCTCCCTTATTACCATCGTCTCCCTTGCCGCTTCCTCTGCCGCCACCCTCCAGGCTGTAGCGAAAGCCGTCTTTACCTGTTCCGGCGGCTCAGCCTGCACAGAAGGCGTCTTTACCGGCTTTTGTGCCTTCCAGACGTCCAGATACTTATAAATGGTTGTCAGACTGCCTCGCCCCAGAGCCGCCAGCATTGAAAGTGCCGTCACTTCTTTGCCCTCGGCTTCCAGCCTGTTGGCAGTCTCAAACACTTCCTCTCGATCAATCCCGATGTTTCTAGCCATTTTCCACACCTCTGCCACGCCGACTCCGTCAGTATATCATGTAATTTAGTAATAATATTACGTAATTACATAGATTATTATTACACTTAACCGCCGCCAAAAAGGACACTGGCAACCACCCAGCCGCCCCGCAAAGCCCCCCAATCAGGCCCAGACAATCCAACCCAACCCAAACCACTAAAAAACCGCCGCAAATCGCCCAAGACCTGCCGCAAATTTCGCCGCCCGCCCCCACCCAGGATCTGTTTTCGGCTTGCCGCTAGATTGCGAGCTTGAAGCCCCTTATATAAATTTCCGAGGAATACCGGAGCGAATGAGCGTAGCGAATGAGTGAGGATATGCCGCAGGTACCTAATGGTTTTGGCCTGCACGCGAAAGCGTGCGCCAGAGATTGACCCCGTAGCTAGACTTCGAAGGAGCGACGGCGGGCGGCTCAGCAGGCTTGCCGCTGAGTTGTTCGCCGTCGCCCCAAAGAAGGAGAAGCGGAGGGTCTCAATCTCCCGAGAAAGAATCCGCGCTAAAAGCGCGTACCTCCATTCAGGAAAGGCGTGTTATCAAGTGACTCCCCGCTCTCTTTATTCTCTTATTAACTCTCTTAGATCTCTTAGGCGCTTGACAACAACCCGAAAACCCTTGGAAGACAAGCGCCTTAAAGGAAGTTAAGGCCGTGGAATGTCCCGATTTTGGCCGTGGAATGTCCCAGCAGGGGCCGTGGAATGTCCCGATTTTGGCCGTGGAATGTCCCAGCAGGGGCCGTGGAATGTCCCGATTTTTGGTTGGCAGCCGCATGCATTCATTAATGGCCGTCGAATGTCCCAAACATCGCCGTTAAATGAACTGTATTCGTCCCGTTTGGCTCGAAAATGGGCGCCTGCTTGGATCAAAAAGGCGGCTCCTGTTTCCAAGGGTGACACTCCACGGCCGTGGTTTCACGGTAATCAATCTGCGTTTTGCTTTTGGCGTAGCGTTTGAGCTAGGGAAATCGCATCATCTTTTGTCCATCCGTTTTTTTGGAGGATCGACAAGTCTGGCTCTTGATTCAACAGTGCAATACGAATAGCTTGCCGAGTTAACACGCTCTCCCGTTCTTCCTCTGTGCTGGGCTTTTGGAGAGGCTGTAGTGGATTCAATTGAATAAGTGTGAGTTGTTTGACGCTTTGTCTACCGGTGCACCACATTTGGTACTGTTCTTTTGCATTAAGCCTTGTCGCTAGCTCATCTACAAATTTTTTACCGACCTTAAATACATAGGTAGAACCACTCCAATCAGAGGAATCATCAATGTACTCTTGTTGTTTAAGCTCAGCCAATGCGGATTTCAGTCTCTTTTTTGCACGACTTAGCGAATCCCAACCACATGCAGCAAGATAATCTCTAAGTTCTTCCCACTGGACTTGGTGATAGTCTCTGCCTCTTTGGACAGCCAGCCAGAAGCGATACGAAAGGAATGGATAGAGATGTTTGGTCAATTCACCTTTTAATTTGCGAACATACTTCACGTCGATTAGTGCGATATATCCGCTCTCAAGATTTTTGCGAACGTGTTCACCGAGCTTGACCCAAGTGGTCTCATGCACGCCTCCATTACAATCGGGTTCCCCCTTGAAGGCAGCGGCTGTAATTAGAGTCATATTTTCTAAAACGTTCAGGTAACCACCGGAAGCAGGCACGTTAAAGGCCTTTTCGGAAAAACAAACGGTCTTTAGTAGACGTTTGATTGACTCATGCAACATGGCAACATAGCGCCCACTCTCAGGT
>WBZL01003062.1_pt1 | contig 15643 bp, 15 predicted proteins | sample 5204291 | NCBI WGS metagenome assembly WBZL01 (sample SAMN12344345, study PRJNA552823) | activated sludge metagenome | biome: Activated sludge suspended growth; feature: Nitrification reactor; material: Wastewater; isolation source: activated sludge from nitrification reactor of wastewater...
CGTCTGCCTGAGAAGGCCGTGAGCGAGCGCGCCGCACTCAACGCCACTCTCGATGCCGCACTGGTGGCGCACGTCGCGGTGATAGATGACGGCCAGCCGTACGTTGTGCCGATGGCATGTGCCCGCGACGGGGATCGACTACTCCTGCACGGTTCCACCGGAAGCCGACTGATGCGACTGTTGGCCGCCGGTGCTCCCACCTGCGTCACCGTCACGTTGCTGGACGGACTGGTGTACGCGCGCAGCGCATTCGAGTCCTCGATGAACTACCGCAGCGCGATGATTCTCGGATCGTGTACTGCCCTGGAGGGTGATGACGCACTCGAGGGCCTTCGCCTGCTCACCGAACACCTGCTCCCACAACGGTGGTCCACGCTGAGGGCTCCCACGCGCAAGGAACTCGCCGCCACCTCTGTGCTTTCGATGCCACTGACCGAATGGTCGGTGAAGATCAGCGACGGGCCACCGGACGACGATCCGAGCGATCTCGATGCTCCGGTCTGGGCCGGAGTTGTGCCCCTTTCCTTGGTCTCCGGGGATCCCGTCGATGCCCCAGACTTACGGGGGGACCTCAACCCTGGCCCATCCGTGACCGCCCTGCGGAGTCACTCGACCTGCCACTGAGACTGCGATCATATGCACGTACTCTAATTCCTGTTTAACATTGCTTATATGACCACTTCAACCTCGACCAAGGCAATTGCAGGTTTCGCCGCCGTCGCCCTGCTGGGAGGCGGTGTCGTGATCGGGATGACGGTCCCTTCAGGAGCTTCCGACGGCGATCGGCCGAGCTCGGTCAACTCGACAGCGGGCACGGCGAGCCAATCCGACCGCGAGCGCGCGCGCCAGATAGCCCGAGACCATGTAGCGGAGATGACCGGGGCCTCCGCACGTGCATCCTGGACAGGACGCGAAGACGACTTCGGTGCTCGATGGGAGATTGAGGTCACTAGCGCCGGCCGGGAGTACGACGTCTACGTGTCGCGCAGCGGCGCAGTCGTCAAGGTGATCACCAAAGGGCTCAAGCAACGGACGGGCAAGCCCGCCCCCGCAGTCCGTGGGTCAGATCAACGCAAGGCTGCTGCACGTGCGGCTCGCCTGCACATGCAGCGGGAGTACGGGCAACCAGCGCGCGTGACGTGGACGGGCAGGGAAGACGACTTCGGTGCTCGATGGGAGATCGAAGTCACCTTGGCGGATGGTCGGGAGTTCGACGTGTACGTGGGCGCCGGAAACCGGATCATCACGGTGCGCTGAAGCCGTGTGCCCTCGCCGGACCGACCTCAGCCCCGTGAGTGAGGCCGGGGCGCTCATGCAGCCCAGCCCCAACATGAACGCAGGACCCCGGAAGCATCCGGGGTCCTGCGCGACCTGGGGTGAGTGACGGGACTTGAACCCGCGACCCCCTGGACCACAACCAGGTGCTCTACCGGCTGAGCTACACCCACCAAAAGACCCCGCCTCAGCGGAGTCGCTCTCATTCTATCGGTAGCGTGACGACGTGGTCGAAGCCATCCGCAGTTATCACGCCCGCCGCGGACGATTGTCCCCGAGACAACGTGATGCGCTCGTGGAATTGGGCCGCCTCTACGACCTCGCCGAGGCGCCGGATCCCCTCGACCTCGACGCGAACTTCGGACGGCACGCCCCCCGTGTCCTTGAGATCGGGTCCGGGCTCGGAGATGCCGCGCTTCTCACCGCGGCTGAGCACCCGGAGTGGGACTACATCGCTGCGGACGTCCACACCAAGGGCATCGCCCGCACCTTGCTCCTCATCGAGGAAAGTCGGCTCACCAACCTTCGTGTCCTGCATGGCGACGCGCTCGATCTCATCGTGCGCCGCCTGCCGCCCGCGAGCCTGCAGCAGATCCTTGTCTTCTTCCCCGACCCCTGGCCGAAAGCCCGCCACAACAAGCGCCGCCTCGTACGACCGGAATTCGCCTCCGCAGTCGTCAAGGTCCTGGAACCCGGCGGCTCGCTGCACCTGGCCACCGATGATCGCGACTACGCACAGGTCATGCGCGAGGTCCTTGGGACCAGATCGGAACTGATCTGCACGCACGACGGATCCCGAGTGCCCACCCGCCCCAGGACCAAGTACGAACAGGCAGGAGAGCGCGCGGGGCGCCACGCCGTTGATCTGGTCTACCTGCGAGAGGGACCATCGGAACTATGAACGCCATCGATCTCAACGCCGACGTCGGGGAGATGCACGCCGACCTCGACGCGCGCATCGTCGAGGTCGTGACAAGTGTGAACATCGCGTGTGGTGGCCACGCCGGGGACGACGCCAGCATGCGCAGGGTAGCCACACTGGCAGCGGAGCGCGACGTGCGCATCGGCGCGCATCCCTCCTATGAGGACACTGCCGGCTTCGGTCGCGTGCGGCAGGACGTGCCGGCGCCGGTCTTGACGGCCCAGATCGTCGCGCAGATCGAAAGACTCGCTCACGTGAGCCCCGCGGGCGTGGACTACGTCAAGCCCCACGGCGCGCTGTATCACGCCGCAGCCACTGATCTCGCCGTCGCAGAGGCGTTGGTCGCCGCTGTCCTCACAGCCTCCGAGCGGCTCGGCACCCGCCTCTCGCTCATGGGTCAGCCGCGCTCGTTGTACGTGGAGTCGGCAGCGGCTGCGGGCACCACGACCATCCTCGAAGGGTTCGCCGACCGCGCCTACTTGGCCGACGGGCGATTGGTCCCCCGCAGCGAGCCAGGAGCAGTGCTGAGTGACACGCATGATGTCGTTCGACAGGTGGCCGGGCTGGCGCGCGGCGAGGTGGTGACAGTGGACGGCCGAGTCATCGCCATGCGCGCCGAATCCGTGTGTGTGCACTCCGACACCCCTGGCTCGGCTGATCTTGCCCGGCGCATCCGGGACCACCTCGAGGAGTCGGGAATCGTGGTACGGGCGCGACCATGGACCTGATCCCGTTCGGCGAGGATGGCTGGCTGCTCCTCACGGACGATCCCATCGCTGTGGCCACCACCATCGATCGCCACGGCCTTGACGATGTCGTGCCGGGCGAGCGGCACGTCCTCCTCCGGGGTCCGCGCGACCGCGCGCAGGCGGCGGTGGACGCGCTCCCGGCGGACCCTCCCCGTCTGGCGCCGCGGGAACCCGCCCTCCTGAACGCCACCTGGGACGGACCGGATCTGCAGCAGGTCGCGGAGGCCGCGGCCATGAGCCGGGACAGTGTGATCTCATTGCTCGAGGAGGCGATCCTGACGGTGGCATTCTGCGGTTTCGCACCCGGATTCGCTTACATGACCGGCCTGGATCGACGTCTGCACCTGCCGCGACGCGAACGCCCCCGCCCGCAGGTACCCGCGGGTTCCATCGCCATCGCTGCCGGCTACTGCGCGGTCTATCCGACGGCGTCCCCGGGCGGCTGGCACCTCGTCGGACGATGCGATGTGTGGCTCTTCGACCCGGATCGTGAGCCTCCTGCACTGCTCGCGCCGGGTGATCAGGTCAGGTTCGTCCGATGAGGGCCATCCGCATCCTCGCCGCGGGCCCGCAGACCCTGGTCCAGGACAGCGGTAGACGAGGCTACGCCCACCTCGGGGTCCCCAGGGCGGGTGCTTTCGATACCAGGGCCTGGCAACTGGCCAACAGACTTGTGGGCAACGCCACCGAAGCGGCCTCGCTGGAGATCCTGGGAGGCGGCGTGGAGGTCGAGGCGATGGGACACCTGACCATCGCGGTAACGGGCGCGCAGGGCCCCGTCGACATCGACGGGCGCAGTGCGGGCACCCACACGCCCCTGCACGTGGCTCCCGGGAGCCGTCTTCGCCTCGGCGCAGCGCATACGGGGATCCGTTACTACCTCGCGGTGTCCGGAGGGATCAGTACACCGGCAGTCCTGGGCTCCCGTTCCCACGACACACTGGGCCGCTTGGGACCACCCGTGGTGCGTATAGGCGACGTCCTGCCCACCGGCGCGCAGCGTGTCGGGCATCCGCTGGTGGACCATGTCGCTGCGGTCCCGCCCGCGGAGACTTTCGCCGTCCTGCCAGGCCCGGATGGCACGGACCGTCTTCTTGACCGCCTGACAGAGCTGATCTGGGAGCTTGACCCGCAGTCCGACCGCATCGGGATCCGCCTGCGCGGAACACCCCTGGACACACGCGCAGACACCCTGCCCAGCAAGCCGATGGTGCGCGGCGCGGTGCAACTGCCGCCCAACGGGCTGCCCATCATCCTGGGGCCGGACCACCCCACCACCGGCGGCTACCCGGTCATCGCCGTCGTCACGTCGCGCAGCATGTGTGATGTCGCACAGTGGTCCGGCGGTCCGCGACGGTTCCGGCGTGCTTAGGTGTGAGATGTGAGCACCCAGACCGCCACCAAGAACGACCACTGGATCGACATCGACGGACCCACCCACTACCGCGACTACGGCGGGCCTGAGGACGGCCCTCTCATCGTCTGCATCCACGGACTGGGCGGGTCCGCGCTCAACTGGGATCTGGTGGCGCCCCACCTCACGCAGGTGTGCCGCGTGGTGGCACTCGACCTGCCAGGACACGGGCTGACCGAAGCCGGCCACCGGTCCACAAGCGTGCACGCGAACCAGCACGTCATCCACCGCTTCCTCACCGAGGTGACAGGCACTCCGGCCGTACTCATGGGCAATTCGATGGGTGGGCTCCTGGCAGTGGTGCAGGCGACGTCGGCACCGCGCACGACCTCCGGCGTGGTCCTCATCGCCCCCGCGCTCCCGGCGGCCGGTGTGATGGTGGGCGACCTGCGGATGATCCTGGAGTTCGCCGTTCTGGCCACGCCTGGGATCGGCGCCCTCATCGTGGACCTGTGGACCCGCCTGGCCACGGCCGAACAGCAGGTCACCCGCATGCTGCGAGTCGTCACCGTCGACCCCACACGACTCCCGCGGGAGGCCTTCGACGCGGCCATCGCGCAGGCGGAGGTGCGTCGACAGTTCCGCGGAACAGCTCGCCACCTGGTCGAGGCCGCACGCTCCGTAGTACTGATGAGCCAGGGCAAGAACTACGTAAAGCGACTGCAGTCCTTGGCCACTCCGGTCCTGCTCATCCACGGCGGCCGGGACCGGATCGTCTCGGCTCGTTCCGCGCAAGCTGCCGCGAGCCGCAGGCCCGAGTGGACCTTCCACCTCATGGACAACGTCGGCCATGTGCCGCAGATCGAGGAGCCGGAGGCGACGGCCCGGATCATCCTCGACTGGCTCGCCGAGAACCCGGAGGTCGTCGCGGATGCCGCACTGGGCGCCGTGGCCGCCAGCGGCTAGACCGAGCACCACAGCGACCGTGAGGCGACGCAATGCCAGGCGATCGGCGTGATCTAGTCTGAATCCACCTAGGAGGTGCGATGCCAGATCGCCTGAGCCCACTCGACCAGACCTTCCTTCTGCTGGAACGCGACGGTCAACCCATGCACATCGGCGGACTCATGGTGTTCGAAGGGCCGGCACCGAAGTACGAGGACCTCTGCGCACACCTCGACTCCCGCCTCGACCAAGTACCGCGGTACCGGCAGCGCATCCAGAGCGTCCCGCTGAACATCGGACAGCCGATCTGGGTGGACGACGAGAACTTCGAACTCGAGTTCCACGTGCGTCACACCGCTGTCCCGAAACCGGGCAAAGCCGAACAACTGCAGAGGCTCGCCGGTCGGCTGTTGTCGCAGCGGCTCGACCTCGATCGCCCCTTGTGGGAGATCTGGCTGGTCGAGGGACTGGCGAAGGGCCGCTGGGCGCTGATCAACAAGGCGCACCACGCGATGATCGACGGGCTGTCCGGCCACGACATCATGGAGGTCATCCTCGACCCCGATCCAGAGGGCCGCGAGACCCCGCCGAGCTCCTGGGAACCGGAGCCCGCACCCGGAACCGTCGGCCTGGTGACCGATGCGGTCGTCGATTCGGTGATGCGGCCCGGTGAGCACCTCACGCGGATCGTCAGCCGCGTCAGCCATCCCCGTGAGTTCGCCGAACACATGGCGGTGCGAGCCGTCGGAAGCACCTCCGTGGGCAGCCGCTTGCTGAGCACCGAGACCACGCTGGGTGGGGCCATCGGCCAACACCGCCGCTGGGGCTGGGTCGAGGGTGACCTCGACACGATCAAGGCGGTGAAGAACGCCTTCGGCGGTACGGTGAACGACGTCATCCTCACCGCTGTCACGGGCGGCTTCCGGGAGTTGCTGGCATCCCGCGGGATCGACATGCGCCCCCTGCAGATCCAGTCGATGATCCCGGTGTCGATGCGCATGCCCGGCGACAGCACCGGCGGCAACCAGGTGTCCGCGATGTTCGCGCAGCTGCCGATCGGGGTCGACGATCCGGTCGAGCGCCTGCACGCGATGACCAGGCAGATGGACCGGGTGAAGAAGAGCGGGACTCCGCTGACCGTGGACTCGATCATCGGGCTCGCGGATTTCGTGCCCCCGATGCTGTTCGCGACCGCCGGTCGGGTGGCGGCCAACGTGAATCTACGGGCTTTCGACACGGTCACCACGAACGTGCCAGGCCCGCAGATTCCGCTCTACCTGCTCGGCAGAGAACTGCAGACCCTCATCCCCTTCGTCCCGTTGGGCCCCGGCGTGCGCATCTCGACCGCGATCGTGTCGTACAACGGGACCATCAACTTCGGGGTGACCGCCGACTACGACAGCGTGCGAGACCTGCCTGTGTTCCTCGACGGGGTGAGTAAGACCCTCGACGGCCTGCGCCGCGCCGTGCTGGCGGAGATCGCACGGCGGCCGGACTGACTCACGGAACGACCGCGACGCTGCATTGCGCGTGGTGCAGGACCTTGTGGCTCACCGATCCGAGCATCAGGGCCGCGAAACCGCCCCGCCCCCGCGACCCGGTCACCAGCAGGTCACAGTCACCTGAGGCGTCGACGAGGACCTTCGCGGGCGCGCCCCGCTGCACTGTGACCTCGAGGGCGACGTCGGGATAGCGGTCCGCATGCCCGGCCAACACTTCGGCGCTGAGACGGGTCTCCGCGTCGCCCACCTCGTCGAGGATGCCGCCGTGGGGGTATGTGGAGGTGTTCGCGTCGAACCCGATCACAGCCACGTCCCAGGCGTGCACGACCCGCAGCGCCCACCCGTGGCGACTGGCCTGCTCGAAAGCGAAGTCGAGCGCCCGAAGTGCCGGCGGGGAACCGTCGATGCCGACGGCGATCCGGCCGAACCGGGCGGCGTCGTCGCGAACAACGATGACCGGACACACCGAATGTGCGGCCACCTGCCGTGACACCCCGCCGAGGAGCAGGTCGGCCATGCCGTGCCGACCGTGCGACCCGACCACGACAAGGTCCGATGAGCGGCTGCCTTCCACAAGTGCCGCAGCCGCCGGTCCGGGGACGGCACGCGCTGTGACATCCCCCTCTCCGGCGAGTCCGGCGCCTTCCGCAGCGACCTCCGCGGCTCGCTGCGCCACGGCATCGGCGAGTTGTGGATCGACGACGGAACCGGCGCCCATCCCCAGGTCCGCCGTGGGAGCATCCCATGCGGTGATCACCTCCAGAGGCACTCCACGAAGGTGCGCCTCCCTCGCGGCGAACCGCACCGCCTGCCCGGAGACCTCCGAGCCGTCGTAACCCACAAGAACGGACATATCCACACCTCCCGCGGGCCCACCATATCCACGACGGTTACAGTTGCGTCAGCCATCTGACGCCGCGGGGGGACCGCCATGACATTTGTGCACCCGAACAGTGCTGCGCGCCCCGCGCGCATTCGCATCCTCGGCACGACACCTCCCCCACCGCCACCCCGGCGCGGACCCAATCGACCGCTACTGGTGGCCTGCCTCGTCGTCGCCGCCCTGGGGGTGGGGATAACCCTGCTCGCTCGTCCACAGATCACCGAGAGCCCCTCCCAGCAGCCGCTCGGCAGCGAAACGATCGAGCTCATGGGTCACATGAATCTCGGAGCGCGGCTGCCTGATGCGCGCACACTGCGCGTGCTCAGCATCCATTCACCAGACTTCGATTCGGCGGCGCGGGTGGCTGCAGCGCGCGAACGAGCCACGCAGGCGCCGCAGGTCGTCCGGGCTCCGTCTGCGCTGACACCGCCGCCCACGACCGGGTACGTCCCATCGACCACGAAAACAACGCCACCTGTCGCTGCAACCAGCACGGGCCCTGATCAGCCACCCGACCCCGCAACACCGAACACCACCCTGGATCAATCGTGACCCTTCTCCGCCGCTTGGCCATCCTTGTCATCGCTGTGGGCACACTCGTGGCCATTGCGCCGAACGCGCAGGCCGCCGGGGCCGGCACGCTCGGCATGAATCTGTCTGCGCGCTATGCCGGTGGTGCCACCGGCCCATTGGTCGGCGCCCTCGTGACCGCCGAGAACCTCGACAACAGCCTGGTGTACCCGGTTCCTGCGTTCGGGGATCCCGCGACTTCCGCCTACTATCAGGCGACCGCGCTTCCGTTCGGGCGTTACCGCCTGCGGATCGAACGGGTCGGATTCGCCACCACGTACTGGCCGCATCAGTACTCACGCGAAGCGGCCACGACGGTCACCTTCGGTGTCGCGCCGGGCTGCAATCCCGCCGACGCCGCCACATGCGACCTTCACATCCTCACGGGTCAGGTCGACCAGAGCATCACGGTGTCAGGGACAGTGCGTCGTCGATCCGGCCACGGACAACCCGGGGTGATCGTCACCGCCACACGAACCGCAGAGCCCACCTACCGGCCGAGCACCAGCACCGATGGCAGTGGTGTCTACGCACTGTCGGTGCCCGTGGGCGCCTACGAATTGAGCACGCCCAACGGCGACAGCGTGGTACGGGAAACGATAGACGCGAACGGACCCGTATCCCGTGATCTGACCCTGCGTGACGTGCCGGGCGCCCCGCGCGATGTCGTCGTGACGACATCGACCAGACAGGCCTCTGTGTTCTGGAACCGCCCCGCCGACGACGGAGGTGCGGAGATCTCCGGCTACACCGTGATCGCGAGCCCCGGTGGCAGCACGTGCACGACAACGACCACCTCATGCAGTTTCGCAGGACTGGAGAACGGGCGGTCGTACACCTTCCGGGTATCGGCGCTCAACCGCATCGGGACCGGGGTACCGGCAACTGCCACAGCATCCGTGCAGGGCGCCGTCCCCGCACCCGCCCGTGACGTGCGGGTGACAGCCGACGACCGAGCCTTGGACGTGACCTGGTCGGCCTCGGCCACCGACGAGGTGCGCGAATACGTGGCCACCGCCAGTCCCGGGGGCAAGAGCTGCTCCACGGCGGAACTCGCCTGCACCATCGCCGGGCTGCGCAACGGACGGGCCTACCGGGTCACTGTCATCGCGCGGACGTCGACGGCGGAAAGCTCACCGGTCACATCCGCGCGGCCCGTCGCGCCGCTCGGCCTCCCCGGGTCCCCGCGGGACGTTCGTGTGACCCCCGCGGCTGCGGCGCTGAAGGTGGCCTGGCGGGCACCCCTGGAGGATGGCGGCCGCCGGATCCAGCAGTACGTGGCCACCGCCTGGCCGGGCGGACGAACCTGCCTGGCCAAGACGGAGCGGCGCTGCACCATCGACGGCCTGCGCACGGGCACGACTTACAGCGTCACTGTGCGCGCCACGAACCGGGCAGGCGTGGGCACGATGTCACCGGGATCCGCCCCCGTCGAGGTACTGGCCGGCGCACCCACCAAGGTGGCCGGGCTGACGGTCCGTCGCACGACGACCTCGGTGCTGGCGCGGTGGCGCCCATCCCCCGGTGCGAAGGCCTACTGGGTCCGGCTCAGGAGCGCCAAGGGCCCAGCCGGGAGTTGGTCGGTCGTGAAGGGCACGCGGGCCAGCTTCGCCTCCGCCGAAGGACGCCAGGCGATCGAGGTCCGAGCGGTTGGGCGCGAAGGTCCAGGCCCGATCACCCGCAGAGCGGTCCGCTAAAGCCCCTCTGTCAGTTCTTGCGCCGCGCGGTAGGGGTCGATCTCTCCGTCGAGCACCCGTGCAGCCAGTTGCCTGGCGTTGGTGAGGCGATCGCGCACAAGGTCCAGAGCGATACCCTCGATCTCGCGCTGAACGCGCACCAGTCGGCGCTCATACAGGTCGCCCGACCGGTGCGACCATTCCCGATGGCTGCGCACCGCTGAGACCACATCATCGATGCCCTCACCGGTCGTTGCCACCGTGCGAACGATCGGAGGGACCCACACCTCCTCACCTCCGGCGTTCAGTGCGAGCATCCCACGCAGATCACGGGTGGTGGCCGAGACGCCGTCCCGGTCGGCCTTGTTGATGACGAACACGTCGGCGATCTCCAGGATCCCGGCTTTCGCCACTTGTACGCCATCGCCCATTCCCGGGGCCAGCAGGACCAGCACGGTGTCCGCCTGGCCCACCACTTCGACCTCCGACTGACCGACCCCGACGGTCTCGAGCAGTACCACATCGAAGCCGCAGGCATCGAGCACACGCAGCGCTTGCGGAGCAGCAGCAGCGAGGCCTCCGAGGTGCCCGCGGGTGGCCATGGATCGGATGAACACGTCGGGATCGGTGGCATGCGTCTGCATCCGCACGCGGTCCCCGAGGACGGCACCCCCCGAGAAAGGCGAACTCGGATCCACCGCCAGAACTGCAACCCGCAAGCCCTGCGCGCGGTACGCAGCGATCAGCGCGGAGGTCATGGTGGACTTCCCCACCCCAGGGGCCCCGGTCAGGCCGATCACATGTGCACGACCCGGGTGCGCCATCAATGCAGCACTCGCCTCCCGCAACTGCGGTGAGGCGGTCTCCACAAGGCTGAGCAACCGGGCAGTCGCGCGGGGGTCTCCCGCGCGAGCCCGATCGACGAGCTGCACGCCCTCAGACGCGCACGATCAGGGCGTCGCCCTGGCCGCCACCGCCGCAGAGTGCGGCTGCGCCGACCCCGCCGCCGCGGCGCTTGAGCTCCATCGCCAGGGAGAGAACGACCCGCGCGCCCGACATTCCCAGCGGGTGTCCGAGCGCGATCGCGCCACCGTTGACGTTCACGATGTCCTCGGAGATTCCGAGTTCGTCCGTCGAGGCGAGGCCGACCGCTGCAAAGGCCTCGTTGATCTCGACGAGGTCGAGATCAACCGGCGTGATCCCCTCCTTCTCACAGGCGGCCTTGATCGCCTGCGCAGGCTGCAGATGCAGCGAGGCGTCAGGACCGGCCACCACGCCGTGGGCACCGATCTCGGCCAACCAGGTCAAGCCGAGTTCCTCAGCTTTCGCCTTCGACATGACAACCACCGCGGCGGCACCATCGGAGATCTGGGAGGCGTTGCCAGCAGTGATCGTGCCGTCCTTGGCGAACGCCGGACGCAACTTGCCGAGGCTGTCGGCGGTGGTGTCGGGGCGAACCCCCTCGTCGGTGGCGAACACCACCGGGTCACCCTTGCGCTGCGGGATCTCGACCGCGACGATCTCCTCGGCGAAAGCACCGTTCTTCTCGGCGATCGCGGCCAACTGGTGGCTGCGAGCGGCGAACGCGTCCTGACGCTCACGGGTCAGCGCGCTGTACTTGGAGTTGTAGGACTCTGTGGACTCACCCATCGCACACTGATCGAAGGCGCACGTCAGGCCGTCAAAAGCCATCGAGTCGATGACCTTCCAGTCCCCGTACTTCACACCCTCACGCGAACCCATGAGCAGGTGCGGGGCATTGGTCATGGACTCCATGCCACCGGCCACCACGATCTCGAACTCACCGGCGCGGACCAACTGGTCGGCCAGCGCGATGGCGTCGAGGCCGGACAGGCAGACCTTGTTGATGGTGAGCGCGGGAACGTCCATCCCGATCCCGGCCTTCACCGCGGCCTGACGGGCGGTGATCTGGCCGGCGCCGGCCTGCAGCACGTGGCCCATGATCACGTAGTCGACCTGGTCGGGCGAGACGCCAGCACGCTCCAGCGCGCCCTTGATGGCGAACCCCCCGAGGTCTGCGGCCGAGAATCCCTTGAGGGATCCGAGCAAGCGCCCCATCGGGGTGCGGGCTCCTGCGACAATCACGTTTCCGGCCATGACAGACCTCCTGAGTAGGTGGATAGACGCCTAGTGCCACGATAACGCCATGAGTTTTGTGACTGCGATCGACCACGTTGGACTGGCTGTGCAGGACCTGGACAAGGCGATCGCCTTCTACCAGGACGCCTTCGGCATGGAGTTGGTGCACGAGGAGGTCAACGAGGAGCAGGGCGTCCGGGAGGCCATGATGGCTGTGGGCGACAGCGGTTCCTGCATCCAGTTGCTGGCCCCGCTGTCCGCCGACTCCCCGATCGGCAAGTTCCTTGCACGTAACGGTGAAGGCATCCAGCAGGTGGCCTACCGGGTCTCCGACATCGACGTGGCTGCCGACGAACTGCGCGAGGCCGGTGTCCGGATGCTCTACGAACAGCCCAAGCGTGGGACCGCAGGCTCGCGGGTCAACTTCGCGCACCCCAAGGACTGCGGTGGCGTCCTGATCGAACTCGTCGAGCCCGGCGACGAACACTGAGGCTGCACACTCGTTGTTGTGTTGTTGGGCGACACGCGGGCGTGTCATCCCAACAACGCAACAACAGCGGTGGGACTACGGCTTGACGATGTAGGTCTTGCGCTGAACGAAGGGCTTGTATTTGTCGCCGCCCTTCGCGGTCTGGATGATGGTGACCTTGACCTTGCGGGACCCCAGCACCTGCACCTTCACGACATCGCCGGAGCGGGTGACCTTGCAGTAGGCGACCTCACCCAGAACCCCGGCCGTCACCGGCCGGCACAGCACCCGGGTGGTCAACTTCTTGCCCTGGTCGGTCTTGCCCGACTTCACCCGTGTGGGCGACGAGGGCAGCGCCTTTGCGGTCTGCTCGACCCGGCTGACCCGGACCTCTGCAGATGTCGAGTTGTCGGAGGTGTTGCTCTCGTAGGACTCGGTCGACACCGTTGCCTTGTTGGTGACTCGCGGCGCACCGGACTTCACCTTCGTGGTCACCGTCACCACAGAGGTCGTCATCTTGGTGAGGCCATCGCGGGTGCAGGTCACCTTCTGCCCCGACGCCGAGCACGTCCACCCGTCACCAGAACCGGAGACGAACGTCGATCCGGTGGGCAGGGTGTCCACAACCGTCACCTTTCCCGCGTCATCGATTCCGCCCACGTTGCTCACAGAGAGGTTCCACACCAGCCGGTCCCCCACGTTGACCGGACCGGTCGCGGCCTTGGTGATGGCGAGGTCCACCGGCGCAACGCCCAGAGTCGTGGACGAGGTGTTGTTCGCGGGCTTCGAGTCGCTGGTCGGCGACGAGACAGTGCCAGTCACCGTGTACGAGGCCACCTTGCCGGGCCGTGCAGTGTCCAGCGTCCAGGCGAGGGCGGGTGTGCTGTCACCTGGGAACAGGACCCCCGCCACGACGAAGGCCGGCTGTGGGGCGTCCGGAGGCACCGGGTTCCATGAGCACTCGACGTCCTGGTTGACCGACGAGCACGTCCAGCCATCACCGTCGCCGGAGACGAACGACGTGCCTGTCGGCAAGGTACCCTTCACCTGGATCGGCCCGCTGGCCCCGGACGGCCCATTGTTCTTCACCGCGAAGTCGACGATGGCCCGCGCACCCGGACTCACCACGTCGTAGGCAGGCACGTGCGACGCGGCCAGTTCGAGGTCGGCATCGTTGATGACATCCACGGGGGCCTCTGCGTACCCGTAGTAGCCATTGCTGGGGTCGACCTCCGGCGCACCGACCGCGCAGCCGATAGGAGTTGCCGGGGTCACCCGGGAGTCCACTTCCGGCGCGATGAACACCTGGCCGACGTACGCACAGTTGACCAGCGTCGAGGGCCTCACCCAGGAATCAGCGACCGCTGTCACTACAAGGGTGGCCGATTCGTGCGGATCCATCATGACGGGCTGGCAGGAGATGGAGAACGAGTCCACTGCGCAGTCGGTGAACGTCGAACTCGTCGCCCCGGTCAGGGACATCCCCGGCGGTGCCACATCCTGGACCGCGACCTCCCACGGATCGATGTAGTTGTTCGTCACCGTGATCGTGAACTCGGTGCCGCTGCTCGAACCAGCCACGATCGGGTTGGCCCCCGTGCGTTCCTTGGTGATCGTGATCGGCGGCGGCTCGGCGCTCGCCGGCGCCGCGAAGGCCACCCCCGACGCCACGAGCGCGGCTGCGGACACAGCGGTGAACAGACGTGATCTGAACATGTGATCCCTCCCTCTTGGAACCTAACGAGGGCTCGTCGCTGATCGCCCGGAAAGCGCCCGCGACCCTCCTGTCGATCACGCAGAGTGACCCATTAGCGTGCAAGTAGGTTCACGAATGGGAGTAGCGATGAAGAACATCCTCGAGGCCATCCTCAACGACGCACCGGCGGCGGAATTCGCCAGCATCGAGATCCCCGAGTCCTACGACGCGATCACCGTCCACAAGGAGGACGTGGACATGTTCGCCGGGATGTCGACGCGCGAGAAGGACCCGCGACAGTCGCTGCACCTGGACCAGGTGCCGGTTCCCGAACTTGGGCCCGGCGAGGCGCTGGTGGCCGTGATGGCCTCCTCCATCAACTACAACACCGTGTGGACCTCGATCTTCGAACCGCTGCCCACGTTCGGGTTCCTCGAGCGCTACGGCCGCACCCATGAACTGGCCAAGCGCCACGACCTGCCGTACCACATCATCGGCTCCGACCTGTCCGGCGTCGTGCTGCGCACCGGCCCCGGCGTCAACGCCTGGCACGCCGGCGACGAGGTCGTCGCGCACTGCCTCAGCGTGGAACTGGAGAACCCCGCCGGTCACAACGACACGATGATGGACCCGGAGCAGCGCATCTGGGGCTTCGAGACCAACTTCGGCGGCCTGGCACATATCGCCCTGGTCAAGTCCAACCAGTTGATGCCCAAGCCCAAGCACCTCACATGGGAGGAAGCGGCGGCCCCCGGCCTGGTCAACTCCACCGCCTACCGCCAGCTCGTCTCACGCAACGGCGCTGGGATGAAGCAGGGCGATGTCGTGCTGATCTGGGGAGCGTCCGGCGGCCTGGGGTCCTACGCCACGCAGTACGCGCTCAATGGCGGCGCGATCCCCGTGTGTGTCGTCTCCAGCCCGGAGAAGGCCGAGATCTGCCGCAAGATGGGCGCGGAGTACATCATCGACCGCAACGAAGAGGGCTACCAGTTCTGGAAGGACGAGCACACCCAGAACCCCAAGGAGTGGCAGCGTCTCGGCAAGAAGATCCGTGAGCTCACCGGCGGCGAGGACGTCGACATCGTCTACGAACACCCCGGCCGGGAGACCTTCGGCGCCAGCGTCTATGTGACGAAGAAGGGCGGCACCATCGTCACGTGTGCCTCCACCTCCGGCTACATGCACGAGTACGACAACCGCTACCTGTGGATGAACCTCAAGCGGATCGTCGGCTCACACTTCGCCAACTACAAAGAGTCCTTCGAGGCCAACCGCCTCATTGACAAGGGGATGATCCACCCGACCCTGAGCAAGACCTTCCCGCTGGCCGACGCCGGCCAGGCCGCGTACGAGGTGCACCGCAACCTGCACCAGGGCAAGGTGGGCGTGCTCTGCCTGTCGCCGGAGGAGGGTCTCGGCGTGCGCGATCCGGAGAAGCGTGCCAAGTTCGAGTCTGAGATCAACCGATTCAGGAACACGTGATGTTTGACGACAACGCCCGC
>WBZL01003063.1_pt1 | contig 15642 bp, 8 predicted proteins | sample 5204291 | NCBI WGS metagenome assembly WBZL01 (sample SAMN12344345, study PRJNA552823) | activated sludge metagenome | biome: Activated sludge suspended growth; feature: Nitrification reactor; material: Wastewater; isolation source: activated sludge from nitrification reactor of wastewater treatment...
GGCCCGCTTTGCAGCACGGATGCTGCCGTGCCTTTGAATGCGACCCAAAGCGGCATAAATGGCACCTGGTCCGGCCCGGGCGTAGCGGGCAACAGCTTCAACCCGGCTTCGGCCGGCGCCGGCAACCACACTTTGACCTTTACCCCAACCGCCGGGCAATGCGCCAACGCCAACACGATAATGGTCACGGTGAACGGGGCAACCACCCCCGCCCTCGCTCCCATCGGGCCGTTTTGTGCAAATGACGCCTCAGTTCCCCTCAACACCACCCAAAGCGGCATTACGGGTACCTGGTCGGGGCCCGGCGTATCCGGCAATACGTTCAACCCGGCAACCGCCAATACCGGTTCCAACGGGCTTACTTTCACGCCCGATCCGGGGCAATGCGCTTCACCCAATAACCTCAACGTCCTGGTCAATGCCGTTCCGACCGCCAACCCCGCCAACTTCAACATCTGCGTACTCAGCATAGCGCCGCCCGCAGCCGATTACGACCTGCCGGGTACCGAGAACGTCATCAACGGCGGTACAGGCCTCCAGGTTAACTGGTACAACGACGCGGCAGGGACCAGCCCCATCAATGACATCAATGACGTGGCCGGGTTGCCCTCAACCGTCTTTGCCACCGTTTTCAACGGCCAGTGCGAATCTTCCACCGTACCTGTAACGGTCCAGCTGGAATTTGCGCCGGCTTCCCAAAATGCATCGGCCCAGGCCTGCGATTCCGGCAACGGGACGGCCGTTTTCGACCTGACCATACTGGCCGGCCAGGTAAACGGCACGCCGGGTATAACCGTTACCTTCTACCTCGACAATACCGGTCTGAATCCCGTCCCGAATCCCGGTAACTTCACGGCAACCAACGGAACAGTCCTCTACGCTTTCGCCTCCTCGCCTTCGGGATGCCGTTCGGCGCAACCGGGGACGGTGACCCTAAATGTGGTCAGCGGGATCGACCCCGCAGCCGTCGGCCTGGACGTCTCCCCGACCGCCCTTTGCGGCCCCGGCGACGTGACCCTGACCTTCACCCTGCCGATCGGCGGGTCCTATACCGTAGCCTATTCCTATTCGAATTCGGTGATCGGCACCATCAACTCCACCATCACGACCACCAACGGCGGCTCCACCCTGATTTTTGTGGATGCCACCACTGATTTTTACATCACGCAGGTCTCTACCGGCAGCTGTTCCACCCCGATCACACCGACCCCGGTCACGGTGGCGGTACAGGTTGCGCCGGATATTTTCCCGATCAATGACGTAACGGCTTGCGGGAGTTATACCCTGCCGGCGATCCAGGGGACCAACCTGACCGGTCAGGAAGCGTACCATACGGGGCCCAACGGCACCGGCATCACCTATTTCCCAGGTGAGGTGATCACCTCGAGCGTGATCCTGTATGCGCTGGATTTCGCCTCTCCCTTGTGTCTGGATGAAGAGATTTTCCTGGTCGATATCGCGCAGGCGCCCGACCTTATCGTCAATAACAGTACCGAGATCTGCCCGGGCGGGAGCCTGGATCTATCGGATGTCGTACTGGATCTGAATTTCACGGGGCTGCCCATCACTTTCCATTCGGCCAATCCGCCGACCCCGGGCAACCAGTTGACCAATACGACGGTTTCGCCCGGGTCAAACACCACTTATTACGCCTTTGCCAACGGCGGCGCGGGCTGTCAGGATGTACTTCCCATCCCGGTTACGGTGCTGGCGGCGCCGGTAGCCGCCAACCCGGGCAACCAGGCCATGTGCGACACGGGTACCGGATTTGCCGTTTTCAACCTGAGCGCGCTGAATCCGGTGGTGGCTAACGGGCAAAGCGTTACCGTGAGCTGGTATTCAAATGCGGGCGCAACCGTCGCCATCAGCAACCCGGATGCTTATTCAACGGCAGGCGGACCGGTTTACGCTACGGTTTCAAACGGGCAATGCACTTCTTTGCCGGTGACAGTGTCCCTGGTGGTCAACCCGAACCCCGTCGCCACGGTAGCCAATACCGTTGACCCTGATTGTACGGTAGGCAATAACGGAGCCATCAGCATCGCCGTCAACGGCGGAAGCTCGCCCTATATCTTCGACTGGGACCCCGACGCCCTTGACGGCGAGCAGAACCCCACCGGGCTTGAACCCGGGGATTACACCGTGACGGTCACCGACCAAAACGGCTGCAGCGACATGGCAGCGGCCACCCTCAGCGCGGCTTCCGGTATTGAACTGGCTTGCGGCGAAACCCAGCAGGCTTCCTCGCCCGGCGCCTCCGACGGTGAGGCCATTGTGATCGTCACCGGCGGCGTACCGCCCTTCCAGCTAAATTGGAGCGGACCGGTCAGCGGCAGCCAGACCCTGGCGAATAACGATCCTTTCTTCATCACCGGTCTTCCGGTAGGCGAATACAGCATCGTACTGACCGACAGCCAGGGATGCGAGACGACCTGCGAATTTTCCATGAGCAGTTTCGGGTGCAATATCCTCCTCGACATCGCCGGAACCGATCCAACCTGTCCGGGTGGCAACAACGGATCGATCAGCCTGGATGTGCAGAATGCTTCCGGCGCCGTTTCGTTCGACTGGGACGTCGACAGCCTGGACGGAACCGAAGATCCTGCCGGGCTCCAGGCCGGCACTTATAACCTCACCGTTACGGACGAGACGGGCTGCGAGGCGACGGCCTCCGTCACCCTGAATGATCCGCCGGCACTGGTGGTCAACTGCGGTCAAAACTCGCCGGCGTCCGGCATCAATACCGCCGACGGATCGGCGCTGATCGGATTCGGCGGGGGTACCCCACCCTATGCCTTCAATTTTACAGGGCCGACACCGATCAGTACCACGGCTTCCACAGCAAGCGCCGGAACCGTTTTCCCGGGATTACTGCCCGGTGACTATGTGCTGACCTTCACGGATGCCAACGGTTGTTCAACCACCTGCAATTTCACCATCAACGGGCCCGGGTGCTTTGTACAGGTCACCGCCGATCCGACCGACCCGACCTGCGCCGGCGCCAATGACGGCTCCATCGAATTGACCGTAATCAATTCTTCCGGCAACCTGACCTTCGACTGGAATGTGAACGCGCTGGACGGCCAGCAAAACCCGACCGGTCTGGCGCCGGGCGCCTATTCCGTTACGGTAACGGACGCCAATAACTGCACGGCCGAGACCACGATCAACCTGACGGATCCTCCGGCGCTGCTCCTGAGTTGCGCCCAGCAATCGGCCGTTTCGATGGTGGGCGCCGCCGATGGGGTTGCGGCCATTACGCCGGGTGGCGGTACGCCGCCTTATACCCTGGCCTGGAGCGGCCCGGGAAGCGGTACCCAGAATGCGGCCAATGCCGGGACGGTCAATATTACCGGCCTTGCAGCGGGCGTCTATGCCGTGACGATGACGGACGCCAGCGGCTGTACCAGCAACTGCGGTTTTACCATCAATACGCCGAATTGCGATCTGACGATTGATATCGCGGGTACGGATGTCACCTGCCCGGGCGCCGAAAACGGCAGCATCGACCTGACCATCAACGGCGGGTTCGGCCCCTTTGCGATCGACTGGAATGCGGATGGCCTGGATGCAACGGAAGACCCCACCGACCTGGCGCCCGGCACGTACGCCGTAACGGTAACGGACACCCATGCCTGCACCGCCACGGCGAGCGTCAATATCGGCACTGCCGCCACCAATCCGGGGATTGCCATTTCCGCCGATGGGTCTGTCTGCGCCTCGGACTGCGCTACGGTCATCCTGAGCCTGACCGGAACCCCGCCTTATACCCTTACTTACCAGGTTACGGCAGGCGGCAATACGCTTGATTTTTCAGATGTGATCCCCACTGGTCTGGATACGCTGATCTTCTGCCCTTCCGCATTCGGACTAAGTACGGGCGTTGTTTCCGTCCATCTGATCCAGCTGGATGACGCCAATTGCTCCACCCCGATCGACGAGACCTACATCATCGATATTTTGCCGGAAAGCAGCTCGGATATTACTGAGACTTTGTGCGACGGGGAATCCGTAACCGTGAACGGAACCGTTTACGACCAGAATAACCCCAACGGGATGGAGATTGCCATGGCCGCCAACGGGTGCGACAGCATCATCACGGTCAACCTGACCTTCTACCCTGCTGCTGAAAGTTCGATTGTGCAAACCCTTTGTCCCGGTGAAACGCTGGCCGTCGGAAATGAGGTTTTCAGCGAAACAAATCCCTCGGGAACGGTGGTGCTTCCGGGCGCCGCCTCAACCGGTTGCGACTCCACCGTGACCGTGGAGCTGTCGTTCTATCCGGCTGCCGTTGCGGACATAGCCATGACCCTGTGCCCAGGCGAAAACCTGGTTGTGAACAACACCGTTTATGATGCGAACAACCCCGCCGGCACGGAAATCCTGATCGGCGGCGCGGCCAGCGGTTGCGATTCCACCATCAACATTCAGCTCAGCTTCTTCGATCCGGTTGTTTTTGACCTCCAGGAAACCGTTTGCGACGGATTCAGCGTAACGGTCAACAACATCGTCTATGACCGGAATAACCCAGCCGGCAGCGAGGTTCTGGCAGGCGCCGCGGGCAACGGCTGCGACTCCACCGTGAACATCCAGCTTACCTTCCTGGATGAGGTGATCACGCAGATCGACACGACCCTTTGCATGGGTGAATCCCTGACGGTCAACGGCACCGTATACGATGAAGCCAACCCGTCGGGTACCGAAGTGGTCCCGGGCGGCAGCGCTGCCGGTTGCGACAGCACCATAGTGGTCAATCTCGGTTATTACCCGCCTTCGGTCACCAATATATCAGGCCCGTTATGCCCCGGAGAATCCGTGATGGTCAACGGAAACGTTTACGACCAGCTTAATCCCGACGGTACGGAAATACTGACCGGTTCGACAGGTTGCGACAGCATTGTCGTCATTACCCTGACCTTCTATCCGGGGTCGGTGAGCACCATTGCCCAAACCCTTTGCGAAGGGGAAAGCCTGACGGTCAACGGTCAGGTCTACGATCAGAACAACCCGACCGGTCAGCAGGTACTGGCGGGCGCTTCCGCCACCGGCTGCGACAGCCTGATCATGGTCAACCTCAGCTTTGTGCCGCAACAAACGGCCGGCCTGACCGCCTCAGGCGCCATTTGTCCGGGCGGAACAGGGGTGCTGACCCTTCACCTGACCGGCACAACCGGACCGGTGGACATCAGCATCGGGGGCGGCAGTCCTATTTCCCTCACCGGTGCGGTAGACGGTCAAACATTCGAAGTTTCGCCTGCAGCTACCACGAATTATTTCATTTCAAGCATTCTGTCGCAGGGCGGCAATTGCCCGATCAGCATCACCGGCGGGCCGGCAACGATCGAGGTTTCCGGATTGGCGGTTGAAATTGCGGCTTCCTCTGATTTCGGCGGATACCCCATCAGTTGCGCCGACGCTTTTGACGGCACCATCACGGCCCGCGCTTCGGGGGGCGTCAATCCTGTTTTCTTCCAATGGGACAACGGCACCACCGCGCCGTTCCAGACGGGTGTGGGGGCAGGCCTTTACAGCGTCACGGCAACGGACGCCGCAGGGTGCACCGGCTCGACTACCCTTGAGCTGGCAGGGCCGCCGCCGATCGAAGCGGAGGTCGCCACCCTGAGCGCCAATTGTTTTGATGAGAATTCCGGTCAGATCATCATCAATTCGCTGACCGGCGGCATCGCGCCATTTGAATACTCGCTGGACGGTTTATTCTTCAAACCGCTGCCGAACGGACAGTTCGCAATCCCCAACCTGCAGGCCGGGGCCTACAACCTTGAGATTTCGGACGTCTACGATTGCGCAACGGTCTATCCGGTTGTTGTGCAGGGCGCTGAAGAACTGGCGCTTGACCTGGGCCCTGACCAGACCATCCAACTGGGCGAATCCGTTGAATTGAATGCGTTGGTGAATTTCGAAGTGGCGTCCTTTGCCTGGACCCCGACAGATTCCCTGAGATCCCCGGATAACCTCTCTACGGAAGCCTCTCCTACGGAAACGACGATTTACACCCTTACGGCTACAGAAGCCAGCGGCTGTCAGGTGAGCGATAAAATCACCGTCTTTGTCAACAAGCAAGGCCGCGTTTATATCCCGTCGGTCTTCTCGCCGAACGGCGACGGCAACAACGACACCTTTACGGTATTTGCCGGCGGGGAAGTCGCCCGCGTCACCGTCTTCAAGGTATTTGATCGTTGGGGCAACCTGTTGTTTTCCGACGGGCCGTTCGAACCGAACAACCCGGGCCGGGGCTGGGACGGCGAATTCCAGGGCCGGCCGATGAACGCGGCGGTCTATGTCTTCTATGCCGAGGTGGAATATGTTGACGGGCGACGGGAGACCTTCAAGGGGGATGTGACTTTGGTTCGGTGAGGCTGCCACGCCGCGGCGTGGTGGATGCTGCCCGCCGTCGCCTTAGGGCTATGGCGGACGGGGGATGCTGGATACTGGATGCTGGATACTGGATGCTGGTGACTGGTGACTGGATACTGGTGACTGGATACTGGTGACTGGATACTGGATACTAGATGCTGGTGGCTGGTGACTGGTGACTGGTGACTGGTGACTGGAGGCTGGATACTGGTGACTGGATACTGGATGCTGGTGACTGGATACTGGATGCTGGTGACTGGATGCTGCCACGCCGCGGCGTGGTGGATGCTGCCCGCCGTCGCCTTAGGGCTATGGCGGACGGGGGATGCTGGGGACTGGATACTGGATACTAGATGCTGGTGACTGGTGACTGGTGACTGGTGACTGGATACTGGGGACTGGATACTGGTGACTGGATACTGGTGACTGGATACTGGGGACTGGATACTGGTGACTGGATGCTGGTGACTGGATACTGGTGACTGGATACTAGATGCTGCCACGCCGCGGCGTGGTGGATGCTGCCCGCCGTCGCTCTTGGGGAGCTAGGGCGGACGGGGGATGCCGGAGACGCTTAACCGGAGCCGTTAAGGGAAGGTCACCGCTTTGATCTCCGGTGTAAAAATATTTTCAGGGAGAATGATAAAACGGCGTAGATTTGCGGCATGAATGCAGGGTTGCGGTTTACTGCCTTGTTTTTTGCCGTTCTTATCTTCTTTCTGAGCGTCCGTTCCGGCGCGGGGCTTTTCTTTGCCGACCTCACATTCGAACAAACGGCTGAAGGAGGGGACTCCTCCGTTTTTCTGAAAGCCGACCATTCCCTTCCGCTTTGCGTGACCGACAAGGAGAAGGAGGCTTTCGGCCTTTTGAACCAGCTGAAAGGGAAAAGGCTTCCCTTTAAACTGTCGTTTGTCCCTGTTTTTTTAAAGATGAACGGGGCCCGGCGGCCTGCCCTGCAATCCTGGAAGGCTTCTTTTCTGAGCCTGATCATCCGTGGCCTGGAGACCAGAGAGATCATCTTTCCTTTCCATAGTTTCTGGTAGTGAGATTCAACCCGGGTCTGCATTTGCAGCTCCCTGGAAGGGCCTTCCGGTCAATGTACGCGGGTAGGCCCAGGTTCTATTATTTCACCTTCATCAATTCAGAAACATGGACTTATCATCATTGATAATCGGTATTTTCCTTTTGGGTTTAATGATTGTACCGATCGTTGCGGTGGAGCAGCGTAAAAAAAGCAAAGCCAGGAAATTCCAGGCGAATTTCCTCAAACTGGCAGCCGAGCGGCAATTAAAAATCGTTCAATGCGACAAATGGCGCTTTCATGCGATCGGGCTTGATCCGGCAGCTAAAAAGCTGTTTTATCTCAAGGACAAAAACGGTCAGCAGCAGGAGGCGCTTATTGACCTGACCAAGGTCAAAAGCTGCAAGGCCGTCAACATCAACCGGACGGCTGCTGAAAACAGGAAAATCATCGACCGGCTGGCGCTGGCATTCACAACCGGGGAGCAGGCCGAGAAAGAACGGCAACTGGAATTCTACAATGCCCAGGAATACCCCTCGCTGACTGAAGAGCTGGGGTTGCTGGATAAATGGCAGAAACTGGTTTCGGAACAGTTGAAAACGGCTAGTCCTGTGGGTTGATTTTATTGTACCGGCGCAGTCCCTTTACACAGGTAATTCGGATCAGGGGTAAAATATTTACACAGATTGCATTAAAATTTAACTTAACGGTTTTAACAAATCTAAACTTAAAGGCGTTAAGAATAATATTCTAATGCTAATCCGTGATTTAGGATTAAAACCCTGTTTATGAAACGATTGACACTCAAACACTGGACAGCCGGTTTTTTACCCCTGATCCTCTTTCTGCCGACCTTTGAAACCAATATTTCCGCCAATGAATGGACCCTGCGCCAGGAAAAGGGCGATCTGAAGGTCTACACCCGGGCCAATGCCGACTCCGGCATCAAGGAGGTCCGGATAACCACCCTGATGGAAACCTCGCAAAGCGGACTTATGGCCGCCCTGTGCGATGTACCCGCTTATCTGGACTGGGTGTACAAGTGCAGTGAAGCCCGCAGGCTGGAGACCGTCAGCGAGCAGGAATTTTTCTACTATACCAAATCCGATTTCCCGTTTCCGGCTTCCGACCGCGATCTGATCGTCCATTCGTGGCACTGGCAGGACAACCACGGGGTCATTCATTCCCGTTCGTCCGCCCGGCCGGATTATTTGCCCGACAACAAAGGGGTGGTGCGGATCCGGGAATTCAATTCCACCTGGAAGATCTCTCCGGTCGGCCCTGACAAGGTATCCATTGAATACGAGGTCAAGACCAATCCGGGCGGCAGTCTCCCGGCGTGGGTGATCAACCTGGGCATTACCTCCGGGCCGGTCAAGACCATGGAGAGCCTGGCGGCAATGGTGAAGGACAGCCGTTACCGGAATGCGCCCGTACCGGCCTATTTTCGCCATTAAGCCCTGTGTTCAGGATTTATCAACTACCCTGAATTCCGTTCTACGGTTCATTTGATAAAGATCTTCCGGGCAATCCTTGCCGTCGACACAATCATTGACCGGCCTGGATTCGCCGTACCCTTTGGCGCGCAATCTTGATTTTGAGATGCCTTTTTCGATAAGGTACCTGACGATGGCTTCCGCGCGGCGTTGCGACAGGTTCTGGTTGAATTTATCCGAGCCGCGGGCATCCGTATGCGATGCGATCTCGATGGACAGGTCCGGGTTATCCTCCAATACATTGAACAGGCGGATAAGCTCGGGTACGGATTCCTTTTTTACGCTCGAACGGCCGACTTCGTAATACACGTTCAGCAGGTAGGGAATGCTGCCGTCGTCGTCATACCGGCTGTCGCCCTGGGTAAAGGCCTGGATCGAATTTTCGGGAACTGCCGGTTTAGGCGCCGGCGGTACGGGGTCCGGCGTCTTTTCCGGAACCGGATCCTTTTTGGGCTGGACTGGCGGGGTATTCTCGATAGAGGCTACCGGTTGCGATCCGGTCGACTGCGCCTGCTGGTTGTAGGGCTGCAGGAATACATCCATGATCACCTTGTTGGCCTGGGTTTGATCCGGGCAAATCCAGTCGTCGGAAGCAAAGGCAAAATAGCCCTTTTTCTCTACCCTGAGGAGGTAGCAACAGCCTGCCTGTGCATTGAATTTATAGATCCCGTCAGCATCCGTGACCAGGTCGAGGACTTCGTCGCATTGGCCGCCCGTCAGGACGACCTTGGCATTTGCCAGCGGCAGCCCGTTGAACTGGTTGAGCACCTTTCCGGATACTTCCCATTTGGCAACCCTTTCCAGCGGCTGAAGCGCCATTTGCACCCGCAAGAAATTGGCTGCGCTATAGCCTTCGGCGCAGATCTTATCGGTTTGCGGCATGAAGCCGTCGCCACCGGCCGTCACCTGGCAGCATTCGCCCGGCGGCAGGATCATCCTGAATTTTCCGCCCCCCAGTTCCAATAACGGGTATTGCTTGCAGGCATTGACAAAGGCGCCCGGCAACGATTGGCCGGAAGCGGCCTCCAGGACCTCCAGTTCAACGGTCACCCCCTTTTTGCGGAAGCCGTAGACGTCGTCCATCCCCTGACCGCCGGCCCGGTTGGAGGTGAAATAGCCGTAATAACCTTCTTTGGACAGGATGAGCCCGTAGTCATCATAAATGGAATTGATGGGCGCGCCCATATTTTCCACTTCGCTCCAGTTTCCGTCAGGGGTCTCTTCGGAGAAGAAGATATCCTGCCCGCCGAGTCCGAGGTGTCCGTCAGAGGCAAAATAGAGTTTGCCTGATGCGTCAAAATGTGGATAAAATTCGTCGCCTTCCGTATTGATGGACGGGCCGAGGTTGATCGGTTTCCCCCATTCGCCGTTGTCTTTGAAGACGACATACAGGTCCTTTCCGCCGAATCCGCCGGGCATATCCGAGGAAAAGAACAACCTTTTGCCGTCGGGCGTCAGGCTGGGGTGCGCCACTGAATATTCCGTTGAGTTAAAGGGAAGCGGGTTGAGGTCGCTCCAGTTGTCACCCCCGAGATTGGAAGCGAACATGATTTCCAGCCGGATCAATCCGAGGTCTTCGGGGCCTTTGCGCACCTGGTTGTTCCGGGTCAGGAAGATTTCCGAGAAATCGTCGCTGAACGCTACCATGGCCTCATGGTAAGGAAAATGAAGCTGTTCGGAGAACACCTTCGGTTCGCTGAAGCGGAAGGGATCCAGGGGCTGGCCGTCTTCCATGGCAAACGGCGCGTATTGAAGGTCGAAATAATGCTTTTTGTTGTTCTTGCTGTCGGCCGGCGGCCTGGTTGAACCAAACACAAGGCCGTCCAAATAAAAAGCGGGGCCGATTTCCTGTTCAGGGCTGTTGATGGACAGGTCGGCTATTTCAAGTACGTCCTTATTTTTGTCGAGGAGGGTTTCGCGGTAATCGCAAACATGCTGGAGGCGGCTTTTCCTGGGATCAAAGGGTTGCTGCCGGAGGAATTCCGCAAACTGGGCCTCGGCGTTTTCACAGTCGCCTTTTCTGAACAGGATCAGGCCGTAGTAGTAGTGGTTGATCGGATCGATCTCCTTTTCCTGCACCAGTTTGGCATACCAGGTTTCCGCGTTCGGGTAGTCATTGATCTTCCGGTAGGCCTTTGCCAGCCCTTTCATTGCTTCGAGCTGGTCGCCTTTATCCAGAATCTGAAGATAAACCGATATGGCTTTTTCATATTCAAGCGCTTCCATATAGGACGTCGCCTTCTGGAGCTTGGCTTTCTGGCCAAGGGCCGCCCCTGCCGTCAGCAGGCAGAGGAACAGTAATAGCGGTTGTACAATAATTCTCATAGTTGTTCTGGCATTTATCCCAGTGGCAACAGGCCGGCCGGACGTTTGCCCAATCTCCTATCCGTCGGATCAAACCGGCGCGTTAGTTACCAAAGTTCATATATTTCTACGAAAGATTTGAACAAAGGTTATACAAATCCCTTCAATTATGTCTTTTGCCTTACATCCGCAGATCAAACGGATTTCAGCCGTCATTCAGATAAAAATATCCAGGATGACCAGGACGCTGAAAACCACGCTGCCTATGCCGTTTGTGGTGGCAAAGGCCAGGCCGACCCTGCTCAGGTCATCCGGTCGGACCAGGGTATGCTGATACACCAGCAAACCGGCAAAAAATGCGGCGGCCAGCCAGTGAAGCCAGCCGAACTCAGGGTATAAGGCGCTTTCCAGATAAACGGCGAAAAACAGGAACAGCCCGCACAGCAAATGCAGCAACACGGACAGGTTCAGGGCGCCTGCTTTTCCAAAAAGGGCAGGTAAGGAGTGCAATTGGTGGGCTTTGTCAAATTCTTCGTCCTGCAGGGCGTAAATGATATCGAAACCCGATACCCAGCACAAGACGGCGGCGCTGTACAACAAGGGCAACCAGTCGAAGCGGCCCGCCAGGGCGAGATAAGCCCCTATAGGCGCCAGGGACAGCCCGAGCCCCAGGACGAGGTGGCACAAAGCCGTGAAGCGCTTGGTGTAGCTGTACCCCAGGATAACCGCCAGGGCAACGGGGGAAAGGGCAAGACAAAGCGGATTGATCAGCCAGGTGCAAAAAACAAACATCAGCGAGCTGCCAATGACCAATGTCAGGGCCGATCCGGGTGTGACAATGCCGGCCGGGATCTCCCGGATACTGGTCCGCGGGTTGAGGCTGTCAAAGCGCCGGTCCAGGTAGCGGTTGAAAGCCATTGCCGCCGTACGGGCAAAAACCATGCAGGCCAGTACCAGCAGCAACAGGCGCAAACTGAACGGGGAGCTCCCTTGCAGGTAGGCCAGAAAAAAGCCCAACAGGGCAAAGGGAAGCGCAAAGATCGTATGGCTGAACTTGATGAGCGAAAGGTAATTCCTGAGCACCTTTAAATTGTTTAGGACCGGAGTACAAAGGTAAGACTTTGAACCGGGCAGAAAACAAAACGGCTTCGAAAATAAAAAAAGCCTGTCTGCTATTTCGAACAAACAGGCTTTCCGGAAAAAAGTTGACCGAAAGCCAGTGTATCTGGCATCTTGAAGGGCGGCTTCCGGTCAATATTCAAATGCTTTCAGGCCCGGGGCCTTCGGCATAGATCCTATTAGTTGTTAACCTGGATTTGCGGTTGTGCACTTTCGCCGCCGACAACCTCACCCGTCAGGTAGAGGAAAGTCTGGGGCGGATCGGTGTTGGCCGTCAGGGTCACTTTCTGGTTGCGTTTGCCGTTTTTGTTCTTGGAGTTGAATTCAACGGTAACGGAACCCGAAGCGCCGGGAGCAACCGGTTCTTTGGACCATTGCGGAACCGTACAGCCGCAGCTGCCTTGTGCGTTGGAGATCACGAGCGGTTCTTTGCCGGTGTTCTTGAACTTGTAGGTATGGGTTACCTTTTCGCCTTCCTGAACCGTACCGAACTCGAAAGTGGTTTCTTCAAAAGCCATAACCGTAGTCGGGCCCGTGGGAGCGGTAGGCGCTGCCTGGTTGGGCGTTACATTCGGACTCGGATTTGCAGGCTGGACACCCGTTTCCACACTGGTACGGGCTTCGTCGCGAACGTCTTTGCTGGAGCTCTGGCAGCTTACAACAAGGGCGGCAACAGCAAGAACGGCAATGAAAGATAAAATTAGCTTGCGCATTGATTCGACAAATTTAAGTTTAAAAATGAATTTCATACTTTGCTCGCACAAAAGTAGGGAAGTTAAAAATAACCGTTGTTAACCTTGCGGCAATTATTGTTAACGAGTTGTTAAAAAGGCCTTTACAGCCCTGTTTTCAACCTTTTCGCACGGCCGCGAGGAAACCATCTGCCGACCTGGCATTCAGGCAGGCAGCCGCGGTTAGGCCTCCCTTCCTTGCTGAGCGCACACCGAAATGGATATCCCTGATCCCTTCCTTGCTGTGCGCATCCGGGTTGATCGAGATCAGGACGCCTTTTTCCAGGGCATACGGAATCCATGTCCAGTCTAAATCCAAACGATAAGGATTGGCATTGAGTTCAATGGAAACGCCGTTTGCCGCGCAGGCATCAATGATTTTTTTGTGGTCCAGCGGATAGCCTTGCCTCGAAAGCAGCAGCCGACCGGTGGGATGGCCCAGGATCGAGGTGTACGGGTTTTCAACAGCCGTCAATATCCGCCGTGTGGCCTTTTCTTCATCCATCCGCAGGTTGGAATGGACAGAGGCGATGATGAAATCGAACCGGCCGAGGATTTCCGGATCATAATCCAGGGAACCGTCGTTCAGGATATCCGATTCGATGCCTTTAAAAATCCGGAACGGCGCCAACTCCCGGTTAAGCGCATCGATCTCTTCCATTTGAGCCAGGACCCGGTCGGGTTGCAACCCGTTGGCATAAAAGGCAGATTTGGAGTGGTCGGTGATCCCGATGTAATCGTACCCGAGCGCCCGGGCCGTTTCCGCCATGTCCCGCAGCGTAGCTATGCCGTCGCTGTAGGTGGTATGGCTGTGGATGACCCCGCGAATGTCCGCCTCCCCGATGAGTTCAGGAAGATCATTCCCTGCAGCCAGATCAAGGGCCCATTCCTGCTCCCGCATTTCCGGGGGAATGAACGGAATACCCGCCTTGTCAAAGACCTGCTGTTCTTCCGGCAGGTTCCGGAAATCCAGACCGGGGTATTTTGCCAGAAAGGCATCCATGAATTCGCCTGAGGCGCTGTACCGGAATAATTTCGAACCGAATTCTTCGGGTTGGCACCGGTATAGCCTGACCGGCAGGTCGTCCTCGGTCAACAAATGGGTGGGCTGCTCTCCGCCTTTTCCTTCCTTGAGGTTGGCGGCGGCCGCCATTTCCTGAACCGTTGCGGAGGAAGCTGCCAGGATGTCGATGCCGTCCAGGGTATTGGCGCATCGCCGGATGGCTCCGCAAAGGGCGATCCGGGCGTCCTTCAACCCGGATTCCAACAGGCTGACCAGGTTGTTTGCGGCGCTTTCGAGCGCGGAAAAATGGAATTGATCCTGGGACCGTTGGAAGTATTCGAGTTTCTGTTTGAGCTCTTCCTGTGTTTTTTGCCCGAAACCCTTCAGCTCGATCAGCCGGTTTTCGTTGACGGCGTAGAGGAGTTCGCCGACCGTTTCGATGCCAAGGTCTTTCCAAACGGCCTGTACCTTTTTGGGACCGAAGCCTTTGACGGTAAGCATTTCCTGCACTCCTTCCGGCGTTTTTTCGCGGTATTGCTCCAGGGTGGACATCTTGCCGGTTTGGAGCAGTTCACCGATCTTTTCCGCGATGGCCTTCCCTACCCCTTTAATGGCCTCCATTTCAGGCTGGTCCATTTCAGCGAGTGGGCGGTCCAGTTTGCGCAGGGTGATATAAGCATTTTGGTAAGAGCGGATCTTGAACGGGTTTTCCCCGTGCAATTCCATGATATCGCCCAGGAACCGGAATTCGTTGGCAATTTCCTTATTGGTCATTATTCGATTGAGCTGTGAAAGGAGGTCAGGACTCCATGTATTGAATGATCGTCCGCACCTGTGCTTCGGCAAAATAGTCGACGATCTCATCGTCCATCAGGAGTTTGGCGTCTTCAAAGTTGTCGAAAAACAGGTGTTCAACCAGGAAGGCGGGCATGACGGTTTTGCGGATGACGTAGAAATTGGCTTCCCGGTCGGAATCGCCGTCGCTGTTATCGGGCCGCATGGTGATCCGGTTGCCGAGCAGTTCTTTTACATTGTTGTAGTGCAATTCGGCAACGGCGTCTGATCCGGTTTTGCCGGGCGTGGTATAGACTTCAAAGCCGCGGGCGTTGGCGCCGGAAGCGTTGGCGTGGTTGGAGATGTACAGCGATTTTGAGGCGCGCTTGGCGTACCAGTTGGCCATATCCACCCGGTAAGCGAGCGGGGTATCGAGGTATTCATGGCTCACGATCAGGTGATCGATGCCGAGTTGGGCGAGTTTGGAAGCGACCCTGTTGGTGAGGGTACGGTCCCAGACCCCTTCATAGAACCAGCTCCCTTTATGAAAGATCCCCTGGGTGTGCTGAAATTGTTTGCTGGGGGCTGTGACATAATTTCCTTTGGCGTCGAGGGCGCCGTGGCCGGCATCGAGAAATACGAGGAATGATTTATTCATGGTCTTCAGGTTTTAACCGCCAAGATAGGCGATTTGGGGGAAACATGTACCTTTGATCGATCAAAACCGGCCAAACTTGAACCGAAATACCCTTATTTTTGACGGCCACCTCGACCTGGCCATGAACGCCGTTGAATGGAACCGCGACCTCACCTGGTCCA
>WBZL01003066.1_pt1 | contig 15633 bp, 11 predicted proteins | sample 5204291 | NCBI WGS metagenome assembly WBZL01 (sample SAMN12344345, study PRJNA552823) | activated sludge metagenome | biome: Activated sludge suspended growth; feature: Nitrification reactor; material: Wastewater; isolation source: activated sludge from nitrification reactor of wastewater...
GGAGTCCGAAGTCAGCGGCTCTCTGACGATCAACGAGGGTGGTCTGGTGCACATGAAGTCCGACCTGAAGGCCTTCATGAAATTGGACGAGAACGTGCTGATCGAGGACAAGCCTGTCATTGCTCCGAGAGGTGACTTCCTGGAGATGAAACGCGGCAAGATCGAGCTGCGCAACCAGGCCGGCGCCTACATCCTTCTCGACGAGGGAGGTAACATCACCATCAGCGCGCCTGGTATCGTGACCATCACAGGCATTCAGATCTACTTGAACTGAGGATGGGGGTGTGGAGTGGCAGGTCCGCCGGCAGCTTTCAACGGGACAGGGTCCGATCATGGCGGCGTTGTGATCGCTCCACCTGGCACCGTACAGATCAACAGCATCCCGGTCGCCCATGTGGGCGACATCGTGGACTGTGACGACGAGCCCATCTCCGCCGGCTCGCTGACCGTCTTCGCCCAGGGCAGGCCTGTCGCCCGTCTCGGCGACGCGGTCGCTTGCGACGCAGTGCTCACCGCGCCTGTCTCTCTGAACGTGTTCGTCGGGTAGGTAATGGCGGCCACCACCTACAAGGGGATCGCGCTACCAACCTCCACCAACCCATTCCCGCATTTCAAGGAGGAGAAGGCGCTGATCCGGGACTCTGTCCGGACGATCCTGCTGACCAAGATCGGTCAGCGTTACTTCGTCCCAGACTTCGGGTCCAAGCTGTGGACTCTGATCTTCGAGCCCAACGACACGGTCACCTCTGCTCTGGCAGAGGAGTACGCCAAGTCCGCTCTCAGAGAGTGGGAGAAGAGGATCGACGTGATGCAAGTGCTCACCCAGAGAGAGGAGAGCAGCCTGTACATCACGATCACGTACCGAATCCGTAGAATCAACGAGGTCGACCTGGTCACCCTGGACCTGTCACGGGACCGCATCAGGGGCGTCGGGGTGTAACTGTGGCCGTCAAGCTTAACTACACGGGACGTGACGTCCCGACCATGCTGAAGGACCTGCAGCAGAACCTGCGCGACACGGTCCCAAGCGTCAACGACTTCTTCGAGAGCAGCGAGGGGCGCTTCCTGCTCGACTCTTTCACCGGCGTGGGTGAGGTGACCAGCTTCGTCATCGATCGCCAGGCGGCAGAGTGCTACGTCGACACGGTAGAGCTGCGTGAGAACCTGATCAGCTTGCTCAAGTTGATCGGCTACGCCCCCAGTAACGCGACGCCTGAGTTGGTCAACGTCACCTTCACCCGCTCCGTGGATCTGGACTCGGACCTGGTGGTCCCGAAGTACACCAGGCTGATCGCAACGACGCAGCGCAAGACCATCCCCTTCATCACAGCCGACCAGGTGACGATCCCGACCGGTACGACCAGCATCGATGCCATGGCGGTGCAGGGAGAGTGGCGGTCTCTCACCTACACGTCGAACGGGGCCGGCTACCAGGCATACCTGTTGCCGTCGAAGATGATCGCCGAGGGTTACATCCGCGCCTACGTTGACAACATCGAGTGGGACGAGGCCGAGGACAACACCTTCGTCGGTCACACCCCTCTGGACCAGGTCTTCCGCATCATCCCGCAGCCTGACATGCGCACCCTGATCGAATTCGGCAGCGGTGCCGAGGGGGCCATCCCGCCTTTGGGGGCCAAGGTCAAGATCGAGTACCTGGAGACTCTGAACTCGGCCGGGCACGTGAATGCGAAGGAGATCTACGCCGTAGCGGACAACAGTGGCCTCTCGTACCTGTCCGTGTCCAACGCCTACCCGTCCAGCGGTGGCCAGGAGTACGAGACCATCAGCTCTGCGCGCCGCCGCTACCCAAGGGTGTTCAAGACCATGCGCAGAGCCGTCACGCTCCCAGACTGGGAGGCGCTGGCGGAGAAGGTGCCCGGCGTCATGCAGGCCAAGGCTGTGGACCTGAACATCGACCCCCGTATGGGGTACTACAAGGTCAAGGTCTACGTCATCGGTTTCGGCGGCTTCACATCAGATGCACTGAACACGGCCGTCAAGGAGTACCTGCGCAACAGGCGGATGAACTCGGTCCCTTTCAGCGTGCTGAGCCCGACCGAAGTTCTGGTCGACGTGCTCGGCTCGGTCAACGTGTACCGCAGCTACAACCAGGACGACGTCATGGCCACGGTGCAGGCGACGATCAGGGACTTCTTCGAGATGACCGGCTTGGAGTCGTCGGAGATCAAGCTCGGTCAGACCGTGTACCAGTCCAGGCTGGTGGCTGCGATTCAGGCTGTGCCAGGTGTCGCCTCGGTTGAGCTTAAGAGCCCGGCCACAGACGTCGCGGTCCCGTTCGACGGGTTCGCCAAGCTCAGGTCCGTGACCATGACAGTAGGCGGGGTGATCTAATGGCTTCGTACCCATCTTCAATTCCATCCTTCTCGACTCACGTCTTCGGCGAGACCATCTCCGCCGACCACATGAACGCCGTACAAGCCGAGATCGTCGCCCTGGCGACCAAGCTCGGTGTTGGCGCCATCGGGAGCGCGCAGACGGCACCTTCGACCACGATCGACTACCTGGTCAGGACCGGGACAGACCCAGGCCACGCGCACTCGGACGCCTCGATCACCTCTCTCGCTGAGACCAAGATCACCGGCACGTCGGTCTTGGCGCGCAAGAACTCGAACGAGACCATCTCGTTCGTGTGGACCTTCGCCACGTCGCAGCTTTTCACCGGCGGCTACGGCGCCTTGCCGGCGGCTTCAAACGCGCTGCGTATCAGCGCGGGTGGTGGTAGCCCGGACGCAGTCGCGCTCGCCTTCGGCGACAACACGGGCTGGAAGTTCCACATCGGTACCAAGGTGTCGAGCACCTTCACACCTCGTCTCACCGTGATGGACACAGGCAACGTCGGCATCGGTACCACGACACCGAACGGGGCGCTGCAGTTTTCCAACACCTTCGCCAACAGGAAGATCGTCCTCAACGAAGGGGTCAGCAACGACCACCAGTACTACGGTTTCGGTACGTCCAGCCTGACGCTGCGCTATCAGATCGGCTCGACGTCCGCCAACGTCACGCACACGTTCTGCGCCGGCTCTTCAGGGTCCAGCTCGAACGAGCTGATGAAGATCTACGGTCCGGGCGGGGTCACGGTAGGGTACGGTTTGACGACGCTCCCGTCCTCCACCACCGCCCTGCACATGTCGCGATTCATCTCAGACAGTGCCAACGTGTACAAGGTCTCGGTCGAGCATTACCAGGACCTGAGCGACCCGGTCACGATCGACCTCAAGAGGGCCAAGGGCTCCTACGCGTCGGCCACCTCTGTCACCAGCCTGGTCGATTACGCCGCCGTCAGGTTCTCTGCATACGGCACTGCCGGTTTCGTAACCCCTGCCGCCATCACGGCCAGGTTGAGGGGCACCTGGCCGTCAGCCGACGCCCAGGGTGCACGTTTGCACCTCTGCACCACTGATGATGCTGATTCCGGTACACCGACAGCTAGAGCAACTGTCACTGAGACCGGGCACTTCCTGATCGGCACCACCTCGACAGCAGATCCGAAGGGTACCTACGGCACAGGGAGCAGGGTTCTTTCGATCTCTGGTGACAACACCGTTGCCGGCTCAGACTCTTTTGCCGTGGTCGAGTTGTACAACCCGGCCCCGGACTCCGCGTCCAACATTCAAGGTGAGTACGCCTTCGTCGATCCGAACAACGCGGTCCAGAGAGTGGCCGCCATCAGGTGCAAGAATATCGGCAGCACGGCCGGGCACTACGGCGCCCAGCTGGAGTTCTACGTCAAGCGTGACAACGGGGCAGCGGTTACGGCCGCCGTGCTCAACTCGACGGCAGACGGCGGCCAGTTGTCCATCGGCACTGGGGCAGCGCCGCAGGCCACGCTGCATGTTGGCGGCTCTATGGTTGTCAAGACGCGTACCGTCAACACCAGCACTCAGCTCGACTCGGCCTCGAACGACTACGTGGTGGCCTGCAACGTGGCCAACTCGACGATCACGATGCCTGCCAACGCCCCGGCTGCGGGCCGTGTCTTCATCATCAAGAACACCTCCTTGGGGAACATTCTTCTCTCACCTGGAACTGGTTTTACTCTGGATGCTAGGGGTACTACGGTTATCGGAACGAACACGATCACCCTGCCCACGCTGTGTGCCGAAACACTGATGTACGTAGGGTCAAATATCTGGAGGTCCATCTCATGGAACTGAGTCAGTTGGCCGCTGAGTTGGAAGAGGCAGCCTGCACGAACCTGGAAGCTCCGCCGGCCATGGTGGAGTTCATCCGCAGCAAGACCAGGGAGAAGCTCCTGCTGGAGTTCCACGAGGTGAAGCTGGCGGCTCAGCTGAACCGTAAGGTGGGCGACGAGCAGCGCGCGGCCTCCCTGTTCGAGGACGCGAAGAAGATCCTCAAGATGATCGAAGCGCTGGATTCGGGCGCCCTGGACTGACGTGCCCAAGCAGCTCCCCAGCAGCGCGGTAGTAGTAGAGGGCGACATCGAACGTCGCATCATCTCCGTCTACACGCCTGACTTCTACAAGGATGACCCGGTCTTCGGGCCCAGTCTTGAGATTCTCAAGAACTCGGTCCCGTTGATGGACTACCTCTTTGAGAAGGCCAACGCGCTGCCGCAGCTCGTCGACATCGACATGTGCCCTGTCGACCTGCTGAGCCACCTGGGCGCGCTGCTTGGCTACACCTTCAAGACCGGCATCGACGGCGAGAAGCAGCGCAAGGAGATCGCCAAGCTGGTCTCCGTCTACCACATCCGCGGCACAGCGCTGTCCGTTGTCCGTGTCGTGCTGAACGCTGGTGCCAAGTACGGTGAGGTATTCACCCCGTACGAGCACCTGTTCAGGTTGAGCGTCTCCAAGCTGTCCGGCGGTGACAGGTTCGAGGCCGGTACCTTCTGGCGTTGGGGTACGTACGAGGTCGTCACGGACGTCGACTTCAAGCTGGCCTACGAGGACATCGAGGACGTGCACCCGGCCGGCACCAAGTGGTACGGCCGCCAGCTGGTCTACTTGAACGACGAAGAGCCCCCAACGCAACAGGAGGAGAGCCCGACCGACACGTACATCTACCACGTCGACGAGTCCTCTTACTGCGCCCTGTCGACGGAAGAGTACGACGAGTACGTACTGGCAGACACACCTAACGGCTACTGGAAACTGGACGAGGAGCCAGACCTGTTGCCGGTCACACCTGACCAGCAGTCGCAGTACGGTGTCTCCCTGTACGGGCTTGCCACCTACAGTGGCCTCTTCGTCGGTCTGCCGGCTTACGACTCATCCGGCAACAGCCTGACCGGTACCTACAACAACGAGACCGAGCAGATCGACACGGCCGACGGGGTGAAGACCGATTTCGGCGACGCGCAGCTGAGCACGACACCGGTCGTACCGGGCACGTTGAAGCTCGTCGCGGCCGGCTACGTGCTGCTCGACGACGGCGCCGGCAAGCTCGCGGGCGATGGCACCGCGACCGTCGACTATGACACCGGCGAGATCAGCGACATCAAGTTCTCCTCCCCACCTGGGCAGGGGCCTTTGACGCTGCCACTGCTGGTTGCGGAAGATGAGCTGCCGACAGTGTCCGCGGCCCCCACCACCGTCTGGGACGCGGACACGTTGACGGGTGCGACCGGTGACAAGGTGGATAGCTGGGGGGACGGGAGCGGGAACAACCGCACGGCGACGAACAGCAGCTACGCCGGTCAACCGACGCTGGAAGTTGGCACTGTCAACGGACACAACGCGGTCAAGTTCGACGGCACCCAGTCGTTGAGTTTTACGGCAGATGCGCTGTCTAACACTCACACGATCATCTTCAGTGCCAGGTTCGACAGCACCTCGGGCACACAGTACCTGCTCACCAGCCCGGGAAACACTTCCGCCATCTGGTACGACGGGTCCACGTCCACGTTCAAGTACAGGGCTGAGTCACCGGACGCCACCTCATCCGTGGTCACCTACGCGGTAGTGCCAGGCCAGTGGTACGTGTTCAGGTTCAAGCGTTTCGGCACTGGGTCGACAAGTTTCTCGTTGAACCTAAACGGGTACGCCCTGGTCTCTGTTACTGTGACCAACTCTACTGTCTTCAGCCCCTCCATCCTCGGTCAAGGGTTCGTGGGCGCCATCGGCGGCTTGGTGATGTACCAGGCCAACCTGACGGTGAGCGAGCAGAACGCTGTAGAGAAGTTCTACGGCAAGAAGTACAACGTCTTGACCGAGTTGATCTTCGAGGCCGACACGGACACGATCACTCCACTAGCGGACGGGACTGCAATCGACGCGCAGTGGCAGCCGAGGGAGGTCACGAACAAGACCCTGGGGCAGGCCACGAGTTCCAACCGACCGGTATACAGGCCGTCCTTCAAGAACGGCCACGCGGCCGTAGAGTTCGACGGCTCAGGCACGCAAGATGTGCTCGCTTTGAACTCGGCGATCGGGCTGTCCACCACGCACAGCTTGTTCGCCGTGTTCCAGATCGACACGATGAGGGGTGGCGGCGCCAAGCATAAGCTCTTCGGCGGCACCAACCTGTACGTCAGTTACACGGACGACGCAGTCTCACCGCAGCTGACATACTCGTCGGGTGTGAGCGTGAGCACGACTCAGTCTCTGACGGCTGGCCGCGTGTACACGCTCGCCATCGTTCGAAACGACACTGCGGTGACGTTTTATCTTGACGGAGTGCAGGCCTCCTCGACTCTGACCCTTGGGGCAAACAACGCCGCCAACCTGGCGTACATCGGTGCCGATAGCGCCTCCCCGACAGAGAACTTGTACGGCAAGTTGCTCAACCTGACCATGTACAAGGAGCCCGTCCAGTACGAGGACGTGCTGAACATCTCCAGCTACCTGATGACCAGGTACGCCTCGGCCAACACGCCGATCCTGGCCTTGTACAACGACTACGTGATTCGTGGCGTCAAGGGGGCCATCGCTCACGTTGATCGCCCGGCCGCCAGGTTCGGTTTCCGTGAGAACCTGAACAAGGGGTTTGTGAAGCTGCCGGCCAGCGACCTGCTCAAGCCGCGCAAGCTCGCCTACACCGTCGAGTGCTGGCTCAAGCCGCCTAGCGGTGAAGGGGGCACCTACTACGGCAACAGGTGGACACAAGACAACGCTGTGTTCACCTTCGACGCACGCGTCAGCCGCAGCAGCGGTGTGCCTGAGATCTACATCGGGGCTCCGGTGGGTTCGAATGAGTACCTTGTCTCAGGGCCCAACTCACTCTGGGACGACAAGTGGCACCACGTGGTTGTTGCGCTGGAGCCTGACAGCAAGTTCCTCAAGCTCTTCGTCGACGGCGTTCAAGCGGGTGCCACAGGGTACGACACCGTGGCCGATCTGAACGCCTCGGGCAACTTCTTGATCGGCGCCCTGTCTGAGGTTGCACCGCAAGAGTACTTCCGCGGCGACATCGACGAGGTTGCCGTCTACCGGCCGAACTACGGCCTGCTGGTGCAGGACAGCCTGGTGGCGACCGAGTCCACCAAACGCTCGCAGCCCTCTGACAACAGGGTCTGGGTGGGTGAGCTGGTCACGGTCGGCGACACCGCATCGCCTTCGCACAGGGTGTTTACCACGAACGACGGCGGCACCTTCTCCGACAGGGTGGTCGTCCGCATCCTGACACCGAACGAGGTGACCGTCCTCGACAGCCTCACGCTCAGTGACAGCCTGACCAAGGTGCCCTGATGCCTGTCCTCAGCAGCTCTCTCTCAGCAGACCGGATCGCGGTCCACTACCTGCACGGTGTGTGCGAGGTTGCCCTTGAGAGCAGCCGCAGCACCGGCGTTGTGAGAGTGGAGGAGGCTGCCAGCCAGCTGCAGACAAAGGGCTTCACGATCGGTCAGAGCGAGTTTGGCGGCTTCGACACGCTGGGCGGAGCGGAGACAGGCTTCCTGGTCACCGACCTGGACGTCAGAACGGTGCAAAACCCGGGCGGTGTGGGAGACAAGCTTGGCATCTCGGACACGGTCACCATCTCTCACAAGCAGGTGAAGGTTCTGGACCTGGTCAAGATGGGCGACTCGGTGTCGACCAAGGTGACGACTCGTAAGCTTGTGCTCATTGTTGATACTATCAGGGCCATCGAGGGGGTCACGGTCACGGTGACCAACGTGCCTTGACGTTGTGTGGTCGAGAGGGGGCGGTGGTGGAAGATAGCTATCTGACAGTTCGTGGTGAGGTTTCTTGCTGGGTGCTGCGTGACGGCATCCCGGTCGAGCACAGCCACGTCAAGAATCTGGTCGTCAACGGCTCCAGGCCGTTCTTCGCCGACCTGATGCGTGGCGCTCCATTCTCCTCGGCACTCAAGGTCATCGCCATCGGTGACAGCGCGACCCCGGGCACTGCGATCACGCAGACACAGTTGGCCAGTGAGAGATTCCGCACCACACTGCCGGCAGCGGACACCGACACGCCGCTAGCGGCCAACCTACTGCAGACCACGGGCGGCTCTACCAGAGTCCTCCTCAGGCAGGAGCTTAAGCCCTTCGCCTCTGGCGCAGGCATCGGCTCACCAAGCAGCCCTCTGTCGAGCCAGGTGACGATCCGCGAGTACGGCCTCTTCGGCGACTTCATCGTCATCGCCGACCCGTCTACGGCGCCCAGCTCGCTGACCACCACGGCAGGTTTCGTCTCGGCCGGCACGTACGACATCAAGTACTCCTGGGCCAACGACACTGGTGAGACCCTGCTGTCCAGCTCAGCTCAGATCGTGCTTGGTGGCACCTCTGGCTTCTCGTTCACGCTGCCTGCGCGGCCGTCGACCGCGAAGAAGTCCAAGATCTACATCTCGACAGGTGGTGGCACGTACTACTTCTACGACGAGACCGCGGCCTCTTCGTACACTGTCACCACGCAGCCCCCTACAGGGCCCTCAGGTGCGCACCCGGGCTTCAACACGAGCGCTCTGCCAGGGGAGACCAACAAGGGGCGCATGTTGAACAGGGCTCTGATCGGCCCGCACACGCTCAACCCGTCCGGCGACTCGATCCTGGTCGAGGCTGTCATCTTGTTCGGCTGATGCGGCCCGCTGTCGAAGACGTGACGACCATCGTCAAGCGTGAGGAGGAGACTCGCTCCTGGGTCATCCGGACGCCTGAAACGGTCGAGCCTGAGCCGGAGAATGGTGAGGACGAGTAGTGGGCAACATCAAGACAAACGCAGCCAAGTGGTTCGACTTCGAGGACGGCACACGGCTCTACGCCGACACCACCCAAGGGGTAGACAAGCCGAACCTGGACGTCGCCCTCGAACAGTCGATCGGCAACGAACTCGATGCCTCCTTCGCCGCCGTGTGCGGCGACACGGTGCTCGGAGACTCGTCCTGGAAGGTGATCCCCGGAGCGACGAATCTGTCGGTCGTGGTGCAGGCTGGTCGCGCCTTCATCAAGGGTCAGCCGGCGGCTACATCGGTCAACTCGTCCGACATCGTACTTGCAGCCAACACGTCGGCCATCAAGGTGTACGCCGAGATGGACGACGCGCAGAACACCTTCAACTTGACCACCAACGGGTGGACCCCGCGGTTCAGCTCCACGGCCGGCTCCATGCCAGCCAACAGCATCCACCTGGCCACGGTCAACACGTCCGGCATCACGGCCAGCACGATCCCGCTGGCCAACATCACTGACACGCGACCGATCCACGAGCCGCAGTCGGTGGCCGTCACCACTGTCACCGAGATCGCACCCTCGGAGACCGCCAAGAGCATCCGGCAGATGGTCGGGATGCTGGCCTACAGGATCCGGGAGATCGTAGGCTCGGCCACCCCTCCTGGAGACTGGAAGGATGCGCTCCCGGCCAGCCTGTACACGATCTGGGCCAAGTTCAACGGCACCAGCGGGCACGCCCACACCGGCGGCTCCAACGACGGCCCCAAGATCGCTGCGTCCAACGTCACGTTCGTGCCGATCGCTGGCTCGACGGACACGGCGCCTGTCCTGGGGATCACAGCCAACACGACCCAGCAGGCAATCGTGCAGCTGGCGGAGAGGAAGCTGAACCGGAACGGCACCAACGCCATGACCGGCGAGCTGATCCTGTCCGGAGACCCGATCAACAACCTCGGAGCGGCGCCGAAGCAGTACGTCGACAGGCTGGTGAACATGAAGCAGGTTGTGAGTGTGACGATGGGTGACCCCAACGCGGACTACTACGTAGCCCCGTTGGCGGAACAGAGCGTCCTGACGACCCCGCTCGTGATCAACGCTCAGGGTGGCACGATCGAGTTCCGCGCAGGCGGTCAGATGCACGTCGCCTTCAACGGTGGCTACTTGCAGCCGAGCGAGTTGAAGTACGAGTTCAAGCTCTACCGCAACGGTTCTTTGCTGTACTCGAACTACATCATCCCCACACAGGGCTTCGACCCGTACACGCTCCAGAACCCACTCTTTGCCTTCTTCAATGTCCCGACCTTCTTCGACAAGCCGGGCGGGACAACCACCACACCTCTGGCCACCACGTACGACCTGAGGTTGAAGATCACGGTCAACCTGCTCCCCTTCAGCCCGTACTACGTGCCTGGCCTGCGGGGGAACCGTTGGTGGGCGATCGAGTCCTGAACGATGGGCAAGCTCACCAAGGTAGGTCGCGCGCAGCGCGGCATCGACTTCAAGAGGCGCAGGAACTCCATCTGGCTCGGTATCGGCCGCACCACCGTGTGGCCGGACGAGAGCAGTCCGCCCGTTGAGGATGTCACAGCCACCACCGTCGAAGAGCTTTTCGGCATGAAGAGGTACACCGAGGCCTGCATGGTGACGCAGGACGCGGGCGGTTCGATCCTTTTTCAGGGTTCGTACTACAAGAAGCTCTCCGACTCGGAGGCGGTCACCCTTCAGGCTACAGACCTGTACGTGCGCTTCGACTTGCAACCCGATGAGTTCCCTGGGATCGACTACCGGCAGATCGGTGTTTTCGTCGACGCGCAGCCTAAGAGCGGCTTTCAGAGCTACTTGGCCCTTGACCCCGCCAACTTCGACAAGCTGGGGCAGCTCGTGTACCTGAGCAATGAAGTGAAACGCAGCAGGTACACGAACACCAGGCACCTGGTAGAGTTGATCATCCCAGGCTGAGCCGAGAGATAAAGCCATACTTCCTGAGCTGCTTAGCTCAGGAGCGGAGAGTTGAATGGCTGATGATCAGCTGATCGATACATACGTCCCAGAGATCACTGGGCTCGAAGCGGAAGTCCTCGACGCAACCGAGGCACCCCTAACCGTCACCACCGGTGGCGGTTCTATCACCGTCTCGGGCAGGACCTTCACGGTCCCGACGCAGTCTTACACGTACGCCCCGGCCAGCGACACGTACGACGACCTGATCCTGATGACCAGGACGATCGGCGTTGGGGACGGGGTGACGACGGTCTTCTCTGCGACGCTCTCGATCACGGTGCCGCCGATCATCTTCAGCACCGTCAACGTGACCGACGGGCAGTCTCTGATCGCAGACACGTCGAACGACATGCTGCCTGAGACGCACCCGTCTTACTCGGCGACCTACAACGGTCAGGGCACGTTCCAGGGCGATGGCGCCGGCACCATCGACTACACGACCGGCATCATGACCGTGTCCTTCAACACACCTCCGCCGGCAGGTGTGAACATCGACGTGCAGTACCTGAACATCGACCACATCCCGGTCGAGAACGGGGACGTGCCGCCCACCAGGCTGTACAACGCCACTCGACTGCAGAAGGTCGTCACCGACTCGGCGGCCGTGATCTCGATCGTACCTCTGGCCGAGACCAACTGGGATCGACACGTCTTCCTGACCGGGCGCATCTTGCAGACGCGCGAGGTCAACGAGCTGATCTCGATGGAGCGCTGGGGTCGACGCAAGTTCGGCAACACGATCTACGACGACGGCGACATCATCAGCGGTTGCCAGCTCTCGGTGACCTCACCATCGGTCGACGTGGGCGGTGTGCCCAAGGTGGAGCTGACGGTCACGGCCGGCTTCGTCTACCTGTTCGGCGATGTGCGACGCGTGCCTGAGACCGTCCTCTACATCGACGGTGCAGGCGAGGAGACGGTCGGCCTCAGGGTGGTCCGCAGCTACGTCACCGAGGACCAGGATTCGGCCCTCCGCGACCCGTCGACCGGCCTCGACGGTTCTGGTGAGCCTGGGGCGTGGCGCGAGAGAGTGGTCGCGCAGTGGCGGGCGAACGACGAGAACGCGGTCACCGTGTACCAGGTCGTCGACGGCGTGCCTCTCCTGCAGAACGAGCCGACTCAGTTCTCCGACATCAACCGGGTCCTCGCTCGCCGTACGTACAACGAGTCCGGCAACTACAAGGTGCGCGGCTTCAGGGCCTCTTTCAGGCCCAAGTTCGACTCCGTCTACACGACCGAGATCGACGACTACTACCTGCGTCTCGACGTGGACGGCGGTCTGGCATACGTGCAGGGGTTCGAGGTCAACAAGCCGGCCGGATCGAGTGTGGTGTACCAGAAGGCCTCCGACACCAACTCGATCTCCGACGGCTTTACCTACAAGCCAACGGTCGGCGCGACGAAGGAGATCTACAAGCTGGCCAAGCTGCCCGTGGCGCGCGTGGCCAGTGTGTCGACCCTGGCCCGTACCCCGTTGATGCGCATCACCAAGCACGCGTCAAGCAACACCGACGAGCTGTGGTCGCAGAGCGCGGAGCAGAACGGCACCGAGCAGGGGATCCTCTACTCCGGCATGCCGAACGACTCGACCGCCCGTGTGCGGTTGTCGACATCGAGCACCTACAACGACACGGACGCCCCGACATGGGACCAGGGTGTCGATTTCCTCATCGACCCGTCCGGCGACAAGATCATCTGGCAGGCGGGTGCGTCCCCTGCAGCACCGTCTGCAGGCTCGACCTACTACGGCTACTGGAACTACGACACGGACAACGGCCAGCACCCTCTGATCAAGGGCTCTCGTCTCCTTCAGAGGGTGACTGCCGAGGCCCACACCGCGGGCCCACTGGGCACACCCATCAGCCTCGACAACGCGGACATCGCGTCCAGCAAGCTGGTCAAGGTTTACGATGACACGGGGCGAGTCTACGCGCGCAACGTGGACTACACCATCGACGCTGGCCGCAACAACACGGGCACCTACTCCAACGGCTCGATCACGTTCTTGACGACCGGCACTGGGCCCACGTCGGGCACGTTCTACGTCGACTACGGCTGGTGGGACCACACGGTGCCCATCTGGGACAACAAGTGGACCAACGCCAGCGGCGACTCGGCCGAAGGTGACTACCTGGCCATCGACTCGTACTTGGAGGAGACCAACACAGGTACGCTGGTCTTCGCCACTCAGCCGGGAAAGAAGTACCGCATCTGTTACGGCTTGACCGGCGTCTCCATGAGGAACGCGATCGACTTCCGCCCCAAGGGGATCTACTCCGGCGGCAGCAACAGGAAGATCGCGACCAAGGACGACGGCACCGGCTACCAGGTCTCGCCCAGCTACACGTACTTCCTGCCGCGCATCGACGTGGTCTCGCTCGACAAGAGTGGGCGAGTGGTCATCACGTACGGCCAGTCGGCAGCGCAGCCTCGCCCACCTTACGTCTCCGGAGACGTGCTCAGGCTGTGCCAGGTGTACCACCAGGCCTTCTCCAACTACCCGGTCATCACAGAGGCCACGACCAACAGACAGACGATGGAGGACACGCAAAACCTCCGTCGCAGGGTCGAGCTGCTTGAGATCGACGTCGCCACGAGCGCGCTCGAAGACTCAGCCCTGTCGAGCGCTCGGAACTACCTGGTCAGGGCAATTTTCACGGACTCGTTCAAGAGCTTCGACCACATGCAGCTGGACTACGACCAGATCTGCAAGTTCCAGCAGCCGTCGCAGTGGGCGGCCAACAAGGTCTACCAGCCTGGGGACACGGTCAGGAATACTGCCAACACGCTCTACATGCGCTGCAAGAGGGGCGGCACCAGTGTTGGCAGCGAGCCGACGTTCAGCACCTCGGTCGGCGGGACCGTGTACGAGAACGGCGTCGTCGGCAACATCAAGTGGCGCACGTACGCCACCAGCACCACGACGCCGGCCTTCTCGCAGACCGTGAAGCACAACGTGGCCGTCGACAACCTGGCCGGCTCGCTGCGCATGCCGGCCAAGCTGACCACGTCGGACGAGCCGTTGAAGAACTTCGTCAACGTCACGGCGTCGACGGCCAAGACGCACAAGCAGCTCGTGACGCTGCCGTACACGGAGTACCAGGACCCGGCCGCTTACCAGCGTTTCGCCAGCGAGGCGGTGCAGCTGAACCAGGCGGCCCCGTACAACGCGGCCATGGTGGTCGAACTGGAGCCGGCCGGAGACATCATCCCGGACGTGGAGCGGCAGCCGGACCTGCTGGGCAACTTGCCAGGCGGCACGATCACCAACCTGTCCGCTCAGTACGCGGCCGCTCGTGGCACTGACGCCTACCCGGAGAGCGACACTTCGGCCGACGCCGACGAGAACGACGCTCCGGTGCACCCGATCCCGGACGAGGCTCTGGCCTACATCAACAACTGGTGGAGCCAGTTCCACTCCGGTGTGCCTGTCGAACTGATGGCTCTGAACACGGAGCTGTCGCCAGGCGTGCAGGCGGACGTGACGGCCGCAGGCAACCAGGAGACCTGGGTCGATCAGTCCGGCGACCAGAACACAATGGGCACCGGCTTCACGCCCCGTGAGCTGGATCTGGCCATCTCGACCCCAGTGCAGCGGGTGGGCAACGTCGTGCTCTCCTCTGCCATGACGATCTACAGCAGGCAGAACGAGATCACGGTCTCAGGATCAGAGTTCCCGTCCTTGACCGACATCACGTGCAAGATCAACGACCGCGTGGTGCCGATGACGCCGGTAGTTGGCTTGGCCGGAGTCGACGCGGGCACCGTGCGCGCCGTGTCCGACACGACCGAGGACAACTACGGCTCCTTCACGGCCACGTTCACGCTGCCAGAGAACATCCCGACCGGCAGAGTGCCGATCGAGTTCACCGCCGCCGGTGTGACGGTCACGGCCACCTACTTGACGGCCGGCGCGCTGCAGGTGGATCACCCGACCTACTCCTCGGCCTCGCTCGTACCGACCTGGTACACGTACCCGACCGCTCCTATCGCCCAGGTGTTCACGCCGAGTGTGGACGGGTGGTACACGTCCGGCTCGTTGTACTTCTACAACAAGAACACCGTCTTCGGCGTCCGAGTTGAGATCCGCGACATGTCGAACGGTGTGCCCGGCACTACCGTCCTGGGCAGGTGCCGCATCAAGGCGGCCGATGTGGTGTTGAGCAACAACGCTACCAAGGCGACAACCTTCAGACTTGACGACCCGGTGTACCTGAAGACCGGTCAGCAGTACGCGCTGGTCGTGTACACTTACACCCGCAACTACAAGATCTTCACCGCCACTTACGGTCTGAAGGATGTACGCTGGGGTTCCTCTGTCACGAAGTCCCCGTCCATCGGCCCGCTCTTCCGGTCCACCAACAACCAGAACTGGGAGATGGACCCGTACAGCGTGCTCACGTTCTCCTTGAACAGGGCGCACTTCACAACCCAGGCGGCGACCGTGGCCTTCAACCCTGTCACCGGCATCGTCGCCAGCCACCTGATCCTGCTCGTCACGCAGATGACTCCGCCGTCGACGACGATCAAGT
>WBZL01003067.1_pt1 | contig 15628 bp, 11 predicted proteins | sample 5204291 | NCBI WGS metagenome assembly WBZL01 (sample SAMN12344345, study PRJNA552823) | activated sludge metagenome | biome: Activated sludge suspended growth; feature: Nitrification reactor; material: Wastewater; isolation source: activated sludge from nitrification reactor of wastewater...
ATGCCCGCATGTAGAGCAGATTGGTGCGGGAAAAACCTCTCATGTCGGAGAACTCGGCACGGAGGTCGCGGGCCAGTTGGTCGATGACCTTCGCCCCCCAGCCCTGGGCGGATTGGCGTTCGAGAATTTCCTTGCCGATGCGCCAATAGAGCAGGACCAGTTCCCGGTTAACGGCCAGACCGGCCTTGAGCCTCGCCGTGCGGATGGTGGTCTTTAACTCCGCCAGCCATGCGGCGTAGTCGGGAGGGATGAGGGTTGTCATGCTTCGGCGCTTATGGTTTTCGGCGAGTCACTTGATCTGGAATTGTCCATCAGGCTGCTGCACGGTTGCGCGACGGTTGCGCGTCGGACGATACGTTCCACCTTTCCGGTGAGGCATGTCGAAATTCCCGCACGTCAAGACGCCTGATTCTGAAGCTGATTGGATATGTATTCGGAAGTTTTGAATTCTACAACCGGCAGCTTTTCTTTTTTGCAATTGGTTCGTTTCCACCAGATCAAGCGCGTTTGCGGAGCCAAGAGTGAATCAACCCGGCACGCCTCCCAAGGTCGGCCAGCCGGCATGGAACGAAGCGCGAAGAACGGCTTCGCCATACATCGCGCCGGCGTGCGAAGACCAAGCAGTTCGGAAACGACGATTTTTCGTCAGATATTCGCACCGACATCGCTTACACGCAGTGCCGTTTTTTCATGCTTTTCGCTGACCATGGTTGAAATGCAGTGCCACTGCTTCCGCATGCAGGCATTCGGACACATCGAATATGCATCGCCGTGGAAACACCTTGCCCTTCGCGGCTACGAAAGGCAATATTGGAAAAAACAGACAACAGTAGGGAGAGATAGCCATGCCAGCCAGCCGACAACCACGCATCAGTCAGCGCCACCGCTGGTACCAGTGGCTGGTGTTGACAGGCATCTTGTGCGCCGCCTTTGCCGTGATGCCAGCGCAGGCCGAAACACCCGCCTCTGGGCCGGTTCCCCCAGCTCTGACCGCCACGCCAGCGGGCGTCGGCGCAACTGCTACACCCAGCTCCGAGTTGCGCTTTGCGTTCGGCGACGCCACGCTACGTCTGCCCACCGGAACCGAAAAAGGGACGGTCCACCTCACAATTTCTGCCGAAGCCACGGGGAAGGAGCCGGTGCCAGCCGGGGAGATAGAGGTCGTTGACATCAAACAGCTCGGCCCGACAGTTGACTTCAAGCGTGTCGCCGAATATCAGAGCAGCGGCAAGGGGCGCATCTGGTTCCTCAAAGCCGACGTTAGTGCGCTGCCGATCAACAGCGTCCCTCTGACGCGCAGCGCCCTTGTCAGTCTGGGCGAGTTCAAGCGCATAGTGCCGTATGTCTTAACCAATCGGCCCGCCAGCGCGCCGGACTTTTCCATCACGCCACCTGCGCTCTGGCAGCGGAACTCCGACAACGAGGTCGCCGCTGCCTTACTGGTGGCGGCTGGCGAGCAGGCGCTGCTTGGCCTGCGCCTGGCCCATGTATCTTTGACTGAGAAGACACAACAGCAGCGCAGCATCCCCCTGCAGGCTCTGGAGCTGTGCACGCTGCCCACAGATGATGTTTGCGTGGCGCCACCGGTGATCCCGGCGCAGAGCTCACAGACCGTGTACCTGCGCTTTAAGAAGGGCGAAAAGTTCCTGGGCCGCTTCAGCGGCACCGTCTCGCTGGCCGTGGATGCGCGTGCCGAAGCCAAGCCGGTACCCGTTGATCTGGCGTCCACGGCGTGTCTCGAACAATGGATCGGTGGCATTGTCATTGCGGCGGGTGTGTACGCGGCCTTCCGTCTCAGCGCCTGGAGCCGTAGCCGCCTGCACCGGCTGGCCGCACTACAACCCGTGGCCGCAGCGCGCGAGCGCGTCCTGCGGCTGCTGATGGAGCTGGACCCCGTGCGCGACAATACCGGAGTCAATTTCGACGCGACGCGGAATTTCTTCAAGGAGCTGATTAACGGTCTCACTGAAGACCACCTAAAAACCGAAAATCTGCTGCCGCCCACTTGGTCGGTCCTTGGCACAGTGCCCGACACAACGAGCCTGCAGGCGCACCTGAAGAAGCTGGAGCCCGCCATTGCCGGCCTGGCCGTAGTGGTGAATGAGGGCGCGCTGCCCCTGTTGAAGCGCTGGGAAAGCGACCCTGATCCTGTCAGCCGAACCCGGGTTAAGGACGCTCTGCAGATCCTCGACGCGCCAGAAAATGCCAAGACTGAGGACGAGGCGGTCGCGCTCGTCGCGCGTGCGAAGACACAGGCGCAGCCGCCGCAGCCAATACAGGCTCAACAGGCTCCCGACCACGCCGCACCGCGTACGCCGCTAACTTTGCAGCGCATCAGCGCCGAAATCGAAACCATCAACAAGACCACTTGGTACGCCTATTTGTTCTTGACCTCGGTAGCCGGAATCGCCACTCTGATCCTGGTCAACCCTGGATTCGGCAGTCTGCTGGACTTCGTGTATTGTCTGTTCTGGGGCTTTGGGCTGCCGATAGCGCTGGAGAAGCTTCAACAGTTGTCGCCTTCCGCCGTGGCCAAGCCTCTGGGTATCACCCTGCCCAGTTGAGGCAAAGCCCAGTGGTGATCCACAGCGATGCTGAATCCCCGCGCCACGGTGACTTGTGCCGCGCAACGAAGCATTGGTGATCTTGGGGTCTGGGGCCAATGGCACGACCTCAAATCCAGTTTGGCGTGGAATACACAATGGTGGCGAAACATCTATTTGCATGGGGGCGCGCTTGACCTCGGTTGCCAGGCTTGAAGATGCTTTGGTAGCGCCGCTGGATTTTCTATCCTGCGGTCTTCCTATGTCCATTTCCTATCCTCTTTCGATACCTCATCGGCAAGTAAGAGGGGACTGCGGCGCAATAGTCGGCGCCCAGTCACCACCTTGGCCGGCCAAGGAGTCTGCGTGTTGATAGATCCACTCCGCCCGAGACGGGCTCCGCGCTTCAAGTCCAAGCGGCTTCTGCACTTAGCTGTCGCGCTGTGTTTGCCAGCTGTGTTGCACGGCTGCGCCCATGTATATGTGGACGCTGACGGTACGCGCCATGTTCTGGGTTTGGTCCATCTGCAATTGCCGGCAGAGGGCACGGCCAAGCCGGGCGGCGAAGCCTTGCGCAGCCAGTCGTTCGGGCTGTCCATCACTAGTTCAGCCGCCGGCCAGGCTGTGGTGCTGGGCTATAGTGACACCACATTGGCATTTGTACAGGACAACGCCGTGGTGCCGGTCAGCGCCCTGCTGCTTGGTCCTCGGCCCTTTGTCTCCGATGACGACAAGGAGTAGGACTATGAGATTCCTTCATGGGTTGGCATTGGTCACCACCACCAGCGCGACTCTGGTGCTGGCGGGTTGTGCATCACCCCGAGAAAATGCCATCTTCGTTACCAAAACGTCGTTCAGCCTCTTGGATGCCGACACCACACCAGGTGGTGTCTCTATCGCATACGACCGAGTCGAAGGTTATGTGGGTCCCCGCTTCGAAGACGGCCGTGTGTTTCCAGTGGTCAGTTCCATGGAGACCAGTGGCAGCGGTTTCAGCCGCGAGATTAAACAAACCTATGCTACGGGTGACGCGGCCAGAATCGTCACCCGCGAGAGTTCCGACAACTCCACGGATGGCGTCAAGAATAAGCAGGATCCGTCGACCACGACTAGCGCAACGGCCAGCTCGACGAAGAACCCGGTAATGTTTTTTGCCACGTCCACCACCATCGGGGTGAAAGTGGGGTTTGACGCGGGAACGGTTGTGCCCAATGCCTTCACCCTGGGCTACAAGCGCAAGGAGGCCTCGATCATACCGGTCGACAAGGATCGCCATCCATCGGTTCTCGCTACCTTCGACAACACGACGGGCGTGGCGGCGCCTGCGCCAGCGGCCTCGGGCGCTACTGCTTCGGGCGCGGCGGCCACGCAGTTTGGTGTCACGCAGTATTTCGCCACGGGCGACGCGGCCAACAATCTGGCGAGCAAGCCGAGCATCAAGGGGCGCTTCAAGGAAACGGCCGAGGCAGCCTTGGGCAACGTTGAACAGTACCGCATCAAGGAGGCCAAGCAGGGCCGTATTGCGCTGGCGACATTGAGTTGCCTTACCCGAGTGCCTGACAACAAACTGGACCGCGTATGGAAAAACGTCAAGGAGTTGGAGGTGTTCGGTCAACGCGCTCCGTTTGCCTTGAAGCAAATCAGCGCGGCCACGCCCTTCGAGCAGCGGCAGGTCTATATCCGTTACATGAGCGTGCTCGAGGCCGATTCCGACGCGTACACCAACGTCTTGAGCTTACACAAAGAAGCCGTGTGTATATTGAAAGAGTAGCACGGCCCTGAGCTATCACAACCCTGGAGGATTGTGCCTTGGGACAATTAACGTTAACGATTCCCTGCGAAGACTGCAAAGCCGAAACCGATGGCTTGAGTGATCTCGGCTTCCGAGTGACTGGGTGTGTGCCAATCGCTGATCGCCCAGGGATGTGCCGACTCACTTACGAGGCCGACACCGGTACCACAGGACCTGCTGCGTCCGCTGCAGCCGCCACACCCGCGGCAGGACCGACTATCGCCGCCGGAGCCAAGCCCAGCAAGCCGAAGACCAAGACCAAGAAGCCCAGCAAGCCCAAGCCGAAGTAATTGCGCTAGGTCTACCGGCAAGCCCGCCTATCCCATCCCCATCGCCATGATGGCGGCCTTGGTCGGTGAATCGTAGAACTGCCATGGGATCGCCGTGAGGATGGCGTCCGGGACGTCGGCGACGTCGCGCTTGTTTTCGCTTGGAATCAGGATGTGCTTGGCGCCGGCTTCGACGGCGAGCTGCATACGTTCGGGGAGCGAAGCCACCTTGAGAAGCATTCCCTGGACGCTCATCTCTCCGAGCACGACGGTCCGGTCGAGTACCGGCTTCTCCAGGATCGCCGAGACCAGGGAGATGAAGAAAGCGACTGTGGTTTCGGAACCCTCCTTGGCTTGGTTCAGGTTGATCGCCTGGATCGTGAAGTCGTAGGCCTTGAGGTCGTGGTCGATGCCGAGGTTTTTCAGGTTCGCCTTCAGATAAGCATCCGCAGTCTTGATCGCCTCTTTCATCTTGCTTGATAGATTGCCGAGCGGGATGATCCGGCCTGACCCGCGGTTCATCTGCGTCTGCAACAGGAACAGGGCAAGCCGGGCATCCGTCGCATCGGTGCCGACGGTATAAATGCTGCCGGGCGGGAGGTTGCCCGCGGCAATGATGCTGCCGCCACCCATCTCGGGCAGACGCACGAAAGTCTCCTGGCCGCTCTCCCGGTCGATGAACGAGAAGCTGGTATCCCAGTATTCGAGGCCACCCATCTTCTTGAGTTGTTCCTTCACCCGGCGTCGCAACTCCATGGCGTAAGCGAGGTACTCCTCCATCTCTTCGCGGCCAAACTCGCCGTCGGGATGGAGCAGCTTGACAAGGCCCGAGACGGTCTTGCGGACCGCTTTCTGGTCGCGGCCACCGAGATGCTGGCCGAAGCGGAAGAAGCGCTCGGCATAGTCAGCGTAGCCGCGTTTTCGGAACTCGCGGAACACCTCTGCAAGATAATCGGTGACCAGCCCGAAGTGATCGGTGTAAGCCGCGTCGGAGGTCTTCTGAAACTCCCAGCCAGGAATGTAAGCGTGGATGCGATCGTAGAAGGCGGTGTCCATCTCCTTCGGCATCGGGTAAAAGAGGTTCGAAGTACGGACGATCGTCTCGATATCGCCGTCGATGTTACCCACGAAGACGATCGAGCCTTCTGCCGTGATGATGTCCCGGCCCCGGCTGAACGTGCCGTCCTCCATGTAGCCCTTCATGATATTGATGCCGTTCTTGTCGGTGAAGCGGATGCCGGCGGCCTCATCAAAAGCCACCACATCCCACAGCGCCACCAGGCCGCGCTGGCCGCTGCTGAGGTTCACGAACATCTGCGCAGTGGTCGTTTGCCCGCCGGAAATCAGGTGGCAGTAGGGGCTAAGCTGCTGATAGGCGAAGCTCTTGCCGGTACCGCGCGGGCCCAGCTCGATCGAGTTGTAGTTTTTCTCGACGAATGGCAGGAGGCGCTGCATCAAGTGGAGCTTGCGTCTTTGCGTATAGTAGGGGTGGCTCGGCTCGTAACCCATCGAGCGCATGAGCAGATCAAGCCACTGTTCGCGGGTAAAGCGCCGGCGTGCCTCGATGAAGCGGTCGATGTTGCGCGAGGAAAGCTGGATAGGGCGGATGGCATCGACAAAGAATGGGCGGTTTTGCCCCTTGAAGACGAACGAGTCGTCGTAGCGCAGGGTGATCTCCGCCCAAACGCCGCCCATCAGCAGGCGGTCATGGGTGCGCACCTCGCTCTCGTCAATGTTGATGAAGTCGAGGTCCAGGTTGGAGAGACGACCCCAGTACTTGTCGTGCGTCTCGACGAGCCGAACCGAGATCTTGTCGATGATCTCGTAGGTCGAGTGCTGTTTGATGGCGGACTTCACCGCTTCACGTTCGTCTGGTTTCACGTACTTCGACGCGAGCGTCTCGCGCACGAACTCAAGACCCTCACGAATGGTTTCCTCGTCAGTCGAGGCGCAGTACTTGCCGAGTAGAAACTCGATGACAAAAGCCGGGACGCCGAAAGCGCTGCGCATTCGCCGTAGCAAATCCTTGCGTACCACCAGACCCGGAAAAGCCTCGGCGGCCAGCTTGTCCAGTTCGTCGAGTTCGAATGATTGGTCGCTCATGCTCGCCTCACATGTCTCTCCCCACCGTCAGCTTGATGCCGCCCGGCGGGAATTGTTCAAGGGTCTCGACATCCCGGATGTCGAGTTCGAGCAACTCGCCGGCCTGAAAGCGCGCCGCAGTGTGGAAGAACGCGGTCACGCTCTGTTCCTGCCCTTGCCCTTCAAGGCGCACTTCCTTGGGTTTGCCCGCAACAACGGAAACGATCTTGCCGTCGTCCTGGCGACGCACCACATCCAGCGAGAGCGTGCGACCCGTCTCGGAAAACAACGGCATCTGACCAGCCGTGGCGGCGGTAGTCGCCGCGGGGCGCAAGATGACTTTCACTGCGGTCCGTTGCAACTCGTAAGTCGGCAGGACGACCTCCACACCCACTCGCCTCTCCTGTGCGGCAGGCCCGCGGGAAACAAGGTGCGGGAGGATCAGTTCCTGGACGCTGGCGCCACCGTGTGAGAAAGACTTCTCGGCCTTGAAGAAGGCCAGGCCCGGGGGCACTGCCACACGCATCTCCGGATCCCAGGCGAACGGCAAGCGCACAAGAGGCAGATCGGCGCTGGCCGGCACCAACGCGAAGCGCTCCTTCAGCAGGAGGCACCAGGCTTTCTCACAGGGCACTTCGTTCGGGAGCTTGCTCTCGTCGAGGAGGATGAAGCCGTGGTCGGTCACCAGGTGAACCCGCGTGTAACCCCAGCGGTGGAGCTTGCGCACCAGGCGGGCCAGGCGGCCGATCTCCAGATGGATATGCCGGATCAGGCTTTCGGCCTGTCCATGCCCGATGTGGTCCACGTCCTCGTGGCCAAACACGACAAGCAGCTCGCCCAGACCGGACGGGACACTCGCGCTCTGTTCGACGTCGGTGATGTCCCGGCAATCGGCGCCGAAGGCTTTAAGAAGGGTGAGCCGGTTTTCGCGCACCGAGGTGTCCTTGCCGTTAACCTTGGGATGAAGCGTGTTGCCCTTGATCTCGACCGTCACCTCGCCATCACCCAGAGGGAGGAGGGCGGTCATTCCCACCGGAGTTACGGTGGGCAACACTGCCATGACAGGTTCCACCTCGACAGCATGGCCGCGGAGCTGGTCACGCACGGCCAGCGCACAGTCGTAGCGTAGAGCATCGACGATGACCACCGCGCGGCGGCCCTTGGCTTTCCACAGCGTCTGTTCCAGGCGTGACGTAACGCCGGGAACTCCCCTGACCTTCAATGTTCCGGCATCGGCAAGGCTCTGGAAGAACGCATCGTTCAGCGCCAGAGCGTACGTAGCGTACGCCCGATCCGCTACGCGGGCGACGGCGGAACGGCCTTCTTCGTCTGCGCCCTGGCGTAAACCGATGTGCTTCCACTCGATCGCACCAGCGTGGTCAACGTAGATGCGAACGAGATCGGCCAGACTGCCCGTACTCTGCACTTTCGCCACGCCCTTGGCGCAATCGTCGATGAACACGCACAGGTCGCGCAGGAGCGACCAATTCGTGCCGCCCGTTGCACTGGCTTTGGCGAATTCCAATTCCTTGGCGATCAACTCGGTGTGACCTTCGAAGAACGCGGTCGTGCTGGAGTCCTTGGCCGCGGCAATATCGAAGGCCTCGTAGGTCTGGTGCAGTCGCAAACACGAGAGATGGGGGAAACCAAAGGAGAGACCGGTTCGTCCCCTGGCCCAGGCGCTGAGGTCGAGTCTGGCTTCCACTGCCTCCACCCAGCGGTCCCAGGCAGCGCGGTACTCGGCGTCCCTGAGCCAGCGCTGCAGGAACTGCTGGTGGTGAGGCCGCACGGCGAGCGGCGGTAGCCGATCCGCGAAGGGAAAGTCGGCCGGCTCGCCGTAGCCGAGGAAGGTCTCGGTAAGCGCGAGGACAGCCACCAGATTCTCTATCCACTCTTCGGGAGAGTGAACCGGAACCTCAAAGCCGTAGCGTTCCCGCACCATCGACAGGAACTCCCGGTCCAACCCTTTCTCTTGGAGCATTTCCCAGGCTGCATAGGGTTCCAGCGCGAGATCGAGAATGGTCTGGTCTACGTCGCCGATCAGCCGGGACTGCGTCAGCTCGGGCGTGAGCTGGGTAGCCCAGAAGACGGCCGGGCGATCGGCAAACTTGGCAACATACTTGGCGAGCAGCGAGTCGCGACCGCCATCCCAGAGCCGTCGTTGGTCTGTGGCGTTGTCGGGCAGCGCTACACCAGCCAGCCGCAGGAAGCTGAAGAGCGTCGGCCGCTTGCCACCGATACGCCAGAGCACACCACCCGTGCGGTACTCTTCGAGCAGATCGAGGCGTACGCCGTCGTCCCCTTCGGCGGTCACATCCAGAAAGTCCTCGCTGAGTGGTACGTAGAGCACGAAGCGAAGACGGCGGCGTGCCTCAGCGTTCGCTGTTTGCGAGAGAAGCTGGTACACGCGGTGCTTGAGCCAGATCTGGCCATGGGTCGCTCCCGCGTCGTACTCGAGCAACACGAATGGCGGCCGCTGCATCTGTTCGAGGTGTGCCTGCAGTGCCGGCAGCAGACGGGCGAACTCGATCTTCTCATCGAACCAGAGGCAGACCTGTGCCCGCTTTTCGTGCTGAAAGCGCTGTTCGAGCTGACCTACCAAGGCGTCGAGGATCATTGCTTCCTTTACGCCTCGCCCAACTCTTCAAGGACCGCGGATACGATGACTGGGTGATAGCGAATACCTGCCCGCGCGGCGCGCTCAACGAACGGCCGAGCGGCTGAGAGCAAGCCGAGCTGCTTGGCCCTGCCGAGCAGGCCAAGAGATCCGGTCACTCTCAGCCCCATCGCGAGCGCCACACGCCGACCCTTCCACTCGTCGATCGCCACCGATGCTGACCCAAGCTCCAGTGCAAGCTGAATAACCGCGGTCTCCCCAAGGTCCAGCCCGACCAAGCCAAATGCCGTTGGAGGCGACGACAAGGCGCGCACGCCGAGCCAGGCGGGATTAATGTGTGGATGTCCGGCACGTTCGCCTTCGTCAAGCTCGTGTCGAACCTCATTCGGACAGAGGATCTCGAAGGGTAGAAGGCCAATTTCGTCGAGACAACCCATCCGATCGAAGGCGATCAATGGGCCCGTATTGATGACCAGGACCTCATCCACCGCGAAGGAATCCCAATTCGACGTCCGCATCCTCCGGGCGCAGATTGCTCATGGAAACACCGACGCGGGGCAAGGAAAACAGAAAATCGACCCGACCCTTCCCGCAAAGACCCGCCGCTTGACCCGAACTCAGTCTGCCGAGTTCATACAGCTTTGCTGCCAGGAGGAACTTCGCCTCGGCATCGAAATCCTCCTTGGGCATCGCCGCCGCAACAAGGACATCATCGCCGTACTCAATGCTCAGTTGGTGTGTCACTGGTGCCTCCATCCGTTGATGTTTGGAATCGATTGTTCACACGACCTTCAGGATGCGCAGCACGCCGGCCTTTTGCAGCGGCTCGATGTTCACCTTCACCCCATCGTCGAGCTCCGGATCCCAGCCCCTGGGCCGTTCTTCTGGCAGCTTCCAGGGCGTGAGGATGCGATAGTCGCGCTCGCCGCCATCGGATCCCTCGTGGTGCCCCTCCTGAATGAGCTGAAGTTTCCGGTCGAGGGCTTGCGCCTCCTCAACCTTGGCCTGCCATTCGAGCCGGTCATCGCTGCGACCCGCCTTGTCGGCGAGACCGGCTTCGCGCCGGAACGCCTCGATGGCATCGCGCAGATAGCTCGCACGGAGTTTGGCCATGCGGTTCTTGTCGAAGCGGTGGTAGTGAACGAGAGCGCCGAAGGCAAAGCGCGAGGTGCCTTGTGCCGAGGCAATGTGCCAGAAGATCGGCCGATTCTTGTAAAGCCCCTCGTGGTACTCGAAGAAAACGTTGTCGAGCCAGTCGTCGAGGCTTGCGCACTTGCGGTAACCTTTCACCACCTTACTGAGCTCGTTGGCGATTTCTACCTCGACCTGGTTGGCGTCACGATCGGGGAAGAGCGTCGCCAGTTCCTGGCGCACGCGCTCGACAAGCCGTGCCTCGCCGTTCACCGCATTGAAGGGGACGATGCCGTCGTCGTCGGCTTCCAGGACGCGCTTGACTGCGTAGGAGAGTAAACGCCAGACATGTTCCATGCGCTTCTGGTCGGCGGACTTGCCTGCCATCTGCGGCCAGAGCATCTCGCGTGGACGATCTCCGAGCGTTTCACAGATCAAGTTCTCGGCGCCGGACGGTACACCATAGAGCCGGAACACCTCCTCGTTGAGCTGGTGGTAAGCATTCTGCAGGCTCGCATCTATCTTGCACTCGTATTCGACAATGCCGTCCAGAGATCGAGGAATAATGCTTGCCTCTCCACTGAATGCACGTTCAAGCAACCATGGAGCACGAAAACCAGTGGAGGTTTCGTTGCCTCGGTCCCATCCCTTCTTCTCGTTATAGCTTGATCGGGCGATTTCCCCGATCAGTACTTGTGCCTTCTGATTCTCTGCGGGAATAGGAAAGCGCTTGACGACACCCACCTCCCAGCGCCCTCCCATGTTCTCTCTAGATGTAAGCGTCTTCGCGAACCCAAGCACGAGATCGCTATTCAACACGCCGGCGAGGTACCAAATACGCTCCATGTCGCTGGGGAAGACGACTGGGCCTTTGTCCGCAAACACGCATCCCTTGGGCAAGATTCGAACATTGAACACTGACGCAGCGCGAGGCCACGTGAGCCCAGGTTTGAAGTACAGATCCTCACTCGGGAGGCCGTTGCCAGACGCCTTTAGCGCTTCGCGGTGCTCAGGATTCCAGTCGAGGACCAGGTCCACGTCGTCGTAAAAGCGGCAGAACTCCCCGCCCTTTGCGAACGGCACCCACGACGCGAGTCCTTTGACTTCCCACCATTGGCGTACCCATCGGGGGTCATCACCCGTCGCTTTCCCTTGGCGCGCAATACCCCAGGTCGGTTCTAGCGCTGGGTGTTCTCGAAACGCATGAGCCACGAGGCCTACTCGTGCAAATGCGATTGGTGCGCCTTCGATACCTTCAAAATCCCGTCTAGCCACATCTCGTCGATTCGGGTCACGTCCATGCCCGAGCGCATTGACGAATCCGACATGTCTTCGGTCCTCGACACCCCGGCCACTAAAACGCACCAAGTCGAAGAACGTGCTTCGTTCTCCTTCGTTAACGACATAGTAGGCGCGATCTGCCTGCTCAAGCGTTGTCTCAATGCCCTCTCTTGCCTGGGTCGCTTGGATGGTCGACACCATGAGCTTCCGCCGAAGGTCTGCGTCGGCGAGGATGGCTTTGACGTTGACGCGATTACTTCCCATGGCTTGCCTCCCAGCGCGTCAGCGCAGCAGCTTCCCACTCGGCTACCAGCTTAGCGAGCGGCACATAATCCTTGTGGATGCGACCCGCGTCGCACGCGGCGAAGTAACGTGCCTGGTCGCTCCGCCTGTCGTACACGTCCAGCGGGAGCAGGTCATTCTGCAAGAGCAGCAGGTTGCCCACGATGAACGCGGTCCTGCCATTGCCCTCGCGGAACGGATGCAGGGCCAGCAACTCGCACATCACCTCGGCAACGTAGCCGAACACATCCCCATCGTCCGCTGACAAGAGCGGTGACTTCGAGAGGACGTCCCGCTCCAGGACGTCTATCAGCGGCTGGATGCCACACGGGGGCAAGGGCCACCGGGTCGGACCGTCGCCTTTGTGTAGATCGACGGTGCGCCACTCACCGGCAAAGGGATAGATCTCTCCCAGGAGTTCCCGGTGGATCTGCCGGACCAGGTTCACAGTCAGAGGCGCCGGCTCGGGGCGGTCGAGCAGGCTGGCAACAAACTCCATAGCGCGCGCTACCCCCTCGTCCTCGCGGCGGTGAATCTCTTCTAGGTCGAGACAACCGGCGAAGTTCAGAGAGATGCCGTCGTCGGTAGTGATCCAGTCCCAGTTGCGGTCGTAGTTGTGCCAGGGTATCGGCACTACCCGCGGTGAGGCAGGAACCTTCGTGATGGCGGCCAGCTCCTCAATCCGTATCTTCGCGAGCTTCCGTTGGCCGGCCGGTACGATGTAGAACTCACCGGCGCCCGCTGCCTGGTAATACTCGCCCTTGTTGCGGCCGGCGCCACTGCGAAACCGGAACCCGAAATCTCGCTCGAGCCACCGCCATCTGAGTGTCGTCATCTCGCGCCCCCCCTGACTACAATGGCTGCCGTTTCATTTGTCGCATCGTCCAGAATTGCTTCGCCAAGGTCGAGCATTAAAAGGAGTGGATTGCGCTTCAACAGTATTTGGCGCCGGAAGGGCTCGAAACGCGCATTGGCCTTAAAAGTTGAGGGCACTAGTGCCCCGATGTAACCTTCGGGTTCCACGATCTGTGTGGCTCTATCGATGAAGGCCCCGTAAATGTCGTTGGCAGTGAGAGGGTAGGCCGCCTTCACAAAGTCCTTCACCTTTGGGACGAACGCGCCATAAGGCGGGTTCATCACCACGACGTCATAGTGCCGTGACAAGGTCTGCAGAAGCTTCAGGCCTCTGGCCGTATCCTCTGCAAAAAGCCGCTCACTCGGGTCGCCACCGGCCTGCGCGGCGGCATCCTCGATGGCGGCAAGCAGCTCCTGCTGGAGCTGCCGGGCCTCATCTTCGAGCAAACGACACTGCAGCTCAAGTTGTCGTGCTTGCTCCGTCTCGAGATCAGACAGGATCGACCCCAACTCGAGCTGTGGGTGCTCCCGACGTCCGAAAACCCGGGTAACTCCCTTCTCCCTCGCACGGGCGCTGACCCACTGCTCCAGCACCCGCTCCACACTCTCGCGAACCTGGATCAAGCTACCCAACTCGCCGACATGCTGGAGGTTTTCCCAGATGGTCTTGAAAAGCCGCTGCCGCAAGTCGGAGGCGCCGAGCCTGGCGCCGATGTGGTCGACGAGGGCCTGCAGGCGCTCGGCACCCAGGTCGACCGCGTTGGCGACCACCAGGTTGCTGCGGTGAACCTTGACATCGAGTGGAGAGAAGCCATGCTTGAGGGCGGCCTCCTTGGTCGTCAGAAGTAGCGACAGCGAGGCGATCTGGATCGCTCTCGGATCGATGTCCACGCCGAAGAGGTTGTTTTCGAGGATAGCCGCCGGGATATCGCGGGGCTCACGGATCGATGGTTCCGCAGGCCACCCCGGCTGGCCGGCATGTTCGATCTCGTCGAGGTACATGCGGTGGAACAGGCCGAAGGCATACTGCCCGAAGTGCATGGTTCCGCAGGCCGGGTCGAGGAGCGTGATATCCCGGGCGCGCTTGAACGTCGCGACCTGGCCATCCTCGCCTAGTCGTTGGTACCGAATACGCTCGCCAGTGCGTGGAACCAGATAGTCGGCAACCGGCTGGTCCGAGATCCTTTCATCCGGCAGTGGCGGCGGTTCTGTGGGAGCGAGCGCCGAGTCTGGATGCATCTGAAGCCATAACCGGCCGAGCGTATTATCGACAAGGACCTTGACGACCCAGGACGGCGTGTAGAACTGGTTGATGACCGCTAGTTCATAGGAGGAGCGCGGCGTGCCCTTGTTCTCATCGCGAACGCGTTTCTTCTCGTCGCGGTTGAAGAACTGGTACACCCAGCCGAGAAAGTCCTGGGCGCGATAGGCGTCCTCGGGCAGATCCTCGTTGATCATCTTGAGGACCCTCGCCAGGGTCGCGTGTGTCGGCCACACACACGCGTACTCGTGGTCGGGATCGAAGAGGACACGGATTTCCTGTGTGATGCACCGGAAGGCAGAGGTCAGGCCGTCGCGGAGGAGATTTTCCTCGGCGCCATCGTCGTATTTGTACTTGCTGCCGCCCGCTGCCCGGTAGTCGCGCAGATAGCGGGAGCGCGCCTGACCCAGAACCGGCGTGATCACCTCGGTCTGCTCGGACGTGCCGTGTGGATTTGCTGGCGGCGGAAGGTAGAGGATCTTCCGCGCCTCCATGGCCTTGATGCCAACGAGACGATTGAGGAGCGTATAGGCGAACTCTCGCTTCACGTTCTCGTAGCCCCGCTCAGCCGAGCCCTCGGCGATCGAGTCGCGGGCGATGAGTGCCTCGACGCGGCTGCGGATGGCTTTGGCCTCGGCAGGCAAGCTCATTTTGTCTAACGGCGTGTGCTTGCCACTTGATTTGAGGCCGAGCCATGCCAACTGAGCGGCGAACTCGTTCTCTAGCTCGATGCGCAATTTGGGTACCCAGGAACGGACGGCCATCTTGAGATCGTCAGCCAGAAACGACGAGGCGGCGGCGAGACTCATGGGGCCAGCCTTATGAGTCGATTCATGCTCAGTTTTTCCAACGTTATAGTCCCTTCACCACCACCGTGAAACCCTCGCGTATCTGAGCCTTCAGATCCCGCGCTACCGTATCGAGCGCCTGATCCACCTCTTCTTCTGTCTTGAAGCGCTTGCCTGCCAGGGCGCTGACTGGACGCCATTCGAAGACCCGTTCTCCGGGTGCAGGCGCCGGCGCCGGCGCCGGCGCCGGCACCGGCAGCACCAGAGCTTGAAGCTCGGCTTTGACCTGAGCACTGTAACCAGGCAGCGCGACGAGCGCCTGATCGAGGGAGGAGAGGCTTCGCTTGCCGGCGGCGGCCAATAGCGCCTCGACCGTGGAGAGCGTGATCGGGGCGTAGTGGCAGGCCTTGCCCGTGCCGAAGACCCTGTTGACGACCAAGTCGCTCTCTGTGGGCGGCGCGTCCTGATAGGCGGCACCCGCCTTGATCTCGGCGACCTGGTCTTCAACCTGTTGACGGACAATGTCATAGGCTTGGGCATAGGCATCACGGTAGGCGATAAAGGCTGTGTCAAAAGCCGACCGGTAGTCGTTCCAGCGAACGATCACAGCCTTGTCATCGGCGATGGCGTTCATGTCCTTCCTCGCCTGTGTGAAAACTTCTCCCTTGGCGTGCCCGTCTGGAATCGGATGGTCTTCGGCCAATGCGAGCAATCTCCGCGAGGCTTC
>WBZL01003068.1_pt1 | contig 15628 bp, 22 predicted proteins | sample 5204291 | NCBI WGS metagenome assembly WBZL01 (sample SAMN12344345, study PRJNA552823) | activated sludge metagenome | biome: Activated sludge suspended growth; feature: Nitrification reactor; material: Wastewater; isolation source: activated sludge from nitrification reactor of wastewater...
ATCCCCTTGGATGTAATATCACCTAGTTTTATATGTTAACCATTTTTTGTAACTATCGGAGAAACCTTGGAACTATGTTGATTATTATTTCAAATCTGTCCCTACTATCCGACGTCTAGACCTGTGCTATCTCCCAAGGTAAGGATGCCTGCAGGCCGATTGAATACAAGATTCTCAGTTTTGTATTCAAATTACAGGTACAAAGATACAAAAAAAAGTACACGATGTACAAATAATAGGTGATTTAAATGTATTATTTTAACGTTTATTCCTAAAGTGAAAAAAGAAAATTTTACTATTATTTGGATATTTCTATTTTTTGTTGTATCTTTGTATTTCTATATGTGCCCCCCATACATTTTTGTATATACAAGTACCCCCACCCCCTAATTTTTATATGAATTTTTTTTGCGGTTTTAAGAGAAACGTGCTTGATGTAGTATCCCATAACCCCACCCCCTCTAAATTTTGACCGGGAGGATACCCCGGCATTGATTTCCGAAACAAAAAATTTTCTAATATCATGGAAAAATTCTTTATCTTCGCATCGTCCGTCATTAACTACATAAAAGACGGCAATGAACGGAAACTGTATAAGTTGATGGCGAAAGACAGTACAGGAAAAGACGTGGAACTGGTCACGTCGTCTGAACCATCCGGTCCGGTCGCCCTCGCTTCCCTCGTAAAAAAGGACAAGCCGCTATGGGACGGTGGCCCAAAAGCCAAGGAGGACACTTGGCAAGTGCAGTACTACACGTCCGTGCAGCAAGTCTCGGCTGCCAAAGAAGCCCGCGAAAGCATCAAAGAATTGGAGTGGTAACACTCCAATTTCTTTTTTTATTTTTCTCGCTTTAACAGACAGCCATCATGTACAAACTGCTTAAATTGTTCGCCTTCGTGGTCTCTATGATCGCGTTAAGCATAATCTCGGTGTTTTTCATTGCATCCTTATTTCACGGACGTATCTGGCAAGAGCCGGGAGAAACCACAAGACTTGTCGCGGCTATTACCGCTATCTTCGTCGGTATAATCGCACTAGTGTGCGGAGGTAACGACATCTACAAAGAAGACTGAAAAAAAATACGCGGGGATGCAGATAGTAAGGGACTAGAAAAACCAGAAATGGGGAATACTAGTTAGTCTGCCACCCGCTATACACAGGTCCATCGCGCCAACCTCAACGTGCGGCTCTTTCTGGTTATTAAATTAACCGGATCAGCCTGCCGCACTACTGCATCCTGGGACCTGCCGAATTGTGGAAATCAAGCCATATGCTACAAGAACTTTGCCTTATGACGTCATCTGTTGTCGTCTTTAAAGGAAGTTAAGGGTATATGAACGTAAAAGCCGATTTTTAAAATTCTCGACGTGCTGTAAAAGTACATTGGGTATTTATTATTCCAAATCAGAAAAAAAACATCATGTTACACATATCAATCCGCAACTAATTCCCGGCGGTATAACCAAAGGCATACTGGTGTATGGAACGTCGTGAGTACGAGTTAGCACATTGGTTAGAATAAATAAGGGGGCATCGCAGAGCCTACACACCAGACATAAATGCAGATAACTATCTAAGGTAACACATGAATTAATGTGAAGCCAAAAGCCTGCAAATAAGTCTCGTGACCCGAATGGGGACAGTTCTTAGCAAATCCACAAGATTTGCCGTGATAGAATTGGCGCTCAAGATGAAGAAAGCTGATCTTACATATGTATGAATCTGCTAATCCGCGTCGAGCGGAACACAACAGTCCCGGTACTGGCTCTCCTGGATGAAAGGTTAAGACCTACTCCAGTGATCCAGCCGGGTTTTTTGAAGAATTCCTGGTTGCTGCTATCATCTTGTATGATATGCTTCCAGGTGTAAAAATAGCGGACCTGCATAAGCTCTCCAACTAGCGGAGACAACAGCAGGCAAACCCGTCCGCAAAAGGAAGTGGCTCGTGGGTGCCACTTCCAATATTCCCACGAAAGTGAGGATATGTGCCCTATATCTGAATGATGCAACAAAAGCATCAAAAAGGTAAACGGGATAAGTTGAGTTAAAACTTTGGTATGATTTAACACTGTAATTAATACTTTGGAAACTCATATGAAGCCGTTCTACCAAAGTCAATATCCTATACTCAACGAAGGCAGCAAGTTGGATACTTGCGTTTTGTATACCGTAAGTGTGCACTTAATTTGAGGATCTTTGATCCAACAGAATGTGCTTAAAGAGCTTGTAGGGCCAACATCAGGTATACAATCCTATACACAAATCGAGAAGTACAATCGAAATGTGTAATTGTGCAGACCCATAAAAATGGGTAATACAAAATTAACTTCAACATGCAAAGCAAAGAGCAGAAGCAAAAGACTGCAGCGAAGTTGCTTGAGGATCGTAAGTCTCGCACTCCGCAACAACAAATTGCAATCCTTGATATGCGACTCGGTATTGGCCAGGGTGCAATCAAGGAGCGCCGCCGGCTGGCCAGCCTTATCAGCCAATAACACCAAAAAATCAAAGGATGTTCATAATTTATGGGCATCCTTTCTTTAATTTGATTATGAAAGCCAATCATAAATTCCCTGACCAGGGCATCAACGGACTCCTAACCGTTGAATGCCCCTTTAATGGAGGGGTGAGCCTACTACGTGTAGGCAAAAATCAGGAAAAAATTCATGTCGATTACCGGGAAGAAATGACTGGAAAAGTCCGGCAGGCAGCCATCAATCCGAACCAAGAGTTCAGAGGCCAAAAATATTGGCCGATAAAACTCTGGAATCTCAACCACCTGCCCAGCGCCTCAGCAGCATCCATGCGTGAACTTGGTTTCAAACTTGGCGAAGACCAAGAAAAGAACCAGATTCTCACCGCTATCGCTGCACTGCATGACATGGCCCATGATTGGGCAGGCAGCCAGGGTGCCAACAAATTCACCTGGAAATTCGTCTCAAATCAATTCACCGCCACCTGCAGCCCGGAATGGGTTGATGGCAAAATGCAGTTCAAGATTCAATATGAAACCGCAAAGTAAACGCCAACAACGCAAGGCTAACCGGGCAAACAAGACAGACAAGCGAGGAAACTCTCTTGCGCTGTCTCGCAAACAGCGCCGCGCGGCCAATCGACTGAAAGACCGTAATATTTTTACAGAAAAGTCGAATCAACGCATCGAAATCAAGCCAGGAAGCCAGCATACAACACCAGCAGGCCACCTGGCACATTATGCCGGATCAATCAATCACCACTGACACTATGAAAATACTATTTACAGTACATTCAATCGGCTTGCAAATTCTCGACAAGCAAGAATGGAATGGAAGGCGCATTACTGAAATGGACGATAACCATGTCCACAATGCAATGTTGTATTGCCATACTCGTGCACAAGCAGAAGATGCACTGAACTGCGGCAATGCAAGCATCGGAGGATTCACGTATAAACAGTGGGTTCAAATCTTTCAAGCTGAAAAAGCGCGTCGAGAATCGGAGGCGAGAAATAAAAAAATCCAACAACTGAAGGCGGAAAGAGCAAAACTCGATCCGTTCTTACGATTGAAAGAAATCGCTGACGAGCTGCAAAAGCTCGAAGGCAATCCCTAATTATCCTGCCGCATGTCGGTTTATGCCATCGGGGCACAGGATTACACTAAACAAGTAGACTAGCCTGTATAGGCTTGCTATTGCTCTTGCAATACATATATTAATAGTGTGGAGCTAACGTGATACACGTTACCGAAGAAACGCTGTTATAATAGTCGAAAACCTGATCTAGTAGTATCAGGGTGAAATACTACTACTAAAATAGCGCAAGAATAGAAGCTGGATAACTAAAAAGCTAAGGAATTTCTCATCTTTAGTAGGTCATATTAGTTCCACTTCTATCTTGCCTAGCCAAACGGACCTGTAGCTCAGACGGTTAGAGCAACTGACTCATAATCAGAAGGTCACAGGTTCAAGCCCTGTCGGGTCCACAAACGGGGATGTTTGGTATTGACAGGTAAGGGAAAATACAGAATCATGTCGAGACAACAGTAAGTCTCGTTAATAAAACATGTGAAATACAAATGGCAACATGAAAATTAGCCATGTCCGTATGGACCGCGTAGCAATGGCTGCCTAAGGCAGTACGTGGGAACAGAATATTGCAAAATGTCTCACTGCATACAATCAGTGAGTGGAGGGGGACTCTGTCCTAAAGTTTTCTCTGTTTCTATAAAAAACAGAGTGGTGGAGCAGGCTATTCGAATCGCTAGCAAATAGCCCCCAAAAAACATGTATAAATTCTGTATTGGAAATTACACTGGACGCGGGTTCGACTCCCGCCATCTCCACAAACACACAAAATTTATCTCATGAAAACAGCGTATTTCTTTTTCAGTCAAAAACAGCTTAATTGCCTCAAATCACAATTACCATCGATACCGACCCGAGGACAATACGTTTATTTGAATTATTTAAAAATCGGTGATGAGATGATTCAGTTCACAGAAAAGAGATTCGACGAGGATGTAAAATGGCCAGACTCGAAGTTGGTTTTTTCTGGTACTTGCGATTCTAATGGCAAATTGCTTGATAAGAGCATAGAATTGATTTGCAAGAAAGATTGAGTGATTTCGGGATGTAGCGCAGTCCGGTAGCGCACCTGCTTTGGGAGCAGGGGGTCCCAGGTTCGAATCCTGGTATCCCGACAACAATTGCGGAAATAGCTCAGTTGGTAGAGCGTCAGCCTTCCAAGCTGAATGTCGCGAGTTCGAATCTCGTTTTCCGCTCAAACACATAAACCATGGAAAAACCAAAGTACATAATTTGTCCCAAGTGTGGAGCAGAAATACTAAACACTTGGCTTTCTATTGGTCTTCACAATGCTTTTGAATGCTCAAAAAGATTTACGACATAAATAGCGAATTTTTGGTCCCGTAGCTCAAAGGATAGAGCACCTGCCTTCTAAGCAGGCGGTTACAGGTTCGACCCCTGTCGGGATCACAATTATCACAAATCGAATAAACATGAAGTATCTACTATTCGTTATTACTGCATTTCTTTTAGCAGGATGCTATAAAGAAGTGTCGTGCGACAAACTAAGGGCAATTTGCACTGTTAGAAATGGAGAAACGCAGAAATGCGCCATAATGACAGCATGCGAAGCACCATTTTTTCAAGATAGCATCAGAGCAACAGGTTCTGAATGCAACTGTACATTTATTGAGCAATAAGATATGATTAATTTTATATTTTTCCTGCTCCTTAATTGTGCAAATCTGGATAACCACCTGGTAATAAAAAACCAAGATCTCGGTAAAATCCAGTGGGTTGATAACCAATGCTTCACAAGCGTTGAATTTATTAATCCTACAACACCAGCATTTTGGGGGTATACAGACGGAGAAAACTGGTTTATAATTAATGAAAAGTCTGTTACAAACGGACTTCCATTGATTATAAGCACAGGGGATTCCACAGCTCCTGAATGCTTTAAAAGCCTAACAGAAAAATATAGGTGACAGGATACCAAAAATCCTGTCACTTATATGCCGACTTGGGGAAATTGGTAGACCCAGCAGATTTAGGATCTGCCGTCGAGAGACGTATCAGTTCGAGGCTGATAGTCGGCACAAATCAAACAATATTACTAATGGAAGAATACCCAAATCCAGAATACTAAATGAAAAAAATATTTGTACTCTTGCATTACATTTTTCCAGAATCGGTTAGCGATGATGAAAAAATCGCACCCAAAGTTATAGCACAATCTACCAAAAGATCATGGCTTAGACGACTGATGTCGGATAAGCCGGCTACAAAAAATATATACGAAACCGAAACATATGACATTGAGCATAATGATTACACAGAAACTCTAAAGGGAGGCACGAACAGTAGAGGAATGAATATCTGGAGACTGATTCCAAAAGAAAAGATGAAAGGCGATGATTAGAGCGACATATAATAAGGAAAAAAACCAGTATTATATTTTGACAAAAAAGCCTTTTATCGTAGGCAAAATTGTCGAAGCGTTGTTTATGCGTCCTGATCATGAAGACAAAAATATTGAGTTCATAGAGAAAAGGAATGCGTTGATTACAACAGGAAGAGCGCTTTTCATGTCTGCTGAAAAAGCAGAAACAGAGGAGCAAAGAGAGGCATACACAAAAGAAATTCAGGATTTAACAAAGAACCTACAAGCAATGTCTGAAAGACGATTTACACCGTCAATTAGAAAATTGAGATGTAGAATAGTTGAATCACACTCTGGATATGCGATTGTAGAACCGCTGAAATGGCCAAATTCTTGGCCTGTACATAATGAAGAAAGTGAGGAAGGTTGATTGTAACCCCAAAAAACCTTCCACTAGATTGCGGAGTGGAGCAGTTGGTAGCTTGCCAGTCTCATAAGCTGGAGGTCATGGGTTCAAGTCCCATCTCCGCAACAAAATTAATATCATGGAAAATTTAGCACAAGAAGCAATATCAAAAGCAGAAGAACTTCTAGTCATTTTAGATTGGTTTAAAAATAATAACGAAGCTTTAAGTCATCTACACAAAAACGACGAAGAAAAAATGCAAATTCTTTTGCATAATCTTCAAAATAATGAATTCCCTAAATCGCCTAAAAAGTTTGTCACTGAATTAAAGGCAGTAAGAACCAGCCGCTGGATTTCAGGACGTATCAGAATGATAAAAGGCGAAATACTAGCAATAGCTAATTCTAACGGTATTGGATGTATGAGAGGACATTTAAATTCTCTAAACAGTCCAAAACTGTATAAAGCTGAAAATATAGAGTACCAGAAATGGTCTCTAAACCTGTAACAATTCACACAAAAACAAGCAAGTAAACATGGAAAAAAACTTTGGCTCAATCACAATCGACAACGTAACACCTGGTCTTAAAGCAGACAAAGGCGTGTGGCAAGCTCAGCTTCGCCAGATTGTAACCACAAATTATCCCAACGTTCGAGTATCAAATTCGAACCAACTTGGCGGTCTTTTCGACCACGGCGCGTTTAATATTGAAAATCAGTCTTACACATCGACTCGCATCGCATGGGTACCTGTACCCGCAAACAGCACTATTGAACAGGTTCAAGCAGCACTTGATGCAAAACCCAACGCACGGCTGTACGTAATTATTTCACATAATCTGGAAGATGTGCTTACAGAAGAGCAAAAAGCAGCAGTTCCCGCCGGTCTCACCACAATGGACGCGCTACGAGAAAAGCATATCGTGAAAGACAGGGAAGGAAATATTGTACAACCGGTACAATATAAATCCGTAAACTTTTCAGAAACTGCCGTTGAAGACGTAGATTTGCGTCCTGCAACTGCTTCAACCACAACAAAAGCACCGGCTGCTGAAGAAGTAGTTGCTATCGGTGTATAATAAATAATTCAGGACAAGTACTAACTCACGCCGGAGGTTCCGCCGTATGTAGTTACGTCCTAGCCCGTCAGAAATGATGGGCATCAGGAGAGGTGCCAGAGTGGTTGAATGGAGCGGTTTTGAAAACCGTCAGCCGTGGAAACATGGCTCGTGGGTTCGAATCCCACTCTCTCCGCTTAATTAATAATTCGATAACTTCTAACTTACAAATCATGAGTACGAAAAAAACTGCACAAGCTCAACCGCAACCGCAAACTGAAACACCGGCAGAACAAGCCAAAACTAAACTAACCGAAAGTGCACATATTGCACTTTGTATTATCGTATTGAACAGCGGTGGTAAGGAGCCGCAGTGGAAAGAAGTACCTAATCCTTACGCAACTCAGGAAAACCTGAATATGCTGAAAGGAATGGGTCTTCTTGACGAAAAGTACGAACCCACTAAAAAAGGAGTCGCAATTGTGCTCCGGAATACCAATTTGGGAATTAATTTCTCAAAGATGGTGGGAAGTCTCACCACAGGAGCAACGTTCAAACTGCTGTTTATTTTGGTGGAAAGAATCAAGAACGAAACTAAACAACACAGCATCAAGCTCAAAACAAAAGAAGGAGCCGAAAACGAGTTCTGGGATGCAGTCAAAGACGCATCCGATGTCTTGTATGACATTCTTGAACAAGAAGAAGAATAACAACAAAAAACTATCAAGGAGAGGAATCAACGAGGTTCCTCTCCTTTTTTTAAACCTTTTGTAAAAATGGAAACAAGGAAGAAAGGCGAGATAACACTCGCTTGGCATAGATGGATCTCAAAAAAGGGGCCGCCCATAACAGTAGAGTTATTAGAGTATATTGGAACATCGTTAAGGCAAGGACGTTATCAGCATGGTAGGCCTAAACCACACTATTTTAATGGAAAAGCATATATTGGAGAAATATGGAAGGCAGTTGAAGTAAAAACAGGAAAAGAAGTTAATGTAACTTTTCCTCATGTTATTGAAAGTTCTGTAACTCCAGAATCAACTAATACACATAGAGACGACATTTATCACAGAGCTGAACCTAATCTACTAATTGATTCTTTCCAAGAATGGATAAATAATCAGGTTAGTAGAAAAAGATATCCAAATAGAAATCTTTTAGAAGCCCAACGAAAGTATTATTTAAGACTAGACATTTTAAAAAGATTATACGAGATAAAAAGAACAGAAGGCGTATTCTTAATGCTTAGGCATAAAGAAACACCTTGTTTAAGAACATTCAATACATTAAGAGAATGGAGAGAGAAGAACCAAGAGGAATACAAGCAAATACTGGACTATATTTCATTGGAAATAAATGCCCAGAAGGAATACAACGAACAAGCATCGGCGATCTACTAAACTATTTTAGAGATAAAGTTATATGTCAAGTAGATACAGAGACTACAGGATACTTTGATCACAGGAATAGGATACTTACATTACAAATTGGTACAACAGAAAGGCAATTTGTAATAGAACTTCAATCTTTATCTGAAAAAGAGAAGAAAGAAATAAGCGATAAAATACTCAATAATCCTAAAATCATAAAAATATTGCATAATGCCAAGTTCGATATTAAGTTTATATGGTTTGAAGGAATGGAGATATGCAGTGTTTATGATACAATGTTGGCAGAATGCATTCTAAATGCAGGTAGAGAAACAGAAGAAGGATTTTACTCATTAGGAAGCCTTGCAAAAAGATATTGTAATGCTATACTAAACAAAGAAGTACGAGGTCAAATACATAGAGAAGGGCTATCAAGAAGAGTAGTAGAATACGCAGGAAACGATGTAAAATATCTTGAATTAATCAGAGAACAACAATTACAGAAATGTATTGAATTAAAGCTGGCTTCAGAAAATTGTCAAGATATATATACAGTAGTAGGATTAGAAAACAACGCTGTCGTAGTATTTGCATCAATTGAGTACAACGGAATGTTACTTGATACAAGAAAGTGGGAAGAGGTAAGAGAGATTACAAGAATTGAACAAGACAAAATACTAAGAGAATTAGATAACTTAGTATTTGAAGATAACAGACTAAGAGAATTTTGGACCATATACCAAGATTTGTTTACAGAAGCTGAGAAAAGAGTTACTATTAATTGGTCATCCCCAGATCAGAAATTAAAGCTTCTAAACAAAATAGGAAAGTTCGAGAGTACAAAACAACAAGAGCTGGAAAAGAAGAAACGAGATTATCCTATTGTAGACAAGTTAATTAAGTTTAACAAGATACAAAAGCTAATCTCTTCTTTTGCTGATCCTTTACCTAAATTTATTAATAAGCAGACAAACAGAATTCATACAGAATTCTGGCAAATACTATCAACAGGTAGAGTAAGCTCATCTGAGCCAAATTTACAGCAAATTCCAGCAAGAACTGAGTTAGGAGGAAAAATGAGAGAATGTTTTGTAGCTCCAGAAGGCTACAAAATTGTAGGAGGAGATTTTAGTGGATGTGAACTTAGAATTATAGCAGAATACAGTGAAGATCCTGTATGGCTAGATGCTTTTAAGAGTGGAGAAGATCTTCATAGTAAGTTATGCAGTTTAACATTCGGAATACCTATATCAGAGGTAAAAAACCCAAGTCATTTTAAACCAGATCTAAAATACAGAGACATACAAAAAACTATTAACTTCGGTTTATGAAAGAAAAGTTGGCCGAAGTAAAACCCTTCAAACTCAGGGAACCCTTAACAGGTAATGCTGATGGCAATCCTGAGCCAAGCCTTAGTAATAAGGAAGGTGCAGAGACTAGACGGAGGGTGTGTATAAGGTGTAATACACCTATTATAGGAAAGAACAAAAATGCAAAGTACTGCAGTATAAAATGCAGACAGGCTGAAATATCTTATAGACATAGAGTTAAAACAGGAAAAATAAAAAATCCTGGAGTAGGTTCTGGAGGAAATCAATTAGGCAAAAACAATCATCAATATAAAACAGGAATAGGAAGTTATAATAAAACAGCATTTGATAATTTACCTAATATATGTAATAGATGTAATAAAACAGAGAATTTATTAGTTCATCATATTGATCACAACAGATCAAATAATGAATTAATTAATCTAGAAATACTTTGCAAAAGATGTCATCAATTGCATCACACTAAAAGAGATGCAAAAGGAAAATACACAAAGGTATAGTCCACGCCCTAATGAAAATTAGGGGAACGTGTTAGCTTATGGAATGTCTAAGTACAAACTAGCAGATACTATTGAAATAGCAGTAGAAGAAGCCGATAAAATCATCAAATCTTTCTTTAAACAAGTTCCGAAAGTGCAGCATTTTCTAGAATCACTAGGAAATGCCGCAAAACAGAACGGATATATAAGAACGCCACCACCATATGGCAGAATAAGATGGTTTGACGGGCATTTATCAGGAGACTTTTCAAGACTTGGAGAAATTGAAAGAGCGGGTAAAAATCAACCCATACAAGGAGGAAATGCCGACCTAACAAAGTTAGCATTAGTTCTTTTATACCAAGAAATAATTTATAACAATTGGCCAGTAAAAATAATCCATACAGTACATGATGAAATTCAAACAGAAGTTTTAGAAGAGTATGCTGTACAATGGAAAGATAAAATGAATTCTATAATGGAAGAAGCTGGTAAAATAATAGTGAAAAGTATTCCAATGAAAGCAGATTGTAAAATAGATAACAAATGGGCAAAATAAAAAAAGACAGCACCAAAGAAAAATGCACAAAATGTAATGGAACTGGTATAATAATCAAAAGACCGGGATTTCTTGTATTCACATCTTTTATGTTTCCTAAAAATGAGGAGGATATGGGAGTAGATCTTTGCAAAGAATATACCTGTCCAAAATGTAAGGGAACAGGATTAAAAACATAAATAATTTAGCAAATGAAAAAATATGTCTGGATCATACTAATAGCATTCGCTGCATTAGGCGTTATTGATAAAAACACCGTATTGGATTTCATAAACTTACTATGGAAATTTGCAAAGCAACATACTCTGCTTGTTGTTATTATCATTGGAATAATAATTTTTCATGATCTTTTCATGGTAAAATTGTATAAACCACTTCCTAAATGTCCTAGATGCGGAGATGAAATGTTTCCTGTTAGAGCAAACGAGTTTGAATGCCCTAACAGCTGTAAATGGGAAGAAAAATCCGAAACATGAAAAAAATTATTTTAGTAGCCATATTTATGATGGCTACAATATTACAGGCAAATAACTATAAGCCTGGAACAAGAATTTTATTTACAAAAGAGAACATATATCAATTTAAAGATCCTGTAATACTAGCAGCAATTGCGTGGCATGAATGCAGAGATCTACATTGGTATGAAAGATGGCTTATTATGGAAGCTTCATGGAATAGGGTAAAAGATAACTTTAATAATAATGGTAAAACATTAATAGAGCAATTAAACGCTCCAAAACAGTTTTACGGTATCTATGATAAGAACTTTTACTTTGATTATACTAGTGACATACATTGGGCTAACTTGCAAATGGCTAAAATGATAATTGCGGGATTTAGATTCTCAGATCGCAATATATATTACTGGTCAACAAGCCATGACAAAGGAAAGCATAATTCTTTTGTAAATAAAGATAAAATAAAACCCTTATATAAAACAAGACATAAATTCAGATAGTGGAAGCACTAACTCTACAGCAATTACAAACTATTGTAGAAAAACTTATTGCAGAATACGGAGAAAATTGTCCAGTATTAATTTCTGAAACTGTTTTTAGAAAAGGCGCAGAAGAATGTATTATTAGGCATATGGAATCTAATGATATTATGTTTAAAAAAGAGTTGGACATGTCTCCGGCTTTTATACACTCTCAATTTGATAAAGGCATAGTAATTGGCTATGTGCCTGAAATAGTATGAAAGTAGAAATATACGTCATTGCCTACAACGAGGAAGTAATGTTGCCTTATTTTATCAAACATTATCAAACCAATTTTCCAGGATGTAAAATAATTGTATATGATAACAGATCTACAGATAATACAAGAAGAATAGCAAATTATTACGGCTGTAAAATTGAGGATCTATTTACTGGAGATAAAATGAATGATTTTCTACACATGTTTGTAAAAAATCATGCGTGGAATGAATCGAGCGCTGATTGGGTATTTTGCCTAGATGCTGATGAAATATGTGATATAAAAATGTCAGATCTTGTTAAACTAGATAAACAAGGAGTAAATCTTGTAAGATTTCAAGGATTTGAAATGTTTGGAGACACTTATAATCCAGAACTATGTAAAGAAGGATGTTACAGTCCAGGATATAGTAAACCTGTTCTATTTAAAAGAGAATGTTTTCAAGAAATTGGGTTTACACCTGGAGCGCATTCCTGTGATCCTGTTATGAATAAGGGGTTTGAATTGAATATAAGTGACGAGCAATTCTACTTATTTCATCATAAATGGTGGAACTGGCACTACGGAATAGGAAGAGCAAGACTCTTGGCTGCCAGACAATCAGAAGATAATATCAAAAACGGACATTCTATCCACTTCGCTTTTCCTGAAGAAGTACATAGAAAATATTACGAAGACGGAATGGAAAATAAAATAATCATCAAAAAATAATGAAATCCCTGACCTCAAAAATACTTTTAACAGTTACACTAATTCTATATGCTGCATATTCCTTTTATTTGGTATTCAAGCAGACTTTTGCTAAAACAGAAGCAGAAGCAGAGTTCTATGCCAAGGTAATGAAAGTATCTTTGCTAGGAGAAATGATATTATTAGTGATTATCCTTTTTGTATACCAGATGTTTTTTAAAAATATCGAATACGATGATAACGATGATTAAAGTAACTATAGTCTTACTAGTATTTGCAGCAATTTATCAGATATATTCTTTAGTCAGCATGGATATACAACAGAGAAGAATAATTAAGATTCTGCAAAATAACGGGTTTTACAGAGTAAAGCCTGGTATGTTTTATAAGATAAATACAGGAATTGTTGCTGTCGCAGATGAAGAATACTGGAATTTTTACACCTTTGATAACAGAAATGCTATTACTGGATTTTTGCTTCAATCTAAGCACATTAACCAAGAACAAATAAATCATGTTATAAATGCTCTTACACAAGGAATGGGGGAATCACCTAAGAACGGGTAATTGGTTATTTAAGTACGCAGGAATGATTGGTTTAGCAGAACGATATAATACAAGTATTGCTCTACCAGACCATTTTATATGGAAATATCTACAACATCCTCCTGAGATAGATAAGGGTATACCTGTTGATATAGAATTAAAGTCTCCTACATGGGAACCATGTTCTGAATTTTGGGATTTACATGCTGATGATATAAGAAATAAGAATGTCAATATTAGTCTGGACACATTTTTACAATCAGAAGATAATTGGAAAGATAGTATTCAAAAAGTCATCAACAGTATGGCTTTTAGAGAAGAGTATGTTAGTAGAGCTTATAAATGGTTTGTGACGGAATCTGAAAAAAATAATATTCCTTGGCATCACATGTATTATAAAAAAGATGTTGTTGGTATATCTATAAGAAGAGGAGACTTCGTAGGACATGGTTGTTTTAAGCAAATAGACCCTTTTTGGTATATATCGGCTGCCACAACATATTTTGATATTAATAAAACAATATTTATTATATTCTCGGATGATATTGAATGGTGCAAACAAGTATTTACCTTTCCAATGCAGTTATTTGCACCAGCAAATAACACACATCTTACAGATAAAGAAAACTATCACAGAGATCCTATGGAACAACTAATCATAGGAGCTGAAATTTGTAATGCATTTATAGTCTCTAACAGTACATTTAGCTGGTGGATGGCATATTTAGCTACTGCACATGGAGGTACTGTAATAAGACCAAACGGTTATTTTGATGGGGAATACAAAAAAATATACGATGATTCAAGATATTACCCAGATCATTGGATAATTCATGAGTAAAATAACGGCACTCGTAAATAAAACAAACGCAGGCAATTATCATAGACTACAACTACCTCTTTCTAAGATAGAGAATGTTACTTTTGTAGATAACCTGACAGAAGATATTCTTAAAGAAACTGATATTTTGTGGCTACATTGGGCATACGAAGACATTGTAAAACTATCTGCCTGGAAGTATAAATATGGATTTTCAATAGTTCTCGATATTGATGATACATGGGTATTACATAAAAGATCCGGATTCTTCTCATATCATACTATGATGCTGGCGGACAGAGTAATTTGCTCAACACAATATATTAGTGAAGGTATTATTGAAAAGCCTTCGATAGTAATACCAAATAGACTGCCTATAGGAGAAGGCCAGTTTACACCAAGAAAACCCGAAAAAAATGAAAAAATTAAAGTGGGAATAGCAGGAAGCTTATCCCACTTTAATAATTGGATGTCATTACGAAGATTCTTGCAACGATGTAAGCAAGATAAGATTATTATAGATAACATTGAATTTGTTATTGCAGGATATAATAATACAAAAGAGTGGGAAAGAGTAAAAAAGCTGTTTCCAAAAGAACCCGAACTTAGATATTCTGATTTTGACTCTTATATGGATACTTATGAGGGAATAGATATAATGCTATGTCCCTTATTATTTGATTCTATAAACAGAGGAAGAAGCAGTATAAAACTGCTTGAATGTATAAGCAAATCAATTATACCGTTTGTAGATGAAGAGTACATATTAAAAGGAGATGTAGATTGGAAAATAGATTCATTTATAGAGCGTTCTGAATGGCTAAGCAAACTCAAAGAATACTGTTTAAATAGAGATACGTTATATGAAGATCAGAAAAAAATATATTCTTTATTGAGTGATCTGGATTATAATAGTGTTATAGAACAAAGAAAACAAATTATCAAAGAGCTTGAAAATAAAGAAGAAGAAATATCCAAAAATCTTATAACTACTATTATATACGATGATAAGCATCCATATGACTTTTATCCATATAAAAACACTATTAAAACAAAAAAAGAGAAATCATATTTATTTGAGTATAATGTCATATTAAGTCAGATGGAGTATTACAAAAAAACAGGTTATCTAGAAAATGCAAGATATGTAGGATTCTTTTCATGGAAATTTCCATATAAAACTGGTTATTACAGTACTTATGTAAATTATTTACTGGATAGAGAGTCTTCTGACATTGTAATCTTTTGTAAGCAAGAAAAAGAGTATCTAAAAATAACTGAA
>WBZL01003069.1_pt1 | contig 15620 bp, 18 predicted proteins | sample 5204291 | NCBI WGS metagenome assembly WBZL01 (sample SAMN12344345, study PRJNA552823) | activated sludge metagenome | biome: Activated sludge suspended growth; feature: Nitrification reactor; material: Wastewater; isolation source: activated sludge from nitrification reactor of wastewater...
GCCAGTCGCGAGTTGATACGCAACCTGGTGCACGAAATCAAGAACCCGCTCGGCGGTATCCGTGGTGCGGCACAATTGCTGGAGCGCGAGCTCAATCAGCCGGGTCTGCGCGAGTACACGCAGGTGATCATCAAGGAGACCGACCGCCTGCAGGATCTGATGCGCCGCCTGCTGTCGCCGCATCGGCCGATGCAGCCGGGGCCGGTGAACATTCACGAGATCCTGGAACGTGTGCGCAGCCTGCTGACGGCCGAGTTTCCGACCATCCTGAGCGTTTGTCGCGACTACGATACCAGCCTGCCGGAGCTGGTCGGTGATCGCGAACAATTGATCCAGGTCTTTCTGAACATCGCCAGGAATGCCGCGCAGGCGATTGACCGGCAGGCTGACGGAAGCGTCACCGTGCCCGGGCTGATCACGCTGCGCACCCGGGCCGCGCGTCAGGTGACCTTGTTCAAGCGCCGCTACCGGTTGGCACTCGAAGTCAAGGTCATCGATGATGGCCCGGGAATTCCCGAGGATATTCGCGAACGCATGTTCTATCCGCTGGTTTCCGGTCGCGAGGGCGGTAGCGGCCTTGGACTGACGCTGGCACAGAGTTTTGTGCAACAACACCAGGGGACGATTGATTGTGAAAGCCAGCCGGGACAGACCTGTTTCACGATTCGCCTGCCGCTCGTCTGAGCCGGCTGGCAGGCTTCTTGCTAGCAAACGATGATACTTGACAAGCCGCCTGAGGAATCGATGAAACCGGTGTGGATCGTTGACGATGACAAATCAATCCGCTGGGTTCTCGAAAAGACCCTGGCGCGCGAAAAGATCGCTTTCCAGAGTTTTGCTTCGGCAACTGAAGCACTGGCGCAACTCGACGCTGGCGGCGAAGCGCCACAGGTGCTGGTTTCCGACATCCGCATGCCGGGTCAGTCGGGACTGGAATTATTGCAGGTATTCAAGGAACGCTTCCCGACGCTGCCGGTGATCATCATGACCGCCTATTCCGACCTGGAGAGTGCGGTGTCGGCATTTCAGGGGGGGGCGTTCGAGTATTTGCCGAAACCCTTCGACGTTGATCAGGCGTTGGAACTGATCCGGCGGGCGATTGGCGAGAGTCTGCACCAGAGTGGTGCGCCGAACGATGAAGGATTGACGCCGGAGATTCTCGGTCAGGCCCCGGCGATGCAGGAAGTCTTTCGCGCCATTGGTCGCCTGAGTCAATCGAGCGCGACCGTTCTGATTACCGGCGAGTCGGGCTCCGGCAAGGAACTCGTGGCGCGCGCCGTGCATCGCCACAGTCCGCGTGCCGACAAGCCGTTCATCGCCATCAATACCGCGGCGATTCCCCGTGACCTGCTCGAATCGGAACTTTTTGGCCATGAACGGGGTGCCTTTACCGGCGCGGCGGCGCAGCGGCAGGGTCGTTTCGAGCAGGCCGAAGGGGGCACGCTGTTCCTCGATGAAATCGGCGACATGCCGGCAGAGCTGCAAACCCGGTTGTTGCGCGTGCTGTCGGACGGCCATTACTATCGGGTCGGCGGTCATTCGCCGCTGAAAACCCGGGTTCGCATCATTGCCGCGACGCACCAGGACCTCGAAGCGCGAGTCAGCCAGGGACTTTTTCGCGAGGATCTCTTTCACCGCCTGAACGTCATCCGCGTGCGCCTGCCGAGCTTGCGCGAAAGACCCGAGGACATCCCGATCCTGGCGCGCCACTTCCTGCTCAAGAGTGCCCAGGAACTCGGTGTCGAAGGCAAGCGCTTTTCCGAGGCTGCCCTGAAACATTTGTGTTCGCTCGATTTTTCGGGGAACGTGCGGCAACTCGAAAACCTCTGTCACTGGCTGACGGTGATGGCGCCGGGGCAACTCCTGGAAGTCGCCGACCTGCCGCCGGAACTGCGCGAGGCCGGGCCGGCGACGCCGGCCAACGACTGGCAAAGCGCGCTGGCGAACGAGGTCGAACGTCTGTTGGGAAGCGACCCTGGGCAGGTGCATGCGAAGTTGACGCAGGCCTTCGAACGCGTCCTGATCAACCGTGCGCTGGCTCATACCGGTGGGCGGCGAATCGAGGCTGCGCAGGCTCTCGGCATCGGCAGGAATACCATCACCCGCAAGATTCAGGAACTTGGCCTCGATGGCAGCGGTGCTGGCGACGATCGGGACGGCCCTTCTGCGCGATAAGGCGATTTCTGCGAATGGATATCCGCTTGCCGACTATTGCCAGGTACCGTTCCCGCGAAAGCGGGAGTCTACCGGGGCAGGGAATCGCGAGGAATGGCTGGGAAGGTATGGTGAGAGAAGCAGGGAGACTTGCCGCCCGAGAGGCGAAGGGGGCAGGAGTCAGAGCCTTCATGGTACGTAGTAAGGTATGACCTTTGGGCAGTTGCTTCAAACCAGTCCGACAATCAGGCCATAGGGGCTGCGTGTCAAGGCCACGGTGACGATGTAGGCAAATGCAGTGAGTGCGGCAACCAGAAAGACGGCTCTCTGTGCCTTGCTGGGCGCGCGTTTGAGGGCCATCGTCCCACAGCCGATGTAGATCAGCAGACCAACCAGCTTGGCGGTCAACCAGGCGGCGGCGAAGGGATATTGACCACTGAGCACGGCCAGGGCGATCGCACTGGTCAGCAGGACAGTGTCCACCAGATGAGGTAGCACCCGCACGCTTGGTCGCTGCAGCCAGGGGGAGTCCGCCAGCATCCACAGACCACGCAGGAGGAAGCCAGCGCCGCTGAGCATGACACAGCCAATGTGCAGGTTCTTGAGCAACAGGTAGCTCATCAGGAGCCCTGCCCGGCGGGCTTCGATGCCATCCCGGCAGCGATCTTCAAGCAATGCTGCCGGTAGCAGGCGAGGGCGCTCAGCAGGTTGCGCAGCAGACTGGCATTGGCCATCAGCAGCATCAGTCCGGCCGGATAGGTGAACCATCCGGGCCAGAATGCTGCGGCCAGCAGCAAGGCTAGCGCCAGGAAGTGGGCGTACATCTGCCGGTCGATCTGACGCATGGCAATGACCTTGTTCATGTTCGGTGCCAATACCCGTCCACCCCCCAGATTCTGCAGGTGCAACCAAACCAGAAAAGGAACGATCTTGTAGAGCATGCCGATCATCACCGACAGACCCCCGCCAAACAGTACCAGCACACCGCAGAGCAGCGGCCATTCCTGATGCTCGGCGAGTAGCGGCAGGTGGTTTGCCGCCAGCGACAGCACGCAGCTGGCCAGCGTGCACAGCATCGCCAAGCGCCAGTAATGCTGGGTCGCGTCGAAGCGGGCACGTTTGCTGCGGCTCTGGATTTGCAGCGTCAGCACCGCCAGTGCAGCAACCATTAGCAGCACGGCATCTGCCAGCAGCGCCGCCAGCCATGCCCAGCCTAGGCCATCCGCAATACTCCACAGGCACAGCAAAGCCATCAGGGAGCCGGCAAAGCGATTCGCAAACCAAGTCGGATAAGGCGGCGTGATCTGGAACATCGGTACGACCACGAAGGCGATGCTGGCCAGCAAGAGGATGCTCCAGCCGACGAGGCCCCAGGCGAGGTGAATCGACGTCAGTTGCAGCAGTGATACTTCGAACGATCCGGCGAGGGTCATTGCCAGCAGCATTCCAAGGCCAACGGTCATCCCCAGACCGGGCAATGCCAGTTTCAGGCCGCGAATGGTGGGATTGCTCGATGCGACCCCGTACAAGGCATGGCCAGTGACGCCAAGGAAGAGTGCCACGCCGCTGCCCAGCAGCAGCGCCGCCAGGCGGAATGCGAGAGGCTCGGAAGTCAGAAAGCCTGCAGCCAGCAGCAGCACTCCCGGGGTGATCGCGGCATGCACCAGGGTCGCCAGCAGCAGCGGTTGCGCGATGTTCGCCCCGGCCACGACCGGCAGAATCTGGATCATCGCCCCAAGCATCACCTGCAGCATGAATCCGGCGCTGATCAGATGCGTCAGCGCCAGCGCTGCCGGTGTCCAGCGCGAGGCGAACAGATCTGGCCCGCTCCACAACAGGAGCATGCCGGCGAGCAGGGCGAACAGCGGGGCCGTGAGAAAAAAGCGAAACGGGGCGGAAAACGGTGGCGCCTGGTCAAACGACAGCAGTGCCTGCATTTATTGTTTATGCTGGATCAGCACTTCCACCGTGCCGTCTGGCCGGTATGCCGTCTGCCAGGAGAAGCCATTGATTTCGAGCGCCCGGTAGAGCGGGTAAGGTTCGCGGGGGAGCAGCACCAGGAGTTTCTGGGCTGAACCCAGTTGACCGAGCGCTTCCATGCTGCGCACCATCGGCTCGGGTGGTTCGAGGCCGCGCGCGTCAATGACGATATCGGCATCGACCCTAGTCATGTCGGGACTTTTCTGGTCCGGCGAGCCGCTTCTGCAGTTCCGGCAGCAAGGCTTCGACCTGATCGGTCAAATGCTGATCACACATCGGATAAAGCACGTTCTCTTCCTTGAGGTTATGTTGCTGCATCATGACCAAAAGCGTTTCGGCCGTGCCAGTATAATCGTCAAAGTCCTGCTCGACCAGCGCCGCTGCGGCGGCGGCGAGCAGTTGTTGCATCTGTGCGTGCTCGCCGCGCATCACCTGCGTAGGCCCTCGGTACATGCCGGTGCTCTGTTCGAAGAGCGGAAAGAGGAGCGACTCTTCGGCCGCAAAATGATCCTGCATCGCTTCCTGAAAAAGACCGAAATCGGTCCTCGCCCGTGCCCAGTCGCCGCTGGCGACAGCCTGCTCGACGGCGACCATCAGATGGTCACAAGAGCGATGATCGTTGGCCATGAAATTCGTGATCGTGTGCATGCAGAGCCTCGCTGGATTAACACTATCATTGTCGGGCGGGTGCTTGCCGCCAACCATGACCAATATCAATTAGAATGAATACTCTGTGGAGGAAATGCCATGTTCAAACACATTCTGGTCCCTACCGACGGGTCCGAACTTTCCCAAGACACTGCCCGACGGGCAATTTCCTTCGCCAAGGAGACCGGGGCGCGCATTACGGCGTTCTTCGCCAAACCGGAATACCCGGTCACTTATTATGGTGAAGGTGCGCTGATCGACCCGACGACACCCGAGAAGTTTGCCGAACTTGCCGAGCAACAAGCTGAGCAGACGCTGGATTTCGTCGTCGAACTCGGCGCGGCCGAGGGTGTCCAGGTCGCCAAGCGATCGCTGACCAGTGACATTCCCTACCAGGCGATCATCGATGCTGCCACCGAGGCAGGCTGCGACCTGATTTTCATGGCCTCGCATGGTCGTCGCGGCATCACCGCGCTGTTGCTCGGCAGTGAGACCAACAAGGTACTCACGCATTCGAAGATTCCGGTGCTCGTTTACCGCTGATTCCGCCAGGCCTGCCTGGAGGAGGAGGGAAATGGTCGGGCGCCGTGTTGGCAAGGGTGGCTGCTGGCGTTGCGGCTGGATAGCGATTCGGCAAGCACTCTGCCTGTTTTTCTGCTCGCTCTGTGGGCCTGCACTGGCGGTCGATGTCGGGCTGGCCGGCGTGTTTCCAGGAAAGGCTTTGCTGACCATCAATGGGGGAGCGCCGCGAACCGTGGCCGTCGGCGCGAAAACCGACGAAGGCGTCAAGGTGCTCGCGGTCGATAATGACACCGCCACCATCGAGACCGACGGAAAGAAGCGTATCCTGCGGGTTGGGCAGAATGTCGCGTCGCAACCCGCAGGTGAGGGAGGGGGCAAGGCGGTCCTGACTGCTGACGGCAGTGGCCATTTCCTGACCACTGGAAACATCAACGGAACGACCGTTCGCTTTCTTGTGGATACCGGCGCCACCATGATCTCGCTCGGTGCCGGCGATGCGCGGCGCATCGGGATTGACGCCAGCAAAGGACAGCGGGGGGTCACCAGTACGGCCAATGGCCCCGCCCTGGTGATTCATATCAAGCTGGATACGGTACGGGTTGGCGAGATTGTCCTGAATAATGTCGATGCCCTGGTGCATCAGCAGGACCTGCCGTTTGCCCTGCTGGGCATGAGTTTCCTGAACCGGATGGAAATGCAGCGCGATGGTCAGACCATGACTCTCAGGAAGCGCTACTAGGAGAAGTCGAATATGCCTCACCGCGACAAACAAGGATCGATGTTGGGCCACGAGCTCGAGCTTTTGATGAGCGAGCGACAGAGGCTGCTGCAGGTCGTCGGTGCAACGGCTGCACTGGTCGCCTCTCTGGACAGCAATGTGCTGCCGCAGGGAGCCATCAAGTCCGCGAATCTGGTTTCGAGCACGCTCAACGCCCTGCCCGAAGAAACCCTGCGCGACGCCCTTGCCGCGGTGCGTGCAGAGATCGAGGAGGAAGAGCGTGTTGTCGGCAGCTGAGTCCTTGCTTGCCCCAGCACTCGAGCCGGCAATGGGCAGCGGTGTTGGGGACCTCGACCGTATACGCGAGGTCCTGCACCGCGAGCCTTCACTGGTGACAGCGGTGCTCGAAGACGGTATTGGTGACGAGGAGTTGCTGCCGGCTGCCGTGCTCTTCCCGATCGTTCGGCGCATCGGTGGGCCAACCGTATTGCTGACACAGCGCACTGCGCATCTGAAGGATCATCCAGGCCAGATCAGTTTCCCAGGCGGGCGGTGCGAGCCAACCGACGCTTCGCCGGCGCATACGGCCTTGCGTGAGGCTGCCGAGGAGATCGGCCTGGCCGCCGCGCATGTCGACATCGCCGGCTACCTGCCTGAATACCTCACCAGTACCGGCTTTCGGGTCACCCCGGTGGTAGCCCTGGTGACCCCACCTTTCGAGTTGCAGCTTGACGCTTTTGAGGTCGCAGAGGCCTTCGAGGTGCCGCTGGCCTTTCTGCTGGATCCCGCCAACCACCAGCAGCATTCGCTTCATTACCGAGGCAGGCTGCGCCACTATACGGCAATGCCGTACGGGGAGTATTTCATCTGGGGAGCGACCGCAGGAATCATCCTGTCCCTCTGGCGAGCCCTCGCCAAGGGGTGATCAATCGAGCACCATCGCGAGTTTCACCAGAAACTGCTTGGCCTTTTTCTGGTCGGGCGCAGCGCGCAGCGCAGCGCGGAGTTTGCCGACCTTCTGCCGGAGGTCAGCGGCGGTTTTTGCCTGTTTGACCTCCGCGATCAGCGCGTCGGCCTGCGAACCCAGCAATTCCTGCAAAGCCCGGACAGTGTAGCTTTTGGCGAGGCTGATGTCTTCCCGGTCGGCTGGTGATGGCCGAACGACCGCTTCGGCCGTTTTATGTACCGGCGCCTGTACCTGCACGAACCCGCCATCCAGCAGGGCGGCCAGTTGCTTCGCACCCTCGGTAGCGGATGCGCCAAAAGCCAGCAACTGGTTTCCGGTACGCTGCCCATCGACCATGATCAACATGGCTCGCATGCGAAAAGGTAGGTGGCTCGCGCGGGTAGAGATCTCCTCGATGCCTTTGGGCGTTTTACTGAAGACTGACGACAGATCCATTTTCGCCATTATACTGACATTCTGCGGGCGCTTGGCACACGCGAAAGTGACGCCAGCGTGAAGTCCGCAGAGGGCAATTTCGGAAGCCTTGCACAGCGAACCTTTGCTATCATTGGCCGGCTGCCGGTGCGGCTCGCTGCTGCGGTGGTGGTTTTTGATGAGGCTTGCCAGTCTGGTAGGCGGTTGATCGATTATCTACAGGAGTTTCTTCATGAGCAGAGAAGTCGTTGTACTAAGCGCGGTTCGTTCAGCCATTGGCACCTTCGGTGGTTCGCTCGCCAACATGGAGCCGCATGAGCTGGCGGGTACCGTGATGAAGGAGTCGATCGCCCGTTCCGGTGTCGACCCGCAGCAAATCACTTACGTGACGGTCGGCAATTGCATTCCGACCGATTCGCGCTTTGCCTATGTGGCCCGCGTTGCTTCGATCCAGGCCGGATTGTCGATGGATTCGGTGGCCATGGCGGTCAACCGTCTGTGTGCATCGGGCTTGCAGGGCATCGTGACGACAGCTCAGAATATCATGCTCGGCGATGCCGACTATGGTATCGGCGGCGGTGTCGAAGTCATGTCACGTGGTTCCTACATGCTGACAGCGATGCGCAGCGGTGCCCGCATGGGCGACACCAAGGCCATCGACATGATGGTCGCCACGCTCAACGACCCGTTCGGGGCGGGGCACATGGGCGTCACTGCGGAGAATCTCGCTACCAAGTGGCAAATTAGCCGTGAAGAGCAGGACGCCTTGTCCGCCGAGTCGCATCGCCGTGCGGCCGCCGCCATCGCCGATGGCCGCTTCAAATCGCAGATCGTTCCGATTGTCCTGAAAACCCGCAAGGGCGATGTCGTGTTCGACACCGACGAACATGTCAAACCGGCGACGACGATCGAAACCCTGGCCAAGATGAAGCCAGCTTTCACCAAGGACGGGACGGTAACCGCCGGCAATGCTTCCGGAATCAATGACGGAGCCGCCTTCATGGTGCTCACCGCTGCCGACGTCGCCGCCCGTGCTGGTCAGAAGCCGATTGCCCGTCTCGTTGCCTACGCCGTTGCCGGTGTGCCGAACGAGATCATGGGCGAAGGTCCGATCCCGGCGACCAAAGCGGTGCTCAAGAAGGCCGGCCTGACGCTCGATCAGATGGACGTCATCGAGTCCAACGAGGCCTTTGCCGCGCAAGCCATCGCGGTCAGCAAGGGGCTCGGTCTCGACCCGGTGAAAACCAACCCGAATGGTGGCGCGATCGCTCTCGGCCACCCGGTCGGTTGCTCGGGCGCTTTCATCGCAACGAAAGCGATCTACGAGTTGCAGCGTGTCGGCGGCAAGTATGCGCTGGTCACCATGTGCATCGGTGGCGGGCAGGGCATCGCGGTGATTTTCGAACGCACCTGATCTTCGCGTTCTGAGTAGGTCGTGTGAGCCCGTAGGGCGCCACCCGACCTACCTGTTGTCTACGTACCTGGACTCAAGGCCGGCCCCATGGCCGGTAACTGCAGCCGGTGCGCGGCTTCTGCAGGTGTCGTGCCATGTGTGACGACGCCAAGCAGCGGCGCCGCCAGCCGTTGCTGCAGTGCCGCCAGGTTCTCGCTGAAACGGGACATCGCCGGATCGATGCGGTTGGCCACCCAGCCGGCCAGCGACAGGCCGCAGGCAGCGATCGCCTGTTGGGTCAGCAGCGCATGGTTGATGCACCCGAGGCGCATGCCGACGACGAGAATCACCGGCAAGCGGAGCATCATCGCCAGATCGGCGGTATCGCAGTCGGCGCCGAGCGGCACACAGAAACCGCCGACTCCCTCGACGAGAACCACGTCGGCGAGGGTCTGCAGCTCGGCAAAAGACGCGGCGATGCACGGCAGTTCGATGTTCCGGCCTTCCTCTGTGGCGGCAATGTGCGGCGCGATCGCAGCACGGAATCCGTAGGGATTGACCAGCGAACGTGCGGGCTGGATCGACGAAGCCGCGAGCAAGCGTTCGACATCCTCGTTACGACCCTGTTCATCGAGGCCGGCGGCGACCGGCTTCATCGCCACTGCGCTCAGCCCGGCCTGGCGGAAGGCGTGCAGTAGCGCGCAGGCGACAAAAGTCTTGCCGATCTCGGTATCAGTGCCGGTGATGAACCAGCCGCGTAGGTCTGTCATTTTCTGGCGTAAGCAAGAATCACGTCGTAACGCGCCGGCAGGCCGGCCGCCGTGCGGTGCGCTTCGTAGGCGATCTGCACCCGCTGCCAGGCAGCACGCCCAAGAAGGCCGCTACGCCCACCTTCGCCCACCGAGTTGGCGCCGATGTCCTTGACCGCGCGCAACAAAGTTTTCAAGTCGGGGTAGTGCAGGCTGATGGTCTCGCGGTGCAGGCGGATTTCGGAGAAGCCGGCTCCCACCAGCGCCGCTTCTATTGTCGCTGGTTCGTTAAAAGTCAAGGTGTGGAGATGGCGGTCGATGCCGCTGAAGGCCTTGCGCAGTTCGTCGAATGTCCCGGGACCGAGCGTGCTTAGCGCCAATTGTCCGCCTGGGCGAAGGACGCGCCGCGCTTCCCGGAAAACCGGGTCAACCGCGCACCACTGCACGGTCAGGTTCGACCACCAGGTCGTATAACAGTCCGCCTGGCAGGGCAGGGCCTCGATGTCGGCAACAAGGCAAAGATCGGCGTCCTGGCGTGCTCGGGCCAGCATCGCCGGCGCGAAGTCTACCGCGGTGATCGTCGCGTCTGGCCAGCGTCCGCGCAACAGGCGGGCGCCGTAGCCAGTACCGCAGCCGGCGTCGAGGATGCTAATTGGTCCCGGACTGGGCATAAAACCTGCCAGCAGCGATTCGCAGACCTGTCGCTGCAGAACCGCAGCATCGTCATAGGAGGCAGCAGCGCGATCGAAGGATGCTCGAACACGTTGCCTAGGAGGCGGTGCGGACATGGCAGAATTCGTCCAGCAGGGCTACGAAGCGATCAGGATCGGCAAGGAAGGGTGCGTGCGCGGCGCCGATGAATACCTCCAGGCGGGCGTTCGGCATCGCTTTCTCCAGGGACTTCGCCGCTGCGAGCGGGTTGAGCAGGTCCTGATCACCGTGGATGAGCAGGCTCGGTGTCGCAATCTTCGGCAACAGCAAACGCAGGTCGAGGTCACGAAGCCAGTCAAGGCCGCGGCGCAGTGTTTCCGGGTCAGGCATCCGGCCGGCGCGCAGACCGGCGCGCAGCGTGCGGCAAAGCGCCCGCGCCTGCTCGTCACCCTGGTTCAGCAGCCCGACAAAACGCTGCAAAGTCTGTTCCGGTTGTTGCCGGATACTCGCCGAGAAGCTGTCGAGCAGTTCCGGTGCCTGTGCCTGCTGCCAGCCGTCACGCTGGATGAAACTGGCGGTGGCGCCGACCAGGACCAAGGCGGCGACGCGTTGCGGTGCGAGCAGGGCGGCGCGCATGGCCAGCATGGCACCGAGTGACCAGCCACAGAGGATCACCGAATCGGGAAGCGCATCGATCAGGTTTCGTGCAGTCTCCGTGAAATCCGTATCGCTGGCCGGTGAAGGGCCGTAGCCGGGGAGATCGACGAGGTGCACCCGGCAGGATCGCGACAAAGGTGCGAGCAGCGGCTGCCAGACGGCGCTGCCGAGTCCCCAGCCGTGCACCAGCGCGAGCTCGGGATCCTGGCCGATGAGCACGGTCATGCCAGCGCTCGCAAGGCGTCGACCAGCCGGGCCAGGTCGGCTTCGCGGTGGGCTGCGGTCAGCGACACGCGCAGACGCGCGCTTCCCCTGGGCACCGTCGGCGGTCGGATCGCCGGTACCCAGAGGCCACGCTCGAAAAGCGCGCTGGCGACCCCCAGGACCTCATGGTTGTCGCCGATGATCACCGGCTGGATCGCCGTCGATGAAGGCAGTAGCTGCCAGCGTGTGTCGGCGAGCCCAGCGCGCAACTGCGCGACGAGTTGCCTCAAATGCTGACGACGAGCATCGCCGGCAGCGATCAGGTCGAGGCTGGTGGCCAGCGCGCAGGCGATGATCGGGCTGGCGGCGGTAGTGAAGATGTAGCTTCGTGCACGCTGCTCCAGCCATTCGATCACTGTCGCGTCACCCGCAACGAAAGCGCCGGCAGCTCCCGCCGCCTTGCCGAGGGTGCCCATATAGACGAGGCGCCTGGCCGCAGGAAGGTTGAAATGGTCAAGGCTGCCGCGCCCTTGCCGACCGAGAACCCCGAAACCATGCGCATCGTCGACCACCAGCCAGGCATCGAAGCGCTCGGCGAGCGCCAGCAGGCCGGGCAAGGGGGCAAGATCGCCGTCCATGCTGAACACCGCGTCGCTGAGGATCAGCTTGCGTCTGGCCGGACTCGTGGCGAGCAGACGTTCGAGTGCCGCCAGATCGCCGTGCGGGTAGCGCTGGCTGTCGGCGCGCGCGAGCTGCACGGCGTCGATCAGGGAGGCGTGGTTGAGCCGGTCGGCGAACACTGCGTCGTGACGCCCGACCAGCGCCGGAACGATCCCCAGGTTGGCCAGGTAGCCGGTCGAAAAGAGTAGGGCGCGTGCAAAACCGGTGAACGCGGCGAGCTTCTCCTCCAGCACGGCATGTGCCCCCAGATGGCCGCTGACCAGATGCGAAGCGCCGCTGCCGACTCCCCAGGCCCTGGCACCGGCGCAGGCGGCTTCGACCAGCGCCGGGTCATTGGCCAGGCCAAGGTAATCGTTGCTGCAGAAGCTGAGCAGTGAGCGACCTTCAAGCCGGGCAACCGGTCCGCAAGGGCATTCGAGAGTCCGGCGCTGGCGTTTGAGTCCGTCACGCTGCAGGGTATCGAGTTCGCTTTGCAGTTCTTCCCAGATCATCTGCCGAGCGCTGCCTCGAGTGCAGCGCGGGCGCGATCCACGAGGAACGCGCATTGATCGCGGCTGATCACGTAGGGCGGCATGAAATAGACGGTATTGCCGATTGGTCGCAGCAGGATTTCGTTGACCAGAGCCTGCCGGTAGAAGCGTTGTGAGAACTCCGGATCGTCGGTGTACACGTCGAACGCAGCGATCATGCCACGCTGGCGGAGGTGGCGCACCTGCGGGTGCCCAGCCAGCGCGGCCAGGCATTGGCCGAGATGCTCGGCGAGGCTGCGATTGGCGTCGATCACCTGTTCATCAGCGAAAAGGTCGAGGGTTGCCAGGGCCGCCCGGCAGGCCAGCGCGTTGCCGGTATAAGAGTGCGAGTGGAGAAAACCGCGGCTGGTTCGTTCGTCATAAAAATCGGCGTAGACCGCATCGCTGGTCATCACGATCGACAGCGGCAGGTAGCCGCCGGAGATGCCTTTCGACAGGCAGAGGAAGTCCGGCTGGATCGCCGCCTGCTGATGGGCAAAAAAGGTGCCGGTACGCCCACAACCGACGGCGATCTCGTCACAGATCAGATGCACCTGGTAGCGGTCGCAGAGGCCACGCGCCAGGCGCAGATATTCCGGATCGTACATCGCCATGCCACTGGCACATTGGATCAACGGTTCGACGATCAGCGCGGCGATGCGCGGATGGTGTCGTTCGAGATGGTTCTCAAGTGCGGCAGCCGCACGGCGGGCGACATCGACCGGGGTTTCCCCCGCCTCGGCGAGGCGTGCATCGGGCGTCGGCACAATGCCAGCCGGGCGGATCAGCGGCGCATAGGCGTCCTTGAATAAGGCGACGTCGGTGACTGCAAGCGCACCGATGGTCTCGCCATGATAGCTGCCGGCCAGGCACAGGAATTCCTGCTTGTCCTGGAAACCGCGGTTCTGCCAGGAGTGGAAAGACATCTTGAGCGCGATTTCGGTGGCCGAAGCACCGTCGGAAGCATAGAAACAATGGCCGAGCATGCCGCCGGCCAGTGCCGACAGCCGCTCCGAGAGCTCGACCACCGGCCGGTGCGTGCAACCGGCAAGGATGACATGTTCAAGTTCATCGAGCTGCTCGCGCAGCGCCGCATTGATGCGCGGATGGCAATGGCCGAAGAGGTTGACCCACCACGAGCTGATGCCGTCGAGGTAGCGCCGGCCGTCGAAGTCATACAGCCAGACCCCCTTGCCGCAGGCAATGGGAACCAGCGGCAGGGCCTCGGAAGCATGCTGCTTCATCTGGGTGCATGGATGCCAGACGGCATCGAGGCTGCGTTGCAGCAGGTCGCGATTGCTCATCATCGGTTCAATGCAGGGTCTGCGATGGCACGTTGTTCTGCTCCGGCATTTCGGCGTGTACGGTATCGCCGTCGATATTCGGATAGAGCGGCGCACCACAATCGTCACAGAACTCGTAGGGAAACTGTTGGTCAAGCGTGACCACATCCTTGAGGCCAGATTTGCGCAAAGCGGTTTCGATCTCGCCGGCGACATCGGTGTTTTCATCTTCGATGCCCAGCAATGGCCAGACGACACCATGAAAAACCAGGTCACCGTCTTTCGGGCCAAAACCGATTCGGTACTCCTCCAGCCGCTTGTCATGGAAACCGCCGATGACTGCACGCAGGCTCTCGATGGGCTGCCCGAGAGTGGCCTGCAGAAACGCCACCGAAGCCTTCAGCGAATACGGACGCGAAGCGCTGTCGGCCGCCCTGCAGGCGGCATGGTAGGCGTCAGCTAGCAGGGGCTCATAGGAACAGCCGGTGAGCAGGGCCTCGAAGCACGGTCCGCCCTGTTTGACCCATTCCTTGAGGGCACTCTCGCGGGTGCTCTTGTCGGCTTCGTTCCAGCGAAAGAGGGGCTGTCCACGGCGAACCGCCAGCGCACCGACGAGGTAACGGGTATCGGAAAGGAAGCGATTGGTTTCAGGCATGCCCGATGCGTCGATACCGAGGTCGCTGCCGGCCATCGCTGCGGTCCCCAGTCGTTGCATCAGTTGCCAGGTATCGGTGAAGCTGTGCGGCAGCTGATCCGGGCTATACAGATAATCGGCGAGCGCCAGCCGGGCACCCGCAGCAAAGACATGCGCGCCGAGGTGCACCTTCAGCGTCTGCAGAATGCTTCTCGGAATCATCACGGTGGGAATCGAAAAGCGCGACCAGGCCAGCAGCGGTACCGTGAAGAGCAGGATGTCGAACTCCTGCTCGAGGTGCGACAGCACGCATGACTCGGCGTGCGCCTCGATGGTGTCTGCAAGATCGTCATGCGCCATGGCATGTGCGTCGAACAGACGGTCCAGCGAGCCGGTGAAGTCGTCCTCGGCACCGTCATGAAACAGTTTGTCGACGAGTTTGCCGAGACGGTTTTGCCAGAACATGTCCTCCAGCTTGCTGCCGGATTCGGCAAGACCGATGGCCAGACGGCTCAACTCGGTGGCGTCAGCCGAAATACGCTTGCGGGAGGTAAAGCGGTTGCGTTTCATGGTCGGGAGCCTGCAGGACGGTCAATTCATCATTGTACCAAGCTGGCGGGCCTAGCGTTGGTGCGCATACATCTTCGTCAGTGTATCTCTGCAACTTGGGTGCAATCGAAAGTTACGGGAGCGTTGTGACTCGAAGGGGGCAGTGGGATGAGGCGGCAGGCACGAAACGTGTATAGTCGGATAGGGTGACCTTATCGGAGAGATGCCATGGATCTGGAAAGGAAGATTGCGGTGGGCAAGCGAGAAACGGTTGCGGAGCGGTTAGAACGTCATCCGGCCTTAAAAGCTCGGATGGAAAGGATGCTGGATGTTGTCGAAATCGCCTCAGGGGACGTGCGACGAGCAGACGAAGCCGAGCGCCGAGCGATTGAAGAACTCCGCCCAATGGGGCTTGAGGTCATGCAGGACTGGGGCCAGAAGACTGCAAATGAGGCTGCAGTCGAGCTGGAAGCAAGGAGTGGGGTTGTTCGCGAGGTAAAAAACTGCACTGGACTGGTACGTTTGGTGACGTGACGGTGGAAGAGCAGACCTACCGGACAAAGGAAGGCGGCAAATGGTGCCGGCCCTTTCAGAGCCAGGCGGGCATTTCATGCCGGGGATATTCCACATGGCTGCAGAGGGCCCTCACCGATTTGGGTGCTGACGTTCCGTTTGCCCAGGTTCGGGAGAAGATTCGCGAGCATGACGGGATCGGGATTGCGAATGGAGCTGCGGCAACGATCACAGAAGATCACGCCCGCAGGATAAGCATTACGGACAGGACAGGACGCCCGAAGCTCGCCCGACGAAGGAGGCGCTGACGTGGATCGCCGAAATCGACGGCAGCCTGATTCCGATGGTAGAAACGGGAAAGGCAGGCGATGAGGGTCCGCGGGATCGACGCAAG
>WBZL01003070.1_pt1 | contig 15613 bp, 14 predicted proteins | sample 5204291 | NCBI WGS metagenome assembly WBZL01 (sample SAMN12344345, study PRJNA552823) | activated sludge metagenome | biome: Activated sludge suspended growth; feature: Nitrification reactor; material: Wastewater; isolation source: activated sludge from nitrification reactor of wastewater...
ATACTCCTTCTCTGAGTAGACTCACGCAAAACAGACTGAAGGTAATCACTCACACGGAAAGGGTTGAACTCGAAAAAAAAGGATGAAAGGGGGGATGAACATCCCCCCTTTCATCCTTTTTTTTCGGAAACATCTACTCTTGGTGAGTAGTCTAGCGTGCATGTCGTTCTACCGCAAAGGGCGACTCCAACCCGTGCGCTTCGAGCATCCCCACATCGCCCATCAACGCTTCCGTACCCCCATCTGCGACCACCCGCCCGCCATCCATCACAACCATCCGGGGGAAAAGTTCGTACACCATCAACATATCGTGGGTGGAAACCAACATCGTAATCGGCAAATCGCGCAACAGGCGAATCAACTGGCGGCGAGCGCGGGGGTCCAACCCCGCAGAGGGTTCGTCCAACACCAAAATTTCCGGGTCCATCGAAAGCACCGTCGCAATCGCGATCCGTTTCTTCTCCCCCACGCTCAAGTGATGGGACAGCCGATGGGCATACGCACTCATCCCCACTTTCGACAGCGCGGCCTCTACACGGGCACGGACTTCGGCTTCGGGGTAGCCCATGTGCAGGGGGCCAAACGCTACGTCCTCAAACACGGTGGGCGAAAAAAGCTGATCATCCGGGTTCTGGAACACCAGCCCGACTTTGGCCCGAATCACGGGCAAGTTGGCTTTTTCCACCCGGAGTCCAGCGACGGAAATGTGCCCACCCGCGCCAAGAATCCCGTTTAAGTGCAACATCAGCGTACTTTTCCCCGCCCCGTTTGGCCCCACGAGTGCCACTTTTTCCCCTTTGGCAATGGAAAGCGAAACCCCGTCCAGAGCCTTGTGCCCATCGGGATAGGCAAACGTCAGGGCATCTACCCACAAGGTAGGAAGTGGTTCGACCGGGGGCACTTCAAACGAATGATTTCCATTCGTAGATGATTTGATAGCATGAACAATTGGCATAATAGTTTTCGACGGATGAGCGGCGCGGTGATTTACACACCACGCCCCACGATTTGTAACACGATGAGCACCAGCAAAGCGATCCCCCCTACCGCCCAATCCCGCGGGGTGATTTCATGTTGGTTCATCGTGAATAATTGACCCTGATACCCCCGCGCGAGCATGGCGTTGTACACCCGATCACTCCGCTCGTAACTGCGGAGAAACAACTGCCCGGCCATATTCCCCGCCACGCGGGCGCGCCACGCGAGGCCGCCCCCACCCCGCGCGAGTTGCCCGCCCGTGCCACGCGGGGAAACGGGTCCCCGCGCGGGGAGCGCACTCCGCGATTCCCGTGCTCGAAGCAGGCGCAGGGTTTCATCACTCAAAACGAACAAGTAACGGTACATAAACGAGATAATCGCTACGAGAATTCCCGGAACGCGCAAATGGCGCAGAGCGTGGATCAGGTCAGGAAATTGGGTGGTGGCCGCCATCACAATCGCCGCCTGGACGGAAATCCAACTCCGCAACAGGATGCTAAAAAAGCGGATGACCCCCGCATCGGTAAGGACAATTACATTTTTCCCAACGCCGAGCGCGAAAAGAGAATTTCCGGGGACGGTGAACAGGACAGATACCGCGGCCATGGCAAAGGGCAAAGCAATGAACGAGCGGGCGATCAGGTAGCGAGCATCCAGCCCCGCCAAACGGTTGATCCCCAGCAAAAACACCCACGTTCCCGCCAACGCTACCCACGCCCCATCCGGGAGCAACACGTTGGAGAGGATGATCAGGATCGTCACCACCACTTTCACGCGGGGATCCAGGCGATGGATCAGGCTCTCGCGGTGTTGGAATTGGTCAAAGGTGTTGATGTGCATGGGGAGTTAGGGCGTATTCCGTATTTCGTATTCTGGTTTTAAGAAAGGTGTAGCCCTAATTTTGGGCTGTGGTGCGACGCGCGAGGTAGACGATCCCCCACGCGACCACCGCGACGATCATCATGCCGACAGCCCCCGCCACGATGGTGGATAGGCCACCGTCGCCCAGGAAGGGGATGGTGTAGTCTGGCAGGATTTGAAAACTGGCATCTTGCGCAGTTTCGATGAAGCCAACATTGATCGCGACCCGTTCCAACCCATCAGGATCAGCCGAGGCGAAGGGGGAAAGAAGCACCACGAACAGGGCCACGAGCATGCCTGCGACCACCCACCCCTGTCCGGTTGCGGCCTTTCCAGTCGGTTCCACGATGTCGGGCCGGGTACGGACAATGAACGAGAGTGCAGCCACGGTTATCAACGCTTCCCCAATACCAATCAGGGCGTGGACACTCATCATGGCGGGAAAGACCACGCCCAGCGTCGAGGTTCCGCTTAACCATAGTTGGATGGAGGTGAAGAACGCGCCCGCCATCACGGAGAGCCACGCGGCGAGGCCAACCACCGCGAGACGCGTGGTTTGTCCACGTCCGGCGGTGGCGCGGTAGAGGCCGTAGCCAATCACCGCGGTGATCAAGCCCATATTGAAGATGTTGGCGCCAAGGGCAAGCAACCCGCCATCCTGAAAGAGCAGAGCTTGTATGCCGATCACGGCGGCCATCACGAGCATTCCCGCCCACGGGCCAAGCGTGATCGCCGCGAGCGCACCGCCAAGCATGTGGCCGGAAGTCCCGCCCGCCACCGGGAAGTTGATCATTTGCGCGGCGAAGATAAAAGCCGCCATCACCCCCATCAACGGGATTTGGCGTTCGGAAAATTCATTTTGGGTGCGGCGTACCGCTATTCCCAACATCACAATGGTAACAAGCCAAAAAACGAGGGAAATGGTCAGGCTGAGAAAGCCATCAGGAATATGAAGGGCAACAGGGCGAAAAACGTAGGGATTCATGTTTTTTACTCCTTAAGGTTGGCAGGCTGAACAAAAGCCAAAGAGGGTGACGTGACTGCTATCGGCACGGAAGCCGGTCGTCGCAAATAATTTGTCATAAAGCTCTTGGAGCGAATCGTGGGCGATCTCGATGCTATCGCCACATTTTCGGCAAATCAAGTGATGGTGGACATGTTCGGCGGCTTCGTAAACCAGTTGCCCACTGCCCATATGTGCGGCCATCACTAGCCCCTGGTCAGCGAGAAAGCTGAGGGTGCGGTAAACGGTCGGTTCAGTGAGGCCGGGGAGTTGGATACTGGCGCGGTGAAAAACATCCGTTGGGGAGAGATGTCCACCTGTTTCGAGGAGGACATTCAGGATGGCATACCGTTGTGGGGTGAGGCGAAAGCCGCGAGCGCGAAGTTGGTGGGTGTATTGATCTTCCATAAAGATAACAATTCGTTATTGTAAGAACTTGTAATAACGAATTGTATCAGGAAGGCATCCCCAAAAGGTTAAGAACAGGTAAACGTTAAACTTCCCACGGCGGTTTTCCCTCGCCCCCATCCCGAAGCAACCCCGCGCGAATTTCCTCACCCCACGCGGGGTACACCTCCGCGGCCGCGGCCAGCATCCCGAAACACCCCGCCAGCATCATATCCCCAAAGGGCACGGCAAAATACGGGTTCAGCACAGAGCCTTGTAAAATGTTCCGGCGCGGGCCGGTGACCACACCCCCCCACTCCCCCGTGGGAAACAGAAAAGGATCGGGATGATAAACCAGCGCGCCATGCCCCTTATCGTGGAAGACGTATTCGTTTGTGAGGGAACCGTCTGCAAAATCACGGAGCAGACTCTCCATTTTGACAGGGGTCATGAACCCGGTGTGATGCTCAAACACCCCTTCAATCCCGGCGGGGCCGAGGCGAAAAGCCAGGGTGTGGAAATTACCCAGGTTCGCGAGCAGAGTACGTGACCGCGCGCGGACGCGGGGATCGAGCGTGGCGCCCAAGACCGCGGCGGGGGCGGTGTCCATCAGCATGAGGGGCGCATCCACCCCTTGTGCGGAGCGGGCAACGGCCTGCATCCGTGTCATGATGGCGGGGATGTTTTCTGCCTGGAAAGCGAAAGCGCTCAAACGGTTTTCCGCCCGGATACGTTGATCCAGATATTCAAAGCGGAATTTTCGGTCGGAGTAATTGGCCGGGGCCGCACCATGATCGAAAACGGCGATCCCGAGCAAATCCAGATGAGCGAGCGAGACACCAAATCCGTCGAAGGCGTGGCGGAGGGCGTCAAAGTCAAAATCCTTCAATTCAAGCCGGAGCACCAACCCCGGCAGGTGCGCGGCTTCATCTTCACTGACCACTTGAATGCCCATCGCGGCGATTTCGTCGAGATCATCGTTGAAGGAACGGGCCGCGTCCGGGGTGGCATACACCTTCTGTCCGGCTCGAAGATGATCCTCCGTTGCCCAATGACTGGGGCCGCCACCCATGGTCACGCCCGTGAGCAGGATGGGTTGCTCCCGCTGGGTCGCGGCTTTGATCCGGCGATTGACAATCATGGTCGGGGAGGGCATCACCAGTTTGAAGCCGTTTTCCACATCCAGGTGGGTGTTATATAGAAAAATGTCTTGCGTGCCAGTGCCAATATCAACGGTCAGGATTTGCATGGGCTTTTCTCCTTTAACTGCTTGGGCCTAGAAAGGAAGTTCCCCGTAAAAAGAGTGGGGGGTACCTTTAACTTTGGTTATATTTTATCTTCTTCCGGGTCATTGTTCGTAACATGGAATTTGCATCTATTCAGACGAACAAAGAGGCCAGCCGAAAAAAGGGCAGGTAATTGCACGAATTTCTTGTATTCCTTCAAGTTGAGCCGATTTTCGAGACAAAATGACTATCCAAAACCGTCCGGCGCGCGGTATAATCGCTCGGCACTTAACCAGAAATCAACCTAAAAGGATTTGTCATGACTAAACGAACTTACCAACCGAAAATTCGCCGCCGGATGCGTGTCCATGGATTTCGCGCCCGCATGGCGACCAGCACCGGTCGCGATGTACTCAAACGCCGCCGCGCGCGCGGCCGCCATAAATTGACCGTCGAAATGAACAACCACGTCAAGCGGATTAACTGGAAGGCCTGATAAAACGCAATTTTCGTCTGACCAAACGAACCGATTTTGAGCGGGTGCGGCATGAGGGTACTTCCTATGCCCACCCGCTTATCGTGTTAGTTGCTCACCCGCAAGATCACCCACGCGAGACGCTTTCCGGCGAGCCGGAAGAAGCCATGCCAACCGTTCGAGTCGGGGTAGCGGCGGGAAGGTCCATTGGGACGGCGGTGGATAGAAATTACGCCAAACGCCGGATGCGCGAGGCGATTCGCCCTTTACTTCCGTATATTCATACCGGGTGGGATGTTCTCCTTCTTGCCCGCCGCCCTCAAAAAAAGGCGGATTTCCCATATCTGCAAACGACGATCAAACATTTGTTACGCCGGGCAAAACTACTGAAAGAAACCTGAGCAATCTGTTGACTTCTCAAACGCATTCCCACGAACAAGACCAGGATCACGAACACGAACCTGAATTCCGCGATCCACTATTGCGCGATCTGCCGGTAACGTTTTGGAATCTTGCGCGGTTTCCTTTATTAGCGTTGATCCGGCTGTATCAGATGACCTTTTCCCGCGCTTTGCCGCCCAACACCTGCCGCTTCTACCCGACCTGTTCCCACTATGGGTATCAGGCCATTTACAAATACGGGGCGCTGAAAGGCAGTTGGATGGCAACCTGGCGGGTCTTACGTTGTAATCCGTTCAATCCCGGGGGATTGGACCCGGTCCCTTAACCCTATGAAATTTCGTATTCACCTCATCTTATTAATGCTTGCGATCGCGATCTTTGCCGGTGCTTGTGCAGGCGGCAGTCGAACCCTTGCAACCAGTTGGCCTGGTTTGACAACAGATGGAGAGACCATTTATCTGGCCTCTGGTTTGCATGTCTATGCGATCAATGCGGCCAATGGTAGCCAAACCTGGCGTTTTCCTGTAGAACCGGATAACAAACTCTCGTTTTATGCCTCTCCAACCCTCGGCGAAGATGGGCAATTAATCATTGGCGGCTACAACAATATTCTTTACAGCATCGATACCGAGAGTGGACAATCCATTAACTGGACCTTTGAAGAAGCTCGGAATCGGTACATCGGCAGTTCACTTGTCACTAACGAATTAATTCTGGTGCCCTCTGCGGACAGAAATCTGTATGCGCTCGATTGGAACGGTGTACAACAGTGGAATTTCACTACACAAGAAGCTCAATGGAGCCAACCCGCTACGGACGGAGAAACTGTCTTCCTGACTTCTTTGGATCATTATCTGTACGCGATTAATTTAGAAAATGGGGACGAGGTTTGGAAAGTTGACATGGGGGGAGCCGTTGTTGGAACGCCTTTGGTTGCAAATGGTGTGGTCTATGTCGGAAGTTTTGCCAAGACTCTGACGGCGCTGGATGCTCAAACCGGAGAGGTTCAATGGACGTTTCCCACCACCGATTGGGTGTGGGCAAGTCCGGTGCTCGATAACGGGGTGCTGTATTTCGGCAGTATTGATGGCACGTTCTATGCTGTGAATGCCGAAGCGGGTGAAGAGGCCTGGAAGTACACTGCTGATGGGGGCGTGTTTGGCAGTCCGCTTGTGACAAATGGTAAAATCTACTTCGGAACTGACAAAGGCAATCTTTATGCTTTCAATACAGAGAGTGAACAACTCTGGTCAATAAATATTGTCGGTAAAATCTTCACCAGCCCGATTATAGTCAACAATTTAATTATTGTAGCGCTCATGGAAAGCGATAAATTATTGATTGCTTACGATGAGAATAAAGTTGAACGATGGAACTACACTCCCGGTGAGTAAGATATGTGGAATACATTAATCGTTGATCCAATGACCAATGCCCTGCTGTTTATTTACAGTGTCATCGGGCAAAATTTCGGGCTAGCCATTATCCTGTTTACCCTGCTGGTGCGGCTCATCACGTACCCGCTCACAGCCCGACAAACAAAAAGTATGCAAGCCCTTCAAGAGTTACAAAAATCTGAGAAGTGGCTGGAAATGCAAACGAAATACAAAGATGATCGGGAAAAGATGGCCCAAGAGCAGATGAAGCTCTATCAAGAGGCGGGCGTCAATCCCTTCGGCTCATGTCTGCCCACACTGATCCAATTTCCTGTCATCATTGGGTTATACCAGGCCATCAATGCCGCCCTGAGTAGCACCCCCCTTCAACTGGTCAGTTTTGCCAGTCACATCTACCCATTTTTTCCCAACGTTTCCGCCTTGGTTCCTCTCAAAAGTCAGTTTTTGTGGATGGATTTGAGCCAACCGGAGCGGATCTACCTGCCCTTTTTGCCCGATTTCGGCATTCCTTTGCTCGCTGTCCTTGTCGTCATCACCTCTTATTTCCAAACGAAATTGATGACCCCCGCCACAGGCAGTGATCCTCAAAGCGCTCAAATGAGCAAAATGATGAATATCTACATGCCTTTCTTCATGGGGTGGTTATCCTACTCCTTCCCCGCCGGATTGGCCGTTTATTTCGTTACTTCCAACCTGTCCACCATCGTCCAATATGCGATACAAGGCAAAATTGACATTCGCCGCCTGCTTCCATCGAAAAAAGACGCTTCTTCAACGATGATCCTTCCAAACACTAAAACGCCACCCAAAGGCAATACCAACGGGAAAAAGCCCTCGGAAGCAAAACCGAAAACGAAAAAAGATCGATCCCGATAGGCTTTTGGACAAAGAAAACAAACTATGAACAATCTCAATCAATCGCTGGAAACCTCCGGCCCCACTGTCGAAGACGCCATCACCCACGGGTTAACGCAATTGAATCTCGCCCGAGATGCTGTCAAAATTGAAATCATTGACGAAGGGAGCAAAGGCCTCTTTGGCCTTGGCTCACGCGAAGCCGTTGTTCGCCTGACCCCGCTCCAAGCCGCCCCCGCGGTCACCCAACCCGAACCCACCCCACACCCCGTAGAAGCCACCGCGGAAGTCTCCGATGAAGAAGACGAAGAAACTGAGTTGGCAACCGGGTTGGCAGAAGAAGGCGAAGAAATGGTGTTAGAAGAAGATGAGGCCCTCACCGTCGCCCGCGAAACCGTCACCGAACTGCTTCAAAAAATGCACGTTGACGCCGACGTCACCGCCGTTTATCAACCGCAGGAAGACGAGCGCCGCAATCGGCCCAGCATCTTGGTTGAAATCAACGGAGACGATCTCAGCATCCTTATCGGACGTCAGGCCGAAACCCTCAACGCCCTCCAATACATCACCCGCCTCATCGTCGGCAAAGAACTCAACCGCGGCGTCGATCTGGAAGTGGATGTGCAAGGCTACCGCACCCGCCGCAACGACTCCCTCCGCCGCCTCGCCCGTCAAATGGCCGATCAAGCCGTCCGCACCGGCAAACGTCAATACCTCGAACCGATGGCCGCCGATGATCGCCGTATCATCCACATCGAACTCCGCAACCACCCCCAGGTCTTCACCGAAAGCATGGGTGAGGGGGACCGGCGCAAAGTGACCATCAACCCCAAATAACCGCTCCTATTCGTAGTAACGACTTCAGTCGTTCCAAACGGCGCACCTCCCCGTGCGCCGTTTTTATTTCAAATGGGGCATTTCAAATCCCAATTCCCCATCTCCCCTTTCACGTCGTGTATAATTCCCCCAATGGCACTCGAAAACGCTCTCCCCCTGGACTACCTCGCCATCGGACACCTGGCGTGTGATCTCACCCCTAACGGCAATCAATTGGGAGGAACCGTCTCCTACGCCGCCCTCACCGCAGACGCCCTCAAACAACGTGCGGGCATCCTCACCGCGACCGGGGAGGACGTCCCGTTAACCCCCATCGACCACCTGCCCCGCGCGGGGATCAACGTCCGGCAAAGCACCACGTTCGAGAACCGATACACCCCGTCCGGGCGCGTACAAACCCTACATCATCACGCCCCCCTCCTCCGCCCGGACATGATCCCGCCCGCGTGGCGTGAGACCCCTCTCGTGCATTTTGGCCCCATCGTTCACGAAATTGATTCCGCCCTCCTCGACGGTTTCCCCCACGCCTTCATCGGCCTGACACCGCAAGGGTGGCTCCGCCTGTGGGACGACGCCGGACGTGTCACCGCTTGCGAGTGGCCTGCTTACGCCACAGTGCTCGCAAAGGCTCATGCAGTCGTTCTCAGCGTCGAAGATGTCGGGAAAAACGAAACCCGCCTGGCGGAAATGGCGGAAGTGTGCCCCATCCTGGTCGCCACCGAGGGCGCCTCAGGGGCCAGATTATTCATTCGGGGCGTCCCCACCCATATTCCCACCCTGCCCATCACAGAGATCGACGCCACGGGCGCAGGCGACATTTTCGCCGCCGCTTTTTTTATCCACCTTCGGTACACGGGCGATCCGTTTCAAGCCGCCCATTTCGCCACCCGGCTGGGTGCCCAATCCGTCACCCGCCCCGGCCTCACCGGGATTCCCACCCCGGAAGAAATCCACACATATGAAACCTCCGAACTGTTGCAACCCATTTTCGGACGTATTCCCTCATTTTAGGAAACCTTTCAACCCATATGGCACGCATCTACACCCTGGTTAACCAAAAAGGCGGTGTCGGCAAGACCACCACCGCCATCAATCTGGGGGCCTACCTGGCCTACTTCGGGCAACGCGTCTTACTCATAGACCTTGACCCACAAGCCAACGCCACCTCCTGCCTGGGCGTTGACCGGAAAACTGTCAAAACCGGGACCTACGAAGCCCTCCTCGGACAAGCGCAAGTTGTCAACAGCCTCCTGCACAACCCCCGGCTAAAACTCTCCCTGCTCCCCTCCTCACAGGCATTGGCCGGCGCAGAGATTGAACTCGTCAACGAAATGGCCCGCGAAACCCGTCTCCGAACCGCGCTCGCCCCCGTTGCATCCCGCTACGATTACATCCTCATCGACTGCCCACCGTCGCTTGGTTTGTTAACGGTGAACGGATTGGTGGCCGCGCAGGATGGTGTCGTCATCCCCGTTCAATGCGAGTATTTGGCGCTGGAGGGGATTGGACACCTCAATCAGACGATCCAACGCGTGCGGGCGCACCTCTTCCCCGATCTGCGGATCCGCGGATTGGTGATGACGATGTACGATGGCCGGACCCGCCTCTCGCTGGACGTGGTGGATGAAGTTCGGAAATACTTCCCCAATCAGGTATTCGCCGCCCTGATTCCCCGCAGTATCCGCCTCGCCGAGGCCCCGTCCCACGGTCAACCCATCTCCATGTATGCCCCTGGCACCACAGGTGCAGAAGCCTACAAAGCCCTCGCGCGGGAAATGCTGGAAGGCGATGGGATAAAAATTCCCCCGATTGAAACCCTATAAGGTAAACCGATATGCCCCCAAAACGACTTGGTCTTGGCAAAGGGCTAGACGCCCTCATTCCTGGTGGAGAAACCGGTGAAAAAACGCCCTTAGTGAGCGGGGTCACAGAAATCCTCATTGACGACATCTCCCCCAACCCGCGCCAACCGCGCACTCACTTCAACTACGAAGAACTGGAAGAGTTAACCGCTTCGATCCGCGAACATGGCGTCATCCAACCCCTCATCGTCACCCACGGGGATATGCCGGGGATGTACACGCTGATCGCAGGCGAACGCCGCTGGCAGGCCTCCAAACAAGCCGGACTGGATCGCGTCCCCGTCATCATCCGGGAAGCCACCGATCAGGAACGTCTCGAACTGGCGTTGATCGAAAACATCCAGCGCGCCGACCTCAGCCCCCTCGAGTCCGCCGAAGCCTACCGCCACCTCGCGGAAGATTTCGGTCTCTCGCAGGATGCCATTGCCCAACGCGTGGGAAAAAGCCGGGTCGCGGTGTCCAACACCATGCGCCTGCTCAAACTGCCCGAAAAAGTCCGCCAAATCCTGGCCGAAGGCCGCATCACCGAAGGGCACGCCCGCGCGCTGTTGGGTTTATCCACCCAACAAGCCCAAATCGCCGCCCTGCACACAGTCCTGAAAAACAACCTGACCGTGCGCCAAACAGAAGAACTCGTCCGCAAACTGACCGGACAAAAACCCGACCGCGCCGCCAAACCCGCTCTGCCCGCCGAAATCAAAGAACTCGAAGAACAACTCCGCAACCAACTCGGCACCCGCGTCACCCTCAACCACAAACGCAAAGGCGGGACCTTAGTTATTCATTATTATTCCGATGAAGAACTGAACGCCCTCGCCGAAAAACTTTTGGGCGAATCGTAATTCTGAGGCCTCTCTAACCCCATGCTCATCCTTACCAACGCCCACATCTACACCTTTGACTCCCACCAGCCCACCGCCAACGCGCTGGCCCTTGATCACGGTCAGGTTTTAGCTGTTGGTACGGAAGACTTTGTTCTGGCCGAGTTTGGGACAAAGGGCAAAAAACTGGATTTGCAAGGCCGCATCGTGATCCCCGGCCTGACCGACGCCCACCTGCATTTCAAACACTACGCCCTCGGCTTGCAAAAAGTGGACTGCGAAACCGCCACCCTCGCCGAATGCCTGAACCGAGTCGCCGAACGGGTACAGCACACCCCGCGCGGGGAGTGGGTGTTGGGGCACGGATGGAATCAAAACGAATGGACGGATTCATCCCCCGCAAGCGGCGGGGTAGATGGATTCCCGTCCGCGTCTCTACTTGACAACATCGCCCCCGACCATCCCATTTACCTGACCGCCAAATCCCTCCACGCGGGGTGGGCGAACACTGCCGCCCTCCACCTCGCAGGAATTACCTCCCAAACCCCTGACCCCGAAGGCGGACACATTCAACACGATGCCCACGGCACCCCCACGGGAATTCTGCTGGAAGGGGCCATGAGCCTGGTCTCCCGCGCCATTCCCCAACCCGGGCCGGAGCACACCCTGCAAGCCATGCAAACCGCCCAAAAAGCCCTCTGGCGCATGGGCCTGACCGGAGTTCACGATTTCGACCGGCGGGACAGCTTCGCCGCCCTGCAAACCCTGCACGGACGGGGCGAACTTGGCCTGCGCGTGGTCAAAACCATCCCCGTCGAAGACCTGCCCCACGCAATTGGTGTCGGGTTGCGCTCAGGATTTGGCGATGATTTTTTGCGGATCGGGAACGTCAAAGCCTTCGCCGACGGGGCGCTCGGCCCGCACACCGCCGCGATGCTTCAGCCCTACGAAGATGACCCGACCAACAAAGGCATGTTATTACTCGATGCCGAACAGATTCAGGAATTTGGGCGACAAGCAGTGGAAAACGGCCTGGGCCTGACCATCCACGCCATCGGCGACCACGCCAACCACGAAGTGATCAACGCCTACGCGGGGTTACGCGACCACGAACGGGCACACAACCTGCCGCATCCCCGTCACCGGATCGAACACGTCCAGATTCTGCACCCGGACGATTTGCCCCGTTTGGCAGAGTTGGGCGTCATCGCCTCGATGCAACCCATCCACGCCACCTCGGACATGATCGCCGCGGACCGTTTTTGGGGCGCACGTTCGCAATATGCATATGCCTGGCGCGAACTGCTCTACTTGAACACCCGGTTAGCGTTCGGGTCCGACGCCCCGGTCGATTCCCCGAACCCGTTTTGGGGTCTGCACGCCGCCATCACCCGCCGCCGCGCGGATGGTTCCCCCGGCCCCGAGGGGTGGTACCCTGCCCAACGTCTCACCCGGTTGGAAGCCTTTCAAGGGTACACGACCGGGGCGGCCTACGCGGCGGGGATGGAAAATCGTCTGGGGCAACTGTCCCCCGGCTTTCTCGCGGATTTGCTCGTGCTGGACATCGATCCCTTCACCTGCGAACCGGATGATTTACGAGAGATTCAGCCCGTGGGGGTCATGGTCGGGGGCGAGTGGAAAATAGAGACAGCATAAAAAAAATACCCGGCCAATTGGCCGGGTATTTTTTTATCAGAAAGATGATGGACTATTCGCCACCCAAAACGAGCGGCAGGTAAATCCTGGGCGTCAAGGCGGGAAGGGTGTCCAAAACCGTGGTGGTATCCGTCGCACTGGCGGTCACGGAGGCATCGGTTTGGGAGGTGGCGGTAAGAGTGAGGGTATCCACAGTCCCGGAAATCGTATCTGTGGGGACAGACAACACCACAACCACTTCGAGACTGGCACCCGGCCCAAGGGTCACGGGGCCACTGAAGGCAGGGGTCCACCCCTCACTGCTGAGGTAGGACAGATCGAACGTTTCCGTGATACTGCCAGAGTTGACCAGCATGTGGGTATAGGTGACCACTTCGCCGGGGAGCACCGTGGCGGTGCCATCGGGGGTCAGTTGCACGCCCAGCGTTTCCACCGGGGTTGTGACGATAGCGCCACTCACCGGGCTGACCTGATCACTGGAGACGGCGTAATCGGTGTTATCCACCGTGCCGGAGGCTTCGCCATCGACCTGAACGACCAGATCAACGGTCCAAACGCCTGCCGCGGCAAGGGAGGCGGCGTCCCATTCAACGGTGTTACCGTTGAGGGTGTGAGGCAGGGTAGCAGTCATAAACGTGGTTCTGGTAGGAATAACATCGGTCAACACCAGTCCCGTCGCAAGGGCCAGAGGATGTTCGTTTGTCACGGTGAGGGTGTAGGTCAGCACATCGCCGCCCAACACATACGCGGCAGAAGCTGTTTTGGAAAGGCCCAACCCATAGGCAATGACGGGGGTTTCCACGGGCGTGCCCGTGGTGGTGCCTGTATTGTCACCGGTCACAGCATAGTCAGCGTTGGAAACTGAGCCAGTTGCATCACCGTTGACCTGAACGACAAGCGTCACATCAAAGCTTTCACCCACATTCAGATCGGGGCCGTCCCAGGTCACGGTTTGGCCCGCAAAACTGTGCGGGAGGGTGGCGGTGACAAAGGTGGTGTTTGCGGGAATGACATCGGTCAGAACCACGTTTTGGGTCATGCTAAAGCCCAGGGTGTGGGTCACGCTCAGGGTGTAGGTGATCAGATCCCCAGGGGCGACATAATCTTCGGAGGCCACTTTGGTCAAGTCGAGCGTTTCCGCAACGACCGCAATCGCTTGCTGATAGGCCGCGAAGGCATCAATACGGCCCCAACCATAGGTGTTGTTCGGAATTGTATTGCTGGAAATACCACCGCAGACCTGGGGTGGGTTAACCGTAACGGTGACAGCTGTCTGTTCAATGATATCCTCAATGAGATCGATATTACCCGCCAGGGAGGGATTCGCAGAAATGACCAGGGCGACCAACCCGGCCACATGCGGGCCAGCCATACTGGTGCCACTCATCGACGAATATCCGGTGCCTGGGACGCTGGAGCGGATGCTGGAACCCGGCGCGGAGATGTTAGGTTTCAGGCGGTTGCTTCCGTCCACGGTAACGGGGCCACGACTGCTGAAACTGGACATGATGTTACTGCTCGTCGTTGAACCTACGGAGAAAGATTCTTCGTAAATGGCGGACGGGGTATTCACAGTGCTACAACTTGAACCATCATTTCCAGCCGAGTGGACGGTCAGAATGCCGGCCGCGCGAACGGCCTGCACGATGGACAACAAAGAGTTGGCGTTACACCCTTCGCTGGCGGGACAACCCCACGAGTTGTTGATCACGTCCGGGGCCATCGCCGGGTTCGGGTTGTTTCCAGCGACATCGGTCGGGGCAATGAAGAACTGGTAACACGCCGAATACGTCGCGGGGGTTCCGTTGCCATTATCCATATTCCGGCACCCGATCCATTTGGCTCCGGGAGCCATCCCGATCTGGTTACTGCCCCCGTCATCTCCAACCATCGTGCCCATCGTATGGGTGCCGTGGCCGTAATCATCACAGGGAATTCCCGGGTTGGGGCACGAAGCATTACCACCAATCGCATCGAACCAGTTGTAATTATGATCCGCCGTGGAGCCATTCCAACCGCGATACTGATCGATCAACGCGGGGTGATCCCAATCGTAACCGGTATCCTGCCCGCCGATCACAACGCCCTGCCCGGTCGCACCTGCGGCCCACACATCATCGGCGTTGACCATGAGAATATTCCATTCAATCGCCTCCGGGTTAAGTAGAGTCTGTTGATCTTCTTCGGGCAATGTCTCGAAGGCAATCGTCGGATTGGCGTACAAATGCGCGACATCGGTGCGTTGTGCCATCGCCTGAACGACGCTCATATCGCCACGTACCCAGATCATGTTGGACACCCAGAACGATTTGTATTCGACGTTCAACGCGTCCAACTGAGCGAGCACAGGCTTTTGGGTGCGTTCTGCGAGGGCGGATAAGGTTTCGTAGACATATGTGCCCTTTTCGAGCTTGGTATCCATCGTCTCGGTCGCGCTTAAATCGGCCTGCTCGTTCAGATATACCAAAAACTCGGTTTGGCTTTGCTCGGTGGCGGTTTGTAGCACCCAGGCGTCAACCTTTTCCTGCCACTGGGCCGCAACCGCGCGCCGATAGCTCAGCGCGCCCGCCAGACTGCCAGTTGCGACAGCCAGGACGAGCAAAAAAGTAAGAAAACGGGAAATTTTAGACATAAACACTCCTTCAGGTAATTAGGTAATTGAGGTTCTACCGGAAATATGATGAAAACAACCGAAAATTTGAAGGGAGTGGGAGATGTACATCCCCACTCCCTTCAAATTTTCGACCAATTCATACCAAAAACAGTAGCGCCGTAAACGAACAAATTGCGCACTTGCATCTACAATTTTACGAGTCCCCGTACTTCGGTCCAAATGAAGGGCAACGCCACCCC
>WBZL01003072.1_pt1 | contig 15610 bp, 13 predicted proteins | sample 5204291 | NCBI WGS metagenome assembly WBZL01 (sample SAMN12344345, study PRJNA552823) | activated sludge metagenome | biome: Activated sludge suspended growth; feature: Nitrification reactor; material: Wastewater; isolation source: activated sludge from nitrification reactor of wastewater...
GCTGATCGGGTGGCCTTCGCTGTCGAATAGGGCGATCCCGTCCGGGCCGGGGGCGAGGAACCAGTCATTCGATTGGATGAACATGGTGGCGAAGGTCAGATATTGACCAGGGTGGGCGGAGATGGTGAATTCGTAGGCTGAGCCTGGGCCAACCGGGCCAGGGTCGGTGGCTCCGACTGGGGTGTTGAAGATGGCGGACATGAAGCCCATCATGTCGCCTTCCATCATCTGGTTGAGCATTTCGACGAGCGGGGTGGGGTTGCCATCTTCCGCGAGGGCTTCAAGGCCTGTGCCGCGATCTGTTTCGCTGAGGGTGAAGAAGGCGACGGAGTGATCGTTGACCTCATAGGCTCCAGGGGAAAGGAGGGTCAGGCCATCTTCGGTGTCGGTGTTTTCGATGCGGATAACGAAGACTGTGTTGGTCATGTCATCCATCATATCGTCGGACATTTCGTCTTCCATCGGCTCTTCGGTTTCTTCCATCATGTCATCAGACATTTCGTCTTCCATCGGTTCCTCAGTTTCTTCCATCATGTCATCGGTGGGTTTTTCTTCCATCGTGTCGTCGGACATTTCATCTTCCATGACTTCGGTGGCGGTGGGTTGAACGGGTTGGGCGGCAGGCTGTGCGGGTTGGCAGGCCGTTAGCAGGATTGCTAACAGGATCAAGAGGGAAAGGGTGGTTTTTCGGAACATGGTTTTCTCCTAAATGCTTTTTCCGGTAAGACCGGACGTTGAATGTGATGTTCCAAATGATAGAGGAGAGATATTACGAGAGGGTTATGAATTTCTTACGGGGAGGTGAAAAGTGATACGTGATAAGTGAGACGCGATCTGCCCAAGGAATCGGTTGGGAAATGAAAAGAGCTTGCTGAAAAGCAAGCTCTTTGTAGAAATTAGAGGGTGGGGCGGGTGCGGGATTTCATGCGGGCACCCTTTGAAAACGCCATCGAAGGTTGGTGAAGAGGGCGGGGAGGGCGTTGATGACGAGGATGAGCAGGCTGACCGGGATCAGGGTTTTTGCGAAACTGGTGAAACTTTCGAGGTTGAAACCGCTGGCCGAGTCCCGGTCGAAGTCGCCCTCGGACGGGGTGGGGCGTTCGCCGTCGGTGGACATTTCTGCGCCTTCGGGGTGGCCGCCAATGCTGGAGAGGAGCGAGGTGCCCCAATCGGTTTGGCGGACGGCGTAGGCGGCTCCGACGATGAGCATGGCGCTCAGGAGAATGACGATGATTTGAAAGAGCGTTTTCATTTTGTGCCTCCAGCCAGGGCGGTGCGGCCCCGGAGATAAACGGTGGGTTTGCGGACGAGGGTTTTGATCGTGTTGACGACCCAGCGCCAGTTCAGCGCGAGGTGGATGCCGGTGAGGAAAATGGCCCAATCGCTGGTCATAAAGTGGACCTGTTTCCAGACTTCGTCGTGCGAAAGTTCGATGCCGAGTGTTTTTAAGGCCGATTCGGAAATCAGGACGCCGGTCATGATGATGAGGGTGAAATCTACGAAAAGCAAGCCATTGAGGATGTAGTTGATCCGCGTGGTGGCTTTCAGTTTGCTGAAGAATTTTTTGGTGATGCCGACGATCCAGTTCCAACTCATGAGCAGGTGAACGATGATGGCGGCGGCCATGGCCAGGCCGATCCATTCGTGAAGGTCTTTGCCGGTCAGGTGGGTGTTGTAGACGAGCATGAAGGCGACGAAGAGTAGGCTGTCAATGGCGAGCTTTTTCCACAAGGTGTTATTTTTGAGGGATGATTGCGTTTTCATTGTGCAGGTTCCTTTGTTTCAAGATGTTGTTATGATAGCCCCGGCATTTGAAGGAACCGTGAAGAAGGGATGGAGGAGGTGTGGAGAGGGTATGTGGAAGGTGTGAAGGTGGGGGAAGGTTGAAAGTTGAAGGTTGAAGGTAGAGCATAGAACAATGGCTTCCGGTGGGAGGAGGGGATGCCAGAATAAAAAAAGATGCGTGATGTTTTTCATCGCGCATCTTTTTTTATTGCGTATTGAGTCTGCCTACAAGGGGCGATGGATGATGAACCGGGTTTGGTTAATCTTGAAGGGACGTGAGCAAGGGCAATAGGGCGGTGTTCAATGCCTCATATCCCGCGGCGTTAAGATGGAGAAAGTCAAAGCGATAGGGTTTTTGCACGAGGCCGTTTTCGCCCGCCAGGATGGAGCTTGTGTCAAAGATGATCACGTTGGGGCTTTCCAGGGTGTACAGAAACTGGTTGACCTCGTCTATCGCGAGGGCCACGTCATTCGACCAGACGAAACGGCGTTCGAGCGGGATTTCACCGAGGGGGAAGATGGTGGTGAGAATGACGGTGGTTCCGGCAGAGGTTGCTTTGTTGACGATTTCTGTGAGGTTATCTTTGCACCGTTGGATGATCCGGGCTTGCAGGTCGGGGTAGAGGGGGATGGTTTTGAGGTCGTTGATCCCCATTTGCACAATCAAAATTTCCGGTTGGAGGGCAGGGATTTGTAAATCGTACCGGAGGGCGATCTGTTCGGTGGTCTGGGCGCCGAGGCCGAGGTTGTGAAAGGTGAAGGCCTCGGTGGCCGGATCGGGCCATTGGAACGCACGGGAGTCGCCGAAAAAGACGACGAGCGGGCGATCTGTTTTCGCGGCGGGCGGGTTCCGCGCGGAATACACCAATCCCAGCGGGTCAAGCCGGAGGCTGTTGAGTTGACGATAGTAATTGCGGGTGAGGGTGTAGAGGTAGAAGTTGAGGGCGAGGGAGGTGAGGAGGATGGCAACCGCGATAATCAGAATATTTTTGGGTTTCAATTAAGTCCCTCCACCTCTCCCCGCACCTTCGCCAATTCCACCCGAAACTGGTCTAACTCTCCCTCGGCGATTTCTAAGTTGTCGCCTTCGCCGCGGACGAAGCGGGAGTAGGGTGAAATGGCGTCGTGAATGTGGCCTGCGCTGTCTTCGATTTCCCGACGGAATTGGGTGCGGAGGGCGCGGGAGAGTTTTTCCCGCATCTCCGTGATTTTTTCGTGCATGTCTTTTTTCGCGAGGCGGCGACGCGCCGGAAGGATGAAAAAGCCGAGGAGGGCGATCACGCTCGCCATCAGAATCCCGGTCACATCCACGGACACGGTCGTGGCAATGGCCGCGATCAGCGCGCCCAGCCCGACCGCGCCCACCTCCAGGATGGCAATCGCGGCAACGGCCTGTTGAATCCCCTCCGCCAGTTTACGGGATTCAACCGTTTTATCGTACCCTTCGACCACCCGTTTGGCTTCCCGCCCGACCCCGTCAATCAACCGCTCTCTATCCGAGTGGAACGTACCGACGCCAACATCCCCCACGATGCGATCTTTGTGCTTTTGGCGGCGTTCGGACAGGTGATCGGTCACGGCCTGCCATTGGCGCAGGTCCGCTTCCACGACCCAGTCAATCATCTGCCCGACACGACTTTCGATTTGGTGGGGGACATCCCCGATGACTTTTTGCTCAAACTCGCGTTGGATGCGGTCTTTTTTGATCAGATCAGGGACGCGGGCGAGGCGGATGGTATCTTCAAAAAATTCATCGCCTCGCGTTTCCATTTCAAAGAGGATTTTTTCCACGGCGGACATACGGAATTCAAAATCCCGCAACATATCGGCCTGGTACATACGAAGTTGTTGATCCACGTCTTCGAGCATGGAAAAATCTTCGGCCAGCAGACTCAGGCGTTCCCGCGTGATGCTGAGGTAGCGTCCGATGAGGTGCTCGCCGACTCCGATGGGGTTGAGAAGTTTGTGCTTCAGGCGACTGCCTTCGTCGAGGGTGTCGCGAATGTAGAATTCCAGGTCTTCAAAACGACTTTGCGGCCAGATTTGGGGTTCGCCCTGTTTGGCGCGGAGGGCTAACCGCGCGCTGACGGGGAAAATGTCGGGGGCGATGCCCAGCAAGGTTTGGGCGTTCCCCCGAATGAAGGAGATGATTTGTTCGAGATCGGCTTTGTTTTCGAGAATGTCCACTTTGTTGAGGACGATGACCACTTTTTTGCCCCAATCGCGGATGGTTTCCAGGAACCCACGTTCGCTCTCGGAAAACGGACGGTCGGCGGAGGTGACGAAGAGGACGAGGTCCGCACGGGGGACGAACTCGGTCGTGATCTCTTCGTGCTCGCGGACGATGGCGTTGGTGCCGGGGGTATCCACAATGCTCAGGTTGCGGAGCAGGTCGGCGGGGGCGGTGAGGGTGTGCAGATGTTCGTTTTCGATGATCCGGCCCTCGGTTTCGCCATAACGCAGAACGTTGATCTGGGTCGTGGTGGGGGTGACGCCCTCTTTGAGCAGTTTTTGCCCCAACAGGGCGTTGATGAAGGCACTTTTCCCGGCGTTGAATTCGCCGACGATGACGAGGAGAAAAAATTCGTCCAGTTGGCGGATGGAGTCGGAGAGGGTTTTTTGATCGGCATCGGTTGCCCCAAAGCGGACCAGGGCCACGCGCAGGTCGGAGAGAATCTGGCGTTCGTGATTGAGGAGGGTTTGGTGATGAGGGGGGAGGAGGTGCATGGGGTTTGGTGGTCAGTGGACTGTGGTCAGTATTCAGTTTTCAGTATCCAGTAATCAGTTTTCAGTAATCTGGGGTTGGTGAGGGGGGGACGGAATACTGGGGAGGGGTTTATGGGGTGCGTTTGAGCATTTGGTCGAGGGCTTCGACGGTTTGTTCCCGATTGCGAAACCAGATCGTTCTCATGCCGAGGGTTTGGGCGGCTTCGATGTTGTGCAGAAAATCGTCCACGAACACGGTTTCGGCGGGGGACAGGTCGAGTTGGGTGAGGACGGCGAGGTAAATGCGGGGGTCGGGTTTCATCATGCCCATTTCGGCGGAGATGAAGAGGTGCTCGAACGCGTCGCCGATTTTCCATTTGTTGAGCAGGGAGGGGCGGGCGTCGGACATGGCGTTGGAGAGGGCGATGGTGCGGTAGTCCGGGCGCAGACGGATGATGTAGTCGAGAAATTGCCGGTCGAGCACATCCCCGCTGAAAAAGGTGGTGCGGGCGGGTTCGATTTCGTCCGGGCGGAGTTTCAGCGCGACGCGGACGTTTTCCCAGTGTTGTTCTGCTCGGATGTCTCCGCGTTGGGCGGCGTCCCCGCTTTCCCCTCCGAAGAAGATTTTTTCCAGTTCGGGCGCGGTTACCCCCATTGCGTCGGCGAGCATTTGGCGGGGGCGGCGATCCTCGGTGCGGATCAGCACGCCACCGAGGTCGAAGATTATAGCTTTGATTGAAATGGGGTGGGTATCAAACATAAATGAATGATACTTGAGGTTAGGAGGTTGGGCAAGTGCCCTGCTTCCGGTGAAGAAAATTCCAGCGCCCTGGAGACAACTGACGATGCGTGACAGGCTGAATCAGTAGCGTAATGGCTTTGTAATTCAGCAACTGAGCGAACATACGATAGTTTTCTCTAAAATCCCTTTATCAATGGTAGAATTTGCCATCATCCTGGAGAGAGCAACCATATGAGAACAAACGAACCCTTACAACAGTATATTATGATGCTGTACCTGCGGGTTACAGCGGCGCGAAGGAACCGGAATACCGTTATGGTGTTTTTCGGTGTTGGCTTTCTAGTCATTCTCGGCGATTACTTTTTTGCCGATCCTAATTTGGAACGAAGATTTATTTTGTTTTTGGTCGAATTATTGTTGGGGCTAGTCGTGGTCTATAGTTCGGTATATTTACGCCTGATCGAAAGTTTTCAAGAATTGACAGAAGTTCTCGAACGTCAGGGAATTACCCCGGAACGCAAAAGAATTCCCGATCAGACTGGACGTTTTGTGATGCCCAGGGTTAAGGAATAATGGAGCCTCCTCCCGCCAAAAACGGAAAACCAGCATAGTCTATAGAAAAACAAACACCCGCTTCAAGCGGGTGTTTGTTTTTAAAATGGTGCGTTATGGTTTACGGCGTTCCAGAGACGACATAAACACTCGCGCCACCTGTAATCAAGTAGTCCTGCCATCCGTCCCCATTCAGATCACCCAGGCCCACCGCATCCACCCCTTGCAAATCTCCCGGGATATTTCCGGTCATCGTACGGAGCACCGCGCCATCCAACCCGGAAAACAGGTAGGTTTTTCCTGCAAAGGGCGCGCCCTCGCTGTTCGTATAGGCGGCCACAATCAGATCAGCGTGCCCATCCCCATTGATGTCCCCAATCCCGCGTCCCGGCCCCAGACCATCCACCGCATTGCCAGAGAAAACCCGCAAGACGGAGCCATCCACCCCTGAAAACACGTATGCTTTGCCCGCGTATTTGTTCTCGACACTGCTGTTGTAATCCGCCACAAAAATATCTGGCGTCCCATCCGCATTCACGTCTCCGGCACTTGAGGTGAAAAATTCACCAAACCGTGAAAATGGGGAATTGGCCTGGGGGGCAAGGGTGAGCAAGACATTTCCCGTTGCGCCATCGTAAACATACGCCCGACCTTTTACCGCATTTCCGCGGGTACTGGCCCCATACGCCCCCGCGACGAGTTCCGCGACCCCATCGCCGTTCAAATCCCCGACATGTCCAACCCCACTGCCCAAAAAGGCATTGCGCGAATCACCATCATCCGCCCAAAGCAGAGCGCCATCCGCCCCCGAATAGACGTACACGCGCCCCGCCTGAAACCCGTTAAAATCTGCCAGGGCCGCGCCCACGATCACATCGCCGAACCCATCGCCGTTCACATCGCCGGCCTGGTTGACATCGTACCCGAAAGCATCCCCATCCCCGCCCACCCACTCATGCAAGATCGTGTGATCCACCCCGGAATACACGACCACGCGCCCCTTAAACGGCACCGGCCCGAACAGAGACCCGCGTCCCCCCACAATGTAGTCCGGCACCCCATCCGCATTGACATCACCCGCCGCAGAAACGCCGTACCCCAATTGGTCAAACGCATTCCCGGTGATTTCGTTGAGCAAGGCCCCATCCGCGCCCGAATACACATACACCTTTCCGGTGCGAGTACCGTTGACGATGTGAAAGGGTGCGGACACAATAAAATCATTCACACCATCCTGGTTGATGTCGCCCATATTTTCGCCTGCCCACCCAAAACTATCGCCGGGCTGTTGGCTGGTATATGAGTAGAGCGCGACGGCGTCCGGCTCCACGAACGGGCCAGTGGCGTAAGCCACTCCTGTCAGGAGTGCAGTCCCGGCGGTCAGGGCAATCAGCCCCAATTTAAAAAGAGAAAAACGAGTATGCATAGAGAACCTCCAATAGGGAAAAGATGAATTTGGGCATTCACCACGAGATCCAGCGCCGGGAGAAAGTAAACGACGCCAGACCTCTATGATGATTCCCGATGTCCCCCAGGATACTGGATTGGAAAGTTCGGGGCTATCAAATTTTTGCGCGCTTTGTGAGGGGAGGGTAAGTGAAAGATAAAAACGAATTAATCCCCCCAAATACACTACGCCGAACGCAATCGTCGCGCGGCAAACTGTCTCAAATCGGATGGACAATGCCCAAACGTGCGTTTGAAGGCTTGCGTAAAATGGCTGTGACTGGAATAACCCAACGAAAACGCCAGCCTCGCGAGGTCTTTTTCCCCGAGGGTAAGTTCTTCGAGGGCGGTGCGTAATCGGAGTTGGTCCAGATATTGATGGATGGTGGTCCCGGTCTGTTCGCGGAAAATGCGGGCGAGATGATACTGGGAATAGTTCAACTGGGTGGCGATATCCTCGAGCGTCAACGGGTCATTGAAACGGGTGACAAGCAAGCGGAGGGTCGCGCGGGTCAATTCTTTATGTTCCGGGTTGATTTGCGCGGAGGTGCGCCCTGTTCGTTTTCGCCCTCCATATCGGTTCGCGAGACTGGCATCCAACACCTTCAGCATCGTTTCCTGGACGAAGAGGAAATCGGGTTGTGGTTCGTGAAGCAGATGTTCCACCACCCACCGTTGAAGCAGAAAACTGTCCGGGTCACTGGGACCGTGCGTAAACCGGAAAGGGTGGTCGGCGCGGTCAAGAACGGTGATATCGTAGGGTTTTAGTGCCTCAACCAAAACATCGGGGTGGAAGGCAAACCATTCGCAGACATCCCCCCGCTCAGATACTTTCCCCCGATGATATTCCTGCCCGATGTTGTAAAACATGACGACATTGGGACTGGTAATGACAGGCTCCCGCCCGGCATGGGTGATGGTCACGCTCGTGCGAGGAAAGACGAGCAAATAAGCCTTGGCTGGCCCGGAGTTCTCGAAGTGCGGTTCCCACGGCTGGACGCGGAACAGGCCAATAGAAACGATTTGCGATTGGAAAACGAGGGTGTCCATACGCTCTCCACTTTACTTGGGGGAGTGAAGAGGGGTTTTAGGGGAGGGTGAAAGGAGGGTTAAGAAAAAGAGACTGTCGATTCGATTCGACAGTCTCTTTTTTCAGGTAAATGCATAGCCCCTACGGCACCCACCGCGTAATCCCCCCACTCGTGGCAAACCATACCGTTCCATCGGTTTGCACAAAAACATCATTTACATTCCAATGACTCAAGCCATCTTCGAATAAAACGGTTTGCCAGGTCTGACCATCGAAACGTGTGGCCCCGTAGGTGGTGCTGAGCCACACACTGCCATCCGGGGCGAGGGTGAGGTTGTTGATGTCCGGGGAAGGCAGGTTAACGTTCAGCGTGTTTGGCGTGAAATTCTCCCAGGTCCCCTCGGAATATCGGTACACTCCATCCCCGTACGTCGCAATCCAGATCGTGCCGTTCAAATCTTCCGCAAAGGCGAACACGCGGTAGAAACTGTCGGTGAAAGGACTCCCGTACCCAAACGATTCCCAATCTCCTTCCGCCGACCTTCGGCTGACACCGCCCTCGCGGGCCACCCACAACGCCCCATCCGAGGCGACGAACACATTATTCGTAAAATCGGAGTCACTGCCCAGTTCATCGCTATTGAGCACTTCAACCACCTCGGTTCCCTGCAATTTTGCCACGCCCGCCTCGGTGGAGACATACGTGACCCCCTCAGGGGCAAAGGCTATTTGAAACACCTGGTCGGAGGGCAACCCCTGCGCGGTCGTGATGTTGGTTGGCGTTCCATCGCCGTTTCCGATCCACAAACCCGTGCCACCGCCCCCCCATAATCGGCCTTCCGCGTCGAAAGCTAACGGGACAACGCAACAGAAATCCAATATTCGCTGATCCCAGGTGTCGGAAGCGGGATCGTAGGTATCGATCAAGTCGCCATATTCTTCGTTAAACCACAGCACACCGCCAGGCCCTTGCAGAATCCCCCAAGTGAAGGCTTGGGCCGGGCCGGGTGAGTTGTTCAAGGTGGAGAATGTGCCATCATAACGCACCACCCCAACACGATCGGTCCCAAAATAGAGGGTTCCATCGCCGTCTATCGTACTGCGAAAGGCTGTATAAGTTGGAAACTGATTGCTCCCATCGAACGATTCCCAATTGGCATTCTCCGGGTTGTAGCGCCAGACGCTCCCACTGCCGGAAAACCAGTAACTTCCATCTTGCGCCTGAACAAAGCCATTCACCGCAGTTCCCAACGTGGGTTCATAAGCGATAAAGGACGTCCCATCAAAAGCCGCCGCGCCGCCTTCTGTCAAGGCGATCAGGACCGCATCATCATTCAAATAGAGACCGGTTACAAAATTGTGGGGCAGGCCGTTTTCAGTAGTGTAACGGGTCCAATTCCCTTCCCAATCGTACAAGCCGAGGCCATTTTCCGTGGCAACCCACAAATAGCCCGTATTCGGATCACCGATCGCGCTCCACACTTTGTTGGAAAAGCGGTTCGGATCATTCGTCGAGGTGGAGTCAAAATCGCCGGGTTGCCACCAGCCATCTTCATCAAAAAAGTTCAAACCACCCCCATCTTCGGCGTAGGCAGTCCCCGCGACGATTTGATCATCGACGCGCCCGACGAATAAGATGTTTTCGTTGTCCAACCCATCTTCCGCATCATAAATAATCCAATCTTCTCCGTCGAAGCGCGCCAGTCCGCTTTCTGTTCCCGCCCATAGGTTTCCATCGCCCTCTTCATCCACAAAGAGCGAAAAAACATCATTGTCGGGAAGGCCATCCGCGACGGTATATTGATCGACAAAATTGCCGTCTGTATCGTAAAGGGTGATGCCGCCCCGGCCTCCGGCGTATATCAGCCCGTCGGAATAAACGACAGAGAAAACGGTTCGTGCCCCGGTCCAGGATATCCAGGTTCCTTCCTCGGTGGGGAAAGGGAGACTGGCGACGGGGAGCGGGGTGCCCTCGGTTTCGGTGACTTCGCCCGATTCAGAAAGGGCTAGATCTTGCGTGGATGGATCGGGGGCGGCACAACATACCTTGAAGATGGAATAAGCGCCGAAGAGACAAAGACCCAAAACGACGAGGGCCGCGAACCCTCCGCCGATCCAGATCATGTTTCGACGGGGACGCGGCGGCGCGACCGGGGTGCCTGCCCCGCGCGGGGTACTGCCCCCCGCGGGAACCGGTTGTCCCACGATTGTCGCCGCGGAATCTGCCTGGGTGTTGATCACCGATGGGGCAGGTTTCCCCGCGAGGGTGGATTTTTCACTCTGAGCGATTTGAAGGGCTTGTCGCCAGGCATGTTGGAGGTCCACGGTAGAAGCATAGCGGTCATCCCGGTTGCGGGCGAGCGCTTTGAAAATCACCTGTTCGATGGCGGGATGAACTTCGACGAGACTGCTGGGCGGCGGAAGTGGGGCTTGCAGGTGTTTGAGGATGACGGCGAGCGGGGTTTCGGCCTCAAAGGGAACGCGGCCTGTGACCATTTCGTACAGCACGATGCCGACCGCGTACACATCTGCGCGGGCGTCGATGGCGCGGCCTTCGGCTTGTTCGGGACTCATGTAGGCAGGCGTGCCCGTGATGGCCCCGCTCGCGGTAAATTGCGTATTTTCGCCGATCAGTTTCGCGATGCCAAAATCGGTGAGGAAAACGTCTCCCTGGCGCGTGAGCATGACGTTGGAGGGTTTGATGTCGCGGTGGACGATGTCGTGGCTGTGGGCGTAGGCGAGGGCGTCCGTGAGTTGAAGAAAGATGCGGTCAATTTCTTCGAGGGACATTTTCGCGGCCTGGATGCGCTCTTTGAGGGTGCCCGCGTCGAGATAGCGCATGACGAGGTAGGGCGTCCCTTCAAAATCTCCCGAATCGTAAACGGGCAGGATGCGCGGGTGTTCGAGACGCGCGATGACGCGCACTTCCCGTCGGAAGCGGTCGTTGAATTCTTTGTCTTGGGCAAATTGGAAGGGGAGGATTTTGATGGCGACGTAACGATCCATGGAGGCGTGATGGGCTTTGTAAACGGTGGCCATGCCGCCTTTGCCAACTTGTTCAATCACACGGTAAGGGCCGATTTCTTGTCCGGGGGTGAGTGTGGTCATATGGAAGGGAAAATTTGTTGAGGTTTTATCCGAAAATTGGAGTCCCATTTAGGCAGGGACAGGCCTTTCGGCTACGAAATTTTTTGGATAGGTTGGGTGGAAAAAAGGGAAACACGTTGATTATATCATTGGCTTGAGAGGCTTTTTAAAATGGTGATTGCAATCACCATTGCAATCGCGATTACAATCGGGTGATTAACCTTTCCATTTCAGGAGTATGCGATGAAAACCATGTTGAGGACATTCTTTTCGCGGATCAACTTCCGCCAATTTTTGCGCGACTATCTTCCGATGACAGCGGGAGCGTTGGTGCTGGCAATCAATTTTAATGTGTTTATTTCCCCGGCCAAAATGGCCCCTGGCGGGATGGCGGGCATCACGTTGATCATTAATCGTTTCACAGGCTGGCCTCAAGGGTTGACCATGCTCGTCGTCAGTATTCCTATTTTTATTTTGGGGTTTTTCAACTTGGGGCGGTTTCGGTTCCTGGTCCGAACGGCGTATGTGACGGTTTTGTACACCACCTGCGTCGATTTACTGGCGGTATGGATGCCCTCGACAGGGGTGACCAACGATCTGCTTCTCAATGCGATCTTTGGCGGGATCACGGGGGGGATTGGTTCGGGCTTGATCTTTCGCGGGCGTGGCACCATTGCCGGGACCGGGATCATCAGCCGCATCATCCAACTCAAAACCGGCATCCCCACCAGTCAACTGTATTTAATGGTCGATAGCGGCATTATTCTTGGCATTGGCCTTGTGTTTGGCTTTGAAAAGGTATTGTACGGGGTATTGATGCTGTTTATTTGGGGACTTGCCACGGATTATATTCTGGAAGGTCCTAGCGTGATTCGCACCGTGTTTGTCATCACGAACAATCCCGAACAAGTGGCGAAAAATATCATGGCGCGTTTGGGCGTGGGTGTCACGTACTGGGAAGGGCAGGGCATGTTTACGCACGAGACGCGGGCGGTTTTATTCTGCACCATTACCCGCCCGGATGTGGATACCCTCAAATCTGCCGTGGAGGAGTGTGACGAAAAGGCGTTTATCGTCATTGGACAGGGACATCAAGCCAAAGGCGGAATTTTGCGGCCTCAAAAAATTGCCCCTTGACAAAGCAGAATAGATGTTCTATTATTTACGTAGAACATAGAACAGAAGTTCCAAAAACATATCTTTTCCTGGAGGTCTGACATGGCCCGACAAACACGTTCCTTTGGCGTTAGCTCTTTACTCAACCATTCCCTCTTACAACGAGGCTTATTGTGGGGTGCGATGATCATTTTTGCCCTCCTGGCTTTTGAGGTCTTCAATTACAGCACGACCGATTTTGCCCTCTCCGATCTCCTCGGTGACCTCGAATTTGCAGGGGTACGTTGGGCCACCATCCTCGCCCTCGCCTTTTGTGGCATTGACTTTGCCGGAATCGCCCGTTTGTTCACCCCCGAACAGGGTGCGGACGAACCGATGGAAGTCTGGTATCTGTTCGGGGCGTGGCTTCTCGCCGCTACTATGAACGCGATGCTCACCTGGTGGGGTGTTTCGATTGCCATTCTCCAGCACCAAAGCCTGGGCAACGAAGTGATCGAACGTGACCTCCTGCTCAAAGCGGTTCCGGTATTTGTCGCCTTGATGGTCTGGCTCAGTCGGGTTCTCATTATTGGCACCTTTTCCGTTGCCGGAGAACGCCTCTTCTCCCAGGCCGATCAACGAACGCCCGCCCGCCTTGCCAGTTACAACCAACCTTCACACCAACCTAATCGAAATCCTGCCTCCCTCCCACAGGGTGTTCAACCGGCCAACAACCTCCCTCGCCCTGCCTTCCGCGCCTCGTCTTCACCCAAACCTAAACCGATACCACGTGGCAATACCATGTACGAACCTCCGGCATATAACCCCCGCCCTGAACCGACGTATCACCCGGTCGGCATGAAAGCCCGGAGCGAAGCCCCCAATAATAACAATTTCCGTCGCTAAATTTCCAAAAATCCGCTACTTCCCAGTGGCGGATTTTTGATTTAACCCCCACCCTACCAACCCACAAAACACAAACCCCAGCGCATTCCCCCACCCATGCACGGCCACCATCTGGGGAATGGATAAAAACGGAAAGAGATTAAACGTCCGCAACGCAAATCCCGCCGCCGCGAACATCGTCACCACCGCCGAAAGCGAAGAAATCACCAGAAGCACGCGGGGGAAAACGCCCCGAACCTTGCGAACCCCACCCAACGTGATCAGCGCCAATCCTGTGTACCCCACGGCAAGAATCGCCCCAGCAAGCGCCTCCACCATCGGCGAAAACGTAATCCCAATCGCGACCAAAGCCGGACCGAGCATGACGATTAACGCTATGATCCGATACAAGGTGAGCTTTACGATTTGCTGACTTGCCGATTGGCTGATTTGTCGTCCCACCATCCCGCACAAAATCGGTGCGGCAAAGCCAGCGAAGTGAAAATGAATCGCAGTCAACGAGACGATGGGTTCCGTAAACCCGAGTGGTTCCATCCCCATCCGGGCCATGAACAACCAGATCGCCCCAATCGGCAAGTACAACGGAGCCAGGGCGAGACAGGTTTCCGCGGGATGATCCAAAATCCCCCGTACTCCGCGTGCCCTCAGGCGAAAAAAACCATCCGCCGCGGCAAATATCGTCAACGGCAACCAGACAATCGCGAATGTCCCAGAAAGCACCCCTTTGGGCAAAAAATAAGAGACAACGACGATGAGCGCCGCAAAAGGTTGGAGAAAAAGAGCGACCTGAAAAGGAATTGAGTGCGACGAAGGGGAAAGTTGTGTGAGTGATAATCCAAGCGGAAAAATCACCAGCACCGCTAATAACAAAAGCCACGCAATCTGACGGTGTATCCCAGTTTCGATGGGGCTAAAAAGCAATGCCCCCCAAATGAGACCACCGACAATGGCTTGAACACGCGCCCTTTTGATGGTCTCCATCTTAATCCTGCGCGTCAGACCACGTTTCGACTTCTACAACAGAATCATGATCCCCGCTCAAGTTTTCATTTAGGTCGAATTCTCCAGAAAATCCATTCCGGCTCTCATTTTCCAGCGTATGCAAAATCATGATCTTTTGCCAGATTTTGCGCGACAGGCCATTTGTCAAATCTTCAATTTCGTTGACTGCCGCCGTCGCGAGAGGATCCTGAAAATCCTGCACATACAACGCCGCAATTTTGCCAATCACCGACAGCATTTCACTGCAATAATCCAAATACCGCGACAACTGAAAAACCGTCATCCCCTCCACGGGCGAAGAGTTGGTTTTTACCCACCGACTCAGCACGCGCTCGGGGTCCTTCGTCAGTTGGTGCATATCAATGATATGTGCCAACGCCCGAAGTTCATGCAGAGCTTCAAGGGCACGTTGACGTTTCAACCGGGTTTCTACCGTAAAAAGGAAAAAAATCCCCGCCCCCAACAAGATCACATCATTAATCCCATTGTTGATCGCTTCCAGAAATTGCGGCAAATCCATCGCCCCAATGACCACCTCAACCTCCCAAAAGAGCATCCCTGTGACGTAAATCAACAACACCACCAAAACGGCAATTGCAATCCGTAACACCCAATGAGGTTTATTGATCCACGCCGCGCGTTCACGCGTCGCATGGGCGATTTGATGTAGTTCGGCACACACTTTGCTGATGCCGCGTTTTGGGAACCGTTCATGGATCCGCTTATACAGCATGTCAGTACTGGCAACGATTTTATCGGGATTTAAACTTTTATAATGCATGACCAAAATTATAGTCCAATCCCTGCGGTATAATCAGCCTTTAAGAATTTCAATCCTACTTCGAAACGTAACGACTCTGGCCGATATAGAGAATTACCGAAAAAAGGATGGATGGGGGCATGTACATGCCCCCATCCATCCTTTTTTCGGGATTTTCTACGTCATAGAGTAGTTACTTCAGAACCCTCAACCTCTTCTGGAGAGTCTATGAATGAACGTAATGCTCAACGAAAAATTCGTGTTTTAGTTGCCAAACCTGGCCTGGATGGACACGACCGCGGCGCAAAAGTTATTGCCCGTGCCCTCCGAGATGCCGGCATGGAAGTGATCTACACCGGCCTGCGCCAAACCCCCGAAATGATTGCCGAAGCCGCCCTGCAAGAAGACGTAGACGCTGTCGGCCTGTCCATTCTCTCCGGCGCACACATGGCCCTCATGCCCCGGATTCTCAACCTCCTCCGCGCCAACGGGCAAGAAA